>Ga0224500_10001704_pt1 | contig 12658 bp, 19 predicted proteins | sample SF_Oct11_sed_USG_FD_168126 | JGI IMG/M metagenome (GOLD analysis project Ga0224500, IMG submission 168126) | Sediment microbial communities from San Francisco Bay, California, United States - SF_Oct11_sed_USGS_4_1 | ecosystem: Environmental > Aquatic > Marine > Sediment | place: USA: California... | reverse complement strand
CCCGACTGCTCCTACGCGGAGTGGGAGAACGGGCTCGATTACTTCCTCCAACCCACGATCGTTGTAAAGCTCTGGAGGAACGAAGAGTGCTGGGCCAACGACGATCCCCCGAGGCATATCGTGGGGGGCTTTTACCGCTGACGTCAGTGGTATCTTCAATGTCGATGTTATAGAATACTCATATGATCATGCTTGACTCCAATGACGGACCTGAGGGCAAAGAATCACCCACAATCGTTGGGGCTATCGTCGGGGCGATCTGGCTCGTCCTGATGGTGTGGCTCCTCCTCGGAGCGTGATCTCGGTGAGTGAAATGGATCTGAAACAGTCCCTCGTCGAACGCGGTGCTCGCGTGCGCATCGCCGAGCTGCAGGAGGAGATCGCAGTCCTCCGCAAGTACCTGAAGCGCCAGACCAAGAAGCGGTCGGCCAAGCAGTCCCCCGCGTACCGCAAGGCCCAGGCTGCGCGGCTCCGGAAGTACTGGCGTAAGCGGAAGGCCGCAGAAAGGGCGAAGTGATGGAACCCACTCCCTCGATGATCACAGTCGCGACGAAGTGTCCGTTCTGCCGGACCGAAACTCCCCTCACCGTCAGTGAGCGCGGCTACCGGCGATGGGTCTCGGGCGAACTGATCCAACGCGCCTTCCCGGAGCTCTCCCCGGATGATCGCGAACGACTGCAGACGGGCATCTGCCCCAAGTGCTACCCGTCATGACCCGCAACTGCAAGTGCGGTGGCAGACTCCACCGGACCGACATCATCAGTGGCTGGAGCGAGGAGTATCAGCGGGTGCTCTACTCCGACACTGACCCCCTGAAGGCCAACTGGAAGTGCGACCGCTGCGGCGCCGTCCGCACTCAACGGAAGAGACAACGGAGGAGTGATGGCGAGGAGAAAATCAGCCGGCCCCCGACGGCAAAAACCGATTCGCGGGATTAGTCGGGCGCGAATCGGTGCTGGCGTTATCCCGAAGATCGAGGCAAAGATCACCGAGACAGCGAAGCGCTTCAACGTGAGCCGGTCGTTCGTCATCGCCGTCGGCATGGCCGACTTCTTCGGGATCAAGAACCAGGAGCGATACGACTAGACACATTGACGCGGAGGCTTCACCGGGCACCAGCCTCGCAGACCGGGGCAGCCTGCGCTCCCGACGGCCAGCCCCAGCAAGGACCTCCGCGTCAACCTCATATCACCGACCCGGCTTCCATGTGAGCTCGACGCCCGTCGTCGGAGCCACCTTCTTCCCAGACAAGATCGCCTGGACGTACGCGCGGATGGTGACGTTACGTTTGAATGTGTGATCGACGGAGAACTCGGCCTTGCTCCCCTCCTGCCCGCTCTCAACGCCCAAGCGGATCTGATTCGCAGGCACCGATCCGAGTCGGGTTGCCTGCTCGAGAATGGTCTCTTCCTTCTGCTCTGGCACGTCAATCTCCCTTGATGGTTTTATGGTACCGGTAGTGCTGCGTGAAGGCACCGACCACCCACAACGCCACACCGTTGATCATGTGCTGAGGCATCAGGCCATCCACGACGAGGCGTCCCTCCGCAGCATCGAAGGTCCAGTGCACGCCACTCGCCACTACCGCTGCAGCCACGAGGGGCGTCACACGATTGAGGATGGGAGCGAAGCGCCCGATGTTCGACATGAACGGGAACCACCGCCAGTCCTTCGCCTTCTCCAGGAGCAGAGGCGTGAAGTTCGACGTCAGCCACACCGCAAAGAGTTGCATCAAGAGGTCTGAGTTCACTGTCCCTTCTCCTTCTGGGCCTTGCGGCGCCTGCGCCAGAGCGCACCCCAGAGGCCTGTAAGACCTCCGAGGACGCCGACGCCAATGAGATTCAACACGTCGGTGCGGTAGAGCACGTCCCATCCACTCACGACAACTCCTCGTCGAGCTCCTTGATGTGCTTCTCGATTGCGGCCTGCGCGGGCATCTCGTGGCTCGAGTAGCCGTACCGCGAGAAGTGGCGATACGCCGACGGATCGTTCGGGTCAGGGAACGTCCGCCCGTGCTTTCGGTACGTCTCACCCACGCGGCGCTCGTACTCCGCACCGTAGGTGTTCTCGTCGGGATACGGGAACTCCTGCGCGGGCGGTGGAATGACTGGAGGGGGCGTGGTACCACTGCCCGCAGGCTTTGCAGGAACGAAGACGTATTGATCCGCAGGCAGCGGACCGATCGGATCCGCGTGGAAGGTGTAACCGTCTGTCCCCGCGCCCGAGATGAAGTCGTATGCCTCCCGCGAGGGCATGATGACGCCGACATCATCACTTGCTGGGCGTCCGCCCGACGGACCGTCAGGATCCTTGCAGTGCCAACGGGTGTCGGGCACCGCATTGTACTTCGGGTGGCCCCAGTACGCGCACCCGATCACACGCTCGATGAACGCGTTGCGAGTTGGTCGGGTCGACGACGCACCAAGGTCCCACCCTTCTTCATCGTGGATCTGCTTGGCCATTGCGGCCACTTGCGCTGGACTCATTGTCTACCTCCGTACGCGATGCTGAAGTGGTTTCCATCGGGACGGGTCTTGAAGCGACCGCCCCATCGACACGACGAGTGCATCTGCTCCCAGAACTGCCCGAGTGCAAGATAGTCGAGAGTGTCCTTGAGATACACGCCGTTTCGATAGAGGTTGATGTCTGCTGCGAGCCCCTCTGTGTGCAAGGACTTCGCAATGCCTGCACCGGTCGCAGCAAGGCGCTTTGCTTCGGCGGCACTGCGGTAGACCTCGCCCAGCGTGATCGTGTAGCCCTGACGGAACGCCTCCATGATGAGGCGAGCCAAGAGATGCGTGAAGAGCACGCGTTGCTCGTAGAGCGTCATGGTGTTGTCCTCCATGCGGCTACTAACGCCGCCACAAGCGTCGCCAGCGAGAGCACGAGGGCCGTCAACGTCTTCGCGTTCACTGGAATCCGGATCGCGTTGTCGTCCTTCTGGATGCTCGCGGAGAAGCTGTTCACCGTCTCCACAGCAGCCGCTGCGATCTGCTTCGCGGAGCGGATTGCGTGGTGGTGATCGTCCAGACGCACTTCATGCACTTCCACCTTGGTGCGGGTCGCATGCATATCCTTTACGAGAGCCGCGACCGAGACGTCAATGCGGTGCAGCGTACGAGTAATCTCTCCGGCACTCATCAGCTCTGGTGGGGTGTCCATTCGCTACTCCCTCGCTTGAAGTTTGATGAACGTCATGGGTAGATCCCTTGCGGTTGCAGGGCTGCAAATGAGAAGCCCCAGCCGCCTCCCACCAGGGGATAGTGTGCCCAAGTACCACCGCTCTTACGCATGACGTAACTGTCACCCGCATCATCTGTGACGGCGAAGAGGTAACCACCGAAACTGTACATATCGCTGAACCACGCGAAGAGCGACGTCGGGTTGTCTGCGATGGAGTCGAAGTCGAGGGCCCACGTCCCTGTGGCCTTACTCTGCTTCCAGATCTCCACACGGGTGAACGCTGCGTCGTGGTAGCAGATGTACAGCTCGTCATCGTGCACCGCAGGAGCGCGGAAGTATCCCTGCGTCGTAGCGAAGGCCGAGGGTGTGATGTTCGACCACACGCCGTTGCTCGTCCGCTTGTAGAACAACTTGCCCGCCGACGCGGCATTCGTACCCCGCATCGTCATGTAGATGTCGTTGCCGACGGCCAGGAAGTTCGTGGGAGAGAAGTTCGCCGTGAAGACGAAGTCGTAATCCCTCGACCAGGTGGGCTCGTACGTGCCGTCCTCCCTCTTCCCGCGACGAAGAATGTACCCGTTGTTTGTATACGTGAACAACGTGCCGTCCGCGAGCATCGCGATCTTCCCAGCGTAGGTCCCCGCACCGCCCGATCCTCCAAGGGCCGCGCTGTCCGTCAACGCCTCCATCACCTCACCGTTCCAGGTGTAGACGTTATCAGGCGAGTTGCAGGCGATGTAGAGCTTCGAGTCGAACCCGAGGAGCAGATGCGTGATGTTCGTCGGAGGGGTCAGCTCCGAGCGAGTCTTATAGGTCGTGCCGTCGAAGTACCGTAGTACACCGGCGGTCTGCGCGAAGTAGGCATACCCCTCCGGACCCATTGCGTGCCGCTGGGAGTTCCGCAGATCGTTGATCGCAGCGAGCGGCGATGGCATGTAGTTCGTGATGCCGTCTCGGGTCGCGTAGACCCCCGTCTGGGACATGATGAAGAGATACGGTCGTGCCGTGTCTGGAATGTTCACAGTGACCTCAGCTCGTACGGTATCGAAGAGCCCAGCATAGGCCTTCTCCTTCGTGGAGCGATCGTCCAAGTAACGAAGCAGATCGTTGAAATTGAATCTCGCACCGGAATATGCGACGACGTTGTACCTGGGAGCGAGCTCATCGCTCTCGTCATGGTACTGATCAATGCGAACTTCCTGGATCACGAAGTCCCCGTGAATCGGTGGGTCGTCGAGGTCCACCGCGACCGTTCGTCCCTTGCGAACCTTGGGATCTCTGGTGGAGAAGCTGAGCGTTCTCTGCGGCCACGCGAAGACGAGTTCGGCCTGGCCTCGCGCAATGAGTTGCGCCTGCGTGCTCAGGTTATCGTCGTAAATAGTGTACTCGTGAACGCCGTCCGTGGGGTTACCAGCCTCATCCACCTCGATCGCACCGAAGTGAGCCTGGGACTCTAGATCGTCCACCTGTGCGAAGGTCCGAACAGGCGTGCCTCCTCCGAACTTCCAATCTGCTTGAAGGATGGGGGTGTCGAGCGGATTTGACAGATAAATTGCCGCTCGGCCGGACGTTCCGGAAAGTCCTTTGTAAGCGAAAATGCGGTGGCCGATCGCGAGCAGTCCTCCCGTCGGAGAGAATGGACTCACGTCTGTCACGGTGATCAGAGTACTTCCCACCGGGGCATCCGCGGTGAGAATGGAACCCTTGCCTCGCAGGAGGATCCGATTACGAAGCTGCGAGATGTCCGTGTCGAGAGAGAGGGGCGGTTGAGCGAGAAGCGTGACATTGCTCCCATCGATGGGGTCAGGAACTACTACGGCTTCCAAATCTGGCCCCAGCTCATCCTCAATCCCGGGCGGCAGGTTAGTCTTCGAACGTTCTCCACCACAGATCCCACCGCCAAATGGGAATGTGGCCTCAGTATCCACGTTATTAGGAATGAGAGCAACGCACCGTGTCGTCCCATCCTCAAACGAGGGAACACCGAACTGCACAGGGTCGTAGGGTTCGAAGATGGAGGCGTAGACCTTCCTGAACACGCAAGGAATGGACCCCATGTTCGGAAATACGGGTATCTGCTGCAGCATAGCCTCATACGCACCGCTGAACTCGACGGGCGCGGTCTGCGTACATCCTCTGGATTCCGTGCCGTCCTTGTACACACCAGTCACTCGGAAGGCCCAATACCCGGCTTGTGCTTCGCGTCCTAACCATTCCGTAGGGTCTACAGCAATTGTACTTTCAAGTGCCCGCATACGCGACTTCGGTGGAACAGGGTATGTTACACTTCGAGCGGGAAGACGGCTACTCGAGATCGCGGGAACGGGAGTTGCATCAACAGTGACATTATCCTCAATCGTAGCGTAGTGAACAAGAGGCGTTCCTCCGACCGTTGAGCAATCCCCAAGTCGAATCGCATAGATGATTCTCGCCGTACAAGCGCGCCCACCAATCACCGGACCCGTCGGGATGCTCGTAAAGCGTGGAAGCCAGTCATCGAGGAAGATTACATCGGTCATCGCACTGAGACCGGTTTCAAACGTTCCACCGCCTGCCGCAGCCTCAAGAACCGCGAGCACGTCCGCCGTTGCAAACTGCACATCTCCAGCAACTCGAGGGATATGCCCTCCCCATCCTTCGGGAATGAGGTTGCCACTTCCATCGTAGTCCACCCACCCACGAGAGAGTCCAAGGCCGTACGCGCCATTGGAGATCGTGCCGGTAAGGTTAATGTCCGCGGCCTCGTCCGAGAGCTGTGCGTAGCCTGGCGACGGAGGGATTGGAATGGACCCGTGCGGAGTCGTATACGTCTTTGCCGTGCCGTAGCGGAAGCTCGTGAAGAAGTACCAGTACCCTGGCCGGAAGGCATGCCCCAACGTAGAGACGGATCCCTCCTGCACGATCATTGCTGCTGCGCCGTAAGACAAAGGAGAGTTTCCAGGAGCCAAGGACTGCGTACTCTTTTTATAGAGATGCACACCTCTCGTGGCATCAAGGTAGAAGTGCCCATCGCCAATCAATTGTGCAATCTTCGCGAACACGGTTAGCATATCCTCCGCGCCGTCGAGCACGAGGGAGATGTGGGGGAGTCTCGCCTGAATGTACGTGGTGTTGAACCCCGGTGCGTACTTGTCGATCAGATCTTTAGCAACCTCGTTGGCCCTTTGGTTGTTGTAGAGTCCGAACGGACGTTTCTTGTTGAAGCGGAAGGAATGGTCAATGTTCTCGGTCGACCAGACTACGTTCTCTTTCGCGTCTTCAACGGTCATGGTATAGCCAATGACCTGGCCATCGAAAAGTACCACCCCGCTTTCGGCAAAGGTGATTCTCTCTCCCACGATCGGCGGAGAACCGGAACCGTCAATGTTGTATCGTGCGGTGCTCGGTCGTGCGTTCGTCCCCTCCTCAATGGTGATAGAAGGATTACGTCGTATATCCCCTCCAAAGATCTGCGACGTGTAGCTGAAAAGTTTTTTCCCGACGACCTGCGTGGCACTCGGTTCCGTAATGACTATGTCAACGAGTCCTACTCCGTGCGCGGGAGTGACGCAACGGTAGTGCTGGTCATCTACGAAGACCACTGAGGTGGCAAGCTCGTCGCCGAATTCGATGGTGGATCCTGCGACGAAGTTGACCCCAGTAATGGTCAGAGGCGTACCGCCAAGCACCGTCCCGCGTGAGAGTGAGAGCGAGGTAATATGCCCAGCGATGAAGGAGAATCCTTCTTCGAGCTCCCCCGTCTCCCCGCTCGGGTTAGTAACGACCACTGTCACTGCTCCCTCGGCATGCGCAGGAGCGTCGCAGGTGATCTCTCCCTGGGACACGAAGACGACATTCGTCGCGAGCGTTCCTCCGAAGGAAACCGTTGCGCCGTCGACAAACCTCGCCCCGTAGACCGTTACGGACGCTCCCCCACCTACGCGGTCGTAGTTGGGGGATACATACTCCACCTCTGGAAGAGTCTGATACCCTTCCGTGGGGTGGAGCTTACGTCCGATTGGCCTTGGATCGAATGGTCTCATGTTAGTTCAGCGAGATCAACGAGTACTGATGACAGAGGCACGAGCCCGTGGCGACCGTCTGAGTGAAGAACAGGTTCACCGCCTGGGACACCGTTGAGTCGAAGTTGCTCCCGACCGCAGGGGCAGAGTTCCACGGAAGCACCGCAGAGAGGCTTCCCTTGGGAGCCGTGGCCGGAGTGCCGAGGATGTCCTCGCACGTCCACTTCCCCTGTCCGATCAAGTTCGCCGACGTGCCGATCGCCCGGCATGTGAGTAGGACCTCCAGTGACCACCCGACGTTCGTGTGAGCAGCGACGGAGTCGAGGAGGATCGCTAGACCGTCCCAGACGACCGTCGCACCGAAGCGCACGTCGAACCTTGCGGTGCCTGGTGTGGTGATAACGCTCGAGATGCGTCCCGATGCCTTGATCAGGAGCTGCTGACCTGCGGCCTTGAAGAAGTTCGCAGGCAGGGTGAATACGGCCCCAGTCGGAAGGAGAGTCGTAGCCGCTGCGGCCGTGACTGCCGTTCCGTCCGCTTGGGACGTGACGAGGGTCTCTGCGTAACCAAGTGACATGGGCTTGACTCCTATGCTGCGCTGAACTGACGACCGGACTTGAGATCCCGCATGATGATTTCCTGGATCTTTCGTGCGACAGTGATCGCGTCACCGTTGACGTTAAACGTGTTGTTGTTGACCACCGTTGATGTGTTTCCCGGACGCATCCCGTTTGGGAAGACTTGAGTACCGAGAGGTACTCGCGCTACCTCGGGTCCACGCTCCCCGACTTTGATATCGACGGTGCCGCCTTCCGCGAAACCTGGAATGCGCGGACCTTGTGGCACCCACTCTCGAACCTTACCACTTTGCCAGGCGGCAATAATCTCTTGGAACGAAAAGCCCCGTTCAGCCATCTTCACGGCTTCGCTGATAGGCACGCCCCAGGTGTTGACGCTCGATTCCAGGTTCGCCCGGTTGATCTGGAAAGAGCCACCGGCCGAGCGAGCTTCTTGCGCCTTCTTCAGCTCTGCGGCGAGGCGTGCTTGCTCGTCGGCAGCGGCCTTCGTAGCGGCAGCGGCAGCGTTCATTGCATCGGCGTAGGACTGGCCCATTCCTCGTGCTGCGTCCTCGAGCTCCTCCGTCTTCCGGAGCTGCTCGTCTAGCACATCGCGGGTGAAGTGGAGACCACTATAGATCATGTCGTTGTACGTCCGCCTCGCCGCATCAGCCTGCTGACGAAGGGCTTCCAACGACTTGTCTCGGACGGACACCCAACCACTGCCCACAGCTTCCAACGCGTCATCCGCCTGCTGACGGAGAGCGGCGTAATGCTCCTTGTACTTCGGATTCAGCTCGTCGAGCGCTGCCACTTCCTTCTGGAAGCGGGCTTCAATCGCCGCGATCCTCGCGTCGGTCGACGTACCCGTCATGCTCACGATATGGGCGAAGTGCTCCGAGGTCAGAGCCTCAATCGTCTCGAGGCTCTTCTTCTCCATGTCCGCGAGCTTCCCGGCGTCGATCGCTCGTTGCTTCGTGGCCTCCGACAACTGCGCTTGGAGATGCGCAAGCTTCTTCGAGTTCTCCGCGGCGATGTCCAGCGTGTCGCTGTGCTCACGCGTCTTGTTCTTGGCTTCGACCATCGCATCGCGAACGCGGAAGATCGTACCGCCCAGAGCGTCAAGAGTCTTGTCGAACTCTGACGCACCGACGACGCCCTTATACGCCTCCGCAGTCTGCTCGGCAAGGCTCGCCGTGAACTCCTTCATGCGGTCGTTCATGCCAGGAATGAACGATACGAGCTCCGAGATCCCTGTCATGACGCCGAGAACAACAGTCTGGAGAACGGCCCACGCTGTGTGAACGACACGAGCTGTCTCGACCATCGCCAGCGCGAAGTCCGTCGCGACGATCGCTGCGTTCTCGATGATCCCGACGATGGTCTGAATCGACTCCTGAGAGTCCCCGCCAAAGGCCTCGGCAATCGCATCGCCGACAGCCTTCATACCGGCCGCGAGGACGGGCGACTGTGCTACCGCCTTCGACAGTTCGTCGATGTAGTTCCCTACGAACGTGCGCGCCGCTTCGAGCTGTTCTCCGAAGTCACGTTCCTGCTCGCCGGCCTTCGCCACCGCTTCACGGAGCATGTCCATGATGGCGATGCGCTTCGCCTCCACCTTCGCGGTGTCCGACAACATGTCGACGGTCGTACCCAGCTTCTTCGCGTATTCAGCCTCGGCGTTCCCTGCGTCAATCACACCGACGGCCATCGCGAGTGATCGCGTACGCCCCGTGACTAGAGCATCGGAGACGAGGTCCAACATTTCCTTCGTGCTACCGAGCCCGCGATTCTGCAGCACGAACGCTGCCTGCGACAGGGTGCCGAAGTCATCCGCTGTGAGCTTGACGCCCGCGGACAAGAGCTTCGCAGCGTCCTTCGTCAGCTGGAAATTCGTGATCGTGCCGAGAGTACCCTCACGCAGCTGCTCCATTACTGCAGCGGCATCGCGTGCACCCCCAGTGAACTGCTCGAGCGTCGCCTCAACATCGAGGATGTCCGAACCACGCTCGCCGAGCTCCTTCGCTGCTACAGCAATGCCTGTGAACGTCGCGGCGACCAGGGTTCCGGCAGCGGCGACGGCAGCGAAGTGCTTCTGCGTTCCCTCAGTGAACGAGAACAGCTCCTTGGAGACTACACTAAGGACTGAGGTGTAGTCGTCCTTGAGTTCTATTGCACCGGATATCGGAGCGAGTTCAACTGCCATCGGCCTTGTACCCTTGAAGGATGTTAGTTACTGCACACCACCCATCGAGCACCATCTCTTGAAACGCCAGCGACTGTTTTGGCGCGTCCATCGCCGCCATCTGTTCGATCTCGTCGCCAAATCGAATCAGGTTGTCTTGCAACGTCCCACCCCTCAGCGCGAGCACGATGTGGGCGAATCTGTAATCCATGCGCCGCTCGCCTAGGATCTCGAGGCGATCAAACGTCTGCCACTCGAGAAACTGGTCCGGCGTCAGCTCGTCTAGCATCCGGTCTACGTTTGCGTAGCCGAGCTGCGCCGCCAGCCTGTATGCGAACCTACGCGCTTCGCCTCGCGCTAGGCTTTTTTTGTCTCTTCGGGCGACTTCTCCCTGTTCAGCCTGACGCAGACCCGCTGGAGACGGTCCAGCACAGCCATGCTCTTCGACCTGAGCATGATGAGGTCAAACGGCACGCCCTCCTCATTCACCCGGTCCATCGAGTAGACCAGGTTGTCGTTCTCGTCGACCGCGCTGTACATCAAGATGATGCACATGCCGTCATCGGGAAACCGCTTGAGGTCGACGAGCTGTCGCATGGACTGCCCAGCCGTCATCGATCGCAGACGGATCGTGCCGCCCCACTCTGGAACCTCGACCTCTTCGTATTTCGTGTCGGCGGCAGACTCTACGTCCGCCGCCGACAGGAACTTGCGTATTGCCATGACACACCTCGTCGGGAAAAGGTTGACGAACTACGACTCGGTCACCGGCCCCGCCCAGGTGATGGCGCACATTGCCCCTTGCTTGCCATCGACGGGTGCCGGATCGAACTTGAACTGCTGGAGACGGGCATTGCCCGTCCGCAGCTTGCCCGAAGGGAACGCGATCTGCCAGTTCGCCTTCGTGTTGTTGGCCATGTCGCTGAGCAGCGTGATGTGCGTGGCCTCGCCGGCGACGTAGTTGATCTTGAACGTCGGATCGGACTGGCGCAGGATGCCCAGCACGTGGCTCTCCGAGCCGTCGTTGTGCGTCGACGTCTCGATCTTGTTCCGGCTCATGCCCCCGGGGTCGATCTCGGTGATCTCGCCGATGGTCACGAAGGCCGTTGGGGTCGACAGATCCGCACGCTTGATGAGGATCCCAGTTGTGGTGACGGCGTTAGACATGGGCTGTTTCCTCCCTTACGCCGAGGCACCGATCAGCACGATGTCGTACGTGACACCCGTGCCGCCGGCGCTGTTGGTGGTCTTCAGGATGTCACCGGTACCCGCGGTAACCGGCCATCCCGTTGCGTTCGGTGACACCATGACGAGCATGCCGCCCGGCATCACGTTGACCGTGTGGGCCGCAGCCCCGAACGGCCCGAGGAACGCGTTCACGCCGCTGTTGCCGAGAACCACGTTGTTCGTGTTCGCCGCCAGCGCGAACAAGATGATCGCCTTGATACGGGCGAACGTGAGGGCCACGCCGAACACGTCCGTCAGCACGCCTGCGAGATCCAGGTCGTACGTGCCCGATGCCGCGAGCGTTCGCGTCTCGGAGAACACGCGATCCGCCTGGTCAGCGCCGGTGCCGTTGGCCAGGTTGATCACCTGAGATCGATCGATGTTGCCCTGTCCCACGGCGATGCCGATCGCCGGATTCTGGTACAGGGCGCTGAGGATCAGCTGAACCTTTGAAGTGAGTGTCGTCGCCATTCTACCCTTCCTAGATAGTCCCGCTCGTTGCAGGAGAGTACCGTTTCACTACGTCGATGTTGAACGCAAGCCGAACGCGGCCGTTGTCGTCACGCCCCAGATCGAGCGCTTCGCTCTGGAGGTACGTCACCTGTCGCCACCAAGTACCGTTGACCATTCGGTTCCTGATGGGGTAGAGGAGCTCATACAAAGCCTTCACATGAGCTTCCGCTACGTCGTAGAGCTCCGCTCGCACGACGATTTGGGCTGATGGATGGACGTACGCCGGCAGATCCGTCATGTTGTGCGTTCCCTCAGGAGAGGCACCGCCTGTCGCGATGAGGGTGGTGAACGGCCCAGCACCAGTAATCGGAATCGCGGCTTTCGTCCCTTTGAAGAGGTCCGTGCCGTAAGTCCCGAGGCCTGCCTGCTCGATCAACCAGACTAGATCGTCCAACATGATTACGCGTCCTTCACCTTGTTGAGGTCGATCCGCTTCGCGATGCGCCCAGGAAGTTGCGGCGCGACCCGCTTCAACGGACGCTCGATGAACTTCGCACCACCCACCGGATGGTTGAGCTCAAGATCCTCGTGCACGATCGCAGCGTAGGAGTCGACGGGAGGAGTCAAGCCCGCGGCAATCTTCACCCCGACAACTCGCCCATTGCGGTAGAACCCAAGGACTTGAATATCGGCTCTCAGGTCCCCCGTGAGGATCGGCGTTGCAGGAACAACGTCTTGCACAGCGACTTCTTCCGCCACGTCCAGGAGCGCGGTGCCGAATTCATCGGGCGCGTTCTTCTGAAGCGCAGCGAGCTGCTTCAACGTCTTTGCGAGGCCGGTCCACGCGGAGAAGCTGATCATCCGAGGTACACCTTCGTGAGAATGGGGAGCCCAGTCTCCCTGTCCACGAATCCTTCCATAGCCAAGATCGGTCGTCCGGAAGAGTCTTGCGGATCTTCCGGCAGACGAAGCCTGTCCTGGACATTCACGACAACGTCTGGATCGAGGAATGTCACGGACGCGTTGCTGACAGCCGTGCTCCCTGTCAACGT
>Ga0224500_10001702_pt1 | contig 12661 bp, 10 predicted proteins | sample SF_Oct11_sed_USG_FD_168126 | JGI IMG/M metagenome (GOLD analysis project Ga0224500, IMG submission 168126) | Sediment microbial communities from San Francisco Bay, California, United States - SF_Oct11_sed_USGS_4_1 | ecosystem: Environmental > Aquatic > Marine > Sediment | place: USA: California... | reverse complement strand
GGTTCGCAGACGCTCGTGGCGACGCGTGATGTAGTTGCTGGTGAGCTCACGCCCGTCCGCGGTGGCGAGCGTGAGCGTGCGTTCCAGGTAGAAGGACAACGACAGCGGGTAGGTGGCCACCGCGATCACTTCGGTCTCCGCCGTGAGGAACGGGCGGACGGCCGTGGCCGCCGCCCGACTCGACCGATCCTCGCCGATCCGATCCATCAGTGGCATGGAGACGAAGGGAATGGCCGCGACGGGAAACACGAGGGCCGGCAGGGCCCAGCGCCCGCGCGCCGCGAGGCCGAATGCTACAGCGCCTGACACCAGGGTCACGATGCCGAGCTTGACCGCGGTGGGGCCGATCGCGGCGCCGACACCGGCTCGGGTGTCGAGCCATCCCGGTATCGCGGGCGCGAGGGCGAGCAATGCCCCTCCGAACACCAGCAACGCGGTGCCCGCGAGTTGGATGCCACCCAGACGATCGTGGGAGCGACTCCACCAGAGCGCGATGAGCAGCCCAACCGGCGGAATCAACGGTAGCATGTACTGGGGGCGCTTGGACCGGGACACGGAGAACAGCAACAGCGGGACCAGGATCCACAGCACTCCGTACACGACCCGTGGATCGATCCGGTGGGCCCGCCACGCTCCCAGGGCGTGGGGGGCGGCGCGGGCCAGCACGACGCTCCACGGCAGGGCCGCCGCAGCGAAGATCGGGAGGAAGTACCACCACGGCTCGGTCCGGCCGAGGACGTCGCTGCCGAGGCGTTGGGCCGTTTCCACGAAGAGCACGTATCGGAGGAAGTCCGGCACCACCGTGGACATGGCGAAGACCCACGGCAGGACCAGGGCGAGCAGGAGCAGCAGCCCCGTGGGATCGAGCACCACCCAGACGCGGCGGCGCCACACCGCGTACGGCACGGCCACCAGGAGTGGGACCGCCAGCGCCACCGGACCCTTGGTGAGCACGCCAAGGCCCACGGCTGCCCACGCCGCCAAGGTCCAGCGATCGGCCGGTGCGTCCCGCTCGGCAGCGTCCACCGCCAGGAAGAAGGCGGCGAGCGCGGCCGTGAGGCACAACGTGAGCGTGGCGTCGAAGATGACCGTCCGTGCGTAGGCGAGCGTGAATGGGGTGGCCGCGGTGATCAGGGCCGCGTGCCAGCCAGCCTCCGGTCCAATCGTCCGGCGCGCGAATGCGCCGACGACGAGGATCGTGCCCAGCGTGAACACGAGCGCGGGGAGCCGGGCGGCCGTCTCGTTGGTGCCGAACGCGCGCAGCGCCGCTGCCCCGGCGGCAAAGTGGAGGATCGGTTTGTCTACGTAGGGCAGTCCATTCAGGCGCGGCAGCCACCACGGTCCCTCCGTGGCGATCTCGCGCATCACCTCGGCATTCCGCCCCTCGTCCGGCTCGAGCAAGGCATAGCCGCCAAGGTCCCACGTGAGGCCGGCAACGACCAGGAGGCCGGCGGCGAGCGCCGGCAGTCGGGACCGCACGAGGGATCGGCTAGTGCAGGGGTGACTGGTGCGCCGGTGGCACCTGCGGGCTCTGGGGCGACTGGGAAACGCCGATCGGGACGGTCGCCTCCACCGTGCCATCCACGGCGATCTCGAAGTGGTAGCGTCCCGGCTGCTCGAAGGGGACGTCGAAATTGAGGACGGCCCCAGCCTCGACCTCGGTCACCCCGGCAGGCGGCTCGTTGAACACCACGGTGCCGTCGCCCGTGAGAATCTCATTGTCCGCTTCGTCGAGCAGCCGGATCCGCAGGCGGTGTTCCCCGACCTCCGTGCGGCGGCCTCGCAGCCGCACGACCAGATGGAGTCGCGGGTGCACGGTCGGAAACCGGCCGGCCCAGATGTGTTGGAAGATGCCGAGCACGGAGAGCTTCCCGTGCTGGTCGACGATGGCGTAATCACAGGCAACCGCAAAATCCACCTTCATGACGTGCCTCGGGTTCCGGGATCGTCAGCGTGTCGCCCAGCCGGACGATGTGCGAATCCTAGCCCCGTCACGTCGAGGACGGTACGGGCGGCCCCCGGGTGAGCCCGGCGTCAGCGCACGGCGTGGGCGACGCCGGTCGTCTCCTTGGCCCGTAGCTCGCGCCGCAGGATCTTCAGCATCGCACTCTTGGGCAGCTCCGAGAGGAACGCGATCTCCTTCGGCACCTTGTACGGGGCGAGCTCCTTGCGGCAGTACTCGAGCAGCTCCGCGGTCGTCGCCTGCTGACCGGGCTGCAGCACCACGAAGGACTTGATGCGCTCGCCCTTCTGCGGATCGGGGATCCCAATGGTCGCCGCCTCCAGCACTTTCGGGTGCGCGAACAGGACCTGATCCACCTCATCGGGATAGACGTTGTAGCCGCTCACGATGATCAGGTCTTTCTTGCGCCCGCAGATGACGGCATACCCGTCGTCATCGAGCCGGGCGAGATCACCGGTATGGAGCCAGCCGTCGCGGATCATCTGCGCCGTCTCGTCCGGCCGGTTCCAGTATCCCGACATCACTTGCGGTCCGCGAATGCAGAGTTCGCCTTCCTCGTGCAGTCCAAGCTCCCGCGTCCCGGTTTCCGCGTCCACGATCTTGATGTCCGTATCGGGAACGGGGATCCCGATCGAGCCGGGCTTCTGGAGGCCGCTCAGCGGGTTCACGTGCGTGACGGGAGACGTTTCGGTGAGCCCGAACCCCTCCGTGATCTTTCCGCCGGTGAGCTTCTGGAACCGCGACATCACCTCGACCGGAAGCGGGGCCGATCCGGAGAAGCAGTACTTGATGCTCGAGATGTCGAGCTTGTCGATCCCCGGGAAGTTGTTGATCCCGTTGTACAACGCAGGGACCGCCGGGAACAGCGTGACGCCGTACTTGCGGATGCTCGCTACGAGATCGCCGATATCCCGCGGGTTCGGGGCGAGGACGATGTGCGCCCCGAGAAAGACGGGCCACAACAGAGAGATCGTATTGCCGAACGAGTGGAAGTACGGCAGGCAGGCGAGCAGGACCTCGTGGCCGCGATCCACCTTGGGAAACCACGAAGCGGCTTGTTGGACGTTGCACGAGAGGTTGCGGTGCGTGAGGACGGCACCCTTCGATACGCCGGTGGTGCCGCCCGTGTACAGCAGCAGGGCGGGGTGGTCCCATCCGTAGGTCGGGGCCGGAACGGCCGGTCCGCCCGCGGCAACGAGCTCCTTGAAGAAATGGACCTTCGGCTCTCGCGGCACCTTCACGTACTGCCCGGTCTTCTTGAGCTTGAGCGGTGCCAGCAGATTCAGCGGGAACTTGAGGTAGTCCGGGATCGACGTCACCACGACGTGCTTGACGGGCGTCCGGCCGAGGATGCCGCGGAGCTTGCCCCACCACAGAAAGTCGAGGGTCACGACGACGTCCACAGCCGCGTCGTTGAACTGGTGCTCGATCTCGCGCTCGACGTAGAGCGGGTTCGTGCCCACGGCCTGTGCGCCCAGCTTGAGCGTCGCAAAGTACGCGATGATGAACTGCGGGAGATTGGGCATCCACAGGGCCACCCGACTGTTGGTCGTCACCCCGAGGCCGGCGAGGGCCGCCGCGAAGCGGTTCACGTGATCGAGGAGCTGGGCGTAGGTGAGCGTCTTGCCCTTGAGGGTCACGGCGGGGCGGGTGGGGAACTCCCGGCACGCGGCCTCGAAGATCGCGACCAATGTTTGGGGCTTGAACTGGAGGTCGGCTGGAACACCCGGGTCGTAGTGCTTCGTCCAGATGCGGTCCATGGGTCACTCTCCCGCGGTCCGCGTCGACCGCAAAGCAGTGAACTGCTCGCCCCCGCCGGTAGACCCGGCGGGCGCGCCTCCTTAGAGACTGTGCTCCGGATCCTTCAGCAGCAAGTGCCGGAGCCTGAGCTCGAGCCGCCCGCCTGCCACGTGCCGGAGGAGGCGAGCCCCGGGAGCCTGTGGTACCGCGCCCACCATGCGTGCCAGCGGGACTTCGGCCCGGATCACGTCGCCCTCCGCAAACAGCCGCGCGTCGGGACAGGCCTCTTCGATCAACTGTCGCACTGCCGCGTTGCTGGCGAGAAACTCGCCGGAGAAGCAGTCGATGCCTCGTTCCCGCGCCGCGTCCGCCAGGCGGCTGAGGAGCAGCGTCCCCAGTCCCTTGCCCTGAAATGCATCGGTCACGGTCACGGCCGCCTCGGCCACGGTCGGCACACTGGGATCCCGGGCGAAGCGCGCGATACCGAGGCCCTCCTCGCTGCCGTCGGGCAGGGACCGCACGGCCCCGAGGGCGAGCTGATCGACGCCATCGAGATCCGTGAGCCGGTCGAGCTCCCGCTCGGTCAACGCCTGCTTGGCGGTGAAGAAGCGGAGATAGCGGGAGGTCGGTGAGAGGGCGGCGAACCCCGCCGCCAGGAAACGCTTGTCCTCTGGTCGCACGAGCCGGATCATGACCGGTGTCCCGTCAGCCAGGGTGGCTCCCTCCCGCCACCGGTAGTCGAACCGATACCCCGGGCGGCGCGTCATGCCGCGGGCACGCCGGTCGGTTGCTTGGCGGTGGCAACCTGCCCGGGAAACGGGCAGAGGTCGTTCACCGGGCAGATCTCGCATTGCGGCCTACGTGCCTGGCAGATGGCCCGTCCGTGGTGAATGAGGAGGTGCGGGAAGAGCGTCCATTGCCCGCGCGGCACGAGTGCCATCAGGTCCCGTTCGATCCGTACGGGATCGGCGTGTCGCGTGAGCCCGAGACGCTGGCTGATCCGTGAGACATGCGTATCCACGACGACGCCTTCCTCGATGCCGAACGCATTGCCGAGCACCACATTTGCAGTCTTCCGGCCAGCCCCGGGAACCTGCCGCAGCTCCTCCATTGAGCGCGGCACCGATCCTCCATGGCGCTCGACGAGCGCCCGACCCATACCGATGAGTGACTTGGTCTTGTTGCGGTAGAAACCGGTGGAGCGGATGATCGAGGCCACCTCGTCCGGATTGGCATCCGCTAAGTCCTGCGCCGTACGATAGCGAGCGAACAACGTTGGGGTCACCATGTTGACCCGCTCGTCCGTGCACTGGGCGCTGAGAATGGTCGCGACGAGCAGCTGCAGTGGGTTCGCAAAGTCGAGGGAGCAGTGCGCGGTTGGGAATCGCGCCTGAAGGCGGGTCAGGATGGCCGCGACGTGGTCTTGCGTCACCGCGGACCGTGCGGCCTTGCGCGCCGTCATTCGCGTCGCCGGTGAGCGAAGGAGAGGAACTCGTCTACCGGACGGGTGTTGAGGAGATCGCCGGCGCCCAGCCAGCCTTTCCGCGCAATCCCAAGTCCGAAGTCCATGTGGTGTAGCTGCCCGGTTCCGTGTGCATCGGCGCCGATGGAGATCGTGACGCCGGCCCGGTGGGCGCGCTGCAGCAGTCGCCAGTCCGGTCGAGGCGCTGTGGATCGGCGTTGATTTCGATTGCGATACCGCGGTCCGCGGCACGCGCGAAGACAGCGTCGATATCCAGGGGGTACGGATCGCGCGAGAGCAGCAGCCGGCCGGTCGGATGCCCGAGGATCGTCATGGTCGGATCCTCCATGGCGTGGAGGATCCGTGCCGTCATCCCGTCGGCCGACATGCCGTGACGGGCATGGATGGAAGCAATGATGAAGTCGAAGCTGCGACGCAGCGCGGCGGAGTAGTCCAGGGTCCCATCGGCGAGGATGTCCGCCTCCACACCCTTCAGCACCCGGAAGTCGTGCCACCCGGTGTTCACCGCGTCGATCTCCGCGTGTTGCCGGCGCGCGTCCTCCGGCGTGAGGCCGCTGCCGAACGCGGTGGCGGGGGAGTGATCGGTGATGCCGAGGTACGCGTAGCCCGCGGCCTGTGTGGCCTCGGCCCACTCGGCGATGCCGCTTGTGCCGTCCGAGTAGTCGGAATGGCAATGTAAGAAGCCGCGGACGTCACCAGGTGCCACCAAAGTCGGGAGCCCGCCCGCCGCCGCCACCTCCACCTCTCCGACGCCTTCGCGCAGCTCCGGGGGAATGGGTGGCAGCCCGAGGGTCCGGTACACGTCCGCCTCGGTGCTGAGCGGGGGCGTCCCTGCAGGACTCCAGAGCGTTGCGCGGTCCCACGTGATGCCGCGCTCCGCGGCGCGCGCGGCGAGCTGCTCGAGGTGGTCCCAGCTCCCGGTGGCATGGAGCAGCGTCAGGCCGAACCGTGCGGGTGGCGTGAGATACACGTCCGCGGCCGCCCCACTCTCCAGCCGGAGCCGGAGCGCATCCGGCGCCGTTCCCGTGGCCTCGGCAACATTGGGGATCCCGCGAACGGCGTCGAGGACGTGATCCGCACGTGCGGCCGTCACCATCACGATGTCGAGGTCACCGACCAGCTCGCACCGTCGTCGCATGCTCCCGGCCAACGCCACCCGGTCCACGGGTCTGAGCGCGGCGAGCCCCGCCATCAGGGCCTCCGCGTCCCGGCGGGCGTGATGTACCAGCAGCATGCCGGCCGTCTGCCGCAAGAAGGCGATACCCCGAAGCACCTTCTCCGCGGTCTTGGGGCCGAACTGCGGGAGCTGGGCCAGCCGGCCATCGCGCGCCGCGGCCTCGAGCTCCGCGAGCGAATCGATGTGCAGGTGCTCATGAATCAGCCGCACCTTTGCCACACCGAGGCCGCCGATCTCGAGCAATTCCCCGAGGCCGGGCGGAACGCGATCGCGCAGATCCTCCAGCATCCGACTCTGACCGCGGTCCAGCAGTTCCTGGATGACGACGGCCGTCCGCGGGTCCACCCCCCGCAAGCGTGCGAGGGCTCCGCTGGTGCGGGCCGCGTGGAGGTCACCGGCGTAGTGCGTGATAGCCCGGGCGGCAGCCTGGTAGGCGCGCACGTTGGACGCGCCCTCCCCGGTCAGTTCGAGCAGGGACGCGATCTCGGTCAGCGCTCGGGCGACGTCGTGGCGATCCATCGCGGGCCGAACCTATCCCTCGGCGGAGCGCAACGCGAATTGGAGGACCGTCAGCAGCTCACCCGCCGACGCCACCGACCGAAACGAGGCGGCCTTCCCGCCCTCCATGAGGGGTGCGAAGGGCGGGTCGCGGCGCACCGTTCCTGCCTCCGCGAAGTCCGCGGCGCGTGCACGCACGGTGACCTGCGTGAAGCCACCGCGCTCGGCACGCAGGCCGAGCACCCCCAGCACGGTGATCTCGTCGCCATGCGGCCCCGCCACGGCGAACATCCCATCGAGCGGCTCGTGCGGCTCGCCGGGCCCCCCCTGCGCCCAGATCCACGGAGTGGGAAGCTGGACGTAGCACGCGTCGCCTGGAATGCGGGGCGGTGTGGTTGGCGGAAGTCGGAGCAGCCACGGCTCGAGTTGGGCCCGCGTGGTCACGACGACGCGCCGACCAGCCGCATTGAAGCCATACGCTGCGTGGAGCAGCTCGAGGTACTCCTCGGCGGCCTCGGGGGTCCGCTCGATGATCACCGGGGTGACGAGGTCACCCAGCAGCCGCTGGACTTCCGGGATGGCCGCGAACTCCCGGCGGTCGAGTGGATTGCACCCGACCTCGGCTGCCGCGGCCGTAATCCCGGCAAGCCGGTCGGCGATGGGCGCGAACACCAGGTCGAACGGCGTTGGGCGGGTCATGCGCGGCTCGGAAGCCAGGCGTCAAGGACCTCGGTGAAGCGATCCGATTCCTCGACATGCGGACAGTGGCCGGACGACTCGAACACAATGCACTCCGCGGCGAGCCGCGCCGCGGTGTCGGCCGTGGCATCGAGAGGGATCGGGTCATGCCGCCCGGCGAGGACGATGGCAGGCACCCGAACGGAGGCGAGCGCGGTCCGAAGATCGTAATCGCCGAGGCTGTCCCACACGGCCTGCTGGGTGCGACCGGTCAGGCGGAACGGCGTGAGATCGCGGACACGAGCAGGATCGTGGAAGTAGCCGGCGACCGACAGCTCGAAGAGCCGGCGACGGTACGCTTCGGGGTCGCGCGTGCGCAGATCGGAGGCGTGCAAGGACTCCCGCTCGCGGAGGATGGCCGGCGCGCGCGAACGCTCAGCGAACGTCGCCTCGAACCGGCCGCGGTCGCGAGCGGTGGCCGGCGCCGGACAGACGAGGGCGAGCCGTCCAACGGTCCCGGGGTGCTCGACGGTGTACAGGAGGGCCAGCAGCCCCCCCCAGGAATAGCCGAGGAGCGTGGCCGGGGTGCGGTCGAGCTGGACCAGCAATGACCGGAGATCCTCGACGTGCGCGCGCCAATCGACGGGAACGTCGCGTGCCACCGGCGACCGGCCACCACCACGCTGATCGTAGTACAGCAACTCGCGGTCGGCGGCGAGCCGATCGTACTGGGGCAGGAGGTAATCGTGATGCGCGCCCGGTCCACCATGCAGGACGACCGTGACGGGTCCGTCGCCGACCCGCCGCATGAACAGCGAGACGCCATCCACCAAGACCGTCTGCTCCGTCGCGGCTGCCGTCACTCCCGCCTTCCCCTTTCTGCCGTTCCTGCCGATGCCGCCGTTCCTCCTAGAGGAGTGCCGCCAATGCGTCCGCGACCGTGCGCACGGCGGCCCGCTCGGCCGCATCGAACCCATCGGTGGCATCGCTGTCGATATCGATCTGTCCGAGGATCTCGTCGTGGCGGCGGATCAGCACGACGAGCTCCGACCGGGTTTCGATGCTGCACGCGAGGTAGCCATCGGCCTGGGAAACGTCGGCGACGTTGATGTCGCGCCGCTCCGCGACGGCCTGTCCGCAGATACCCTGACCAACCGGGATCTCGGTGTGATCGGTTGGCCTTCCGGCGAACGCCTCGAGCACCAGCATCTCGCCGTGCAACATGTACAGATAGACACCGGTATACGGCGCCCCGGCGGCGCGGAGGCGCGTTGCCACGAGCGCGAGCAGGCCTCGCCGTCCGACATCACGGGCGAAGGCCCCCTGGAGGGCACGGACGACGGCGTCCGCGTCGAGTGCCGTGCTACCCACGCCCACCGCCCAAGGTGACCGTGAACGACATCTGCTCCTCGTCGCGCCGGACCACGATCGTGACGACGTCGCCACCCTTGTAGCTGGTGAGGGCATTCTGCATGTCATTCAAGTTCGCGATCTCGTAGTCACCGATACGGGTGATGATGTCGCCGCCCAGGATCCCGGCCAGCGCGGCGGGACTTCCTTCCCGCACGCCCGTGAGCCGAACGCCGCCGGGGGAGCTCGCCATGTCGGGAATGGTGCCCAGCGATGCGCGGCTCCCACTCGCCATCACCGGCTGGGGGATGTCGACGTAGGTCAGGCGATCCGGCCTCGTCGCGAGCGCGGTGGTCAGATCGACCACGTACGCCGCGACCTTGGCGAGGCCCTCGACATCGATGGTCTGCGGGTCGTCGCTGACCCGGTGATAGTCCGAGTGCAGATCGGTGAAGAAATGGACGACCGGAATCTTGGCGCCGTAGAACGAGGACTGATCGCTCCGGCCCCACCCGTCACCCGACGCCTCCAGGTCGAACCCGTACCCGGCGTTGAGCGAGTCCAACAGCGGCGGGAACTCCGGAGCCGTGCCCGCTCCGAGCGCCAGCAAGCGTCCCGCTCGCAGCCGTCCCACCATGTCGAAGTTGATCATCGCGATGGTGGAGTCGTTCGAGAGCACCGGGTGCTGGACGTAGTAGCTCGACCCGATGAGTCCGGACTCCTCGGCGGTGAACGCGACGAACACGATGGTGCGACGGTCGCCTTGGAGACGACCGCGCAACAGCCGGGCGGCTTCGAGGAGTGCGGCCGTACCCGAGGCGTTGTCATCGGCACCGTTGTGGATGACGCCGAGACTGTCCGGGTCGAGGCTGCCCATGCCCCCACGCCCGAGGTGGTCGTAGTGGGCGCCAAGCACGACGACCTGCCCGGCGAACGGGCCGCGCCCGGGGAGGAGTCCGACCACGTTCTTCACGGCTGCCCCGCCAATGCCCGTATGGGCGGCCATCGCCGCAGTGGAGTCGATCGTGAAGTCCTGGAAGTAGCCGTTTCCCCACGGCTGACTCAGGCCAATGCGCGCGAATTCCTGGGCGACGTAGTCTGCGGCCGCGTCGAGCCCGGCCGTCCCCACGCCGCGGCCCTCCCGCGCGTCCGCGGCGAGGAAGTTGATGTCGGCCTTGACCCGTCGCGGGGAGCCGCTCTGGGCGGATAGGGGACCGGCGGCGCAGAGCAGCGCCAGGAGGATCAGCGTCTGAGTCTTCAGCATCTCGGCATGTCCGGCTGTTGGAGGTAGTCCATCCAACCCGTTGTCGCGGGCGGAGTTCCATCCCTCGCTGGTGTTGGGAGGGTCGCGTGGAAACTAACGGCCAGGTCCCCCGGGCTCTACTGGTCGAGGTCGCGGTCCTGGCATCGACCCGGGGTTGGCCCCGTGGGTGGTGCCGCGGTCTGCCGCGCCGGTGTCGCGCGGTCTATCTTCGCTTGACCAGTCATGCTGAACTACGACAACTACGCGGTCACGCTCGGTCGGGCGGTGGAACTCGTGCGGCGCGGGCCCGATGCGATCCCGGAGCAGAAGGTGGCGCTCCGGGCGCTGATGGCACTCGCGCATCTCGGGGGTGCGGTGGTGCGTCTGGTCGAAGGGCAACTGTGGGTTGAGCAGGCGTTCGTCTCCAGTGCGCTCCCGGGAGTGACGACCTTGCGGAGTCAGATGGAGGGACACGCCGTCGCCGAAATCCGTATCCGGCAGGGTGCGGGTGCGGCCGCGCTGCTCGATCTGCTCCGGGCACTCGCGGTGCCCATCGGGCGTTTCCCCGTCGGCACGGACCTGGCGACCCACCTGCGAGCGGAGACGGCGCCGGATGTGACCGTGCGGCTCACCCACGCAATCGGTGACCGGCCGGCCGTGGCGCCGGCACCGGAGACCGATGCGCCTCCGACAACGCCGCTTGCCCTCGACGACGCCGTCCGCGATGCCCGCCGGCTTTCCCGCCCCGAGGTCGCCGTCGCGACCATCGCGATGGATCCCACCTTGGAGGAGCTCGACGCTCACCTCGAACTGGCGGCGTCCCACATCCGCGAGGAGCTCGACCACGGGCGTCCGTCGGGAGCGGTGCGGGCCGTGGCCCAGCTCATCCAGCTCGAGGGGACTGCCGACTCGCCGGAGCGCCAGGCCAACTTGCGGAACGCCATCGTCCAACTCCTGAACCCGCGAATGTTCCATCGTGCGGCGGACTGCACCGAGTCCGAGCCGATGCGGGGGGCGGCAGTTGCGGTGCTGCGCCGGGGGGGCGCCCCGGCCTCGAACGTGCTGAGGGAGCGGCTGTTCGCAGCGGACGCGCGTGAGGCGCGCCGGCACTATCTGGCCCTGTTGCGCATGCAACCAGAGGGTCTGCGGAGCCTGATCCTGCTGCTGCAGCACCCGACGGTGCCGATCGTCTGCCGGACGGCGGCGGTTCTGGGAGAGTTGGACGTGCACGAGGCGGTACCGGCCCTGGAGCGGGTCGCCCGGCATCCAGCTCAGGAGGTGCGTGATGCGACGGCCTTCGCCCTGGCCTGTCTTGCGACGCCCAATGCGATTGTGGTGCTGGGCCAGCTCCTCGAAGATCCGGACCCTGAAGTCCGGGTGAGCGTCGCCCGAGCGGTTCGCGGAGCGGCGGCGGCCCCCCTCACCGGAGCGCTCGCGCGCGCGGGGCAACGCGAGCGCAGCAGCATGGCGGTGGCTCACTATGGTCGGGCCCTGGGCCGAATCGGGACGCCCGAGGCCGTGCGCATTCTCGCGCAGTGGGCGGACCGTCCCGGTTGGAGGGTCTGGCGCCGCCGGGCCGGTATGCGCATGGCGGCGGTCGAGGGCCTCCAGCTCGCCGGCGGGCCGGGTGCGGTCGGGATTCTGGAAGGACTCAGCCGGGATCGCGATCCCGCCGTCCGGCGGGCCGCCACCGAGGCCGTCGAGGACCTCTCGATTGCCGCGCCCGGCCGCAGCCCGTAGTTTCGTCCAGCCCATGCAAGACGAAATCAAGATTGCGGTCCTGATGGGCCGCCTCCTCGAACTGATGACGCGGTCGCCCGAAATCTCGGACGATCACCGCACGACCATGCACGCGCTGGCCGAGATCCTCGGGCGCCGCAGTGCCTCGGTCGTCCGCGACAAGGAGCAGCTCTTCGTCGAGGGCGTGGCCATACCGGACGACACGCCGTTCGCCATGAGTGTGCGGGATCGGCTCAAGGCTCACGAGGCTGCGCGCATTCACATGGCCCACGGAGTATCCGCGGTGGATCTGGTGGAGCTGCTGCGTGCGCTCGTAGCGACCCCGCCGCCAGCCAAGCCGGCGCGGGAGTTCGTTGCCCGCCTGGCGGCGGCCCACGTCGTGAGCATCTCGATCGTCACGCAGGAGCAGGAGGACGGCGCCTCGGCACGCCGGGCGGTACGCGTGACCGCGGCGCTCCAGGCGGCGGAGAAGCCGGTGCCTGCCGCTCCGCCACCCATGCCGCCGGTGGTGCCGACGCCACAGGCACCGAGAAAGACCGTCACGCAGAAGCCCGTCCCCAGTCCGCAACGATCGTTGGCCGGGACGTTGGCCGGCTCGGTCGAGCGTCTGCAGCACGATGACGAGGCGGAGTTGCTCTCGCGGCTCGATCAGGTGCAGACGGCCATCGTGCGGGCGATCGCGGGGAACGAACTACGGCAGGCGCTGGAAGCGCTGCTCATGCTGGTCCGGCAAGAGGCCGAGGCCAAGGCGCCCGACGTCCAGCGCCAGTACGGGATTGCGCTCCGCCG
>Ga0224500_10001700_pt1 | contig 12665 bp, 9 predicted proteins | sample SF_Oct11_sed_USG_FD_168126 | JGI IMG/M metagenome (GOLD analysis project Ga0224500, IMG submission 168126) | Sediment microbial communities from San Francisco Bay, California, United States - SF_Oct11_sed_USGS_4_1 | ecosystem: Environmental > Aquatic > Marine > Sediment | place: USA: California... | reverse complement strand
AGCTCGCCGGCGCGGGTCATTAGCGTGGCAGCGTCCAGCCGGGTGGCGCCCAGCTGCATCTGGCCGTCGCTGCCGTGCGCCAGCACGTGCACGGCGGCGACGTCGTGGCGGCCGGCCAGGGTGTCGGAGATCACGGCCAGGCCGTCGTCGCCGGCGCCGAAGCGCACGATCTCCAGCGGCCGGCCGGCGGCCTGCTGCGCCTGCAGGTCGGCCAGCAGGCTGCCGGCGTCGGGCAGCCGGGTGTCGACGAAGACAAGCTCGCCGCCGGCGGCCTGGGTCTGCGCCGGCGCGAGGCTGGCGGGCGCGTGCAGCGCCGCCGACAGGCCCCCGGCGGCCAGCGCAAGCGGGCCCAGGTCGGCCGAGTGCAGGACCCGGTCCTCCATCGTCTCGGCCTGCAGGCGCGGGTGGGGCGTCGGCATCGGTGCGCGTGCGGGCGTCTGGGCCCGGCGTTACGGGCGCTGGGCCAGGCGGGGGAAGGGCGGGTAGCGTTCGGCCTCGGCCGCCCGGTGCGCCGGCGCGGCGGCGACCGCCGGCGCCGAGCGCACCGCGGACGCGGCGCTGGGCGGCAACGGCACCGGCGGCCTGGCGCCGGCCACGGCCAGGTCGGCCTTGCAGCGCAGGCCGGCAGGCAGCCGGTGGCCCGGGTTGGGCAGGCTCAGACGCACGCGAAAGCTGTTGCTGGCGGCGTCGAACACGCGGTCGACCTGGCTCACGGTGGCCACCATCGGGCCGGCGCCGGGCAGTTCGGGCTGGATCGTCAGCCGGTCGCCGGCGGCCACCGCGCCGTACTGCGCCGTGGGCACCATCAGCTCCACGCGCAGCGGGTCGATCACGGCCACGCGCATCAGCGGGCGTTGCTCGACGCGCTCGCCCAGGTTCACGTAGCGCTCGACGACGACGCCGGCAAACGGGCTGCGCAGCGTGCGCAGCGCCAGCTGGGCCTGCGCAACGCGGCGCTCCTGCAGCCAGATGTCACGCTGGCCCTGCACCTGGTTGAGCTTTTGCGCAGCCAACTCCTGCTCGCCGCGCGCCAGGTCCAGCGCCTGGGTGGAAACGAAGTTCTGCGCCACCAGCGCTTCGGCGCGGGCCACCTTCTGCTGCGCCAGGTCCAGGCTGGCCTGGGCCGCCAGCACGTCGGCGTCGATGGCGGCGCGGCGGCTGGCGACGTCGAAGTTGGCGCGCTCGACGTCGGCGCGCAGCGACACCAGCGCCTGTTCGGCCGCGACCTCGTCGCCGCGCTCCACGTGCAGTCGTTCCACCAGGCCGATGACCTGCGTGCCGACGTCGGCCACGCGGTCGGGTTCGATCAGGCAGCCCAGCGGTTTCGGTGCCGCGGCGGCGCTGAGGGCAGGGCTGCACAGCAGGGCGGCGGCGATCAGCCCGGCGGCGCGCCGAAGGCCAGGCGGCGCTCGCCCTCCAGGTCCTGCCGCAGCAGCTCGCGGCGCAGCGCCGCGCGGCGGCGCGATTCGAGCCACTGCGGCACCGCGTGCGCCGACCACGCCAGCCAGGCGCGCAGGGATGGGGGCAAGGAATGGGTCCATGTCAGCAGGGTATCGGCGCCTGCGGCCGGGTCTTGAGGCGATAAGCGGGCACAAGTCCAGGCTTCTGTGCTGCCGGGCTCGCCGTGGCGGCCGGCGCGGCCGGCCAGCTGACGGTCGAGGCGGCGCGACGGGTTGTGCTGGCAGCTCAGCACGTGCAGCCCGCCGGCGGCGTGCGCGGCGGCGTCCAGCACGATGTCGGTGCCGCGGCCGGCCATGCGCGTGGCCACGGTGACGCAGCCGGCGCGGCCCGCAGCGGCGACGATGGCGGCCTCGTCGGCGTCGTGCAGTGCGTTCAGCACCTGGTGCGGCAGGCCGCGGGCGGCCAGGCGGGTGGACAGGGCCTGCGAATCGGCCACGCTGTCGGTGCCCAGCAGCACCGGCCGGCCGTGCGCGGCCAGCTCGGCGGCGCGCCCGGCGGCGGCGTCGAACAGCGGCCCGGCGGCGGCAAAGCGGCGCGCCGGCAGGGTGCGGCGGCGGCTGCGCTGGTGCAGCGGGATGCGGCACACCGGCAGCCCATAGACGGCGCGCAGCTCGGCGCGTGCCTCCCACAGCGTGCCGCTCAGGCCGGCCAGGCGCCAGTAGCGCTGGAAGAAGCGCTGGAAGCTGGTGCGGGCGACGGTGTCGGTCTCGTCGGGCGGGTGCAGGCCCTCCTTCAGCGCCACCACGGTGTGCAGGCCGCGCGACCAGACGCGCCCGGGCGCGGCACGTCCGGTCACTTCGTCCAGCAGCTCGACGGCACCGTCGCGCACCACGTAATGCTCGTGCAGGCGCAGCAGGTGCAGGCCGACGAGGGCGGTCTGCACGGCCTCGCGCCGGTAGCGCGGGCGTTGCCAGGGGCCACCCAGGCCGTTGGCCAGCGCCGCCAGGCGCTGTTCGCCGTCAGGGGTGAGGCTGGCCTGGCGTTCGGCCGGGTGCAGGACCACGTCGCGCAGCGGGTGCAGCTGGCGCGCCAGCGCCAGCGCCTGCCACAGGAAGGCGCGCCGCGCCGCCTGCGGCCGGCTGTGCGACAGGATCAGCGGCACCTCGGCCTCGTCCAGCAGGATGCTGTCCGCTTCGTCGATCAATGCCAGGCACAGGCCGCGCAGCACCGGGGCCTGCACCGGGCTGCCGCCCAGGGCGGCGGCGTAGCCTGCATACGGGTCGCGGCCGGCGCCGGCCAGGCGGTCGCGCAGGAAGTCGAACGCCAGGTCCTTGGCGGTGGCATAGACGATGTCGGCGCGGTAGACGGCGCGGCGGGCGTCGTCGTCGGCGGCGCCGGGGCGGGCCGCCACCGTGAGGCCGAGCGCACGGAACAGCGGCGCCAGCTGGGCGGCGTCGCGCGCGGCCAGGTAGTCGTTGGCGGTGACCACGTGCACCGGCACGCCGGCCAGCGCGGCCACGGCGGCGGCCAGCGCAATGGCCAGCGTCTTGCCCTCGCCGGTGGCCATTTCGGCCAGCCGCTGGTCGAGCAGCACGGCGGCGGCCAGCAGCTGGGTCTGACGGGGCGTCTGGGCCAGCGTGGCGGCGGCGCCCGCGGCCGCGGCACCCAGCGCCTGGGCCAGCGCCGCAGGGGTCCAGCCGTCGCGGCGCAGGCGCCGGCGCAGCGCCTGCAGGGCCGCTCCCCAGGCGTGCGGTGGCAGCGCCGACCAGGCCCGGGTTTCGGCGCCAGCCCGGCGCGCGGTGCGGCGGGCCTGGGCCAGGGCCGGGCGCAGTGCGGCCAGCCCGCGCCAGGCCGGCGCGCGGTCGTCGGCCGCGCGCAGCGGGTAGCTGCCCCACAACGGGCCGGGGCGGGGCAGGGTGCGGGCGAGTGTGGGCAGCACCGTCAGAACTGCGGGTTGAAGCGCTGCTGCAGGTCGCGCTGCAGCGCGCCGGCGAGTTGCCAGGCCAGCGGCGCGAAGCCGTCATCGAAGCGCACCCAGGCGCGCTCGCCCAGCCGCGTGGCCGGCGGCGCGCCGTCGGCCAGCTGCAGGTCCAGCAGCACCACCGGCTGCACCGGTTGCAGGTCGGTCGGGTCCTTCGGATCGGTGGCCACCGGGCCGCCGTGGCGCTGGCTGAGGGCGGCGCTGGGCAGCTGGTGCACGGCGCCGGTGCCGTCGCGCAGCAGCCGCGCCGGGTGGGCCTGGCCGGCGCTGGCGGCCAGCCGCACGCTGACCGACGGCGCGGCCTGGCGCAGCGCACCGGCGTCCGACTCGGGCAGGGCCACGCGCACCGTGGGCGGCGCGCCGCTGAGCACCTGGCCGACCAGGCTGCCACGGTGCAGGTACTGGCCCGGCAGGTCGGCCGCCTGCGGCAGGGCCACGCGGCCGGCGGCCCGGGCGCGCACGGTGAGCGCCGTCACGCGGTCCTGCAGGCGGTCCAGCTCGGCCTGGGCGCGGCCGAGTTCGGCCTGCGCGTCGCCGGCGCGCGCATCGGCACCCGCGGCCCGTTGCGCGTCCGGCGTGTCCTGCGGGCCGGTCAGGGCCTGCACGAGTTCGGCTTCCAGCGCCGACACGCGCGCCTGCTGGCGCGTCAGCTGTGTCTGCAGGGCCGGGTTGGCCAGTTCGAGCACGGTGTCGCCGGGCGCCACTGCCTGGCCGTCGGCGACGCGCAGGGTCTTCACGAAGCCGTCCTCGTCGGCGCGCAGCTGCGCCTGGTCGGCCGGCCAGACCACCCCCTGCAGGCGCGTGTGCTGGGGCAGCGGCAGCAGCAGCAGCAGCGCCAGGGCCGCCGCGCCGGCCAGCGCCAGCCGCTGCCAGCGGCGCGCCGAGGCCTGCCCGGCCAGCGCGGCGCGGTGCAGCCCGCCGGCCAGCGCGACCACCGGCCGCAGCACCATCTGCCAGCCCAGCAGCACGCCGCCCAGCAGCCCGAGCGCAAACGACAGCTGGCCCAGCCAGGTGATGGCCACGCCGGCGATCAGCAGCGTCCAGCCCCAGGACAGCGGGGCATAGGCGGCCAGCCATGGGGCCTCACCACGCGCCAGGGCCATCGGCTCCAGACCGGGCAGGCGCAGCAGGCGGCGGCGCAGCATGTGCTGCCACCACTGGCGGCTGCGCGTGGCCAGGTTGGGCAGGCCCAGCAGGTCGATGGCGATGTAGTAGCCGTCCAGCCGCTGCAGCGGGTTGGCGTTGAACAGCAGGGTGGACACGCCGGTGATGAACAGGGTGACGAAGGCGGCGTCGCGCGCCAGCCCGTCGGGCAACGCCAGCCACAGCGGCAGCGCGGCGGCGGCCAGCGCCAGCTCGACCATCATGCCGGCGGCGCCGACCAGCATGCGCCGGCGGCGCTGCGCAAAGCCGGTGGCGGCGGAGGCGTCGACCCAGGGCACGGGCAAGCCCATCATCAGCGTGATGCCGGCGCGGCGCACGCTGCCGCCCCAGTGGCGGACCGCCAGCCCGTGCGCCAGCTCGTGCAGCGCCTTGACCGGCACGTACAGCAGCGCGGCCAGCAGCGCGTAGCGCGGCGTGGCCATCCATTCGCGGCCATGCGCGACCAGCGAGGGCGCGTGCTGCAGCGCGGCCAGCAGCAGGGCCGCCACCGCCAGCGCCCACAGCAGCGCCGCGGGACGCGAGAACAGCAGCCCCTGCAGGGGGGGCGCCAGCCGGTTCAGCAGCCGGGTCGGGTCGCCGAGCGGAATGCGCCAGGCAATCAGGCTGTTGCGGTGGCGCTGCGTCGGGTCGGGGCCGGGCGCCCGCAAGGCCTCGTCGTCGGGGGCGCGGTCGAACTGCAGCAGGGCGGCATCGCGCAGCTGCGCCAGCAGATCGATCAGCTCGTCCTGCGTTGGCGGGTCCTCGCCGCTGGCGAACTGGCCGTCCCAAACCGCCTGCACGCTGTGGCGGCCATCGAAACGCGCGGCCAGGGCCCAGGCCGCGGCGTTCAGCCGCACGCTGCGGCCGCCGCCGCGCTCGGACAGCAGGATCCAGGTGACGCCGCGCACCTGCTGGCGGCGCAGCTGCAGCGTGGCCGACAGGCAGGGCTTGAGGCCGGCGACGCGGTACCAGCGCGGGCTGTAGACCGCGGTCACTTGCCGTGCCTCAGGCGAGCCAGGCCCACAGCGCCACGCGCAGGCGCAGCAGCGAGTGCCGGGCCCAGGCCCACAGCAACGGCGCGCGGCCGGTGACGATGTCGGCGCGGCCGAGCAGGCCGGGGCGCAGGTCGGCCCGCGGGGCGCTCAGGCGGGCCTCGACCTCGAACACGTTGCGCCCGTCCACCGCCTTGGCCAGCGGCGCGATGCGCTCGATCACCAGCGCGTCGCGCCGCCAGGGCAGCGACGACACGGACAGGTGGCCGGGCTGGCCGGGCGTCACGCGCGCGATGTCGGTTTCGTCGACCTGCACGATGACCCGCTGGCGCCCGGTGGTGGCCAGCGTCAGCAGCGTGTCGCCCTGGCGCACCGGGGCGCCGATGGACTGGCTGAGGTCGCCGTCGATGACGACGCCGTCGAACGGGGCCGTCAGGCGGCTGCGCGTGAGCTGGGCGTCGATCAGCGCCAGCTGCGCCTGTGCCTCGCCGATGCGCGCCACGCTGGTGGCGGCGGCCACGCGGTCGGCCCCGGCCATGGCGGCGGCGTAGGCGTTCTCGTATTGCGTGAGCTGGCTGCGCCAGCGGTCATGCTCCAGCCGCAGGTCGGCCTCCAGCAGGTCCAGCAGCGGCGCGCCGGCGGCGACGCGGTCGCCCGGGCGCACGTGGGCGGTCTTGATGAAGCCGTCGGTCGGGGCCGAGAGCACGCGCTGCTCGGCGCCTTCGATGCGGGCGCGGCCGGCCACCGGGTCGTCCAGCGGCACCAGCGCGACGAAGGCGAACGCCAGCGCGGCGGCGGCCAGCAGTTGGCGCCGGGCGCGCCGGTCGGGCTGGCGCAGCGCGGCCCAGCCCCGCAGCGTGTCGCGCCGCAGGCGCCGCCAGCCGGGTTCGGTGCCGGCCTGCAGCCAGCGCAGGGCCGGCGCGGCCAGCACCAGCTGCTGCTCCAGCCGTGCCAGGGCGTCGGCCGGCCAGGCGGGGTCGCCGACCGTGCGATGGCGCTCGACGCAGACGGCGGCAAGGCGCGCGCCGCGCACGCCCAGCGGCACGGTGGCGACGGCGCCGCCGACGTGGCGCTGCAGCTGCCCCTGTTCGAACTGGGGCGCCGGACTCTCGGGGTCAGGCGCCGGGCAGGCGAGCGTCAGCCCCGCGTCCAGCGCCTCGTCCATGGCGCCGAGAATCAAGGCCTCCAGCTCGGCCGGCAACTGGCTGGCGTCGAGCTGCGAGGTGGCGATCAGTCGCGTGCGGCCGCCTTCGTGCAGGCCGACCGAGACGCGGTCGAAGTGGCCCTGGATGGCCAGCACGGCGGCCAGGCGTTGTGCGCCGATGGCGATCGTGTCGGCGTCCAGCAGGGCGGCATACAGGGTCAGAGCGTCGCCGCGGGCGTTGGCCTCCGTCCGCCCGTCGAGGGCCAGTTCGGCGGGCGGCGCGCCGCCCAGCAGGCCGCGCGGCCAGGGCTCACCCATGGCGCTGCGGGCCGCCCGTCGGCGGCAACTGCTTGCGCCACGGGTCGCGGCCGCCTGGTGGCATGTCGGTTCGCCTGGTTGAACGATGGGGCACGGCATTCGCCACCCTCGGCGGTGCCGGGTGCGTGGTCTGGTCGGGCATGCCCCGATCGTGCGGCAGGGGGTGCCGCGGCGGCACGAAGATAAGCGCCGCGTTCCGCGGGCAGTTCCAGCGGGTACGGGACGGCGCCCCACCAGGCGGTGCGCGGGTCGACGCGATCTGGATCGGGCCCTTGCGCCAGGCTCACTGCCCGCGTCTTGCGACGTCTGAATGCCGACAGCTTGCAGCGGCGAGCCAGCCAGCAGCGTGGGTGGACCGCCGTTGCTCCCTGCACGGCCGGGCGGCGTGCCGGAAGCGGGCCACGGCTTGCGTCCCCGCGGCCAGCGTCCGTTGCAAGGCGGCCGTCACGGCGCCCCGCGCATGCTGCGAGCGAGTCCCGCGCGTCAGCGCGCCGACGTCGTGGCCGGTCCCTGCGCCGCTCAGCGCCGGATCTGGAACAACAGCATCGCGCCCCGGCTGCCGGCGTGTAGAAGTGACATGCTGCCGCCCTGGCCGAGGTCCACGCTGAGCGCGGGCACCACCGCGAGGCCGAGCTGGGTCTTGACATTGCCTCGCAAGCCCAGCGCCAGGCCCGGGCGCATGGACAGGCCGGCCACCCTGAAGCGGGCGAAGTCGGGCTTCCAGGCGTGGCGCGAGGTGAGCCCGTTGCGCTCCAGGCCCGCGTCCTCGGCCCATGTCGATGCGCCGGCGGCCGAAGCGGCGATCGCCAGGGCCAGCGGAACCAGGGTGCGGAGCCAGGACATGAACGCAGTGTGGACACATCCGATGGAACCGGGTGGCACAACGTGCGTGCATGGGGTTGCAGAGATGTCAGGACGTGTCGCGGCGGAACGATTTCACGCTGACCCGTGCCGGTTCGGTGATTTCGTTTGCGGAGCACGCCAGGGCCGCGTGGGCTTGCCGTCGTCGAGGTCGGTGCGCAGGCGCCCGTGGCGTGCGGCGCGACCGCGGACGACGCCTCTGCGCCCGGGGCTTCAAGTGCACAGACGGTCGAACAGGGCGGCATGCGGGGCCACCGCATGGACCCTGAGCATGCCGACGCCGGCGTGCGCCAGGCCGGCCGAGAAGGCGAGCGTGAGGTCGTCGCGATCTGCCGCGTCGGCGTGGGTGAACAGCTTCAGGAACGACTTGCGCGAGTGGCCGAAGAGCCAGCTGCCGCCGCTTGCGACCAAGGCGCTGGCCGAGTGCAGCAGTTCCAGCGATTGAGGGGCCGACTTGCCGAATCCGATGCCCGGGTCATAGATCAGGCGCGCTGGGTCCAGCCCCCCCGCCAGGGCGGTGGCATGCACGACCTGTTTCCAGCGCAGGATCTGTGCGGTCACGTCGCAATCCGCGGGCAGGGTCAACGAGGGGTCGACCGGCACGGACAACGCGTGCATCACCACCACGCCGCAGCGGCGACCTCGCAGCACACGCTGCATGGCCGGGTCGGCGAGCCCCCCCACGTCGTTGATGATGTCGACGCCCAGGTCCAGCGCCCGCTGCGCGCTGGCCGCATGGCGCGTGTCGACGCTCAGCCGGACCTGGCTTCGCCAGTCCCGCTGCGCCAGGCCGGTGAGGATCGGCGCCAGGCGCGCCCATTCGGCGTCGGCGTCCAGGGCCACGGCATGCGGCCGCGTCGACTCGGCGCCGATGTCCAGCACGTCGGCGCCGTCCGCGACCATGCGCTCGGCCCGGTCGAGCGCGGCGCGCCCCATCGCCCCGTCGCCCGAAAACGAATCGGGCGTGACGTTCAGGATGCCCATGATGACCGGGCGCTTCATGCTGCCACCTCCGCAATTGGATCAACGAGTCTCGGCGCCGCGGCCGGCGGCGCGCGGGGGTGACAGGTTCCCACCCGGTGCCGATTCTTGCCCAGGCCGGCCTGGGCCCGGCAATCGACGTTTCGAGACGCCCGTCCGTCTCGAAGGGCCGTGCCGCGCATCCGGGTTCACGCCCCTTGCAGGCGGGCCGCGGCGCCTTCAGCATGGGGCCAGCCCCAATGAGGGCGGGAGAACGACATGGCCCAATGGCGCAAGACGACGGCGGACGAGGTCTACGCGGAACCGGAAATCGAAGCGCGCCTGCGCGACGAGTTGCCGCACTGGTTCCTGGAGGGGGGGTGGATCCGCCGCAAGTACAAGACCAGCGGCTGGAAGGCCACGCTGATGGTCGTCAACACGGTCGGCCACCTGGCCGAAGCGGCCTGGCATCACCCCGACCTGAGCGTGTCGTATGCCTTCGTCACGGTCAAGCTCATGAACCACGCCGCCAAGGGCGTCACAGACAAGGATTTCGAGCTGGCGCGCAAGATCGAGGAGGTGCTCACCTGGCAGCCCGGCAAGGTCGAGGGTTCCGCCCTCGAAGGCACGCCGGACGACCCGCGCTTCAAGTACCTGAAATACGATTGAGCCGGCATGACAGTGTGTCCTGCTGGCGGCACAGCGCCGGCGCGAGGAGCCGCCTGCGGAGCGGGCCGGGGCTTGGGGCGATGCGCAGCGGAACGATGCTTGCTAGCTTGAGTCGTCCGGCCATCCGGCCCGCCCCCTGAGGACTGCATGCATTCTTGCCCAACGGAAGCCACCGTGACCGATGCGCCAATCGCGCGTCGGCAGGCGCTGACCGTGTGCGCATCGGGCCGGCTGCACCTGGGGTTCCTGGACCCGGCCGGCACGCTCGGGCGTCCGTTTGGCAGTCTCGGCCTGGCCATCGACGGCTTCGAGACGGTGGTGGAGCTGGCTGCCGCCCACGTCGATGCGGTCACGGCGGAGACCGCGCCAGCACAGTCCGAGCTGGGCCGGGCGTTTGCATACCTCGAACGCCTGCGCGAGCGCACCGGCTGCCGTCAGGCGCTGCGGCTGCGGCTGGTGCGGGTCCTGCCCGCGCACGCCGGCTTCGGCTCGGGCACGCAGTTGGCGTTGGCCATCGGGCGCGCGTTTGCGCGCTGGCACGGCCTGGACATCGACAGCGCCACGCTGGCCGGCTGGCTCGGCCGCGGATTGCGCTCGGGGGTCGGCATCGCCGGCTTCGATCGCGGCGGCCTGCTGCTCGACGGGGGCCCGGGTGCCGACGGTGTTGCCGCGCCCGTGCTGTCGCGCATCGAATTTCCCGAGGCCTGGCGCATCATCGTCGCGCAGGACCTCGGCCTGCGGGGCTTGTCTGGGAGCCGCGAGAAGCAGGCGATCGCCACGCTCGCCCCGCTGCCGAAGGCGTCGGCAGCGGAGATCTGCCACCAGGTGTTGATGCGTGTGTTGCCCGGCGCGGCCGAGGCCGACTTCCTTGCCTTCGCGGCCGGCGTGGTGCGCGTGCAGCAGGTGCTGGGGGAGCATTTTGCGCCGGCGCAGGGTGGTGCGCCGTTCACGAGCGCCGCGGTGGGCCAGCTCCTCCAGTGGATCGCGGAGGCGCACCGCGGCCGGCCGTACGACGACGGCGCGCCGCACGGCGCGGCCATCGGTCAGAGCTCCTGGGGCCCGACCGGTTTCGCCATCCTGCCTTCCCAGGCGGCGGCGCAGGCCGCGGTCCGGTCGGCGCGCGATGCGGGTCTCGTGAGTGCCGGGCTGCGCCTTGACATCGTGCGCGGCCGCAATCACGGCGCGGCGCTCGCCATAGTCTGATCGACTGCCACTGCAGCACAACGAGGTTCCATGGAGCGCCCCTACATCCTTCACATGTTCTCGCCGACCCGGCAGACCAGCCCGTTCGACGTCAACATGGCGGCCGACGCCGGCTACCAGATCATCGTTCCCTACAACGACGTCGGCCTGGACGGCATTGCTGCGCTGACGCAGGACGCCATCTTCTCGCGCGGCCCGAAGGGCGTTGCGCGCACCGGCATCTTCATTGGCGGGCGAGATGCCCTGCTGGCCGCCGACATGCTCGAGCGCAGCAAGGCCGCGATGGTCAAGCCCTTCGTGGTCTCGCTGATGGCCGACCCCAGCGGGGCCTACACGACGGCGGCCGCCATGGTGGCCTGCGTCGAAGCGGCACTGAAGCGTGGGCACGGCGGTGGCCTGGCCGGCCGGCGCGTGCTGGTGTTCGGTGGCACCGGGCCGGTGGGGCGCGTCGCCGGCGTGATCGCGGCGCAGGCGGGTGCCGAGGTGCAACTGTCCAGCCGCAACGGGATCGATGTGGCGGAAGAGGCAGCGCGTGTCACGGCCCATCGGTTCGGCACCGTGATGCACGGGGTTTCGGGCGGCGACCGGGCCGCGATCCGCGCTTCGATCGGCGCCGCGGATGTCGTGCTGGCGTGCGCAGCGGCTGGCGTGCAGGTGTTGTCCGCCGAGGACCTGGCCCATGCCCGGCAGCTGAAAGTGGCGGCAGACGTGAATGCCGTGCCGCCCGAGGGCATCGCTGGCGTCGGTGTGATGGACGACGCCAAGCCGCTGGCAGGTACCGGTGCCGTGGGCATCGGCGCGCTGGCGGTGGGCAACGTCAAGTACCAGACCCAGCACCGCCTGCTGCTGAAGATGATCCAGGCCGAGAAGCCGCAAGTGCTCGGGTTCCCCGAGGCTTTTGCCACCGCGCGCGATTTCCTGGCCGAAGGGGCCGGCTGATCCTCGACCGGGCGGATGACCGTCATCGCCGTCGCCGGGCAGTCGGTGCGCCTGCTGGCCCAGGCCGCGGCGCAGGACGGCTTCGACGTCGTGGCGCTGGATGTGTTCGGCGACGTCGACACCTGTGCCGTGGCGTCGCACTGGATCGGCATCGGCAGCCCCTCCCCACCCAGGATCGACGGCGAGCGCCTGCTGTCGGCACTGGCCGAGTTGAAACGCCAGGGCGAGGTGTCCGGCTGGGTGGCGGGCGGCGGCCTGGAGGGCCAGCCGGCGCTGCTGGCCCAGGGGGCGGCCCTGTTGCCGCTGTGGGGCACCGAGCCCGCAGCGGTGGCCCGCGTGCGCGACCCGGCGACCTTCTTCGACGTCCTGGCCGCGCATGACATCGAGCACCCGCCCTGGTCCCGGCAAGCCCCGGCCGACCCCGACGGATGGCTGTCCAAGGATGCGCAAGCCTGCGGCGGCTGGCACGTCCGGGAAGCCAGCGACCCGGCGGACGTGGCGCCGGGCGTGCACGGCTATTTCCAGCGGCGGGTCAGCGGCCATGCGATGTCGGCCACGTTCCTGGGCAACGGCCGCGATGCGATCGTGCTCGGCTTCAACCGCCAACTCGTCGGCCGCATCGGTGCGCGACCTTACGTCTTCTGCGGCGTGGTCGGGCCGGTCCCGGTGCCCGACGAGGTGGCGCGGCAGGTTCGGCGTGCCGTGAGCATCTTGACGGACGCCTTCGGCCTGCGCGGGCTGGCCAGCCTGGACTTCATGCTCGACGGCATCCGGTGCAGCGTGCTGGAGGTCAATCCACGGCCGACGGCCAGCCTGGCAGCCTACCGTGCGTGGCGGCCCCTGGCGGCCCATGTTCACGCCTGCCGGCAAGGCCGCATGCCCCGGTCTCCGCCGCCGGACGGTGCGGTCACGGGCTGCGAGATCGTCTTCGCGCGTCAGCCCATGCACCTGACCCCGGCGGGTGCGCGGTGGCTGTCCGAAGCTGCCGACGTCCATGACCTGCCCCGGGCCGGCCAGCAGTTCGCGGCAGAAGATCCGGTCTGCAGCGTCGGCG
>Ga0224500_10001699_pt1 | contig 12673 bp, 22 predicted proteins | sample SF_Oct11_sed_USG_FD_168126 | JGI IMG/M metagenome (GOLD analysis project Ga0224500, IMG submission 168126) | Sediment microbial communities from San Francisco Bay, California, United States - SF_Oct11_sed_USGS_4_1 | ecosystem: Environmental > Aquatic > Marine > Sediment | place: USA: California... | reverse complement strand
AAAATATTTTTGCGGCGGGTCGCGCTCAAAAAGGTACTCAATATGCGTGGCAGTTGAGGGGCACTTGATCTCGACGCAGCCGTTCACGCCCACCAATCCGTCAGGGCTGGCTCCTGCCATCTCGATTGCAGGATGGTTGATAAAACCCACCTCGGTGACGAGTTCGCCCACCTTGGCGCTGTAGGCGTCACGGGCTGCGGCTTCCTGCTCGACGCCCCACTCCATCGCGGCGTTGCTAAACCCTTCAGTCGGCTTGCCGGTTAAGCGTTCGCATACCAGTTGTGCCATGTAGTTTGCTCGACTAGCGGCGTAGCCACTCTTCGTGCGAGCCACTACATCAGCCACCTTTGAGGCAGTCACTTTGCCCAGACGGGCAGAGTGCCACTCTGTTGTCCTTTGCTCCATCACACTCTCCCTAAGATTTTTTTACGGCCATCACGGGTCATGCATAACGACTGCAACTTGTTGTAGTCAAAGTCGAGCATGTCGCAAATCCAGCGCATCGACCCAACGTCATCACGACGGGAAAAAATCCAATGAAATGCAGCGCCTCGGCCATCGGCGTTCTCTGCATCCTTAATCGCCTGCCACAGCACGGCAGACCACAGTCGGCGGTAGCCAGAGTCATCGGTTGATGGCCCGTCTACGTCGCTCGGACGTTTAGCGAGATGACTAATCATTGCAACTCTCCTTGCTTCCAGAGCAGGTAATCGTATTGTTTTATGCCACGGTGCAGCGCAGAAGCCATAAGCATGGGGTTCATTCCCCATTCCTGCGCCAACGGTTTGTAATTAATGCGCTTCTTGTTGGCCTTGGCATCGGCTCTACGCTCGCGCAGCACCTTGTACTGCTCAAACGTAATGCGTGGGTTGTAACGCGATCTTTTGGTATACGTTTTCATAACTTCACGGATACTTTTCCAATCGTAGGTGTTGAGGGGAAATAACTCGTGTGGTTTCTGAATAGTCCGAAGGCGTTGCCTTCTCCCATGCCAAGTCATGCGGCAACCAACCGAGAATCTCGACGGCTCGTATCTCTGGCATGACGGGCTTGGCGACGAACAACACCAAACCTTTACCGATCTGGTGCTGACGTACAGCGGCAGTGTTGCTGGTTCGCACACGACGAACCTCGATGTTCCTGCCAACGTCCGGCCAATCCTTATAGAGTTGGTGATCGCGGGCATCCCACACATGGGCGTGCCAGTAGCGATTGGTGTACTTGGCTACGGCCAACTCTGCTGCACACGCAGCCACCTGTGCTGTGCGGTCGTCTTCCATGCGCTTCGGGTCGTAATGAATAGCGTCTTGGCTGTCCCACCGCGATGAACATCGTCGAGCGCCGACAAGGTTTACTAGGTCGTATTCCCACCGCTCTAATTCAATGATGGGGTAACTCATAACTCCGGCACCTCGTACCATTTCAGAATAATCTTGGCGGCATCGCGGTGGTCTTTCATTACGCGCAAGTCCTTGGCCTTGTTCTTCTCAAAAAACCCGTTAGGACAAGCGCCAGACTCCCGCTCTGCAATCATGTCATCCATCGTTTGAATGGTATTGGTCAGCGACCAAGCCACAATGTACGTCTCCACATCGCTCAGTATTTGTCTCACAAGCGCCTGCTCTTTCAATTTGAGGCCAACTTGCTTTTCTTCTCGCTGAACAGGCTTAGATGCACCTTTCGCTCGCTTGCGTTTAGGCTTTTCCATATTCCGTTTAACTCCTCGATAGTGGCTGCTAGTTGTACTGCCGCTTCAACGGCAGGATCGGTAGTGGCTGCGGCGACTTCATGCGTCTGCGAATCTGCATCGTTGTCGCCCTCGGTCGGGATGCAAAACGCTTGAAAGGCGGCATACTTGTAGGCGGCAGACATAGCCTTGTTACTGGCCTTGTCGCCTGAGTCCATCGCCTCACCTACAGTAATGACCGTGTGCTTGCTGCCGTCCTCGGCGGCTACAAAATCAAACTCCACGGTCAGCGTGACGTAGAACAACGCAGTGCCTTGGCGGTTCTGGCGCTCGATAACCTGTCGGTCGGTGACGCGGGGCAAGATGCACAAGCCGTGCTTTGACAGTAGCGGCGAGAGCGCACCGTACACAGCGTCAATGCCACGGAACGCGTAGCCCTGCGACTGGTTCTTGCTGTCTTTGCTGATGCCGATCTTGGATAGTTCGGCGGTGACAGCGGCAATCTTCTCGTAGACCTTCATTGCGGGTTCCTCAGTTTGGCGGATGCAGCGTCAATCGCAGCAATGCACTCGGCAAACGCTTGGTGCAGTTTGAAAGCGCCTTCGGCTTCGATGCGGTTGAGTTCGTTTAAGCCTTCGATGACGTTGAAGGCGGCGTGTTCGGCGCGGCAGTGCAACTCCATGAGTCGGTCGCGTTCCTGCTCGGCCAAGATTTGATAATCGTCTTCCATGTCTTTCTCCATCGGGGCCAATCCCCGAAGTGCAGTATACTCCCGTTGACGATCATGTCAACACCTGTTACTGTGAAATCTATGACACCGAAACAACTACTGAAGATTTATGGTTCCCAGAGCGAAATTGCTCGGGCGTTGGGCGTAACCCGGCAGGCTGTGCTGCGCTGGTTTAAAGAGGACAAGATTCCTGCGTTGCGCCTGTACCAAATTCAATGCGTGCTGAAGGTCAATGAATAATCCAGTCACTAATAGCAGCGACATCTCGTGGGCGTCTCAGGCCAACGTGCGGTATTGGGAAAGCGTCAAGCACACGCCGTTTGGCAAACTGCGGTTAGCCGATGCGTACCTTGCTCGGATCGGCGTAGGCGATTGGTCACAGCGTGCTGAGCGCACATCGTGGTTAAAGAACTACGTGGGCGACATCCTGCGCTCGTTGGACGATGCCACTGAGGCGTACGGCGACCCGCACGTTCGGGGCATGGTGCGGGAACTATGGGGCGAGCCGGGTGTGACGAAGTTGAAGGCTAGGTGCAAACCGTCATAATCGGCGTATGCGCTACGCGAAACGTCGAGACAACAACCACACCGAGATTGTAGAAGCCCTTCGAAAGGCGAACTTTGAGGTCATTGACTACGCCTCGGCAGGGCACGACATTCCTGATCTGTTGGCCGTAAAGCCAATGCACGACGGTATGGCATGGATTTGCTGGATAGAGGTCAAGGCCAAGGGCGGGCGGTTGTCAGAGGGGCAGAAACGCTTTCAGGGTCTATTTCAGCCGAGGGGCGAGTGGTACGAAGCCCGTGACCCCGACGACACCGTATGCGCCCTACAAGCCCTTTACTTGCAGCGCCTTAAATAATTCATTTACAATACGGCCATGAAGAACTGGCGCGTATTGAACCAAAACCTGAATCTGTTTAACGAGGCCGAGGTCAAGGCGCTCTTGGACGAGGAGATTGCCGGTCAGCGGCGATCCACGTTCCTTAAGCGCCTGCACCAGCGGTATTGCACCCTGCGTGCAAATCGCGAACGGGCTGAGATATTCAGCGCCGCCGCAAAAATGTCAGGTAATTAGCCCCTTCCTCCGGGTCCCACCACACCTTCACCAAGTCTGGATGGTCAGCCGGTAGCGCAGGGTTAATCGTCGTTAGCGCACAGGGTGACAGGCAGTTGTCCCTGAACCCGCGCTCCTTAGCGTAACGGTCGTAAATCTTGTAGGACGCCACCTTACAGGCGTGCATCGTGATGCCGCTGATCGCATCCTTCAGGACGCTATAAGCCGATTCGTGCTTGTGACCGGCCACATACAGGTGGTCACGGGTTCCCATCAACGCAGCCTTCATCGGGCCATGTGCCGGATTCCAAATACTAGAGCCGCTGTGGTCGTGCCGGGCGTTGACCCGCACCTCTAGGCCACTTGGGAACTGAAGCGCTATACGGGCTTCTGAGGACTTATAGAGCGAGTTCTGGTGCTTTGCTATCCAGCGTAGTGGGTCGCCCGAGCCTGACCACAGGTCGTGGTTGCCGCCAATCATGTAAAGCCAGTCGCAGCGGTTAACAAACCACTCGGCTATCTTCCAAGCCTGCGCGGCAGATGTCGCCTGATCGCCGTAGAGCCTTGCTAGGCGCCCTACCCAGTTGTTCGTGGTGTCGCCTACGTTCGCCGCGAATAGCCCCTCGGTGCGGTTTACAAGGTCGGTGTGGCGCTCAATGGCTTCTATGTCGCAGCCGTCGTCGTCTACGTGCGGGTCGCCAAAGTGCAGGATGCCGATAGCACCGGCCATCTTCACTTTGATGGGAATAAGTTTGCTGGCTTCTTCGTGTTCGCGCTTGTGCTGGAACTTGCGCTTGCGCTGGGCAATCAGTTCCTCAATGGGAACGTCGTCGTCGGGCAGCGGGGTGAACTCGTAATCGCCCTTGTCTATGACTTGGCGTCCGGGCTGATAGGTGGAGTCAGGGATTGCGTACCCCTTGTCCTTCATCTTTTTTATTCGCAACAGCAGGGTCCGCTCGTTCATTTTGAACTTAGCGGCGACCACTGCCCGTATGCCGTTTGCTTCCTGTAGTGCCTTTAATATCTGATCATCGGATGCCTTGGACTGCATTGCTTACTCCATTGTTGTGAGCATCTGTTGCAGCAAGTGTCCAATCCGATCTACAAATTGCTCGTCTCGGCTTAGGTCATCGTGACCAGCGATGTCGAGCATCGCGTGGATCGCCTCATGCGCCCACACTTGCTGCCGGTTTGTGCCTTTACAAGAACTTACGATGTGTATCTCGTATTTGTCTGGAAGCCACATTCCAACACAATTTTTGCCATGGCGCCACTTGGAGGGCGAAATTACTTTGACATTGATGGTGTGACCGGCTAGTTGGAAGCGCTTAGGTATGCCGTCTTGTCGCATAGCGCCCGCTCCATTAAATGAGGCTAACTCAAAAACAATACCCGCTCGTCGTTACGACGTTTGACGAGGCCGGGTAACACCTTACCACCGGCTTTTGTCCACTTTTTGAATTCTTCGGCTGCCTCTTCAAAGTCGCCTCGATTGACCTTCATCCGCAAGCCAGAGCGCTGAAGGTTGCCTAGCCCCACGTTAAAGGCAAAAGATACAAGAGCATCAAAGACTCCCTGACGGCCAACAACAGCAGGGCAAAGTCGAACCACACCACGCTCAAACCGGCCAAGGTCTTGAGCAAGTATCCGGTCCACCTCGTCCATCGAGAGAGTTCGATCCCATCCTGCGGGTATCGGTAGGCTCTTGCGTTCCTCATACTTCACCGCAGCGTGAGCCGGGTCTATAACGTGGCCGACCCCGACCGTCCATAGCAGGGCCGGACACCGATAAGGGCGCGTCCTTACGCCCTCATGATGCTTGATCATCTGTATTGCAGCAGGACTGACCTTCACTTCTTGCCGAAAGCCTGCGTGCCAAACCAGAAGGCAATGATTGACGACAGTATTAGCATCTCGTCATCCGAAAACACTTCAGCCATCGCAGCGGCAAACGGCACACCCGTATTGTAGGCATACCAAACGCCTGCAATGTTGATGGCGACTAGTTCCAGCACAAAAATGTACGTTACAACCGGGCGCACCGAAGCACGCAAGTTGATCATCCATTGGGATGCGCCTTTGCCAATCTCAACGTCGTGGCTATACAGCGCCTGACGCTCCTCGGCAGCCGTCTGCGTCTGGATCTGCTCTAGTTTGATTTCCTCAACTCGTGCTTGCGCGATAAAGCCACGTTCTGCGAGGGCTAATTCGCGTTCCTTCTGCGCTGCAACTAGGGCTAACTCATGCTTCTTGTCTTGGCGGTCTTGGAAGATTTGCAGAATCTTGGGCAAACCGCCTGCAAGGAACGACAGGAATGTGCTAACCATTGTCATCATTTGGAAGCCCTCACTACGTCGTCGCCCTTGGTAACGGTGACATGATCGCCCTCAACGTCCACCCGCATCGGCTGCTCTTTGCGATCCAGCCGGTCTAGTTTGGCGATCAGTTCCTTAATTACCTCAAACTCGGGCTTATCTTCCTTCTCCACCGTGCCTGCAATGCTGGCAAGCATAGAGATAAGAGCGGTCAGCGAGGCACCAAGCAGCCCCATCACGGCAGCGATCTTGTCCGAATCTAGCGCAAGGCTAGACAGCACGCCGATCACCACAATGGTTGTGATGTATTTCAGCCCGTCCTTACCAATGGCTTTACCGGCTACGTCCTTGGCAGACGACTGCGCTTCAAGCCGTTGCAACTCGGCCTGTATTTGCACTTTTAGCAACTGGATGTCGGTAACGTCGTTCATTTTTAACCTTTAACTAAAGAACAGTATTGTTAATAGTGCTGCAAACAGTACGCTTACGCAGGCAATTACTTTTAAATTAGCGCGAGTCCGCACCCATGCCGCCCACATCACTTGTCGGCCTTTTCGTCCAACTTATCCCAGATGCGGGTCAGGATTTGCTCGATACGCTCTAAGGCGGACTTGTAGTCATCGCGGCGCACGAACTGGTGCATCATCTCTTTGTGGTCGCGCTGAAGGTTCTCTAGGCTCGTCGTAATCGAGCGCAAGGTCCAACCGCCAAACGCTGCTGCAACTGCCACCGCAATGTTAAAAGCCGCCTGATAATCCACGTCACTTCTCCGAAAGCGCCTGCGTGGTGACAGCCCGCAGCACGAGGTTTGCCAAAGCGCCGACCATTAGGATCGCCGCAGCCACTTCCTGCCCCCACAGCACGGTCATGTGACCGCCCATCAGTTCAAGGCCGCCAAGGACGGCAAGCAGGACATTCCACCAAACAGTCTTAGACTTGAGTGCGCCTTGCAGCATGTTACGGCCTCAGTTGGTTGCTTGGCGGAGGTGCCAAGTTGTTCATAATCATTGGCTGCTCTTCAAAGTCTTTCGCAGCACGGCTAGTTACTTGTACTTGTGCAGCCTGCGCCACCTGACCGGCAAACTTGTTCCAAGACTCAGCGTTTTTAAACTGTTTTAAAAACACATTCCGTTCACGAGTCGGAATTTGATTAAGCACACGATTGAACTCACGGCCTGACTGGGCGGCACGAATCAAAGTTTCTAAGGTTTCCGCTTTCATTTTTTGCTCAAGCCCAGCCACAACCTCGTTAACGGTTGTTGATGCCCGAGTAAGGAACGGAAGCCTAAACCGAATGCCTCCTTTTTTCTCAGCCTCAGTAAGAGCAGCGCGGCCAGCAGCCGCTTGTTTAACAGCCGTGGCATCCAAGTCCATCGTATCGGCAAGTTTTTTAAGAAATGGCATGTCTTTTGCCATTTCTTTGCTAATTTCGTAACGGCCAGAACCAAATAAATCTTCCACTACGTCCGGCGATTCGCCGCGCACCAAATCAATAATCTGCTGTTTAGACTCCGGCGTTCCCTTGGCATATAACTTACGAATTTGATCGGCTAACTCCATGCCGCGAATATCGCTCATGCCGCGCTCAAATGACTTAAGGTAGTCGGACCAATTCTTGCCGCCAGCCTTTTCAATGGCTTCGTCAATAGCGGGTTTTAACTTAGCCAAAACCTGAGCGGCCATACGACTTTGAGATTTAGAGTCGGCTCCCGGCATCAATTGCTGAATAATGCCGCTGACCCCGTTTTTACGGATAGCATCTACCGCCTCCGGGGTTACAACGCCATATTCATCTGCCCAGTCTTTAAACATTTGTCGCACTTGCGGCAACGCATTTTTCAACGTTGGATTTGTTGCGACATCGGGATTACCCAACAAATTGTCAATTGGAGCCGTAAATTTATCTACCGTGATTGGCTCAAGACCGCGATCAACCATGCTTTGATAGGCATTTTCAGCCGCTCGTGCGCGAGCGCCAGCCTGCAAAGATGCTTGTGCCGCTTCATCAACGCGGCGTGCAATTGTGCCGCCTTCGTCAATAACTTGACGCTGGAACGGCCCACCAACAGTTGTTTGACGACCACTTCCCGCCAACTGACCGGGGAACGTGTATCGTTGTTCCGCCTGCGATCCCAAGCGAACGCCAGCCTCACCAACGCCTTGATTGGTTACATATTGACGCGTGAACGTACCGCCCGGCCCTTCAACCAGCCTAGACCCCGTTATCCAGTTACGCGCCCAATCATCGGCCCTGTTAATTGCATCGCTAACGCGTCGCACAAGTTCAACATTCTTTTTGGCGTCAGCACGGGCTTCGGTTGCGATTGTTTGCAACTTCGGCATCACCTCGCCAGTGCGTCGAGCAGCACCAAAGGATTCCTCGCGCATACGTCCAGTCAATTCACCTAAACTTTCTTTAGTTTTTTCGCGAGCGATGCGAGCCGTTTCAGCAGTCGGCCCACCGGCAATTCGAGTCAACTCATTAACAATGTCTTGAGATTCACGCTGCCGGAACGCATTGATAACCTGTTTCGGATCGCGTTGCTCTGCACGAGCCAACAATGCTTGCAGCAAAGGCAAATCCATGTCAGCAATCAATCTGCTAACAGGAACGTCAGGCTGTGCATCCCGCATAGGAATTTGCCGACTAGCGATTGCTTGCTTCAAAGCGTTAACTTCGTTGTTAGCGGCAGTGCGAATCAACTCATTAGCGCGAATGTCAGGGGTGCGACCAGAAAGGGCGTCTACAACCGCGCCGCCACCCTTTGCCAGCACTTTGGCTACTGGCGGCAATACTTGTGTCGCAGCCGCTCCAAATGCGGCCGCTTCTGGGGCCGTTTCTGGCTCAACCACTAACGCGCCACCACCTGCTGCACCAGCGCCACCAAGCATCTGAACGCCACGACGGGTCACAGCACTAGTAGTAGCAGGTAACCCAGTTCTAAATCCGCCTGTTTCTAATGACGTAGCAATCGGAGTAAGAAACCGTTGGGCGGCAGGAATAGCCGTTGCTATGCCACGGGTAATCCCACCCAGTATCGGACCAGCCAAAAGACTGCCAGTAAAGCCAGCAAACCCTTTAACCGCAGCCTGACGCTCTTCTGGCGTCATGCCGGTTTCGGCTACCTGAGCGCGAAAGCCGGTTGCGCGGTCGCCAATATCGCCAATCGCAGGTAGTCTACGAGACGGTATTTCAGCCTCCGGTGCAACCACGCGTGGCTGTGCAGGCGCAGCAGGCGGAGCGGTCTTAGCCAGATAAGCGTCTGGATCAAAAGCCGGTCCTTTTTTTGCCAAATACTTATCTGGATCAAAAGCCATTATCGAACTCCGAGTCGTGCCTTGATTTCCGCCGCTCGTGGATCGGTTGGATTGGAGTTAGCCCAATTCAACGCTTGTTGATCTTCGGTGTTTAATGTAGCCGGAGCCTGACCACCCATGCGGGCTTTTTCTTCGGCTTTTCGCACGCCGTTCCTAATGATCTCTTGGAACTCACGTCCCGCCTTAATAAATTCTTTTTCGTTTTGCGCCAAATTCATTCTGGTTATTGCAGCCGTGGCTCTTTTACCTTCTTCGTTTGCAATCGCACCGCCACCACGCAACGTGTCGTAAGCCTGCAAGAACGCAGTACCAGTTGCTTGGTCATACATGGCTTGAAAGCCCGCAGCATCCGTACCCGGAATCAATCGAGCGCCGGGCTTCCAAGTGGCGCCAACGGCATCAACAAATCCGGGGTGGGGCGCAGTACCTTCTTCTATAACCTTGTTGTTCTTATCAACCTTTTGGGGCTTTCCAATCATGTCATCCAAAAGCGCCAATGTTGTATTTGCTTGGTCAATAGCCCCCGGCAGTTCCGCTTGAGCCTGAGCCAAAGCCTTGCCAGTAAATTGTGCCGCTGCCTTCATTTGCTCAACGCGGCCTAAATACTGGAAGTCGCCTTCTCGATCAAACTTCTCACGCTGCAACTGAAGTTCGCCACGGCGCAAATTAAGATTCGATGTGGACAGTCTTCGTTGGAACTGTCGCTCATTTTCAACGCGAACGCGCTCCTCCTCGTCAAACTGCTTTTCGAGCGGCGTTAACTCATCAACATACGCTTGAATAAGTTTTGGCGTAGAGGCGGGATCAAACGCTTGCGGAAACCTAGAAACGTCATACCCCATATCCGTTGCTAATTGAAGGCGCGTTCCATAAGAAGCCGGGTCTTTTATTGCTCCGCGCAAAAGACTCATCGTGTTGTTTAAGGTTTCCCTTAACTGCTTTCGCTCTTCTGATTTAATTTCCAAATCGGTTTTTTTAGCAGTTCGTTGGGCAGCCATAGCCTGCGAAAGCGATTGCGCTACAGGGGCGCCGCCGGGTGTTACGGCAAGTCGATTTAAAAATGATGGGTCTGCTAAGTCCTTTTCTGTAGCACTAGTCAGCATGTTCCGAAGCGCAGCCTTTTCTTGCATGTCTCGCATGGCAGCGGCTTCTTGCGTTCTTGCTAAACGATTGGCACGACCAATTTCCATGCCTTGTGCATAAGAACCAAGCACATTTGTAGGTTCAAGTTGAGTTGCGCCGATAATTGCCATGACTTACCCCAGATTTGCGAATTGAGGGCCGCGATAATTAACCGCCATCAAATTTTGGCCGCCACCGGGGGTTACGTTTTGCGGTCCAAAATAACCGCCCCTGTACATGCCATATCCCATCGCAGCCTGACCAAGCGCGTTGCTTAAAGCATTGGCTTGGCCCAAGTAGCCGGAAGCGCGAGCCTGACCAGCCTGCGTCATTAGGTTGCCGACGTTGGCGCCCATTTGACCGGCCTGACCAGCAATTTGTTGAGCAGAGGCTTGCCCAGCGCCGTACAAACTACCCAGCGTGCCAAGGCGAGTGTTTAATTGCGCTTGAGCGCGGTTAAACGCGTTCATGTATTCCTGCGAGGCCAAGTCTTGCCCAAAACGCTGAGTGCCCTTAAGCATTGAGCCGGACAGCAATCCGCCACGAGCGGCAGCAGATCGCTCTAGCGCCTTCTGGCCTTCCGACAAGCGGAACGCGTAACCGGGGTCCATCTGCATGTCTTCGGGGCGGAACTGACGAGTCAGCATCCCGTAGTCGGCAGCAGAAGCGTCACCGCCAATACCTAGCAAGCGCATCAGTTCGTTCTGCGAGGTAATACCTGCCTGCCGAAACGGCTCTTGCAGTTCTACCTGACGCTCAAACGTCTCGCGTTGAACTTGCGCGGCCTGATCGGCGGCCTGTCGCTGTGCTTTAGCGGCCTTGCTTGCGCCCCTAGCGGACGCTGCGCCACCAACCAATGCACTACCAATAATTGCTGTTTCGATGCCCATATTAATGGCCTCTTACGAACATGCCGTCGTGTTGAACGAATCCCAATCTTTCTAATACGCCGTGCATGTATTCATGCCCCGGAGTTACCCTTGTCGTAATACGATCTTTTGCAAATAGTTTCGACAAGATGCCTTTGGTTGCCCATTTACGGCGCCATTCCGGCAGTACCGAAACATGCAGTTCGTCGCCGTTAAAATACGCCGCACCAATACATTTGTCATCTCGAATTATGGCCTTAACTTCCCAATCCTTAAGGGCTTCTGCGTACGCCTCAAAGGAAACCGGATTGGTCCAATCGGTCGCTTGATAACCGACTTGCAAGGCTAGTTCTCGATTGTCGGCTAGGCCGGTCACGACACTTCCCGACCAGAGGATCGGATGTTGATAGCCGAGGCAGTACCGGCAATCGTCGAGATAAACCCGCCCGGTTGCAGCACATGGCCGACCAACTCGGGGAACGTATACGTCTCTGAGGGCAGCAGAGTCTTGTTCTTGATGATCAAGTTCTGGTTGCCCGACGAGTCAAACTGCGTCACGAGGTTGACCGAGATAGTAGCCGCAGATGCGCTGTAGTTCGTCGCCGTGAACTTGTCGATGATGGCCGATACGTTCGTGGCTACGTACTGTGTGACTTGGGTGTTCTCGGCAATCTTGGCCGGGATCAGGACTTTTACGTTAACTGCCATGTGTCACCTAAAAGGTAAATTTGAATCGGACACGACCATTAACGCCAGCCTTGCCCGGATCGCCGCCCTCTACCGGGTCGCCACCGTCACCGCCAGCGCCACCGACAAGGCTGCCCACACCGGCAATCGGCGCAGCACCCGGCTGCGTGAAGGCTGCGCCACCGTTACCGTTGGTATTGGTCGTATTGCCTCCTGACGCCGTTCCGCCAGCACCTTGCTGACTGCCGTAAATACCAATGCCGCCATAACCGCCGAAGCCGCCCGTACAGATCATTTCAGGCAGGGCGTAGGTTCCGGCATAGGCCACAGACTGACCGCCTGCACCGCCCACAGCGTCGCCTACAGTGCCGCCTCTACCGGCAGCACCGACAGTGTACAGGATAGTTTTACCGGCATCTGGGGCTGTTAGCACCAACACCGTTTTGGCGTAAGCGCCACCGCCGCCACCACCGCCGGGGTTCTCTTGCGGTTCGTACAGAAACTCGCCAAATATCTGGGTAACAGTGCCGTAGCCACCGCCGCCACCACCGCCCCAAACCTCAATGGTGACGCCCGTGGCGCCACCCGGAATCGTGACGCTACCCGACCCAGACGAGAAGTCGAATACACCGGCACCGGCTCCCCCCGTCGTGCCTGCAATCGCCGCTGCTAAGGTAGCGCCACTCATTAGGACAATCCCGCTCCGCTAATCAGCCAAGAGGTGCTGCCAATCTTGACGCAGGTAGCCAAGCCGTTCTGCGCCAAAGTGCGCGTGCCGGTCGTGGTGCTGTTCGCCAGAGTCAGCGTGTCGGTCGTAATCGAAATGGACAGCGCCGACGAATTGAGGTTGACGATTATAACAACTGTACCTACGGGGAACGCGACAG
>Ga0224500_10001697_pt1 | contig 12686 bp, 11 predicted proteins | sample SF_Oct11_sed_USG_FD_168126 | JGI IMG/M metagenome (GOLD analysis project Ga0224500, IMG submission 168126) | Sediment microbial communities from San Francisco Bay, California, United States - SF_Oct11_sed_USGS_4_1 | ecosystem: Environmental > Aquatic > Marine > Sediment | place: USA: California... | reverse complement strand
GCGCACGATCGAGTTCTGCGCGGTCATGCACCTCGACCAGGACGTCCATGCCGAGCGCGGCCGCCACCCCCTCGAGGTCGGCCATCTGCGCGTCTTCCAGACAGGCCACGATCAGGAGGATGCAGTCTGCCCCCATCGCGCGCGCCTCGAACACTTGAAACGCATCGACGATGAAATCCTTGCGCAGCACGGGCAATGTGCATGCGCCACGGGCCTGCACCAGGAAATCGGCCGAGCCCTGGAAGAAGCGTTCGTCGGTCAGCACCGACAGGCAGGCCGCGCCACCGCGCTCGTAACTCTCCGCGATCTGCGCCGGCACGAAATGCGCCCGCAGCACGCCCCTGCTCGGGCTGGCCTTCTTGACCTCGGCGATGACTGCGGGCCGGCCCGCACCGATCCTCGTGCGCAGGGCCGCCGTGAAGCCTCTCGTGTCGCGGCGCGCCTCGGCCGCATCTCGCAGCGATGACTCGCTGCGCCGCAACTTCGCCAAGGCGACCTCCTCGCGTTTAACGGAGACGATGCGCTCGAGGATGTCGCTCATGCGGCCGACAAGCGCTTGGCCACTTCCACGAACTGGGCCCTCTTCGCCGCCGCCCGGCCAGAGGCCAAGGCGTCAGCGGCGAGCTCGACGCCCGCAGCCATCGTGGGTGCCACGTTGGCCGCGTACAGCGCAACCCCGGCGTTGAGCGTGACGATGTCGCGCGCCGGCCCGGCTTCGTTGTCGAGCACCGAACGCACCAACGCGAGTGACTGCGCCGGCGACTCGACCTTCAACGTGCGGTTCGACGCCATCGTGAGCCCGAAGTCCTCGGGGTGGATCTCGTACTCGCGGATGTCGCCGTCCTTGAACTCGCCGACCATCGTCGCCGCGCCGAGCGACACCTCGTCCATCCCGTCGCGGCCGTAGACCACGACCGCGTGCTCGGCGCCCAGGCGCTGCAGCGCACGCACCTGGATGCCGACCAGGTCCGGATGGAACACGCCCATCAGGATGTTGGGCGCGCCGGCCGGGTTTGTCAGTGGCCCCAGGATGTTGAAGATCGTGCGCACGCCCAGCTCCTTGCGCACCGGCGCGACGTTCTTCATTGCCGGGTGGTGATTCGGCGCGAACATGAAACCGATGCCGGTCTCGTCGATCGAGCGCGAGATCGCCGCGGGCGTGAGATTCAGCGGCACGCCCATCGCTTCCAGGACATCGGCGCTACCGGACTTGCTCGACACGCCGCGGTTGCCGTGCTTGGACACGCGTGCGCCACAGGCTGCAGCAACGAACATCGAGCAGGTGGAGATGTTGAAGGTGTGCGAGCTGTCGCCGCCGGTGCCGACGATGTCGACCAGGCGCGCACGGTCAGCCACATCGACCTTGGTCGAGAACTCGCGCATGACCTGGGCCGCGGCGGTGATCTCGCCGATCGTCTCCTTCTTGACGCGCAGGCCGATCAGCAGCGCAGCCATCATGGACGCCGACATCTCGCCGCCCATGATGCGGCGCATCAGCGCCAGCATTTCGTCATGAAAGATCTCGCGGTGCTCGATCGCGCGCACAAGCGCTTCGGTGTCGGTGATGGGCATGGGGGCTCTCCTCTCGGCCCCCAAGTCTAGAGGCCCGCGAGTCTCAAGAAAAAGGGCCGCGCGCGGCGGCCCTTCGCGGCGACACGCAATTCAGAAGCCGAAGGTCAAGCCGACCGAGTAGGCGTTGACCGTCCCCGACTCGCTGATCCCGTTCTTCGAATACTTGCCGCGGGACGTGTCCCAGGCCAAGTCGAGCGACATGGTCTTGCTCAGCTTGTAGCCCACACCCAGCCCCGCGTACGCCTGCACCTTGTTGTCGCTGTCGCTGCCGCTGCCGACGCCGATCAGGGTCGCGCTGAGCTTGGTCTTGACCTGTGCCAGACCCAGGCGCGCGACGAAGTTCCAGTCTTGCGACAAGTCCTGGTGCCAGGCCACGCCACCGCCAAACGCGCTGACGGTGATCGAGCCGGTGCCGATGGTGGGGTCACCCAATTTCGCCTTGCCGAAGTCGAAGTAGCCCACTTCGACGGCGAGGTTCGGGTTCAGCATGTAGCCGCCCAACAGCTTGAACGCGGTGTCGCTCTTGTCGCACGTGGGGGCGCCGGCGCAGTCCACGCTCAGCTTGCTCACGCCGGCGGAGATCACGCCATAGCCCTGTGCCGACGCGCCGGCTGCGAACGCCAGCGCCGCCAAACCAACCAACAGTTTCTTGCTCATGATCCGTTCCCTCTGGAAGTTCCATAGAAGAGCGCATCCGCCGGCGCCCTTGCAAGCAGACTATCCAGCCGCCCGGAGCCACCATTGAGTGCACTCAACGCACGCCGTACGAGCGAGCGCGGCTGTTGCGCCGAATCGACAGCGTCAGGACAGCGTGGCGCGCAGCACCGCCAGGGCGCGCTCGATATCGTCGGCGCCGACATCCAGGTGGGTCACCAGCCGCAGCCGGTACAGCCCCGTCACCAGCACCCCTCGCGAGCGAAGCCGCTCGACCAGGTCACGCGGCTTGTCCGGGGCCAGGTCGACGAAGACGATGTTCGACTGCGGGATCGCGACCGTGACCCCCGCCAGCCCCTGCAGGCCTTCGGCGAGCCGGCCAGCGTTGGCATGGTCCATGGCCAGCCGCTCGACATGGTGGTCGAGTGCGTACAGTGCGGCGGCAGCCAGCACACCGGACTGGCGCATGCCGCCGCCAGCCATCTTGCGCCAGCGGTGTGCGCGCGCGATGAACTCGCGCGAACCGCACAGCGCCGATCCGGCCGGCGTGCCCAGGCCCTTGCTGAAGCACACCGACACGCTGTCGAAGTGGCGCGTGATCTCGCGCGCCGGCGCGCCGCTGGCAACCGCGGCGTTGTACAGGCGGGCGCCGTCCAGGTGCGCGGCCAGGCCCCGGCGGCGCGCCAGCCCCGTGGCGGCCTCGATGTAGGGCAGCGGCAGCACCTGCCCGCCCCAGGTGTTCTCTAGCGCGAGCAGCCGCGTGCGCGCGAAGTGCGCGTCGTCGGGCTTGATCGCCGCCTCGATGTCCGCCAGGGCCAGCGTGCCGTCGCTCTGGTTGGCCACCGGTTGCGGCTGGATGCTGCCGAGCACCGCCGCGCCGCCGCCCTCCCACCGGTAGGTGTGCGCCATCTGGCCGACGATGTACTCGTCGCCACGCTGGCAGTGGCTCATCAGCGCGCACAGATTGCTCTGCGTGCCGGTGGGCATGAACAGCGCCGCCTCGAAGCCGAGATCGGCGGCGATGCGCGCCTGCAGCGCGTTGACCGTGGGATCGTCGCCAAATACATCGTCGCCCAGCGGCGCGGCGCGCATGGCATCCCACATCGCCGGGGTCGGCCGCGTGACGGTGTCGCTGCGCAGATCGATCGGGTTCATGAGGCGCTCGGATAGGCGTCGAGAAAGTTGCGCAGCATTGCATGCCCGTGCTCGGACAGGATCGACTCCGGATGGAACTGGACGCCCTCGATCGGCAGCGTCCGGTGCCGCAGGCCCATGATCTCGCCATCGACCTCGGCGCTGACCGCCAACGTCGGCGGCAGCGTGTCACGTTCGACGACGAGCGAGTGGTAGCGAACGACGGTGAAGTCCCGTGGCAACTCGCGAAACACGCCGCGGCCGTCATGCGCGATTCGGCTCGTCTTGCCGTGCATCGGCTCGCGCGCGCGCACCACGCGGCCGCCGAGTGCCGCACCGATCGCCTGGTGCCCCAGGCACACGCCCAGCATCGGCACTCGGCCGGCGAAATGGCGGATCGCCTCGACGCATACGCCGGCCTCGTTCGGCGTGCAGGGGCCGGGCGAGAACACGATGCGCGCGGGCCGCAGTGCCTCGATGCCCGCGACATCGATCTCGTCGTTGCGCAGCGTTCGCACGTCTTCGCCGAGCTCGCCGAAGTACTGCACCAGATTGAAGGTGAAGCTGTCGTAGTTGTCGATCATCAGCAACACGATCAGAACCCCTCCTCGACGAGTTCCGCAGCGCGCAGCAGCGCACGCGCCTTCTGCTCGGTCTCTGCCCATTCCTTCTCGGGCACCGAATCGGCCACGATGCCCGCCGCAGCCTGCACGTACAGCGTCTGGTCCTGCACGATGCCGGTGCGGATCGCGATCGCGAGGTCCATGTCGCCCGCGAAGCTGACGTAGCCGCAGGCGCCTCCGTAGATGCCGCGCTTGACCGGCTCGAGCTCGTCGATGATCTCCATCGCCCGCACCTTCGGCGCGCCCGACAGCGTGCCGGCCGGGAAGGTGGCGCGCAGCACGTCGAGCTGGCCGACCTCGGGGCGCAACACGCCTTCGACATTGCTGACGATATGCATCACGTGCGAGTAGCGCTCGATCGCGAACGCCTCGGTCACCTTCACGCTGCCGGTGCGGGCGATCCGCCCGATGTCATTGCGCGCCAGGTCGATCAGCATCAGGTGCTCGGCGCGCTCCTTGTCGTCGGCCCGCAACTCGGCCTCGAGTGCCGCATCGGCCTCGGGCGTGGCGCCGCGCGGCCGCGTCCCGGCAAGCGGCCGGATCGTCACCTTCCGGCCCGCGCCCTGCGCCTCGGGCAGCCGCTCCTCGCGCACCAGGATCTCCGGCGACGCACCGACGATCTGGAAGTCGCCCATGTCGTAGAAATACATGTACGGGCTCGGGTTCAGCGAGCGCAACGCCCGGTACAGGCTCAGCGGGCTCTCGGTGTAGCGCTTCTTCAGCCGCTGGCCGATCACCACCTGCATGCAGTCGCCCGCGGCGATGTATTCCTTCGCGCGCTCGATCGCCTGCATCAGCGCCGCCTTGGAGAACTCCCGTTCGACCGGATGCGCCCGCCCGCGCTTGACCGTGGGCGCGGCCACGCTATCGCGCAGCCTGTGGGCGAGATCGGCAAGCCGCTGCCGCGCCTGCGCGTACGCGTCGGCGCGAGCCGGATCGGCCCAGACGATGAGGTACAGGCGCCCCGAGAGGTTGTCGATGACCGCCACCTCCTCGGTCAACAGCAGCTGGATGTCAGGCGTCTCCAGCCCGCCCCGTTTGCGCGTTTGGGCCAGGCGCGGCTCGATGGCGCGTACCGCGTCGTAGCCGAAGTAGCCGGCCAGCCCGCCGCAGAACCGCGGCAGCCCGCCCGCCACGGCGGGCTTGAGGCGCTCCTGGAACGCGGCAATGAACTCCAGCGGATTGCCCGAGTGACGCTCGACCACCTCGCCCTCTGTAACGACTTCGGCGACGTCGCCGGTGGCGCGGAGCAGCGTGCGGGCCGGCAGACCGATGAACGAGTAGCGCCCGAAACGCTCGCCCCCCACGACGGACTCGAGCAGGAAGCCTAGCGGTTCGTGCCCCACGAGCTTGAGATAAAGCGACAGTGGTGTCTCGAGGTCCGCGAAGGCCTCGGAGATCAGAGGGATGCGGTTGAAGCCCTGGCTTGCCAGGCTCTTGAATTCAGGTTCTGTGATCACTTCGGGTCATCCTCGCGCGGCGCCCGCAGGGGCGGCCGGTCAGTGGCGGGTGATGTCACACAGGGCCAGGGGGCGCCTGCGCACACGTCTCAGCGGGTGGCCGCGCGCCGCCAGGGCCAGGCTCCCCGGCCGGCGCGAGGCGCGGGCCCGGAGGCGGCTTGCAGACGTGAAGTGATCGACATGGCGTTTTCAGTGTATCAGCGCACACCGGTGCACAGATCATCCTGGAAGATGGCTCCGACGCGCTTGGGCATACGGGGACTTTCTGCAAGTCGGCAAGGCACGACGCTCAGCCGCACGATGGATCGACCTCGTCGATGCGGTCGATGAAGCCATCGGCATCGACCCGCTCGATCGGCTCGCCGTGGTTGTAGCCGTAGCGCATCAGCACCACGCTGCAGCCGGCCGACCTCGCGGCTTGTGCATCGTTCATGGAGTCGCCGATGACGAGCGTGCGCGCCGCCGTGGTGCCGAGCGCCTTGCAGGCCTCGAGCAGTGGCAGCGGGTCGGGCTTGCGGCGGCTGAAGCTGTCGCCGCCGAACACGTGGTCGAGCAGCGGCAGCAACGCCTTGCGCTCGAGCAACGGCCGCGCGAAAGCGAGCGGCTTGTTGGTCACGCAGGCCAGTCGAAGGCCCCGGCCGCGCAAGCCTTCGAGCCCCTCGCGGGCCCCGGGGTAGACGGTCGAGTGCTCGCCGTTGATCGCGAGGTAATGCTGCTGGTACAGCGCCCACGCGTGCTCGTACAGCGAGGCGTCACCACCGACCGCTTCGAGGGTGCTGCGGATCAGGTGCTCCGAGCCCTTGCCCACGGTGTGCCCGATGAACTCGCGCGAGACGGCCGGCAGGCGCAGGTCGTCCAGCGTGCGCGCCAGCACGATGGCGAAGTCGGGCAGCGTATCGACCAGCGTGCCATCGAGGTCGACGATCGCAGCGTCGAACCGAAGCGCACCCGCGCTCAACGCGCGAGCTCGGCGCGCATGGCGTCGATGACTGCCTTGTAGTCGGCCTTGCCGAAGATCGCGCTGCCGGCCACGAAGGTGTCGGCACCCGCGTCGGCGATGCGACGGATGTTGTCGACCTTCACGCCGCCGTCGACCTCGAGGCGGATATCGCGGCCCGTCGCGTCGATGATCTTGCGCAGCCGCTCGATCTTGCGCAGCACGGCGTCGATGAACGACTGGCCGCCAAAGCCGGGGTTCACGCTCATCACGAGCACGAGGTCGACCTTGTCGATCACCCACTCGAGCACGTCGATCGGGGCTGCCGGGTTGAACACCAGACCGGTCTGCTTGCCCTCGGCCCTGATCAGCTGCAGCGTGCGATCGACGTGCGCGCTCGCGTCGGGGTGAAAGCTCACGAGATCTGCACCGGCGCGGCAGAAGGCCTGCGCCAGCGCGTCGACCGGCTGCACCATCAGGTGCACATCGATCGGCGCCGTGGTGTGCTTGCGAAGCGCTTCGCAGACCATCGGGCCGAACGTCAGGTTGGGCACGTAATGGTTGTCCATGACGTCGAAATGGATCCAGTCCGCTCCGGCGGCCACGACATTGCGCACTTCCTCACCGAGTCGGGCGAAGTCCGCCGAGAGGATCGAAGGGGCAATGCGATATGTGCTCATGGTGGGCACGATTCTAGAATCACGGTCATGGCCCACCCCGAATTGAGCTGCAGCGTCAAGGTGTCGTACCTCGAGGACCAATCGCAGCCGGCGGCCGGCGTCTTCGCGTTCGCCTACACGGTCACGATCGTCAACAGCGGCGACATCACCGCACAGCTGATCGCGCGCCGCTGGACGATCGTCGACGCGCTGGGCCATACCGAAGAGGTGCGGGGCCTGGCCGTGGTCGGCCACCAGCCGCTGCTCAAGCCGGGCGAACGCTTCGAATACACGAGTTGGACGCGGCTGGCCACGCCGCAAGGCACGATGCGCGGCACCTACCTGTGCATGACCGAGGATGCGCAGCCCTTCGACGCCGCGGTGCCCGAGTTCATGCTGACGCGCGCCGAGCACCTGCACTGAGTCGATTCGAGGCGCGCGCTCCCGGGGCCCGCTAGCCGTCGCGCGGCTCGTCGTCGCGACGCTCGCCGCGCGATCGCCCGGAGAACATCGTCCACCAGACGATGAACAGCAGGATCAGCAGTGCGCCCAGGGCCTCGAGCAGGATCACCCACATGGCTGGACTCAGGCGGCCGCCGCTCGAAGCCAGCGCGGCGCGAGCAGGTTGAGCAGCAGCCCGCCCACGACCAGAGCGGCGGCAACGAGCTTCCAGGCCGGCAACGGTTCTCCCAGCCACAGCGCCGAACTCGCCATGCCGAACACCGGCACCAGCAACGCGATCGGTGAGACCGCGGTCGCCGGGTGGCGCGCCAGCAGCCAGGCCCAGGCGCCATAGCCGAACAGCGTGTTGCCGACGGATTGCCACAGCACCGCAGTCCAGGTCCCCAGGCCGGCGTGGGTGATGCCTCGAACGATTGCATCCGGCCCCTCGAACAGCATCGACAGCATGACCAGCGGCGGCACCGCGAACAGGCTCGACCACACCATGAATCCCAGGATCGGCACCCGGCCCGCGCGCTGGGTGACGAGATTGCCGGCCGCCCAAGCCAGCGCCGCGGTGAGCACGAGCGCAAGGCCGGTCAAGGTCGTGTGCGAGCCGGTGTTGGCCGCGATCACGACCAGACCCGACGCCGCGAGCGCCAGCGCAAGGGCCTGGATCGGTCTCAAGCGCTCGCGCGCGAACACCATCGCCAGGCCGATCGTGAAGAACACTTGGGTCTGGATCACGAGCGAGGCCAGGCCTGGCGTGATGTCGGCGCGCATCGCAACGAACAGCAGGCCGAACTGGCCAGCCCCGATCAGGGTGCCGTAGGTCGCCAGCGTGCGCCAGGCCACGGCAGGCCGGGCAACGAACAGCGCTGCAGGCAGGAAGGCGAGCGCGAAGCGCAACGCCGCGAACAACAGCGGCGGCAAGCTCGCCAAGGCCGTCTTGATGACGACGAAGTTGATGCCCCAGACCGCCACGACCGCAAGCGCGAGCGCCGCGTGTCGCGCGGGCAACGCGGCCGTCATCGGGGCACCCTGCGCGAGCGCCGCACCGACTCGGCCGCGCCGCATCGGATCGTGGCGTCACCGACCCGGGGCAGGTCGCTCGGTCGTGATCGCAGGGGCGGCGCGCTGCGAGGGCTCATCGTGGGGCGCAGTGTCTCAGAGCGGCGCCGGATGCGGCCGCTCACCCGCGGCGCGCGCTGTGCCTCGCGCCCGCATCCCCCGCCGCGCCCGCCAGGTGCGCCAGCGGCAGCGCGGCCCCGGACTTCACCTCGCCGAGCGAGAAGCTGGTGTGGATGTCCTTCACGTTCGGCAGGTTCAGCAAGGTGCCGGTGGCAAAGCGCGAGAAGGCATCGAGGTCCGTGGCCATGACCTGCAACTCGAAAGTGCCCGCACCGCTGATGTAGTGGCCCGAGATCACTTCAGGCAGGCGGCGGATCGCCTCCTCGAGCACCTTGGTCGCGCTGCCGGTGTTGCGGTCGGCGTCGACCCGCACGAATGCCAGCACGCCCAGGCCGATGCGCCGGCGATCGAGTTCGGCGCGGTAGCCGGTGATGTAGCCCTCCTGCTCGAGCCACTTGACGCGTCGCCAGGTCGGTGCGGCCGACAGTCCGATGCGCGTCGCGAGTTCGGCATTCGACAGACGCGCCTGCGCCTGCAGCGCCGCGAGGATGGCCACGTCGTAGCGGTCGAGCGCGGGGCCATGGCCTTCGTCATCGCCCTGGGCGGCCCCCGCGCGGTGGTTCTTCCCGGTTCTTGCACTTCTGAGCGGCATTGTTTCCTGAAGTTGATTTATCGAGAAAGGATATTGCCTGAGATGCCTGTTCAAAGGCAAACAAGGAAAACACCTGCCGCGCCAAGATGCCTACACTCCCCCGATTTCCTGCGCCGGAGCCGCCCCGATGAATGCCCCCCTGCCCGAGTCCGTCCGCAAGGCCCTCGAGAGCGCGACGCTCGACGACAAGTACACGCTGGGGCATGGCCGCGCCTTCATGAGCGGCGTGCAGGCGCTCGTGCGCCTTCCGATGCTGCAGCGCACGCGCGACGCCGCCGCGGGGCTGAACACTGCCGGATTCGTCAGTGGCTACCGTGGTTCGCCGCTGGGTGGCTACGACCAGGCGCTGTGGGCGGCGAAGAAGCACCTCGCAGCCCACCATGTCGTGTTCCAGCCCGGCGTCAACGAGGAACTGGCGGCCACCGCGGTGTGGGGCACGCAACAGTTGGACCTCTATCCGGAGCAGAAAAAGTACGACGGCGTATTCGGGATCTGGTACGGCAAGGGCCCGGGCGTGGACCGCAGCGTCGACGTCTTCAAGCACGCCAACCTGGCCGGGACCGCCAGGCACGGCGGCGTGATTGCGATCGCCGGCGACGACCACGTGGCCAAGAGCAGCACCGCAGCGCACCAGAGCGACCATGTGTTCAAGGCCGCAGGGTTCCCGACCTTCTTCCCGTCGGACGTGCAGGGCATCCTCGACATGGGCCTGCACGCGTTCGCGATGAGTCGCTATGCGGGTGTCTGGACCGGCATGAAGACGATCCAGGAGGTGGTCGAGTCGTCGTCGTCGGTGTTCGTCGATCCCGACCGCGTCAAAATCGTGCTGCCCGACGACTTCGAGATGCCGCCCGGCGGCTTGCACATCCGCTGGCCGGATCCGCCGCTCGAGCAGGAAGCGCGGTTGATGGACTTCAAGTGGTACGCCGCGCTCGCCTACGTGCGCGCCAACCGGCTCAACCACAACGTCATCGAAGGGCCGCGCGATCGTTTCGGCATCATCGCCAGCGGCAAGGCCTACAACGACACGCGCCAGGCGCTGGCGGACCTCGGTCTGGACGAGGCGGCGTGCCGCGCGCTCGGCGTGAGGCTGCACAAGGTCAACGTGGTGTGGCCGCTCGAAGCCACCATCACGCGCGAGTTCGCGCAGGGGCTGCAGGAGATCCTGGTCGTCGAGGAGAAGCGCCAGATCATCGAGTACCAGCTCAAGGAAGAGCTCTACAACTGGCGGCCCGACGTGCGGCCCCATGTGCTCGGCAAGTTCGACGAGCCCGATGGCGAAGGCGGCGGCGAGTGGAGCCACTCCAACCCGAGTCACATGTGGCTGTTGCGCCCGAAGGCCGACCTGTCGCCGGCCATTATCGCCAAGGCGATTGCCCGGCGGCTCAAGACGCTGGGCGTGGCCCCGGCCGGCAGCGACACCGCAGCGCGCATGGACGCGCGGATTGCCGTGATCGAGGCGCGCGAGCGGGAACTCGCGGAGCAGCGCACGGCAACCGGCGACCGTACGCCCTGGTTCTGCTCGGGCTGCCCGCACAACACCTCGACCCGCGTGCCCGAAGGCTCACGAGCATTGGCCGGCATCGGCTGCCACTACATGGCCGTATGGATGGACCGCTCGACCAGCACGTTCTCGCAGATGGGCGGCGAAGGCGTCGCGTGGGTCGGCCAGCAACCCTTCTCGAAGGACCGGCACGTCTTCGCCAACCTCGGTGACGGCACCTACTTCCACAGCGGCATCCTGGCGATTCGCCAGAGCGTGGCCGCCGGCGTGAACGTCACCTACAAGGTGCTCTACAACGACGCGGTCGCGATGACCGGTGGCCAGCAGGTGGGCGAGCGTCCCGAGGGGCACTCCGTCACGCAGATCATGAACAGCCTGGTCAGCGAGGGCGTGCGCAAGCTCGTCATCGTGACCGACGAGCCCGCGAAGTACGCCGGCGCGCCGCTGGCCGACGGCGTGACCGTGCACCACCGCGACGAGCTCGACCGCCTCCAGCGCGAATTCCGCGAGCTCGAGGGCACCACGGTCATCATCTACGACCAGACCTGCGCCACCGAGAAGCGCCGCCGCCGCAAGCGCGGCAAGCTCGCGACGCCCGACAAGCGTGTCGTGATCAACGAGCTCGTGTGCGAGGGCTGCGGCGACTGCGGCGAGCAGAGCAACTGCCTGTCGGTCGAGCCGGTCGAGACCGAGTTCGGCCGCAAGCGCCGCATCAACCAGAACACCTGCAATCTCGACTACTCGTGCACCAAGGGCTTCTGCCCGAGCTTCGTCACGGTCGAGGGTGGGACGCTGAAGAAGCCGAAGAAGGAGAAGAAGGGCGACCTGGCTGCGATGCCGCCGCTGCCCGACCCGGTGCTGCCGGTGGCCGAGCAGGCCTGGGGCATCGTCGTCGGCGGCGTGGGTGGCACCGGCGTCATCACGATCGGCCAGTTGCTCGGCATGGCCGCGCACCTCGAGGGCAAAGGCATCGTCACGCAGGACGCCGGCGGCCTCGCCCAAAAGGGCGGCGCGACCTGGAGCCATATCCAGATCGCCAACCGCCCCGAGGCGATCTTCACGACCAAGGTCGACACCGCCAAGGCCGATCTCGTGATCGCCTGCGACTCGATCGTGGGTGCCAGCAAGTACACGCTGTCGGCGATGCAGGCCGGCCGCACCTTCGTGGCACTGAACACGCATGCGACGCCGACCGCGAGCTTCGTGCACGACGCCGACTGGCAGTTCCCCGCGTCGCAGTGCGACAGTGCGATCAAGCGCAGCGTCGGCGAGGCGCTGGTGGGCGCGTTCGATGCCGAGCACGCTGCCGTACAGCTCATCGGTGACTCGATCTACACGAACCCGCTGCTGCTCGGCTACGCCTGGCAGCTGGGGCGCGTGCCATTGACGCATGCATCGCTGATGCGCGCGATGGAGCTCAACGGTGTGCAGATCGACAACAACAAGACCGCTTTCGAATGGGGACGTCGCTGCGCGCACGACCTCGCCTCGGTGCAGGCGCTGTACAAGGCGGCGCAGGTGATCGAGTTCGTCCGCAAGCCTTCGCTCGACGAGATGATCGCCAGACGGGTCGACTTCCTCACCGGGTATCAGCACGCCGCCTACGCCGCCGAGTACAAGGCGTTCGTCGACAAGGTCCGTGCGGCCGAGGCCCGGTTCGGCACCACGACCCGCCTCGCCGAAGCCGTTGCGCGCTACCTGTTCAAGCTGATGGCCTACAAGGACGAGTACGAGGTCGCGCGCCTGCATACCGACCCGGCCTTCGTACAGCGGATTGCCGGCATGTTCGAGGGCGATTACAGGCTCGTCCACCATCTGGCACCGCCGTTGATCGCGAAGAAGGGCGACCGCGGCGAGCTGGTCAAGCAGCCGTTCGGCCCCTGGATGCGCAGCGCGTTCAAATGGCTCGCGCGGATGAA
>Ga0224500_10001694_pt1 | contig 12706 bp, 14 predicted proteins | sample SF_Oct11_sed_USG_FD_168126 | JGI IMG/M metagenome (GOLD analysis project Ga0224500, IMG submission 168126) | Sediment microbial communities from San Francisco Bay, California, United States - SF_Oct11_sed_USGS_4_1 | ecosystem: Environmental > Aquatic > Marine > Sediment | place: USA: California... | reverse complement strand
ACTTCATTTGAGGGGTTAGGGGTTAGGGGTTAGGGGTTAGTCGGAAACAAGAAGGCCCCGGGAACACCGGGGCCTCTCGTTAGCAATCGTCAGCAGGATTGAAACCCTCACCCGGGCGGTTGCCCTGCCGCTCCCGCAGGCGGGAGAGGTCGAGGATCAGCCTTCGCTGGGCTCGACGCTGACGTGCACGCGCTGGTCCACGCCCTTGCGCTTGAACTGCACGGTGCCGTCGGTGAGGGCGAACAGCGTGTGGTCGGTGCCGACGCCCACGTTGTCGCCCGCACGATAGGCCGTGCCGCGCTGACGCACGAGGATGTTGCCGGCAACGACGTTCTCGCCGCCGAACTTCTTGAGGCCGAGGCGCTTGCTCTCGGATTCGCGGCCGTTCTTGGTTGAACCGCCTGCCTTTTTATGTGCCATTGCAGAGGACTCCGAAGGGTATGTTCAGCGCCAGGCTCAGGCCTGGATGCCGGTGATCTTGACGTCGGTGTAGAACTGGCGGTGCGTGCCCTGGCGCAGGTAGTGCTTGCGCCGGCGGAACTTCACGATCGCCTTCTTCTCGCCCTTGCCGTGCTTGTGCACGACGCCCGAAACCTTGCTGCCCGCGACCAGCGGGGCGCCGACCTTGACGTCGATGCCGCTGCCGACCAGGAGGACCTTGTCGAATTCGACGGTGGCGCCGAGCTCGGCCGCCAGTTTCTCGATGCGCACCACGTCGCCTTCGGCGACGCGATACTGCTTGCCGCCCGTCGCAATGACCGCGTACATGAGCCTTACTCCAAACCTGTAACGATGGCTGCCGGGAGCCCCGGCAGAAAGACCGGCAATTTTATGGGATCGACCCGCCTGAATCAAGCGCTTAGGGGGATCCGTCCATTCCCTTGTGGCAGGGCGATGGGTACCATGCCGGGCTTCCCATAAGAACACCTTCCGGACGGCTTGTCGCGAGAATGCAACTCGAAGAGATCCGGGCGCTGGTCGCGGACGACCTGCAACGCGTCGACCAGACCATCGTACAGCGGCTGGCCAGCGACATCGTGCTGGTCAATCAGGTTTCCCAGTACATCATCGGCGGGGGCGGCAAGCGGCTGCGCCCGCTGAGCGTGGTGCTGGCGGCGCGTGCCTGCGGCCACCAGGGCCAGAAACACGTCCCGGCCGCGGCGATCATCGAGTTCATCCATACCGCCACCCTGCTGCACGACGACGTCGTGGACAGCTCCGAAATGCGCCGCGGCCGCGATACCGCCAACCACGTCTTCGGCAACGAAGCGAGCGTGCTGGTGGGCGACTACCTGTATTCCCGCGCCTTCCAGATGATGGTCGAGCTGGGCGACCTGCGCATCCAGGAAGTCATGGCGAACGCGACCAACACCATCGCCGAAGGCGAGGTGCTGCAGCTCATGAACGCGCACGACCCGGAGACCACCGAACAGCGGTATCTCGAGGTCATCTACCGCAAGACGGCAAAACTTTTCGAAGCCGGCGCCCAGATGGCCGCGATCCTGTCCGGCTCGCCGCGCGAGATCGAGCAGGCGATGATCGATTACGGCCGGCACCTCGGCACGGCATTCCAGCTGGTCGACGACGCCCTCGATTACAGGGCGACGGCTGAAGAACTCGGCAAGAACCTGGGCGACGACCTGGCCGAGGGCAAGCCGACCCTGCCCGTCATTTATGCGCTGGCCCACGCTCCCGCGGCCGAAGCGGCCAGGTTGCGCGACGCCATCGAAACCGGCGGCATCGACGACCTCGACCAGATCACGCGCCTGATAGAGACCTCGGGCGGGCTCGAATACACCGCCCGGATGGCGCGTCGCGAGAAGGAACTGGCGGTCGAGGCGCTCGGCAGCCTGCCGGCCTCGAAATACCGCGATGCCCTGGTGTCACTGGCCGATTTCGCGGTCGCGCGAACGTACTGAGACGGCTGGAGCCGGTCTCGCCGCCTGCATTCATTGAATCGGGGGCGGTCCTTCAGTAGACTGCGCGGCTCTCAGCGGGACCTGCCCCGCCGCCCTCGCCTCCTGTCGGCTACCCGAGCCGGACGTTCCTGAAGGCCCGCGGCGAACCGGATTCGGGATGTAGCTCAGCCTGGTAGAGCACTACGTTCGGGACGTAGGAGTCGAAGGTTCAAATCCTTTCATCCCGACCATTTCCACTCGTCCGTTGCGCATACCTTCTCGCGGCGGTCAGCGGAGTTCGGCGCGTCCGTTATTCAGCACGACGACGTTTCCGCGTTCGGGCACCAGCGTACGAAACGACACGACGTCGCCGTCCCGCCAGACCTCGGTTCGCAGCGTATCGCCGGGATAGACCGGCGCGCTGATACGCGCACCGATGCTCGCGAGACGACCCGGGTCGTAATCACAGGCTGTCGCAAGGACTGCGCGTGCGGCGAAACCGTAGGTGCACATGCCGTGCAGAATCGGGCGTTCGAACCCGGCCGCCCGCGCGGTGGCCGGGTCGGCGTGCAGCGGATTGCGGTCGCCCAGTTGCCGATACAGCAAGGCCTGCTCGGGCCGTGTCGTGCCGGGCATCGCGGCATCCGGCGCGCGATCGGGCAGAAGATGCGGCTTGGGCGCGGGACCGCTCGAATACCCGATACCCCCATCGGCCCGCGCGAAGTTGTAGATCACGTTCGTCGCGACCGGCTCGCCCGACGCGACATCGTGCACGACCTGTGTGCACTCGACGACCAGGCCCCGGCCGGGCCCCTTGTCGAACACCCCGGTGATACACGAAACGACGCGCCCTCGCCCGGTGGGCGGAATCGGTCGGTGGAAGACGTTGCGCTGCTCGCCGTGCAGCGACAGCGCCAGGTTCACGCCACTCGCTTCCATCCACCGGTAGTCCCAGTACAAGGTGACGGCGACAGTCGGGCTGACACGCAGGTCCGGGCCCTCGATGACGTACCGCAGCTCGCGCTCATCCACCGGGTCCTGGCCGAACCCCGTCGCCAACGCGTAGAGCTGGCAGTGCTGTTCGGTCCAGGAGAACTCGAATGCCGGGAATTCAAGCTCGAGCAGGCTTCGCGGATCGCTGATCATGCGGGCACTCCCCATGCGGCGCAGCCCGGCAGGCGCCTGCCGCGCATGTCGGTATCGTTATGAGACTAACATGCCGGTGGTCGGCTCAGGCTGCCCTGACGCCCCCGCCTCCTGCCAGCATCCCTGCGTCCCCCGCGGCGAAATCGTGCTCACGGCCGCCGAAACTCGCGTCGCACTTCTGGCCGCGGAGATCAGTGAGGGCCTCGAGCGTGGCCTCTGGATGCTCCTTGGGACGTTCGTCACCGTGCTGGCCCGATATCCTCGGGGCGTTGCTCGCCGGAATCACCCTTGTCGTCAATTCTTCTTCCGGGACACAGACCGGTTCGCCGCCTCTGTCGGCGTGACCGCAGCGTTGCTGTCGCCCTCGCTCATGGCAATCAGGCAGGCGCGTACGCAAACACTCGATCGTCACCGTCCGCCGAGTGAATGGCCGCATTGAACGAGATGACGATGCGATCCTGCTCGCCCTCGTACGGCAGGGCCTTGTGTTCCAGGTAGGAGGGAAAGACCACCAACAGTCCTTCCTCCGGCTGGACGTCATGTTGCGGCTGCTGCAGGTACGCGTTCCCCAGGTCAATGTGCGCGCCGCCCAGCCTGCCGAGGTATGGGCCGTAGAAGCGGGTCACCCCATTGAGCGCGCCGAACACCGGGTGAGCGTGCCTCGATCCGGCCGGGTCGACCTGCACGAAATACACGCCGGACCACGAACAGTTCCCGTGGTTGTGCAGGTCGTGGAAGGCGCCTCGGTTGCTGCACTGAAACCACATCCCGGCGATCTCGATGCGCATGCTCAGCTTTGCGCCCGGCCAGGCGCCGGCATTGGCTCCCGCAACCGTCTGCTGCAGGCTCTCTACGACGAAGCGCACGAACCGCTGCCACTCCGGAATCTGGATCCGCTGCAGCAGATCATCCGCGCTTGCGAAGAATGCGGCGGCGCCCGGCTCGCCGCGCGCATGTGCTTGTGTCGCGCGCAACGCGCCGAACATCCTCGCCAGCAACGGATTGACTTCGGCCGCACCCGCAAAGCGGTGTGCACCGACCGGCGTCGGCCACAGCGAGTTCAGGCCTGGTTTCAGGCTCACGTCGCCAGGTCCGGTGGCCAGCGCAGCGGATGACCATACTCCTCGGCAAACCTGTCGATGTCCTCGGGACAGTCGACGTCCACGCTGTAGTGACGATTCCCCGTATCCATCCGCGCAACCTTCTCGGGATGCGCAGTCAGCCACTGCCGGCATCCAAAGTTGGCGTCCCCCGCCAGCACGGCCTCGCGCACCGCCGCATCCAGGATGATCGGATTGCCCCGCTCACCGTTCACATACGGCACGACGGCCGAGGCGGCACCGCGCTTCTTGAATGCCCCGATCAGGGCTATGACGTCCTCGGCATTGAGGAGCGGCTGATCGGCCACGGCGACGATGATTGCATCCAGCCGGGCAGACAAGGCTGCAACGCCGGCATGCATGGACGACATCTGGCCGCGCTCGTAGTCCGGGTTGCGTACGATCGTCACCGGAAAGTCGAGCAGCGCAAGCTCGACCTCGTCGGCGCGGTGGCCCAGCACGACAGCGACTTCATCCACGCCCGCACCCGACAGGGCGATCAGGTTTCGGCGAATCAGCGGCACCCCGCCCAGTTGCAGGAGCGGCTTCGGCCGGCCGCCCATGCGTCGCGCCTCGCCCGCAGCGAGCAGCACCGCGCCCACCGCGAGACGCGAATGCAGTCCGCCGCCGCCCTTCAAGATGCAACCCATTGCTTCTCCCTCACTCCACCAGCATGCCCACGCGGGCAAGGCTGTCCAGGTTGTAGACAGGGGCAAACGCGTCGACCAAGCCGGCGGCTCGCGTCACGGCCGTGGCCTGCGGGCGCTGGATCGTCGGATGCAACCAGTAGATGCGGGCCCCGCGTCGCTTGATGCGCTCGAGCCCCAGGGCCAGCTCGTGCTCAGGATCGCTGTCGAAACCGTCCGACAGAATCAGCACGCGCGACGAGCGCGAGACTGCTCGGCCCGCATGCAGGTCGAGAAAATCCTTCAGGCTCGCCGCGATGCGGGTCCCGCCGCCGAAGCCGGCCGTCACTGCATTCACCTTTTCCTGGACGCGACCCGAGTCCCTTTCGAGCAGCTGCGTCACCTCCGCCAGCCGGGTGTGAAACACGAAGACACGCGCATCGAGCACGCCGACGAAAGCGCGGGCGACGCGCAGGAACAGCTGCGCGTAGGTCTCCATCGAGCGGCTGACATCGACCAGCACGAACACTCGCGGCCTTTCCCTGCGCCGCGCGAGCCAGGCCGGTGCAAACGGTACGCCGCCGGTCTTGAGGCTCGCGCGCAGCGTCCGTCGCACGTCGAGCCGCCGCCCGTTGGCAGCCAGCCGCTGGCGCCGCAACAGACGACGACGCATGCGCTGCGCAATTGCTTCGACGATCCGTTCCAGCCGGCCGAGATCCTGCGGCAACCACTGCGCGAAGTCGCGCTGCTCGAGCGCCTCCGTGCGACTCGCACCACCCTGGGCCCGCTGCGCATCCGCCGCACTCTCGCCAGGCTGCTCGCCGGAAACCTGTGCATCGCCGGCCGTGGTGCTGCGCTCCGCATCCACCGCCATCGAGCGGTGCAGGGATTCGACGGCCTGGCGCAGGTCGCGCCGCGGCCGCGCGTGGCCGCTCACGCGTGCCTGACCCGTGACCCGACCGGGAAACCAGTAAGCGCGGAACAGCTCGGGATAGCGTCGCCAGCCTGGTGCATCGTGACAAACGATGCCCCGCCAGCCAGCTTCGAGCCGGCGGTACTCGGCGGGGGGCAACGCGAGCGCAGCCTGCACCATCACTCGCTGGTCGGCCACCCCGACCGCGAGGCCGCACTCTCGAAGGTAGGCCGCGAAGCCCGCAATCGCCTGCAGCGGACGAGCCTCCATCTTCGCCGACTCCTCAGGCCGAGGAGACAGCTACGCCCGCGCGCGGCCCTTCGGCGATCCGGCGTACCTGCTCCGCCGTCAACTGAAACCGGTCATCGCGTGTCTTCAACAGGCAGGACAGCGTGCGCAGGATCGACTCCGGGTCCTCAGGAAGTGCCTTGAGCTTCAACTGGTGCAGGGCGCGGATCCAGTCGAGCGTCTCGGCAATCCCCGGCGTCTTCTGCAGGTCCTCCTTGCGCAGCCGCTGCACGAATGCCACGGCTTCCTCGACCAGTCGCGACTCGGCCTCCGGCAGCGTCGACTTCACGATGGCAATCTCGCGCTCCGAGTCCGGATAGTCGAGGTAGTGGTAGAGGCAGCGACGACGAAGCGCATCCGACAGCTCCCGCGTGGCGTTGCTCGTCAGCACGACCAGCGGGCGATGACGCGCACGAATCGTGCCGATCTCCGGGATCGTGATCTGGTAGTCCGCAAGCGCCTCGAGCAGGAATGCCTCGAAGGCCTCGTCGGCGCGATCGATCTCGTCGATCAGCAGCACACAGGGCTCCGCGCTGCTGATTGCTGCGAGCAGCGGCCGCTCGAGCAGGTAGTCCTGCGAAAAAAGATCGCGCTCCGACATGCTGCTCCCGCCCTGTTCGTGCAGGCGGATCGCGAGCAGTTGCCGGCCGTAATTCCACTCGTAGACGGCCTGCTGCAGATCGAGCCCTTCGTAACATTGCAGGCGGATGAGGCGTCGCCCGAGAGCGTGCGACAGCGCTGCAGCGACAGCCGTCTTGCCAACGCCCGCGTCGCCTTCCAGCAGCACGGGCCGCTCCAGCGTCTGCGCAAACCAGAGCGTCGTAACGAGCCCGCCCTCGGCGACATAGCCCGCCTGGTGCAAGGCCTCCTTGAGGGCGCGCTCCTCCACGGTCGTTCGCTTCAGGCACCCTTGCCGAACAGGCCGGCGAACCAGTTCTTCACCAGCTGCCAGAACATGGCAAAGGCATTCAGCTCGCGGTTCTTGTCGCTCAGGGCCGCCTGTGCCGCCGCCGCATCAGCAACCGGCGCAGCCCCGGTCCCTGTGCCCGGCACCGGCAAAGCCGCCGCTGCTGCTGCGAAGTTGCCGGCGAACTGGCCGAGGACCATGTCCGACACCTGCCCCATCATTCGTCCACCGAACTGGGCGAACTTGCCGTTGACGATGACGTCGGCACGCCCGACCAGGACGCAGGCCGCAGGGTTCTCGGTCGCTTCGATCAACGCCGTCAGGTCCATGGCCGCGGAGGAGCCACCCTTGTCCGCGCCCTTGGCGTTGAGATGAATCTGACGCCTCGCGTCGTCGACCTCGAGCATCGCAACATTGCCGTCGAAATCGGCCGTCGCCGGACCGACCTTGAGCTTGACTTTGCCCCTGAAGTGCGCCGGGTCGACTTCCTCCGTCAGGTCTGCACCTGGCATGCAGATGGCGACCGAGCGAAGGTCCTTCAGCACGACCCACGCGCGCGCCGGATCCACGTCGATCGGATACCGCTTGTCGACTTTGACTTCCACTACTGCTCCTCGCTACGAGACGCCGGACTGCTTGATCTGTTTCCAGACCCGCCAGGATGTGTGCGGCATTTCCATGTGTGTCACGTCGAGATGTGCGAAGGCGTCCACCATCGCGTTCGTGAAGCACGGGATCGAGCCGACGTGCGGCGACTCTGCAACACCCTTGGCGCCGATCGGATGATGCGGCGAAGGAGTCACGGTGAAGTCCGTCTCCCACTTCGGCGTTTCCACCGCCGTCGGCAGGAAGTAGTCCATCAGCGTGTTGCCGAGCAGGTTGCCCTGCGCATCGAACGGCATCTGCTGACCCATCGCGACCGCATAACCCTCGGTCAAGCCGCCGTGAATCTGGCCCTCGATGATCATCGGGTTGATGCGGGTCCCGCAATCGTCCAGCGCATAGAAGCGCCGCACCGCGGTCTCACCGGTGTGCTTGTCGACGTCCACGACCGCGAGATAGATCCCGAAGGGGAAGGTGAAGTTCGGCGGGTCGTAGTAGTGCACCGCCTCGAGGCCCGGCTCCAGTCCCGGTGGCGGCTCATGGTAGGCCGCCCAACAGATCTCCTTCATCGTCTTGACTCGCTTGTCGTCACCCCTGACCTTGAAGCGGTCGATCTCCCAGTCGAGGTCGCCTTCGCCCACCTCGAGCAGGTGAGCCGCGATCTTGCGCGCCTTGGCGTGGATCTTCCGTGCCGCCATCGCGATCGCCGCGCCGGCAACCGGTGTCGAGCGTGAACCATAGGTGCCGAGACCGTAGGGCGCCGTGCTGGTGTCCCCCTCCTCGACCTGGATTTCTTCCGATGGGATGCCCAGCTCGGTGGCGATGATCTGCGCATAGGTGGTCTGGTGCCCCTGCCCCTGCGAGATCGTCCCCATGCGAGCCAGCGCGCTGCCCGTCGGATGCACGCGAATCTCGCAGGAGTCGAACATGCCCACGCCGAGGATGTCACACATTTTCGAGGGCCCGGCACCGACGATCTCGGTAAACGTGCACAAGCCGATGCCCATCAGGGTGCTCGAATTAGGATCCGCGCGCTTCGCGGCCTGCTCGGCGCGCAGTGCCTTGTAGTCCACCGCCGTGAGTACTTTCTCCAGCGCGTCGTGATGGTTGCCCGAATCGTATTCCCACCCGAATGCCGAGCGGTACGGGAACTGTTCCTTGCGGATGAAGTTCTTGCGGCGGATGTCGGCCTTGTCGAGGTTCAGTTTCTGCGCCAGCACGTCGACCATGCGCTCGATCAGGTACACCGCCTCGGTAACGCGGAACGAACACCGATAAGCCACGCCGCCCGGTGCCTTGTTGGTGTAGACGCCGTCCACGCGACAATAGGCGGCCGGAATGTCGTAGGAGCCCGAACAGATGTGGAACAGGCCGGCGGGATACTTGGAAGGATCGGCGCAGGCGTCGAAAGCCCCGTGATCGGCCACGACATTGACCCGCAGGCCGGTGATCCGCCCGTCGCTGGTCGCCGCAAGTTCGCCGTCCATGTGGTAGTCGCGCGCGAATCCCGTGCTCGAGATGTTCTCGACGCGGTCTTCGACCCACTTCACCGGCCGGCCGAGCACGATGGAAGCCACGATCGCACAGACATAGCCAGGGTAGATGGGAACCTTGTTGCCGAAGCCGCCGCCGATGTCCGGCGAGATGATGCGCACCTTGGATTCCGGCAGGCCCGACAGCATCGACACGACCGTTCGCACAACGTGCGGCGCCTGCGAGGTCATCCAGGTCGTGAGTTCGCCACGCACCGGGTCGAACGACGCGACACAACCGCAAGTCTCGAGCGGACAGGGGTGGACGCGCGGGTAAAGCATCTTCTGCCTCACCTTGACCGGCGCCGCGGCGAACGCGGCGTCAGCGGCCTCCTTGTCGCCGGCCTCCCAGGTGAAGATGTGATTCGGGTGAGTGCGCTTGCCGTGCGCACCTTCGGTCTTGCCCGCCAGATCCTCGCGCAGCACCGGCGCGCCGGGCTGCAGCGCGGCGAACGGGTCGACGACGGCAGGCAGTTCCTCGTACTCGATCTCGACCGCCTCGACCGCGTCAGCCGCGATGTAGCGATCGTCTGCGATCACCACGGCGACTTCCTGCATCTGGAAGTGCACCTTCTCGTCGGCCAGCACCGCCTGGACGTCGCCGGCCAGGGTCGGCATCCAGTGCAGCTTCAGCGGCTTCAAGTCGTCGGCTGTCAGCACCGCATGAACGCCCGGAATGGCCAGTGCCGCCGCCTTGTTGATCTTCTTGATGCGTGCATGCGCCACGGGCGCGCGCACGATATCCATGTGCAGCATCCCCGGCAGCTTGAGATCGTCGACGTAGTTGCCTTTGCCCTGGATGAAGCGGGCATCTTCCTTGCGCAGTCGCGATTCGCCGATGCCGGCCAGCGCCGTGGCGCGTTCTGCTGGTGCGTTCATTCGTATCTCTCCCCGTCGTCTGTCGAGGTCTCAGGCCGCCGCGTCCTGCTTCTCACGCAGCTTCTGCGCTGCGTACAGCACGGCCTTCACGATGTTCTGGTAGCCAGTGCAGCGACACAGGTTGCCGGCCATCCCGGCGCGAACCTCCGCCTCGGTCGGATTCGGGTTCTCCACGAGAAATCGCTGCGCGCGCATGAGCATGCCCGGGGTGCAGAACCCGCACTGCAGGCCGTGCTCCTTGTAGAAGCCCTCCTGTACCGCATGCAGCACACCGCCGCTCGCCAGTCCCTCGACCGTCCGTACCTCCGAGCCGTCGCACTGCACGGCCAGGACAGTGCAGCTCTTGATCGACTGGCCGTCCACGTCCACGGTGCAGGCACCGCAATGGCTGGTCTCGCAGCCGATGTGCGTTCCGGTCAGGCTCAGTTCCTCGCGCAGGAAATGCACGAGCAATGTGCGCGGCTCGACGGCCTTCTCCACGGTCCGGCCGTTTACCTTGACGCTGATGAGTTTCTTCGACATGTCTCTCTATCCCCCGTAGTCCGGCCGGTGTCGCGCGAGCAACGCCGAGCCGGCAAAACCGTGTCTAGACGCAGCGCGCGGCCGCGCTCGCGAGGGCGCGACGCAGCATCACTCCGGTCATCGCCGTCTTGTACTCGCGGTCGCCGCGCAGGTCCTCCGCGGGATCGCAGATCGCCATCGCGCGCGCTGCGGCATCGTCGATCGTCGTCTCGTTCAGTACCTTGCCGGTAAGGGCCTGCTCCGCGTCCGTCGCGCGCAGCGGAGTCGCCGCGGCGTTCGTCAATGCGATCCGTACGGACTCGACCTTGCCGCCATTCATGCGCATGACGACCGCGGCGGCGGCGGCTGCCCAGTCGCCGGTCTTGCGCTTGAGCTTGGCGTACGCATAACCGGTGCGGGGTGCAAACGCCGGCACCCTGATCTCGCAGAGAATCTCGTTCTCCGCCATCTCGGTGAAATACATCCCGTGATAGAAAGATTCCGCCTTGACGCTGCGACGGCCTTTCGGCCCCTCCAGCACCAGGGTCGCGTCGAGCGCGATGGCCACCGCCGGGTGGTCATTGGCGGCGTCACCGTGGGCGATATCGCCGCCGATCGTGCCGCGGTTCCTGACCTGTGGATCGGCGATCTGGCCGACCACTTCAGGCAGCAATGGCACCTTCTGTTGCAGAAGCCTGGAGTTCAGCAGGTCGTTCTCGACGGTCATGGCACCGATGACGATCTCGGACCCTTCTTCGCGGATGCCGCGCAGTGCGGCGATACGGTTCAGGTCGATCAGGTGACTGGGCTGCGCGAAGCGCAGCTTCATCATCGGCAGCAGGCTGTGGCCACCGGCAAGCAGCTTGGCGTCACCGCCTAGTTCTCCGAGCAGCTTCAAAGCCTCGGCGATGGAGTTCGGAGCGTAATAGTCGAATGAAGGGGGAATCATCGGACTTCCTCACAATCGGGCGTTGAGATCGTGCTGGCCTGGTCTGAGCGATCGAATATACGCCCATCGAATTCCATTGGAAGCCGATCGCGAGCGGGCGTCGCGCGGACTCAATTCCGCAGGTGCGGAGCATGCCGCGATGCAGCATGAACGACCCAGCGAGTTCCCTGTTTCAGCGCCAATTCGGCCAACCACCACCCGACCCACATGCCCGCTGTCATGCCCAGGATCATGACCAGGAACATGCGGATCGGCGCGGGCACGCCGGCCACGCCGTCCTCGGCGCCCGGCAGCAGAGGTTCCGCCATCAGCATGCCGAGGATCATGCCCACGCTGCAGGCGGTGAAGCGCAGCAAGAGTGCCGGGCGTGTCTCGGCCGCCTGGTCGAGGGACTGCGCCGACAGCGCCATGCCGAGATTGCATCCGGCGAGCATACCGACGCACGTCCATGGGGCCAGCGCCACCTGATTGCGCATGCCCGCAAGACTGACGGGCGGCTGCACGCTGCACCAGTCGGCAATGATCGCAAGCCCGAATTGTCCAAAGTCGACGCGCGCACCAATCAGCATGCCGATGCTCCCAAGCACGATCGCGCAGACCGACATGTGCAGGAAATGGAAGCGCCAGCGGTGGGCGATGAGACACAACGAGAGGACGACCATCGTCCCGATGATCACAAAGGCCTGCTCGGCAGCCGACATCATCTCCGTCTCAGACCCGTGCCGCCTTCAGCCTGGGCTTCTCGCGTTCGTCCCGGAGCTTGTCCCGCATTCGCAACCCCGTTCCGCCGCGCCGCACGAGCACGATCTCGCTGATGACACAGAGTGCGATCTCCTCGGGTGTGCGGGCGCCGAGATCGAGGCCGGACGGAGCCATCACGCGCTCGATTTCCTGCTCTCCCATGCCTTCCTGGCGCAGGTAATCGAGGACCAGGCGGGAGCGCTTGCGGCTGGCGATCAGGGCGATGTACCTGACCCCTGACGACAATGCCCGTTTCATGGACAGGTGATCGCCCTTGTGCTGTGTCGCGATCACGACGAAGTCACCCGGCGCTGGAGCAAGCGTCCCATAGTCGAGATCATCCGTAATCAGCCGTGATGCGGCAGGATAGCGTTCGCGGTCCACCATCGGGTCGTTGACCACTACGTCGAGCCCGACCATGTCCGCCAGGCTGCACAGGCACTCCGCGACCCGGCCATGGCCCATGATCCAGAGCGTTGGCCTCGGCAGGACGGGCTCGACATATACCCGCATGTGACCGCCGCAAGGCATGCCGGCGCCGAGCACCTCGTCGTCCATGTCGACCTCCAGGATCGCGGTCTGCCCGCTCTGGATACACTGGATGGCCGTGTGGCAGGTCGCCG
>Ga0224500_10001693_pt1 | contig 12709 bp, 14 predicted proteins | sample SF_Oct11_sed_USG_FD_168126 | JGI IMG/M metagenome (GOLD analysis project Ga0224500, IMG submission 168126) | Sediment microbial communities from San Francisco Bay, California, United States - SF_Oct11_sed_USGS_4_1 | ecosystem: Environmental > Aquatic > Marine > Sediment | place: USA: California... | reverse complement strand
ATCGACTCCGTAGCGTTCCAGCAGGGCGATATCGGCGTGAAGATCCGCGATGTGCTGAAAGACCGGACAGGAGCGCCGACCATCCCGCAGATCTTTATCGGCGGCGCGCACGTCGGCGGCTGCATGGACCTGTTCGATGCTATGCGCGACGGCCGGATGCACCGGCTGCTGGACGACGCCGGCGTCGACTACGACCGCGAAACCGTCGTGGATCCGCATGCGCTGCTGCCGAAGTGGGTACATCCGCGTAAGAGCGCATAGACCTGACAGACACGAGGACAGATCATGATCGACAACGTACCCGTCATCGACATTGCCGAGCTCAACAGCCCGGCCTCGCTGGCAGCGATCGACCGCGCCTGCCGGGAATGGGGTTTTTTCCAGGTCACCGGGCACGGCATCGACCCGCCGCTGCTGCAAAGCATCTTCGCCGTGTCGCGCGAGTTCTTCGGCCAGCCGACCGATGACAAGCGCCGGATACTGCGCGATGCGGACAACCCCTGGGGCTTTTACGACCGGGAGCTGACAAAGAACCGCCAGGACTGGAAGGAGATCTACGACTTCGGTCGCGCCGACGGCGACAAGCTGAAGCCGCGCTGGCCTGTGGGCCTGTTCCGCTTGCGTTTCGAGCCGGTCGTGCGCGCCTACTACGCTAACTGCAAGTCGCTCGCGCTCCGGCTGCTGTCCGCCATCGCCTCGAACCTCGGCGTGGACCCGGACAACCTGGCGCGCGGCTTCGACAGCGCGCATACCAGCTTCCTCCGGCTGAACTACTACCCGAAATACCCGCACATCGCGGCCGGGGATGGCAGGCCTTTCGGCGTCGGCGAACACACCGACTCCGGGGCGCTGACCCTGCTCCTGCAGGACGAGCAGCCGGGGCTCGAGGTATGCCGCGACGGCCGCTGGTACCTCGTCCCACCGACACCCGGCGCGCTGGTCGTCAACATCGGCGACATGATCCAGGTCTGGTCGAACGATCAGTACCGCGCCGCTCTGCACCGCGTGGTTACCAACCCGCGTGCCGACAGGTACAGCGTGCCTTTCTTCCTCAACCCGTCGTATGAAACGACCTACGAGCCGCTGCCCACGACCGTCAACGCGCTTCGACCTGCCCGCTATCGCCGCATCAACTGGCGCGAGTTTCGCAGCTTGCGGTCGGCCGGCGACTACGCGGACCTCGGCGAGGAAGTCCAGATCTCTCATTACCGCCCCTAACGGAGTTTTTGCACCATGGCATTTATAAAGACGATCAAAGCCGGCGACGCGGACGGCGCGGTTGCCGCAATGTACGAACGCCAACAGTCGGCCTGGGGTTATGTACCCAACTACGCAAAGGTGTTCTGTCACAGGCCCGAGGTAATGACACGCTGGGGCATGCTGTTGGCCGAGATCAAGCGGCCGATGGACAAGCGCCGATTCGAACTCGTGACCTTTGTCGCCGCGCACGAACTGCGCAACACGGCCTGCTCGCTGGCACACGGCAAGGCCCTCCGCGACTTCTTCTCTGACGAGCAGATCGTCGCGATTGCCGCCGGGCGGTTCGAGGGCACGCTGACCGAGGCCGAGCAGGTCATGGTCCGGTTCGCCCGGCAGATTGCGAAGGACGCGTCGAAAGTCACGGCGGGCCAGGTCGCCCGGCTGCTGGAACTGGGCTACACGGATGCCGACATTTTCGACATTGCGGCAACCGCCGCAGGGCGTGCCTTCTTCACGAAGATGCTCGATGCGCTGGGTGTCGAATCGGACGCGCCGTTCCTGGCGATCGACGACGCCTTCCGCCGACCGCTGACGGTTGGCCGCCCCATCGACGTGCGCGAACCGGAGCGGATGCCGGAGGCACTGGCGGCGACCGGCTGAGGCATTGGTCGCCCGCGGAGCGGGTTCCTGCGGCGGGAGCCCGCCCTGCGGGCGACCACAGCGGTGCCGTGATCCGGCCGATCAGCCGTGCGCGTGCGGCCGGTATGGCCTGCGAAAATGCACGACCAGGCCGCCGGCCAGCACGAACAGCGACCCCCACATCGTGCGGCGCCAGATACTGCGACCGGCTTCGACGATGTCGAACTCGCGGACCCAGATCGTTTCGCAGGCACCGTCGCCGGTGTCACGGCGCGTCGTGCTGGTGCCGCGCGTGCCCCCCGGTCCGGTGTAGCTCGCGAGCCAGCCGCGAATCCGCAGCTGGTCGCCGACGTTCAACCCGGTAACGCGATCGCGGATGAATTCGTCGTCAGAGAGCAGGTGGTTGTTCGACAGCGCATAAATATCGAATCGTTGCCACGCGTCCGTGTCCTTTGTCTGCACATTGCAGGTGAAGATGCCGTTCCAGAAGTCCAGCTTGTCCAGCCGCGGGTGCGTCGCGTTGTCGCCCCACACCACGCACACGTCGAGCATGTTCAGGTGGTCCCCGGCCTGGCGGTGCATCCGGCTCGAGCCGTCGTGATGCCGGTAGGACACCACGATGCCGAAAAGCTCGTAGTCGTATTCCGGGTCGACGCGGTACTCGACACCCTCGTAGTGCGCGGTAAACGCCTGCTCCCGCGTTGCCGACTGGCGCGGCTCGGCGGCGATTTCCGGCCGCAGGCGGAGGTTTCCCGGAATGTCGTTCCGGTTCCAGAACGACACGAGCAGTGTCGCGAAGCTGGCCGTGATGAGCAGGTTATTGATGCGCATACCGATGGCTGAGGTCCGGGACGTGCGGTCAGTCTACGCAGGCCCGGCTGCGGGAGGCGGGATCCAGGTCGCGTTTCGGCAGGATACGGGATCGGAATTGACAGGCGCAGGCTTCGCGGGCGAACCTGCATCGAGGTCAGACAATACCCCGGAGGACTCGATGCACGTTACCGTTGCCTGCACCCAGATGGCCTGCAGCTGGGATACCGGGTCCAACGTCTCCCGGGCCGAGTCGCTGGTCCATCGCGCCGCCGATGCGGGCGCCAACATCGTGCTGCTGCAGGAGCTCTTCGAAACGCCCTACTTCTGCATCGACGAACAGCACGAGCATTTCGAGCTGGCGCGCCCTCTCCACGACCAGCCGACGATCCGTCGCATGCAGAAGATCGCGAAAGAGCGGCAGCTCGTCCTGCCCGTCTCGTTTTTCGAACGCGCGGGCCTCGCTTTCTATAACTCGGTGGCGATCGTCGACGCCGACGGCAGCATCGTCGGCCATTACCGCAAGAGCCACGTACCGGACTTCCCGGCCTACGAGGAGAAATTCTATTTCAGTCCGGGCGATACCGGCTTCCGGGCCTTCGATACTCGCTGGGGCCGGGTCGGCGTCGGCATCTGCTGGGATCAGTGGTTCCCGGAGTGCGCCCGTGCGATGGTACTGAAAGGCGCCGATCTCCTGTTCTACCCGACCGCGATCGGCAGCGAGGTGAACTTCCCGGATCTCGACAGCAAGGACCACTGGCAGATGGCCATGCGCGGCCACGCGGCGGCCAATATCGTGCCTGTCGTTGCGTCCAACCGTATCGGGACGGAATCGAGCAGGGGCGTCGAAATGACGTTTTACGGTTCGTCGTTCATCACCGACCATACCGGCGGCCTCGTCGAGTGTGCCGACCGCGAGACCGAGTGTGTGCTTACCGCCAGCTTCGATCTCGAGGAGGTGCGCCGCTACCGACGCAGTTGGGGCGTATTCCGCGACCGGCGGCCAGACCTGTACCGCTCGCTGTTGACGCTGGACGGCGAGCACATCGCTCCGGGGCTCTGACTTCGTGCAGCGAACCGCGTGGCTGCCGTTTTCGATCTACTCGGTGATCGGCACCGTTACGTTCATGCCGCTCCTGATCCTGCCGGCCCTCGTCGGCGTGCTGGTAGACGAAGGAGGCATGAGCGAGTCTTTCGCCGGCTGGGTCGCGTCCGCGAACTTCACCGGCGGTGCGACAGCGGCACTGCTCATGGCCCTGCGCATGCACGGCATCGACCTCCGGCGCGTTGCAACGATCGGCATACTCTGTTCCATCGGCGGGGACGTGCTCTCGGCCTGGGTGGCGCACCAGGGGCCCGCGTTCCTGCTGCTGCGATTCCTGACCGGATTTGCGGCGAGCCTGGCGCATGTCGCCGCCAGCGCCGCCTTTGCGCGGCACGACGACGTCGAACGCGGTTACGGGCTGTTCATTACGCTGCAGTTCATCGTCAGCGGGCTCGGCCTGTATATCGTGCCGGTATACGCGGCGACTCTAGGCGTGCCGGGCATGTTCCTGATGATCGCCGCGCTGCAGGCAGGCGCGCTGGTGTTGCTGCGCGCACTCCCCGGCAGGGCACCGGCCGAAGCTGCAGGCGGCGGCATGGAACGTGCCATCCTGCTGGCGGCGGTAACCCTGTTCGCACTCATCGGTTACGGCCTGTTCGAGGCGGCGAACACCGCCCAGTTCACCTACATCGAACGCTGGGGAGTCGCCCTCGCGTACCCGGACGAGCGCATCGGCGTCGCACTGATGGTAGCCTCACTGGTAGGCATCCCGGGCGCGTTCATGGTCGTAGTCGTCGGCCATCGCTACGGCTATCTGCGGCCCCTGCTCCTCGGCATGGCGATTGCGGTGACCGGGCTCCTGCTGCTGATCCTGACGCGCGCTTACCAATGGTACTTCGTCGCCGGCTGTTTCCTCGGCTTCGCCTGGGCATTCTGCCTGCCCTATATTCAGAGCCTGATGGCCTCCATCGACCGCAATGGCAGCGCCGTGGCGGCCGGCTCCTCGATAGCGACGATCGGCGGCGCCGTCGGCCCCGGCCTCGCCGCAATCGTCGTCACCGGTGGCAACTACCGGACCGTATTCCTGCTGTCCATTGTTCTATACGCAATTGCAGCGGCCAGTTTCGTGGCGTCGCGCGCCCGCGCACCCGCAAACATCCCGGAGGTGATCACGTGAGCGACGACCCGCGCGACTTTGGGTTCTACATGCCGGCCGAATGGGCGCCGCACAAGTGCTGCTGGATGGCCTGGCCGAGCCGCCAGGGGATGTTCGGCGACAACGAGGCGACGGCCCGTGCCTATGCCGAGGTCGCGAACACGATTGCCCGATTCGAGCCGGTGAAGATGCTGGTGCCGCCACCCAAGCTCGAGGGAGCGCGAGCACTGCTCGGACCCGGCGTGGAGATCATCGAGATGATGATCGACGATTCCTGGACCCGCGATTCCGGACCCAACTTCCTCGTCAACGATGCCGGCGAACTCGCCGGCTCGACTTTCGTGTTCAATGCCTGGGGCAAGAAGTACCATCCCTACGATCAGGACGCCCTGATGGGAAAACGTATCCTCGATCTCGCGGGAGTCCGCCGTTTCGCATCGGAGCTCGTTGCCGAGGGCGGCGGTGTCACCGTCGACGGCGAAGGCACGGTAATAACGACCGAGACCTGCTTTCTGAATCCGAACCGGAATCCGGGCTGGACGAAAAAGGAAGTCGGCGACGAACTCTGTCGGATGCTCGGCGCCGAAAAGGTAATCTGGATACCCGGCGACCCGACCGATCCCGAGACGGACGGCCACGCCGACGGCGTAGTCGCCTTCATCGAACCGGGCCGGGTGCTGGTCGAGATCAATAGCGACAGGACCGACCCGCACTGGCATATCGGTGAAATCAATCGGGACGCGCTCATCGGCCAGACGGACGCACGAGGCCGCAAGCTGGAACTCGAATTCATCGAGGAGGGCCACTACCATCCGGGCGTCTGGAACGGCGGCTGCAGCTCCTACGTCAATTCCTACCTTGCTAACGGCGCCGTGATCGTCGGCGGTTACGGCTACGATCGCGACCCGCAGGCCGTGGAGGTCTACGAGCGGCTGTATCCCGACCGCGAAATCGTGCAGGTGCAGGTCAACGACATCGCGGTCGGCGGCGGCGGCGTGCACTGTATTACGCAACAACAGCCCCGGACCGGCATGACCGGCCGACCCTGGGAGCCCGGCCCCGCGGACGGCTCCGCATATACCCGCCGCCCTCCCGGAGGCATATGATGACCTATCCCGCGGGGGCGGGGCTCAAAGGGGGAGCATGGCATGAAAAACAAGACCTTCTGGATCGGTATTGCCGTCACCTTCGTGGTGATGCAGGTATACAGCTTCCTCGTGCATGGCCTTTGGCTCGGCGAAACCTACGAGGGACTCGCGGACATATTTCGTTCGCAGGCCGAGATGGAGAGCATGATGGGATGGATGTGGGTCTCCAGCGCGATCGGCCTGGTCATCTTCGGCATCATCTTCGTGCAGGGACGCGAAGGTAAAGGCGTCATGGAGGGCGTTCGTTACGGCGCACTGATAGGCACGTTCTACTCCGTCCCGATGGCGATCGACCAATACGTCGTTTGGCCGATGCCGCTCGACCTCGCGGTTATCTGGCTGTTTTCCGGCATCGTCGGGTTCATGATCGCCGGCGCGGTTTTCGCGACGCTGTACAAGCCAGGAGCCTGACCAGGCTGCGGTCAACAATGATGGTGCCCGGCGAAATCAGGCGGAGTCCAAGCGCGTGAGCATACATACCTGGGAGCTGCTGAGCTACGTCGTCACCGTCCTCGGCCTGCCGCTCGCGATCGGCGTTTTCCTGTACGAGAAGCGCCGCGAGCGCGCGGCCGAGGAAGCCGAGGTTTACGAGGCCCTGTCCAGCAACTACCACGACTTCCTGCGCCTTGCACTCGACAATCCGGATCTGCGGCTGATGTCCAAGCTGCGGACCGGCGACCTGACCGACGTGCAGCGTGAGCGCATGATCGCGATTTTCGGGCTGCTGATCGCGACCTTCGAGCGCGCCTACCTGCTGCTTTACGACACGGACCTGACGGGCAAGGAAGCGCGACGCTGGCGCTCCTGGGAGGACTTCATGCAGGAGTGGTGCGGGCGCGAGGATTTTCGCGAGGCAATGCCGCAACTGCTGCAGGGCGAAGACCCCGAGTTCGCCGCGTACCTGCGGAGACTCGCCGACGAAGCGGCCAGGACCTAGCGGGATATTGAAAAAGGTCGTCCAGACCTTTTTCAACGTCGCGAGTCCGGCGCAATTCCCGGGCGGCCGGTCTCGGGTCAGGAAGCTCGCGCGCCCGAAGGCCCGGGGCCGAGACCGAGGCCGGGTGCGCACCGGCCTCTGTACCCGCCGGTCGTCGCAGTACTTTTACGTATCCCGCTTCCGTTTCGAGGCAAATAGACTCGTTTTATCTTTGCGCCTCGAGCGAATGATCCATGCAGACGATCATCGAGCCCTTCCGCATCAAGATGGTCGAACCGGTCAAGCTGACGACCCGCGAGGAACGCGCCGCCTTGATCCATGCGGCACACTACAACCCCTTCCTGCTGCGAGCAGAGGACGTCATCATCGACCTGCTCACCGACTCCGGCACCAGCGCGATGTCGGCCGACGCCTGGGCGGCGCTGATGAGGGGCGACGAATCTTACGCCGGCAGCCGCAGCTGGTACCGATTCCGGGACACGGTGCAGGAAATATTCGGTTTCTCGCAGGTGATCCCGACCCACCAGGGGCGCGCCGCCGAGCACATCCTGTTCGGAATAACCGTGCAACCCGGCTTCATCGTCCCGAACAACACGCATTTCGACACGACGCGGGCAAATATCGAGTATCGCGGCGGCAAGGCTATCGACCTGCCCTGCCCGGAAGCCACCGACCTCGTGTCCGACTATCCGTTCAAGGGCAACATGGACATCGAGGCGCTCGACGCGCTGGTCCGGCTCGAAGGCCGGGAGAAGATCCCGCTAATCATGGTAACCGTCACGAACAACTCGGCGGGCGGCCAGCCGGTGTCGATGGAAAATATCCGGGCCATCAGCCGCATCGCGCGCGAGGCCGGCATACCCTTTTATATTGACGCCTGCCGATTCGCCGAGAACGCGCACTTCATCAAGCGCCGGGAGCCGGCTTTCCGGAATCGTCCGACAGTCGAGATCGCGCGCGAGATGTTCAGTTACGCGGACGGCTGTACGATGTCGGCCAAGAAGGACGCTTTCGCCAACATTGGCGGCTTCCTGTGCACCAACGATGCCGAGCTGGCGCAACGCGAACGCAATATTCTTATTCTCAGCGAAGGTTTTCCGACCTACGGCGGCCTCGCCGGCCGCGACCTCGATGCGATCGCGGTCGGCTTGCGCGAGGTTCTCGACGAGGACTATCTCGACTACCGCTTACTGTCCACGCGCTACGTGGCCCGCCACCTGCACGACGCAGGCATCCCGGTCATCATGCCGGCCGGCGGACATGCCGTGTACGTCGATGCCCGCCGCTTCCTGCCGCACATTCCGCCGCTAAGCTACCCGGCGCAGGCGCTCGCGGTCGAACTCTTCATCGAGGCCGGCATACGCGCGGTGGAAATCGGCACCGTGATGTTCGGCGCCGACCCGCAGACCGGCGAGGAAAGGCCGGCCCGCAACGACCTGGTACGCCTGGCCATTCCGCGACGCGTCTACACACAGAGCCACATGGACTACGTTCTCGAGGCGATCGGCCTGGTGTGGCAGCGGCGGGAACAGATTCGCGGCATGCGCATCCTGCGTGCGCCGCAGTACCTGCGGCACTTCACAGCCGAATTCGACTGGCTGGGGCCCGCCGCCGTGTGACCGGCGCGAGACGACACCCTGCACGATAGCGAGGATACTGCGATGGACCAGGACATTACGATCGTTGGCGCCGGCCCGGCTGGCCTCGGCTTCGCACGAATGCTGGCGGGCTCCGGCCTGAGCGTGGCCATCGTCGACCGGCAGTCGATCGCACGGATTTCCGCGCCGGCTTTCGACGGGCGCGATATTGCCCTGACCCACCAGTCAATCCGGATCCTCGAGCATCTCGGTGCCTGGGACCGGATCGGCGACACCGGGCGATCCGCTATCCGCGAAGCGCGTGTCCAGGACGGCACGTCGCCCTACACGCTCGAATTTGCGCCGGGCCCGGACACGTCCGACGTACTCGGCTACATCGTCTCGAACCACCTCATCCGCAAAGCGCTGTACGACGAGGTGCGAGACCTGGACAACGTCACGTTCGTCACCGATGCTTCGGTCAGCGACGTCCGCAACAACGCGCAAGCTGCGACCGTTTTTCTCGACGACGGCCGGGCGCTCAGTTCCCGCCTGGTCATCGCGGCGGACAGCCGCTACTCCGACACCCGACGCATGATGGGCATTCCTGCCGAGATGCACGATTTCGGCCGGGTCTGCATCGTCTGCCGAGCGAATATCGAAAGGCCGCACGACGGCATCGCGTTCGAATGCTTCCACTACGGTCGAACGCTGGCGGTACTGCCACTCGTCGGCGATCTCGTCTCGGTCGTGATCACGGCGCCGATGGACCAGCGCGGTGCGATCATGGACCTGGATCAGGCGGCCTTCGACGCGGACCTGCAGTTGCGTTTCGGCGACCGGCTCGGCCGAATGGAACTGGCAAGCGAGCGTTACGCGTACCCGCTCGTCGGCGTGCACGCCGCCCGATTCCAGGCCCGTCGCTTTGCGCTGGTCGGCGATGCGGCCGTCGGCATGCACCCGGTCACGGCGCACGGTTTTAACCTGGGGCTGTCCGGCGCAGAAATCCTCGCCGGAGAAGTACTGTCGGCAGCACGGCAGGAGCAGGATATCGGCGCGAGCGAGCTGCTCCGGCGCTACGAGTCTCGGCACATGCGGAAGACGCGGCCGATGTACCGCGGCACGAACGAGATCGTGCGCCTGTTTACCGACGATCGGTTGCCTGTCCGGCTGGCCCGGCAGGCGGTCCTGCGCATGAGCAATAACCTGCCCCCGGTGAAGCGAATCATCCGCAACCTGCTGACCGAGCCCGGCCGGCCCCGGCTGCCGCGGCCGCCACTGCCGCGTCGCGCCACCAACCGTTAGTCGTCGGCCTGCACGGCCACGGGCCGCCGGCGCCAACTGCCGTTGACGGCCAATCCGTACAGGCTGATCAGCAGCCAGACCAGTTCGATCACGAAAGCCGACAGGTTGAAGGCCTGCACGAGCGAGAGCAGGATCAGTGCCGAACCGACCGCGTTCAGCGCCGAGAAGCGGACCGTGCGCGCGTCCATGCGACCCGACTGCAGCAGCAGATAGGTCACCAGCACAACTATTACGCCGGCCGTGCCCACGAAATCATGCCATTCCAAAATCATCATCCGCCTCCCTGAACCGCCGGGCATTCTGCAATGAACGCGCAGCCGATGCCATCACCGGTATGCGTTGGCTGGCCGGACTCGCCCGCGTATAAAGGGCTGGTCCGAATTGACCGGGAGAAACGCCGATGCTTCGGCTCCAGCTGTTCCTGCTCGTCCTGATCGGTCTCACCGCCAGCGCCGATCACCACGGTGACGGCCCACCGAATCCCTGCCACCAGTACTACCCGAATATCGCCGGCGAGCTGCTGCTGGAGAACGACAAGCTCGTCGTCCAGCGCTTCACCATCCAGCCCGGCCAATGGGAAGGCGTTCATCGGCACCCGCCCGACCAGCTTTACATCCACGTCAAGGGCGGCGAATGGACCGTGCAGTACGGCGACCAGTCCGAGACGAGCTATTCGCCCGACGGCGAGATCGGCTGGAGCGACACGGCGCTCGAACTCGACGCACAGCACCAGTCCGGCAATACCGGCGACGAACCGATCGAACTGATCTGGGTCACGCTGAAACCGGGCTGCATGGCAGAAGCGCAGTAGGCTTGCGCCTCCTGCAAGGCCCGGCCCGGTCGGCTACAAGCTGGCGATGACTGCCCGCTCCTGCTCGGCCGTCGGCCAGCGGCGCGGGTTCGCGCGGCGATCGGCGGGTAGAGACTGCCACCACTGGTGCGTCTCGAGCACGGTCGTCGCGAGCGAGCGGTACGCGAGGCCGGCGGCGACCGCGCGTGCCGGTTCGACGTGCACGGACACCGGACGGCTGGCGAACATCAGCGTATTGAAGCCGGCCTCGTCGAGTTCCGCCTGGGTCGGCCAGTACAGGCGCGTCGGCGCGGCCGAGAACGCGCGCAGCCCCAGCATCAATTCCTCGTTCGTCATCGGCGAGGCGGGACCGGCGACGTTGAAGATGCCCGGTGCATCGCTCTCGGCGAGATGCACGATGAACTCGCAGAAATCCCGCGCGTCGATCCACTGCGCTTCCATGCCGGGCCCCGCGGGGCACACGATGTCGCCGCCCCGGTGGAAGCGCTCCACCCAGTACGTGAACCGGTCCGTCGTGTCGCCCGGACCGACTATATACGGTGGCCGGAGTATGGTCGCCCTGTCGCCGAGGAGGTTCTGCACGATCCGGTCGCACTCGGCCTTCTGCGGCCCGTACAGGTCGCCCGAAGTGTCTTCGGTATAGGGGTCGGGGGCAGGCAACAGCGGCCCGGACTCGTCGACCCAGCCACCTTGCGAGAAATCGTATACGCCGCGCGTCGACACGTATATGTAACGGTTGCAGCGATCCTTCAGGAGTTCGACCGAATCGCGGACATGGCGCGGCACATAGCCCGAATTGTCGACCACGACGTCCCAGCGGCGCATGCCTTCGAGTGCCTCGAGTCCCTGGTCGATTTTCGTGTCGCGGTTACCGATCAGCTCCTCGACGGCATTGCCGTAGAGGCCGGCGTTGCGACCGCGATTGAACATCGCGACACGGTGACCGCGCGCGAGCGCGTAGTTGATCTGGTGCGGGCCGATGAAACCGGTGCCGCCGAGGAACAACATGTCGAGCGGCTCGCGCGCCGGTGCGATGGCCGGCAGCCCGAGCATGCCAGCCCCCGCGAACGTTACGCCCGCGCCGATGAATTGCCTGCGTGTCGCCAACTTGTAGACTCCCCGGCCTGATCGTGCCGGGGAGATTACCGGTATTTGCGTCGGCTGTCGCTGCCTGCCCTCTGCAGGGAAAGCTCTCACGGACCGCCCCTGGGCAGCCGTGCCGGCTGTCGGCCAGACCCGCTTCAGCTCGCGCGGCGCCCCCCGCCCGAACTGCGGCGGTGTCGGCTGCCATTGCCCTGCGACTTCGCATGGCTATGCGGCTTGCCGCTCTGCTTACGCTGTGCATGACCGCGTGCCGGCCGTCCCTTGTGGATCGGCTCGGCCTTGACGCGGGGGTCCGGCTCGAACCCGGCGATGACCTGCCTGTCGATCTTCGTGTTCAGCAGCTTCTCGATGTCGCGCAGCAACTTGTCCTCGTCGATGCAAACCAGCGAGACCGCGGTACCGTCCAGTCCCGCGCGGGCCGTGCGGCCGATGCGGTGGACGTAGTCTTCCGGGACGTGTGGCAGCTCGTAGTTGACGACATGCGGCAGGCGGTCGATATCGAGACCGCGCGCGGCGATGTCGGTAGCGACGAGTACGCGCACCTTGCCCGCTTTGAAGTCGGCCAGCGCTTTCGTGCGCGCACCCTGCGACTTGTTGCCGTGTATGGCCGCGGCCCTGAGGCCGTCGCTGTCGAGTTGCGTCGCCAGCCGGTTGGCGCCGTGCTTGGTGCGCGCAAAGACGAGCACCTGGCGCCAATTACCCTTGCCGATCAGGAGCGACAGGAGTTCTCGCTTGCGAGCCTTGTCGACCGGATGCACGATCTGCGTGACCCGATCGGCTGTCGTGTTGCGTGCCGCAACCTGCACCTCTGTCGGCGAGTTCAGCAGGCCGTTAGCCAGCCGGCGAATGTCCTCGGAAAACGTCGCCGAGAACAGCAGGTTCTGCCGCTTCGCCGGCAACAGCGCGAGGATCTTGCGGATGTCGCGAATGAAGCCCATGTCGAGCATGCGGTCAGCCTCGTCGAGTACGAGTATCTC
>Ga0224500_10001690_pt1 | contig 12721 bp, 9 predicted proteins | sample SF_Oct11_sed_USG_FD_168126 | JGI IMG/M metagenome (GOLD analysis project Ga0224500, IMG submission 168126) | Sediment microbial communities from San Francisco Bay, California, United States - SF_Oct11_sed_USGS_4_1 | ecosystem: Environmental > Aquatic > Marine > Sediment | place: USA: California... | reverse complement strand
CCTACAGGCTATTTTCGACATCGTTGTCGCCAGCGATGCAGGCTTCTACAAAGCACGATTCGTCAATGCCGCTGGGAACCGCCGTTTCGCAAATTACATGCCGTCCAGGCCGCGCTTCAGCAGGCTGCGCGCGATGATCAGGCGCTGGATTTCGCTGGTTCCTTCCCATATACGGTCGACGCGAAGCTCGCGGAAGAAGCGCTCCGCCACGTTCTCGCGCATGTAGCCGCGGCCGCCGAATATCTGCACGGCACGATCGGCGACGCGGTTCGCCATTTCGGAGACATACAGTTTCACCATGGAGCAACGGTTGTGCATGGCCTTCAGGTTCTCGCCACGATCGGAAGCTGCCGCTGCCTCGTAGGTCATCAGGCGCGAGGCCCAGAGTTCGGTCGCGCTGTCGGCGAGCATGAACTGGATGGCCTGTTTCTCGCTCAGTGGCAGACCATCAACCATGCGGACCTGTGCGAATTCCAGTGCGTCTTCTATGAGCCGGGCCGCAGCACCGCAGCTTCGAGCACCTATCATCAGGCGTTCGTGACGAAACCAGCTGTGCGTGTAGGCCATGCCGTCGCCCGGTTTGCCGACACGCCGCGAGGCGGGCACGCGCACGTTTTCGAACCGGTACGTAGGGTGATGCGCGGCGTAGGTGTGGCTGAACAGCGGCGACGCAATCATCTCGACGCCGTCGGTGCCCTGGTCGACGAGGAACAATGCATCTTCATTCTCGCCGTCCACCTTGGCCTGGAACCAGAAGAAGTCGGCCAGGTTGGCACTCGTGACGTACCACTTTTCGCCGTTCAGAACGTAGTGCTTTCCATCGCGGACCGCTGTCGCTTCCAAACCTGCAACGTCGGAGCCCGGGCCGGCTTCGGTTATCGCGTAACAGTCCTTTCGCTTGCCGTGCATCATCGGCAGGATGAATTCGTCGATCTGCTTTTCGCTGCAGGCTTCGAACATCCAGCTCTGCGGCTCGGAGAAGCACCAGGAGAGCGCGTTGGTGACGCGCCCGAGCTGCTCCCAGACCGCCACCTGTTCGGTCATCGACAATTCCAGTCCGCCGTGTGACTTCGGCACATCCATGGCCGAGAAGCCCAGCTCGATCGCACGCTTCTTGTTGCGTTTGGTGATTTCCTCCGGCAGTACGCCACCGTTCAGTTCCGCCTCGACTTCGTGCGGCTGCAGGTATTTGTCTGCATACTCACGTGCCTTCTTTTGCCAGGCGAGCGCACTCGCGTCCAATTCGATTTTCAATGTTCGTCCTCGGATCTTATTCGTAGTGTTCGGGGAATACGGCACGCAGGTAACTGTAAACGGCATCCATGGCCTGATCCCTGTCGAAGGTCTTGGGGCTGACGAGTGCTGACAGCCAAAGTCCGTCGGTCATGGATTGCAACGCATCGGTCGCGGCAGCGGCCGTGATCTGCCGGTATCCGCCTTCCTTGATAATCGTGTCGCAAAGGCCTTCGATGACCGAGTCGTAAACGCTGTCGTATGTGTCGCATACTTTCTGGTAGGTAGGAACGGTTTTGACCTCGCCCCAGAACGAAAACCAAACGGCCAGTTTCTGCCGGTCACAAATCGACGGCTTCAGGTCCATCTCCATCAGTGCGAGCAGTTTTTCCGCGGCTTCCGGGCCCGACTTTGCCTGCGTCGCTTCGAATTGCGATTTGTAGTCTTCGGCGATGAACTGCAGCGTTTCGTTCAGCAGGTTCTCCTTGCTGTTGAAGTGCAGGTTGACGATGCCCTGCGAAAGCCCTGCTTCCTGTGCAACGTCGCCAAGCGTGGTGCTGCCGATGCCCTTGCGGGCAATACATTTGACCGTAGCTTCAATGAGTTGCACTCGCCGCTCTTCCTTTGTTGCGGTGCGGCGGCTGCTTTTGGTGGCGATGGCGGCCAAATTCGAGTCCTGGAGCGGATTTCACGTATCAATCGCGCAAAACCGCCGGGCATAGGGGATCGGGGACCCATATCCTGCCACAATCTGAATGAATACTCATTCATTTTCTGGCGTCCAATCGGCCCTCCGTGAGACTATTCATGCCTGTAACGATACATGGAGGATTTATGCGTACCCTTACGAAGTCCAACCAGCAGTTCAAAAAAGCAATAACAAAGCTGCCGCTTGGCGTTTCGTCCAACTTCAGGTATTGGGGCGACGAAAAGACGATCTATGCGAAGCGCGGCAAGGGCGGCCGCATCTGGGACATAGACGATAACGAATACATCGATTACCGCCTGGCTTACGGCCCGGCGATTCTAGGCTATGCCGATCCGCGCGTCGACGAAGCGGCGCGTGCAGGAATGGAAGTCGGGGGCGTATTCGCCCTTGCAACGGAGCTGGAGTACGAAGTTGCGAACCGGATCAGCAAAATGGTTCCGGCTGCGGAGCTTGTCAGGTTCTCGAATTCAGGAACCGAAGCGGTAATGGCGGCACTGCGTGTGGCTCGCGCTTACACGGGCAAGGACGGACACATCGTTCTTGAAGGTGGTTACCACGGCGTATTCAATGAAGTGCTGTGGTATGCCGACGTCGAGGAATGGGAGCCGGCCGACGGCGAGCCTGAAGTGGTTTCCTATAGCGAGGGCGTGCCGGAGATCACCCGGCGGCTGTTCCACACCGCGCCGCTGAACGATGCCAATGCGATTGAGGACGTTTTCAGGAAGCATGCCGACAAGATCGGTGCGTTCCTGATCGAGCCGATCATGGGCAATTGCTGCGGCATAGCGGCGACGCAGCAATACATGAAGGACATTCGCGCGTTGTGCGACAAGCACGATGTGCTTTTGATCATCGACGAGGTAAAGACCGGTTTCAGGGTTGCCAAGGGCGGCGCGCAGGAGCTTTACAACGTAAAAGCCGATCTGTGTACCTTTGCCAAGGCCGTGGCAAACGGCTATCCGATCTCGGTACTGGCGGGTCGCGAAGATGCGATGCGTTGCATCGGCGATGGCGTCGTGCACGGTGGTACCTTCACTGCTCACTCGGTTTCGCTGGCGGCCGCCAACAAGACGCTGGAAATACTCGATGAGACCGATGCGCTGGCGAAGATCGAGCAATACGGCAAGTCTCTGCAACGCGGCTTGAGCAAGATTCTCACGTCGCGCGGTATCCGGCACAGCTTTGCGGGCCATCCGTCGATGTCGGGTTTGTTTTTCAATGAAGAAGCGCCAATAGACTACAGAGCGTGGCTCGATTCAGATTACGAGTTCTACGATACGATGGCGCCGGAGCTGCACGAACTCGGCATTCTTGTCGAGCCCGATTCGCGCGAGCCATGGTTCATGTGCGAAGCTCACGATGTGAAATGTCTGGACGAAACTCTGGACAAATTTGAGCGTGCAGTGGACATTACATTGAAGAAATTGCCACCGGTCAGCAAAAAAACAATCACCGGATAAAGTCAATTGGGCTGACCATGCGGTGGTCTGTAATGACCGCCTGCAGCCTTTTCTTATTTTTCAGCGGGGCGCCACCGATCGATGAAAACTTATGACGCAATAGTGATCGGTTCCGGTCATAACGGTCTGACGAATGCAGCATTTCTTGCCAAAGCCGGCCTGGACGTACTGTGTGTCGAGAAGAACGACTACATCGGCGGGGCGTCGGTAAGCCGGAATCTGCACAAAGACTGGATCTACTCCAATTGCTCCTATGTTTGCAGCCTGTTGCGGCCGGAAATCTTTCGCTCGCTGGAGCTGCACCGGCACGGCCTGCAGATCACTCCTTACGGCGGATCGACAACGTTCCTGGAAAACGGCGACTACTACGGATCCTACTGGGATGCCGAGGTTTCGTATCGTGAAAGGGCGCGCTTTTCGAAACACGATGCCGACGCGTACAACCGTTATTCGACCGATACCATGCGCCAGTGTCGATTCATTCGCGATTTCCTGTTGCGAACGCCGCCGGACCCGACATCCTTCAAACCCAAGGACATTCGTGAACTGATTCTGCTCGGCCGGAAGTTCATGGACATGGGCGAAGACCGGATGTACGAGACGATCCGCTTCTGGACCATGAGCGTCGCGGAATACCTGGACGAGTATTTCGAGACCGACGTCATCAAGACCGCCTTGTCGGGTAGCGGCATCATCGGCACCGCGCTCGGCATTCATTCGCCGGGCACCGCTTACGTGCTGCTGCACCACTACATGGGCGAAGTGGACGGCAACGCCGGCGCATGGGGGTTTGCGCGCGGTGGCATGGGCGCCGTAGCGAAATCGATTGCGGGTGCGTTTCAGGGCTACGGCGGCGAATTGCGCACCGACGCCGGCGTCGAAAAGATTGTTGTAAAGAACGGAAAGGTGAAAGGCGTTGCATTGACCAGCGGCGAGGAAATCGATGCGCGCGTGGTCGTTTCAAATATGGACGTGAAGCGCACCTTCATCAATTGCATGGACGAGAGCGACCTGGATCCCGAGTTCTATCATCGGGTCAAGAATTTCAAGAGCCGCGGCTCGTCAGGCAAGTTGAACATAGCATTGAACGGTTTGCCGACGTTCCCGGCCCTGCCGAAAGGCAGTTCGCTGATGTTCAGCGATATGCACTTCATCGATTCGATGGAGCGTATGGAACGCGCCTACGACGACTGGAAGGACGGTACCTGGTCGAAAGACCCTTACGTCGACATGCTCATTCCGACGCTGGTCGATCCCACCATGGCACCGCCCGGCAAGCATTTCATGAGCTGTTTCGTGCAGTATTGCCCGCCGCAAATCGAAGGCAGGCGCTGGAAGGATGAGGAAAGGGAAGCCTTCGGCAAGACCGTGATCGACCAGATTGCAAAGCACAGCCCGGACTTCAAGAGCCTCATTGAGCATGTCGAGATTCGCACGCCGCAGGATATCGAAGACCAGATCGGCATTACCGAGGGCAATATTTTTCACGGCGAGCTGACCATGGATCAGCTGCTGTTCAATCGCCCGGTCCCCGGATACGCGCAATACCGTGCGCCGGTTGCGGGACTTTACATGTGCGGATCGAGCACGCACCCCGGCGGTGGAGTGATGGCGGCGCCTGGCGCGAACGCCGCCCGCGAAATCCTGTTCGACCTGAACCGGCACAACACCGTACCGGAGAACTTCGGCGATGACTGATCGATACGATGCAATTGTAGTTGGAGCTGGTCACAACGGCCTGGTGTGTGCTGCGTTGCTCGGAAAAGCGGGCCGCAAGGTGCTGGTCCTCGAGGCAAACAGCCAGGTCGGTGGCGCTGCGGTCACTCGCTCGTTTGCGGACGGATACTCGGTATCGGCCTGCGCGCACCTGCTGTACCAGCTGCAACCGGAAGTGCGCAAGGACCTGGGATTGCAGTTCGCGCTGGCAGCAGACGATATCGGGACCATCGCATTGTCCGCCGACGGCAAGCATGTTCGATACAGCGGAGAAAATGTACACGGTGTAAGCGATGCGGATTCGAAAAGCTATCGCGATTTCCACAAGCGCATGTCGCGTTTTGCGGCGCTACTGCGTACCTATCTGAACAAAGCGCCGCCGCGCCTCGGAACGAAAGACAGGAAGGACCTGTTCACGCTGGCGCAACTCGGCCTCGATGTGCGACGCCTGGGTCGCAAGGAAATGCGCGAGTTCCTGCGCCTGATCGGTATGAACATCTACGATGAAGTCACCGAGCGATTCGACAGCAAACTGCTGAAAGGCGCTCTGAGTTTCGACGCGGTTCTCGGTACGCATCTCGGTCCGCGGTCACCGAACACGATCCTGACCTACCTGTACAGACTGGCTGGCAGCGGCGGCCGCTTGGCGGCGCCCGCCGGCGGCATGGGCAGCGTCAGCGAGGCGCTGGCGCAGGTGGCGCGCGAAAAGGGCGTCACCATTCGCACCGCAATGCCGGTCAAGCGAATTGTGGTAGAGAACGGTCGCGTTACCGGCGTCGAATCGGAGGGTGGCGAAACGTTCTCGAGCCATACGATCATCTCCAATGCCGACCCGAAATCGACTTTGCTGTGCCTTGTTGGCGCAAAGCACGTTGAAACGGGATTCACGCGGCGTGTAAACAACATTCGCATGCAGGGCAATGCGGCGAAATTGCATCTTGCACTGGATGGATTGCCGGTCGTGAACGGCCTCGAGAAAAAGGATTTTGCTTCGCGGTTGTTGATAGCGCCGGACGAAAACTACGTCGAGAGATCCTTCAATCCGGCGAAGTACGGGGAGACTTCGCCGCAACCTGTACTCGAAATTACAGTTCCGAGTTTCCGCGACAGCTCGCTTGCGCCGACCGGCAAACACGTCATGTCGGCGATCGTCCAGTACGCGCCATACAAACTGAAAGATGGTTGGGACGATAAAAAACGCGATGCTTTCATGAAAACCGCCGTTTCAAAGATCGCTCAATACATGCCCGATATTGAAGGGCGTATTAGCGCGTCGGAGATGCTGACGCCGGCCGATATCGAACGCGAATTCCATATCAGTGGCGGGCACTGGCATCACGGCGAGCTGACGCTCGACCAGTTTCTGTTCGTCAGACCGGTCGGCGGGGCCGCGCAGTATGCAATGCCACTGGACGGTCTTTACTTGTGCGGCGCCGGCACTCATCCGGGTGGCGGTGTCAGCGGCGCGGCAGGGCGTAATGCCGCCAGGGTCATACTCAGCCGGGAGAAATCAGCATGAGCGTGCAGCAGGTCGATCAGGGCAGATTGCAGTCGCCCTTCTATCCGCGATACAAGGCGCTGGACCGGCTGGATACCTGGCATACGTGGAAGGGATACACCAGCGCCGATGCGCTGTTCGATGGCGAGCTCGAATATTTTGCGATCCGCAACAGCTGCGCCGTGTTCGACCTGACGCCGATGACCAAGTACCGGATAACCGGCCCGGATTCGCTGGACTACATAGATCGGCTGGTCACGCGCGACATGCGCAAGATTGCCGCGGGCCGCGTTGCTTACGCCGTGTGGTGCAACGACCAGGGCCAGGTCATCGACGATGGCACGATATTTCACTTGCGTGACGGCGAATACCGCCTGTGCTCGCAGGAAAGGCATCTCGCGTGGCTGACAGCCGCAGCCATTGGCTTCAACGTGACCATCAAGGAAGAGACGGCGGATATCGCGGCGCTTGCCGTGCAGGGTCCGACCTCCTACAGCGTCATGAAGAATCTCGGGCTCAAGGGTATCGAGAATATGAAGCCTTTCGGGCTGATGCATTTCGACTTCCAGGGCTCGGAGATCATGGTGTCGCGCACCGGATTCACCGGCGATCTCGGTTACGAACTGTGGCTCGAGCCGGGCAAGGCGCTGGATCTTTGGGACGCACTGTTCGAAGCGGGCAAACTGCACGGCATCACCGCGATGGGAACCCACGCGCTCGAGCAGGCGCGAATCGAGGCCGGTTACCTCGCCGCCTACGAGGAGTTTCTTCCCGCCGACGAAACCATTCGCACCGGCCGGTCCCGCTCGCCTTTCGAGCTGGGACTCGACTGGCTGGTCGATTTCAAGAAACCGAATTTCAATGGCCGCCGTGCGCTGGCCGAAGAAAAGCTGAATGGCTCGACCTGGCGGCTGGTCAAGCTGGATATCGAAGGCAACAAGCCGGCACATCACTCCTACGTTTATGCGAAGCCGAGGAAGAACAAGAAGGAAATCGGCTTCATTACATCGGCGGCGTGGTCGCCCATTTGCAAGCAGAATATTGCGCTGGGTTCGGTGCGCATGCCGCACGGCAAGGTCGGCGATTCGGTCTGGGTCGAGGTGTATTACCAGCGCGAGATGCACTGGTCGAAAGTGATGGCCGAGGCAAAGGTCGTCGACAAGCCGTTCTGGTTTCCGCCGCGAAGGGGCGCCACACCCCCGGGCCCGTATTAAACGCGCCGGAAAACCCCCTTGAAGCACCGGCTGGACCCTCTGCTCAGGCCGAAATCCGTTGCGATCGTCGGCGCGTCGCGGACCAAAGGCACTATCGGCTACTGGTCGCTGAAAAACCTGCTGAAAGGCGGGTACGGTGGCCGGGTGTTCCCGGTCAATCCGCGTTACGAAGAAGTGCAGGGCGTTCGCTGCTTCGCCGACCTCGCATCGCTTCCCGAAATCCCGGACATGCTGATGCTGGGGGTCGGCGATCACCGCATCGAAGCGGTGCTGGACGAGGCGATAGCGATCGGCATCCCCGCCGCGGTGCTGATGTCGACACTGGTGCTGGACCAGGACTCAAGTCCGTCGCTCAAGGAGCGCGTGCAGCAGAAGGTTTGCGACGCCGGCATGCTGGTTTGCGGTGCGAATGGCATGGGCTTTTACAATATTCGCGATCACGTCTGGGCCTGCGGATTCGACAGCCGTAAGCACGAGCCTCCCGGCAATGTCAGCCTTATAAGCCATTCCGGCTCCGGAATGTCGGGACTCATCGATTGCGAAGAGCGCATTCGCTTCAACTTCGCCTGCTCCGGTGGCAACGAACTCTGCGTCACGATGGATCAGTACCTCGACTTCGTGCTGGACTTGCCGGAGACACGCGTGGTTGGCCTGTTTGTCGAGACAGCTCGTGATCCAAAAGGATTCCGCGCGGCCTTGCAGAAAGCGAACGATCGCAGGATACCCATTGTTGCTCTTAAAGTGGGCCGTACCGAAAAATCGGCGCAGCTGACGGTATCGCACTCCGGTGCAATCGCCGGTGATGATGCAACCTACGATGCGCTGTTCGATCGTTACGGTGTGCAGCGCGTTCGCGACATGGACGAACTGGCCACGGCGCTCATCCTGTTTGCGGAACTGCATCCGGTTGGCGCCGGTGGCGTGGTATCACTGCACGATTCCGGCGGCGAACGTCAACTGATGATCGATCTGTGCGACGAAGCCGGCGTCGAACTGGCCGAGCTCACCGCGGCAACAGTCGCTGCATTGCAGGACGTACTGGATCCGGAATTGCCCGCGGTGAATCCACTCGATGCCTGGAGTCGCGGTGGACCGGATGCCGGCAAGCAAATGACGGATGCACTTTCGCTGATGATGCAGGATCCGGGTGCATCGATCGGCGTCGTCGCGCACGATCGCGCGCCGGACGGTTTTGTCTATGGCAGCTATATTGAATACATGCGAGTTGCGCAGGAACGTACTGGAAAACCGGTTGCACTTGTCGGCGCACGCCAGGGAACCGGTTGCGATGAAAGGGTAGTCACGAGTACACACGCCGGACGGCCGGTGTTGGACGGATTGCCGTCATTTCTGCGTGGCGTGCGCGCGTTGTTCGACTACCGGGATTTTCTCTCCGCAGAGCGCCGGAAACTGCAGGCGCCTCCTGCCTGGGCCACGCAAAAATGGCGTGAAATGCTGGCCGGTGGCATGACCCTGGATGAGGTGAATTCGCTGATGTTGTTGCGAGACTTCGGCCTGTCCACGATACGCTGCGAGATTGCGACCAACGAGGCAGAAGCCATAGAAGCCGCCAACAGGGTGGGCTATCCGCTGGCCCTGAAAACAGCCATGCCCGGCATGCTGCATAAGTCGGAACACGATGGGGTTTTTCTCGGCATTTCGAATCAGACGCAGCTGATCGCCAAGTACAATGACATGCTGCAACGGCTGGGTTCTCGCGCGCTGCTTGCGCCGATGGCGGCGAAAGGTGTCGAAATGATTCTCGGCCTGCGACGCGACCCGCAGTTCGGTCCGGTGGTGCTGTTCGGTTTCGGCGGCACGCTGGCTGAGGTGCTGAAAGACGCAGCGTTCGCGCTGCCGCCTTTCGATAGCGCTTATGCGAGACGCCGGCTGGATAACCTGAAACTGCGCGCTTTGCTGGACGGTGTACGCGGCAGCGAGCCTGCCGATATCGATGCGTTTTGCGATCTCGCATCGCGATTTTCCGTCATGGTGGACGCGTTGCGGGACGAGCTGCAGGAAATCGACGTAAATCCACTCATTGTCGCACCCGCCTCGGGCGCCGGAGAGTCCTGCGTAGCGGTCGACGCACTGGTTGTAGGACGAAGGGCAGGCTGAAATCCCTCGATCAAATGACGACGATTGAATACATAAGTCACGAAAGCATTGCGGAGATTCGCCTCAACCGGCCGCAGAAACTCAACGCAATTGACAGCGGCATGCTCGACGGTCTCGCCGATGCATTGGACCGCGCGGAAGCCGACGGTGATGTTCGTGCCATCCTGCTCAGCGGAGAAGGTCGTGCGTTTTCCGCCGGATTCGATCTCGATATCGGCAAACCAGCGGCCGGCGTGTCGCAGATCGAGCACACGAAAAGAGAGTTGCAACGCGACTATGACCTGATCCTTCGCTTCTGGGATTGCCCCAAACCGACCGTTGCCGCGGTGCATGGCTATTGCCTCGGAAGCTCGATGGAGATCTCCGCGGTTTGCGATGTCACGATCTCGTCGGACGACTGCCTGTTCGGCGCGCCGGAAGTTCGCTTCGGCAGCGGAATCGTTTGTATGATCCTGCCGTGGATCATCGGCTTGAAAAATGCAAACGAATTGTTGCTCGGTGGCGATGCGAAAATCGACGCATCACGCGCAGCCGCTATGGGGCTCATCAACAGGGTCGTGCCGGCAGGCGACTTGACGACGAATGCCATGGCGATGGCCCGGCAACTTGCAGAAAACGATGCAACCGCCGTGCAGTTGACGAAACGAGCCATCCACCGGAGCCTCGAAATCGCCGGCTTGCGTGAGGCACTGGCGCAGGCCCTCGAAATCGACAAGCAGATAGAGACCGGGGGCCGGTCCGCGTGATCACGATTTTCTCCGACGATCACGAACAACACAGCGGGCTGCTTGAAGCGAACGGCGACGTATTCGTCGCAAGCCCCGAATGTCCGGAAAGGGCAAATGAAATCTCTCGGACAATTCGTGAATCGGGCATCGGCGAGATGCGCGCGCCGCGCGCGTTCGAGGATCGCAGGATCACCGCGGTACATTCGCCGGCGTATTTTCGGTTCCTGCAGCAGGCATGGAACGACTGGCAAGCGGAGGGCAGGAAAGGCAGTAATGCGCGTCCGCAGGCCTATGCGGGCGGCGAGATGCGCGAGGTCGAACCGCGCTCGATTGCGGGCAGGCTGGGCCGTTATGCTTTCGACGACAGCGCGCCGTTCGTTGCCGGCAGCTGGCGGGCGATCCGGCGCTCTGCAGACATCGCGCTGACGGCGGCGGATATCGTCCGATCCGAAAAGCAGCACGTTTTCGCACTTTGCCGTCCGCCCGGCCATCACGCGTCGCGCGAGCGCGCCGGCGGCTACTGCTACCTGAACAACGGCGCAATAGCAGCGCAATTTCTGCGCGATGCGGGTGCGAAGAAGGTTGCCGTGCTCGACATCGACTACCACCACGGCAACGGCACCCAGAGTATTTTCTATCAAAGGAATGACGTTCTGACAGTCTCCCTGCACGCGGACCCAAGCGACGAATACCCGTATTTTTCAGGTTACGAAGACGAGCCTGGCGAGGGCCGCGGGCAGGGATTCAATATCAATTTTCCACTGCCGCTAGGCACGAAATGGAAAGCCTACGAGAAGGCACTGCAGGATGCGCTGGCGCGAACCAGGGGTTTTGCGCCGGACGGTCTTGTCGTCGCGCTGGGGCTCGATACCTTTGCAGACGACCCGACCACGCGTTTCGGCCTGGCAACGGAGGATTATCTCGCGATGGGCAAAACCATCAGCACAATGGGGTTGCCGGTACTGACGGTGCTGGAAGGCGGTTATGCTGTCGCCAACATCGGGCGCAACGCGCTGGCATTCCTCAAGGGCATCGAAGCGGCCTGAAAGCAGCAGACATCGGGAATACGCAATGAAAAATCTCCGCGCAATACTTTTTGACTGGCCAACAGCCTGCCTGCTGGCCGTTTCGGCCGCTGTTCATGCAGCCGGCGACGTCACCGAGAAGCGAGTGCTTGCCGAGTCCGGAAAAGGAACCAACTGGTTTCTCAAGGGCGGCAACTTCGATGGCGAGCATTTCAGTCCGCTTGCCGACATAAGCCGGTCAAACGTTGCCGATCTCGGGCTTGCGTGGGCGAGCGAGATTCCCGCCCCCGACGGCATCTCGGCGACGCCGATCGTTGTGGACGGCGTGATCTATTTTTCAGCCGCGTATTCCGTTGCGTTCGCCGTCGATGCGAAAAGCGGAAAGATCTTGTGGAGCTTCGATCCGGACGTGCGCGCGGCGGTGGCGACGATGCCTAGAATGTCCTGGCTCGCGCGTGTCAATCGTGGTGTTGCCGTATGGGACGGAAAGGTTTTTGTGACGACGGCAGACTGCCGCCTGATAGCGGTCGATGCGGCGAGCGGCAAGGAACTCTGGTCGAAAAAAACCTGCGATCCCGCCCAGGGCTACGGCATTTCGGATTCGCCTTACGTTGGCGGCGGCAAGGTTTTTGTCGGCAATGCCGGCTCCGAATCGCACCAGAAAACGCGCGGCTATGTGACAGCATACGACGCGGATTCCGGAAAACAGTTGTGGCGTTTCTTCATCGTGCCGAGTGACAGGCCGGAGGAAAACACGAGTGCCGCGATGAAGTTGGCCGCAAAGACATGGTCCGGCACGGCACTGGAGGAGTATGGCGGTGGCGGCAACAGCTGGAACGAAATGACTTACGACGCCGGTTCCGGCCTGCTGTTTTTCGGCACCTCCGGCGCGGTGCCCTATGTGCATTCTCTTCGCAGCCCGGACGGCGGCGACAACCTTTTCCTGTCGTCGGTGGTCGCCGTCAACGCGAGCAGCGGCGAATACGTCTGGCATTACCAGACCGTGACCGAGGACAGCTG
>Ga0224500_10001686_pt1 | contig 12735 bp, 15 predicted proteins | sample SF_Oct11_sed_USG_FD_168126 | JGI IMG/M metagenome (GOLD analysis project Ga0224500, IMG submission 168126) | Sediment microbial communities from San Francisco Bay, California, United States - SF_Oct11_sed_USGS_4_1 | ecosystem: Environmental > Aquatic > Marine > Sediment | place: USA: California... | reverse complement strand
CCCCCCCCAATGGCCCCCCGGAGTTCCGGGCCCCCAGCGGTCGCACCCCGAACACGGATCGATCGAGACGGAGCCCCAAGCGGCGGCCGGCGCCGCCCGGAACCCCAACACGACGAGCGGAAGAGGCGCAGGAGAGCCTCGTTGCCGCAGCCCGAGAAAGCCTGGACCAGCGACGCAGATCTCGTCTCCGCCATTCTCGGCGGAAGTCGCGAGCACTTCGAGCTCCTCTACGACGCCTACTTCCCGCGTGTGTATCGCTTTGCGCTCAAGCGCCTGAGGGATCCCGCGGAAGCCGAAGACGTGACCCAGGAGGTCTTCTTCACGGTCTTCAACGTGCTCGACAGCTACCAGGGCAGCGCGCCGTTGCTGATCTGGATCTTCGGCATCACGCGCAACACGGTGAATCGGCGCTTCCGTCGCGTGCGTCCCAAGCTGGATTCTCTCGACGCGAGCGGTGCGCGAGAGATTGCGGGCAACGAGGCCCCGACCGATCGCGCCGTCGATGCGCGCCGCATGCTCAGGTGCTGCGAGCACGTGATCGAGAACGAGCTCACGCCGCTCCAGCGCCGCATCTTCCACCTCAAGCACCTGCGGCGACAGTCGGTCCGGAACATCGCCCGGGCGCTGGGCAAGTCCGAGGACGCGATCAAGGCCAACCTGTATCGGATGCGACGGGCCATCGCCGAGCACGCGCCCGGCCTCGACTCGGTGCTGGGCATCTAGGAGACCCGCTTGCACGGCCAGCGGCGGGGCGGCTAGCCCCCGCGGGGTCGAGCGCGATCGCGGAGAATGGCGCTGCGCGCCCGCGAAGTGCGTTTTTCTCGCCACGTATCCGCCCAAAGCACCACCCATAAGCTGAGGGGTCGCTCCGGCCGCTCGCCTGGGAAGGGACAGCGCAAGGAGAGGCGCGTTGCCCTGCAGCGGACGCTCGACCCGATCTCGCCCTGAGCGCGATGTGCGCAGCGACGCCGAGCTCATCGCGGCGATCCAGCGCAGGGACGACCGCGCATTCGAGGTGTTGTACGAGCGCTACTTTCGTCGCGTGCACAATTTCGCGTACGCACGCCTGCGGAACCGCGCGGACGCGGAGGAAGTGGTGCAGGAAACCTTCACGGCGGTGTTCCACTCGATCGACCGTTTCCGGGGCCAGTCCTCGCTGCTGGCCTGGATCTACGGCATCGCGAAGAACACGATCAACAACCAGCTGCGCCGTGCGCAGGCCTACGAACAGCGGCTCGAGCGCGCGGAGCCCACGCTCGCGCGCTCGGCGTTCTCGCTCGACGCCTGCACGCCCGAAGAGCATCTGCATCTGCGTCGCTGCAGCGACGCCGTCGAGGCGAGGCTGGCAGCGCTGACGGGCTGGCAGCTGGAGGTCTTCGCGCTGCGGCATTTCGAGAACCTCCCCATCCAGGAGATTGCGGACCGGATGTCGCGATCGAACGACGCCATCCGTTCGAGCCTGTACCGCGTGAAGCGCCTCGTGGTCGAGACGCTCGATGCGGAGCCGGTGAACGCGTGCTGAGGGATCCGGGAGGGGGGCCGTGAAGCGACTCGGGTCGCGGCGAAGAGGTGGAGAGAGGCAAGCGTCCGGACAGGACGACGATCGAGAACACGAGATGTTGAACGAAGGGTTGCCGGATGTGACAGTGGATGAGCTGCGGGAGTTTCTCGAGGCGGACGTGCTGGGCGTGCCGATCGATCCGGAATTCAAGGAACGGCTGCGGGGCAGGCTCTGGGAGCTCGTGTGTGCTCGCCTGGAGCGGCGCGGCCTCCCTGAATCCGACGAAGACGTCTGACGCGCCGCGCGCTCGGCGCGGCTACGGCGCGGAGGCTTTGGCCAGCTCCGGCACGGCCTCCGCCGGCGGGCGCAGCGCGAGTCGGCCCACGTAGTGGCGGAACGCATCGAGCGCGAGCCGGGCGTCGGCCAGCGCGCGGTGCGGAATCGGTCCGTCGATCAGGCCCGCGGTGAGTGCGGCCTGCCGCAGGGAGAGCGCGGCGACCGGTTCCCCAGCCACCAGCGACCACGCGTAGAAGAGCGTGGCCAGATCGATGACGTGGTAATCGAACGGGTACGGAATGCCGCAGCTCTTGTAGCCGCGCTCGAGGAAGAGCACGTCCATGCGAACGTTCTGGCCCGCGGGAACGACCGTCTTGCCCGCCGGCATCAGGGCCGAGAGCTCCGTGAGCACCTGGCGCAGCGACTTTGCGTCGCGCCAGGCCTCCGGATCGTATCCGCTGATGGCCGCGGCCGCGTCGCTGATGCGCTCGGCCCGCGCCGCCACCTTCCACTCGGCGCTCGCCATCTCCGCGAGTCGGGACTCCGTCACGCGCACGCCGATCTCGGTGATGTCGTGCAACTCCGGATCGAGGCCGCCGAATTCACAGTCGAGAAACGCGAACACGAAATCGGGCACGGGCGGCCTTTCGCGATCGTGGCGCTCCCAACGGGAATCGAACCCGTGTCTCAGCCTTGAGAGGGCTGCGTCCTAGACCGCTAGACGATGGGAGCGCACTGGAAGGCGAGGCGAAGCTAGCAAGCCTGCCCTGGATTTGCCTCCGCGCCGGACGCCGCGCCGCCGGATCGGGAGCGACGATTTTCGTCACCCGAGCGACGTGTCCCGTCACCCGAAGGGCTCTCGCGCGGGCATCTCGCCCGCTCGGGGGCGGAGCGGGCGGCGCGGCGAAGGTTCCGCCCCGCTCTCAGGTTGGAAGCCACGCCTGCCGATGGAGGAGCAGGCAACGGCGGTATTGGCACGGCGGTTGCTTCTTCCGCACGCCAGACGGGTCATCGAGTATCCGACTGGCCGAAAGTCGGCAAAGCAGGAGCCGCCACTGGGAAGGGGTTCCACCGCAAACGAACCGAACCGGGTGCTCGGTACACAACCAGGAGACAAGACCTTGACGAAGTTCAATACACGCAAAGGCGGCTTCACGCTGATCGAGCTGATGATCGTCGTGGCCATCATCGGCATCTTGGCCGCGATCGCCATCCCCAACTTCCTTCGCTTCCAGTTGAAGGCCAAGTCGAGCGAGGGCAAGACCAACCTCGCCGCGATCCGGACCGCGGAGCAGTCCTACTACTCCGAGTTCGGGGTCTTCGTTTCTGCGAACGCTTCGCCCGCGAATCCGCCGCAGAACGTGAAGACCAACTTCACCAACGTGGACGGCCTGAACCAGGGCTTCGACAAGCTCGGCTGGTCGCCCGAAGGCCAGGTGTACTTCAACTACGGCGTGGCGATGGCGAACAGTGGTTACACCGCTTCCGCTGGCGCCGACATCGACGCCGACGGCACGTACCAGCTGTGGGGCTACAAGAAGCTCAACGCGGGTGCGGACGTCGCTCCGAAGACCCTCGGCGCTGCGGGCGTGTGCGACACGACCTTCCTCGCGACCCAGGTCGTGGGTCCGTGCGCATCCAACTTCGGCCAGAGCGTTTTCTAAGCCGAGTCTAGTGGAACCGATGTGGAGGGTCGGCGCCAGCGCCGGCCCTCCACACGGTCGCCTTCCGATCGGAGTTCTCATGCAGACCCAGGCACATCGACCGAAGCGATTCCGGCGCGGCTTCACGCTGATCGAGCTCATGATCACGGTCGGAATTATCGGCGTCCTCGCCGCGATCGCCGTGCCGAACTTCCTCGCCTACCAGGCCCGCTCGCGGCGCAGCGAGGCGTACGCGAATCTCTCGGCCCTGGCGCGCTCCGAAAAGGCGTACCAGGCCGAGCAGAACAGCTTCCTCGACATCGGGGCGAGCGGCGAGCCGACGCTCCCGGATCCGGCGCTCTACGGCGGACTCGGCACGACCACCATGCCCTGGGATGCGGCGGCCCAGAGCTTCTTCAATACCGTGGGCTGGTCTCCGGAGGGTGCTGTCTTCTACACCTATGAGGTGAACACCGGCAAGTACGGTGCCGCCTGTAGCTGTGATCTCTGCTTCACTGCGACCGCACACGGCGATGTCGATGGGGACACGGGCTGGTCGGCGCTGATGTACGTCCACCCCCAGACCGACGCGGCGGGCAACGTGACCGGCGAGTGCACCTCCTACGTCGGCGCGCTCGGTGCTCCCATCCGCGGGGGTGGGCCTGTCTACGACGAGGTCATGGTCCAGCCCCTCCGCGACGATTACTGATTCGTCACGTCGCAGCGCTTCGCGGGAGCGCCTCGGGGAGGGGCTGAGTGAGCACGCGGGCACGGGGATGGCTGCCGTGGAAGATCGCGGCATTCTGCTTGGCCGCCGCGACCACGGGCTTCGTCCATGCCCAGATGAACACGTCCACCGTCGCGGAGAGCGGCAAGCTTCTCGTGCCGGATCCGGAGCGCGCGCGCGTCTCGTCTCTCGGCTTCGGGCCCGTGCTGGCCGACTTCTACTGGATCCAGGTGCTCGGCATCGTGGGCGCCGAGTTGGGGGAAGTCGAGCGCCACGCCGACCTGATCGCCGATGCGATCGAGCTCGTCACCGCGCTCGATCCCTGGGTCGACCACCCCTATCGCTTCGCCGCCGTCTGGCTCACGCGGGATCCCGACGACGTGCGGCGCGCCAACGCGCTGATGCGGCGCGCGATCGCCTATCACCCCCGCGATTGGCGCAACCGCTTCTATCTCGGATACAACCACTTCTTCTATCTCGAGGAGAACCTGCGGGCGGCGGATGTGCTGGAGCCCGCCGTGGGCATGCCCGGTGCTCCGCTCTATCTGGGTGCCTTCGTGACCCGTCTGCGCGCCGAGGGCGGCAGCCTCGAGACGGCCGAGCTGTATCTCCGCGAGCTGATTCGCGCCGCGCCCGACGAATACGCGCGCGCCGAGTACCTGAAAGCCTACGACGAGGTCGAAACCGAGCGCCGCGCCCGCTTCCTGGACGCGGCCCGCGTGGAGTTCTGGAAGCGCCACGGGCGGGACATCCGTTCGCCGGCGGAGCTGTGGGAGGGTCCCGGGCGCGTCCTCGGCAAGATGCCTCCGCCGCATCCCCATTTCCCCGGCTTCCGCTGGGAGCTCGACCCGCAGAGCAACGAGATCGTCTCGTCCTTCTTCCGGACCCGCTACAAGCTCCACATCCACGAAACGGATGCGCAGCGCCGGGCCCGCTGGCGCGCTCAGCCCGACGCGCAGAACGACCGACAGGGAGAGGCAGAGGCCCTGGACGCCAGACCGGGGGAGGGGAGCATTTGATGGCCGATCGCACGGAGGTCGTGCGCGTCGACCGGCTGGTCAAGGATTTTCGGCCGGGATTCGGCGTCCGCAGGAAGCGGGTGCTGCACGGCATTTCGTTCGGCGTGCGGCGCGGCGAGATCTTCGGCTTCGTGGGGCCGAACGGAGCGGGGAAGACCACCACGCTCAAGGTGCTCATGGGCCTGATCCGCCCCAGCGCGGGCAGCGCCACGATCCTCGGCCACGACGTGCGCGAGACGGAATTCCGCCGCCACGTCGGCTTCCTCCCCGAGAACCCGTACTTCTACGATCACCTCTCCGGCCGCGAGATCCTGAGCTTCTACGCGCGGCTCTGCGGTGTGCGCGGCTCGGAGCGCGCGCGCCGCGTGAATACCCTGCTGCGCTGGGTCGGACTCTCGAGCGCGGCCGACGCGCGGCTGCGCACCTATTCGAAGGGCATGCAGCAGCGCGTGGGCATCGCCCAGGCGCTGGTGCACGATCCGGACGTGGTCTTCCTGGACGAGCCCATGAGCGGGCTCGATCCGATCGGCCGCAAGGAGATCCGGGATCTCATCCTGCGGCTGCGCGCCGAAGGCAAGACGGTCTTCATGAACACGCACATCCTCTCCGACGTGGAGATGGTGTGCGATCGGGTCGCCATCATCGTGAATGGGCGCATCCGCTACGAGGGCGCCATCGAGGAGTTTCTGCAGACCGGGGATCGCGACACGGACATCGTGCTGTCGGGCCTTCCCGTGGACGCGGCGACCCTGCTCGAAGAGAGCGTGGCCGCGCAGCTGCGCGGATTGGGCGAGCGCATCGAGGTGCGCGTGTCGGAGAAGGCCGTGCGCGACGTGCTGCGCATCGCCATGGAAGCGGGCGCGGAGGTCGTCTCGCTCACGCCGCACCGCGTCTCTCTCGAGTCGATCTTCCTCTCCGCCGTGGAAGGCGACGCGGGATGAAGTCGCTGACCTGCATCTGGGCGATCGCCGCCAACACCGTGCGCGAGTCGATCCGCAACAAGATCCTGTACGCGCTGCTCTTCTTCGCGATTCTGATGATCGGTGCCGGCGTGGTGCTCGGCTCGCTCTCGTACGTCGAGAGCCAGCGCATCCTGCAGGACGTGGGGCTCGGGGCCATCCGGCTCTTCGGCGTGGCCATCGCCATCTTCGTCGGCATCCATCTGATCCACCGGGAAGTGGATCGCCGCACGATCTACACGATCCTGTCGAAGCCGATCTCGCGCGCGGAGTTTCTGGTCGGCAAGTACGTGGGTCTCACGCTGACCATCTGGATGCAGATGGCGATCATGATCGCAGCCTTCGCGGGCGTGTCGCTGCTGACGGGCGCCCCGCTCGCCTGGCAGCACGGCGCCTTCTTCCTGCTCGCCGGCGCGGAGCTGGCGCTGGTGGTGGCGATCGCGACCTTCTTCTCCTCGTTCACCACGCCGCTGCTGGCGGCGTTCTTCACCACCGGCACCTGGGTGATCGGCCACCTCACCCGCGACCTGCGCGACATCGGCGCCCGCTCGGACAGCCAGGCCATGGAGACCATCACGACCCTGGCGCACCGCGTGTTCCCCGATCTGGCTGGGTTGAACCTGGCGAGCGAAGCGGCTCACCTGCTGCCGATCACGCGCGAAGACATCACGTTGCCGCTCGTGTACGCGACGGGCTACGTGACGGTCGTGCTGATCGCAGCCGTCTTCCTGTTCGAGCGCAGAGACTTCCGCTGATTCGGTGCCGCTCGCGGTTGCTACCCTGCTGAGGTGCACGTGTTGACCGAAGTCCCGCGCGAGGCCCTGGTCGGCGTGGCCTGCGTCCTGGGCCTGGTGGTGGGATCCTTCCTCAACGTCGTGATCCACCGGCTGCCGCGCGGCGAATCGCTCGTGCACCCGGGCTCCCACTGCCCCGCGTGCAATGCCCCGGTGCGCTGGACCGACAACGTTCCGCTGCTCGCGTACTTCTGGCTGCGCGGCCGGTGTCGCGCGTGCGGCGCGCGCATCTCGCTGCGCTATCCGGCCATCGAGGCGATCACGGGTCTGCTCTTCGCGGCGATCGCATTCCGCCACGGCTTCGTGCCCATGCTGCCGGTCTGGTGGGCGTTCGGCGCGGCGCTGATCGCGGCGGCGTTCATCGACCTGGATCATCAGATCATTCCCGACGAGATCTCGCTGGGCGGCCTCGCGCTGGCGCTGCTCTGCGTCCCCGCGCTGCACGCGGCGAGCGGCGGGAGCTTCGCGTCCGCCCTGCGCGACTCGCTCGGCGGAGCTCTGCTCGGCGGCGGGCTGTTCTGGCTCGTCGGCTTCGCGCACGCCCGCGTCTCCACCGCCCTGGGCAGGCAATTCGAGCACTGGCCCGGGGAGGGCGAGCGCCTCCCCAGCCCGCGCAGCCTCGACTACTGGCTGTGGTTTCCCGGCGTCGGCTTCGGCGACGTCAAGCTGCTGGCCATGATCGGTGCGGTGCTCGGGCCCTGGGGCGTGCTGCAGACCCTCTTTGCGGCATCCCTGGTCGGCCTCGCGCTGGGTCTCGCCTGGGCCGCCGCCACCCGCAGCCTGCGCGCGCCCTTCGGATTTGGGCCGGCGCTCGCGGCCGGGGCGGTGCTGGTGATGCTGCGGTCCGGCGTCGCGCTCTGAGCACGCGCCCGGCTTGAGGAGCCCCGGCCGCTCGGGGTATGGTCCGTGCGATTTCGCATTCCCCGGTCGTCTAACGGCAGGACAGCAGGCTCTGAACCTGTTAATGGAGGTTCGAATCCTCCCCGGGGATCCATCTCTGGCGGGGCTGCGCAACCTGCGCCTGGCTCCGTGGGCGGCTCGCTTGCCGACCTCTGGCCGCTCTGCTATTCGGATCTAACTCTCTGTTTTTTCACGGCATTCCTCTAGCACGCACCCCTGCGGCGGTTCCACCATGAAGATTCGGGTCGATCTGCTGACGGCGACGCCGACGCCCCTCCACTTCGAGGAGGGGACGTCCTGGTGGCAGGCGCACATACCGGCCGGGACCGGTCTGCCCCGCGAGCTGGCCGAGCCGTTGCGGGTGGACGTCGCGGCCCACAGCATGGGCCTCGACGTGTACCTGGAGGGTCGGGTGCAGACCGCTTTCGACCTCGAATGCGGTCGCTGTATCGCGCGCTATCGTCAGCCGCTCGACGAGACGTTTCGGCTCGTGCTCGAGCCGGCGGGGGCGCGATCGCCCACCGACCCGGAGACGTCGCAGGCTCTGGCTCGCGACGGGCTCTGCCTCGACGATGAATTCGAAACGGGCTGGTATCGGGGACACGAGATCGGCTTGGACGCCGTGTGTCTGGAGGTGATCTCGCTTGCCCTTCCCGTCAAACCGCTGTGTCGAGAGGACTGTGCCGGGTTGTGCGCGCGCTGCGGAGCGGATCTGAATCAGGGCGCGTGCGGCTGCGAGCAGATTGCACAGAATTCGCCGTTTGCCGTGCTCGGCGCGCTGCGCGATGAGCACCGGAGGAGTTAGCTGATGGCCGTTCCCAAGGGAAAGACTTCACGTTCGCGACGCGACATGCGCCGCTCGCACCACGCCCTGGCGGCGCCCGCGCGCAGCGTGTGTCCGCAGTGCCGCGAGCCCAAGCCGCCGCATCGGGTGTGTCGCAACTGCGGAACCTACCGCGGTCGGGAAGTCATCAAGACCGACGAGGAGTAACGCCGGGTGCTGGCGCTCTTGTTCCCGGGGCAGGGTTCCCAGGAGATCGGCATGGCGAAGGATGCGGTCGAGGCATCCCCCGCCGCGCAGCGCGTCTTCGACGCTGCGGACGCCGCGCTCGGGTTTCCGCTCTCCCGGCTCTGCTTCGACGGCTCCGAAGAGGATCTGCTGCGCACGGAGATCCAGCAGCCCGCGATCCTCACCGCGAGCGTGGCCCTGCTGCGCATGCTCGAGGAGCAGGTGAAGCTCGCGCCGGCGTGCGTAGCCGGTCACAGCCTGGGCGAGTACACGGCGCTGGTCGCCGCGGGCGCGCTCGAATTCGAGGATGCGGTGCGTCTGGTGCACGCCCGCGGCCGCTTCATGCAGGAAGCGGTGCCGGAAGGGCGCGGCGCCATGGCCGCCGTGATGGGCTGCTCCGCGGAGATCGTCGAGCAGGCTTGCCTCTACGCGAGCTCCAAGACGGGCCTCGAGGCTGCGCCGGCCAACTTCAACGGGCCGGTGCAGACGGTGATCTCCGGCGACGCGGTCGCGGTCGAGGTCGCGTGCGCGCGCGCGCGGCAGGAGGGCGCCAAGCGCACCGTGCCGCTCAACGTCTCCGCGCCGTTCCACTGCGCGCTGATGGCACCCGCCGCCGAGAAGCTCGCGCTCGAGCTGGCGCGCGTGCGTTTTCGCGACGCGTCGGCTCCGGTGATCACCAATGTCGAGGCCCGACCGTGTCGGGAGGGGTCGCGTTTTGCGCAGCTGCTCGAGCGGCAGGTGACGGCACCGGTGCGCTTCAGCGAGATGGTGGCGTGCATCGCCGAGCTGGGGGTGCGGCGCGTGCTCGAGATCGGACCCGGGCGGGTCTTGACCGGACTGGTCGCGCGCATTGCGCGGGAACTCGAGCGGTCGAATCTGAGCTCGCGCGCGGGGCTCGAAGATGCGGTGGCGTTCGCGACCGAGAGCCGGTAGGCCGCAGCGGCGCTCCAGAGGGGATTCATCATGACCACGGACGAACGCGTGTCTCGAATCATCGTGGACCAGTTGGGTGTGAGCCTGGAGGAGATCCGGCCCGAGTCGTCCTTCATCGACGACCTGGGCGCGGATTCGCTGGACATCGTGGAGCTGGTGATGGCCATGGAAGAAGAATTCGACATCGAAATCCCCGACGAAGACGCGGAGAGGATCCGCACCATCGGCGATGCGTACGCGTACGTCAGGGAGCGGCTCGAAGCGTGACCCAGGCGACTTCTCCTGCGCGCCGCCGCGTCGTGGTCACCGGCGTCGGCTGCGCTACCCCGCTCGGCCTCGGCGTGGAGCGCACCTGGCAGGCGGCCATCGAGGGGCGCTCCGGAGTGCGCGCGATCACGCGCTTCGACGCTTCCGAGTTTCCCGTCTGCTTCGCGGGAGAGGTCCGGGACGAGCTGGATCTGTCCGCGCTTCCGTCGAAGGAGGCGCGCCGCCTCGACCGCGCCATCGCACTGGCGCTCGTCGCCGCGGACGAGGCGATCGCGCAGGCCGGTCTGACGCTCGACGACGCCAATCGCGACCGCGTCGGCGTGGCCATCGGCTCGGGAATCGGCGGCATCGAGACGCTGCAGAAGGGAGCCGAGACGCTGATCGAGTTCGGGCCGCGCCGGGTGCACCCCTTCATGATTCCGATGGCGATCTGCAACATGGCGAGCGGTTACGTCGCCATCCGGTACGGCATGCAGGGACCGAACCTCTGCCACGTGAGCGCCTGTGCGAGCGGGGCGCATTCGATCGGAGAGGCCGCCCGGATCGTGGAGCGCGGTGACGCGGACGTGATGGTGGCGGGAGGCTGCGAGGCGCCGATCACGAGCGTCGGTGTGGCGGGCTTCGCGGCGATGCGCGCGTTGTCGACGCGCAACGACGATTTCGAGGCGGCGAGCCGCCCCTTCGACCGGGACCGCGACGGCTTCGTCATGGGAGAGGGCGCGGGCGTGCTCGTTCTCGAGGGTGAGGAGCACGCGCGAGCGCGCGGCGCCGTCCCGCTCGGAGTGCTGCTCGGCTACGCCGCCACCTGCGACGCCGCCCACGTCGCACAGCCCACCGTGAACGCGGAGGGAGCCCAGCGCTGCATGCGGCTCGCCCTCGCGGACGCGGGTCTCGCGCCGGAGGACGTCGACCACATCAACGCCCACGCCACCAGCACGCCGATGGGCGACGTCTCCGAGGTGCGCGCGATCCGCGCGGTGTTCGGTGCCCACGCGGATCGGGTGGCCGTATCCGCGACGAAGTCGATGACCGGCCACCTGCTCGGCGCGGCCGGCGCCGTCGAGGCGATCCTCACGCTGCGCGCGCTCGCGACCGGCACCCTGCCGCCGACCATCAACCTCGACGCTCCGGATCCGGAGTGCGAGCTCGATCACGTGGCCAACAAGGCGCGAAGTCAAGGCATCCGCGTCGGGCTCTCGAACTCGTTCGGCTTCGGCGGCACCAACGCGACCCTGATCCTCGGCGCCGCCGGCTGATCGGCCGCGGCGTTCGGCACCGCGGGCGCCCGCGCCCCGGTGCCGGCAGACCTCGCGGCGAGCGTCGTGCCACGGGCGGATCGGAGCGCAGGTCGCATCGAGTTGTGGCAGAATGGGCGGCCCGGCAGAGAGCCGTGCGAATCGTGCAGCCAGCCCCGGAGGGCCGTGGCGCCGCTGCGCAACGACAGTGCAAGGAGTGTGCAATGGGCGATCCGATCGTCATGGCCAGTGATCACCGCGGCGTGGGGCTCAAGGTCGCGCTGCGCGAGCGCCTCGAGGCGCGCGGGCATCGCGTGGTCGACAGGGGGACGGACGGCGACGCCTCGGTGGATTACCCCGATTTCGCGGCTCCCGCAGCGCGCGCGGTCTCGAACGGCGAGGTACCGCGCGGCATCCTGATCTGCGGCTCGGGGCTGGGCGTGATGTACACGGCGAACCGCTTTCCCCGGGTGCGCGCCGCCTGGGTGCAGGACCCGGAGATGGCACGCCTCGCGCGCCAGCACAACGACGCGAACATGCTCGCGCTGCCGGGAGACCGGCTCGACGCGGAGGCGGCGTGGGCGGTGGTGACGGCGTGGCTCGAGACGCCCTTCGAGGGCGGGCGCCACGCGCGCCGCGTGGAGAAGATCGACAGCCTCACCCGCGAGGTGCGCGGCTCGGCGCTGACCGAGTCGGATGCGCAGATCGCGGCGCTCATCGAACGCGAGGCACGCCGCCAGGCGCTGAGCCTGGAGCTCATCGCCTCGGAGAACTTCGTCTCCGAGGCGGTGTTGGAGGCGGCGGGCTCGGTGCTCACCAACAAGTACGCCGAGGGCTACCCGGGCCGGCGCTACTACGGGGGCTGCGAGGTGGTCGACGAGGTCGAGCAGCTCGCCATCGATCGCGCCAGAGAGATCTTCGCTGCGGAGCACGCGAACGTGCAGCCGCACTCGGGCTCCCAGGCGAACGAGGCCGTCTACCGCGCCGTCTGCGAGGTGGGCGACACGGTGCTCGCCATGAATCTCGATCACGGCGGTCATCTCACCCACGGAAGCCCGGTCAACTTCTCGGGCAAGCTCTACAAGATCGTTCCCTACGGAGTGCGTCAGGACACGGAGCAGATCGACTACGACGCGGTGCGGGCGCTCGCGCGGGAGCACCGACCCCGCATGATCCAGTGCGGGACCACGGCGTACTCGCGAACGATCGACTTCGGAGCCTTCCGCGAGATCGCAGATGAGGTGGGCGCCGTGCTCTTCGCGGACATCGCGCACATCGCGGGTCTCGTGGCCGCGGGGGTGCACCCGTCGCCCGTCGGCAAGGCGCACATCGTCACGACGACGACGCACAAGACGCTGCGGGGTCCGCGCGGCGGCATGATCCTGTGCGATGCGGCGTGGGCCAAGAAGGTCGACAGCGCCGTCTTTCCGGGCGGGCAGGGCGGTCCCCTCATGCACGTGATCGCGGCGAAG
>Ga0224500_10001684_pt1 | contig 12739 bp, 10 predicted proteins | sample SF_Oct11_sed_USG_FD_168126 | JGI IMG/M metagenome (GOLD analysis project Ga0224500, IMG submission 168126) | Sediment microbial communities from San Francisco Bay, California, United States - SF_Oct11_sed_USGS_4_1 | ecosystem: Environmental > Aquatic > Marine > Sediment | place: USA: California... | reverse complement strand
TGGCGATCACGAGACCCTCCACCAATACATTCTGAAGGTCGCGGTGATCAAGCGCCGCTGACCTAAAATAGCCCGCCGTGACGATCAACGGTCCCCACTTGGCTTCACCAGCCACCCCCCACTTATTCAGGGCTCTCCTTCCATCAGGGATCACGACCGAGGGATTGTTCACAACATCTCGCTTATAGATGGCACCAATCTGATAGTTGTCAAAAATCGTTGCCGCATAAGTGGCATAGACCCCTGGATTTTCGAGCCGGTTTACCTCCGTGATCTGCTGTGGCTGAAACACACCCACCATATATCGATGGGTGACATTTTCCCCGACCCACTGTCCGTTGAGCTCAACAGCCGTGTTGTAGATCTCCAAGGCTTCATCAGCAACCGGGACCCCAGGCGGTGTGACCGTCTGAGCACGAGCACCGAGAACCCCGAGTGCGCTCTGGGCAAAATAGCGCTGCCTCATCACCCGTTGTGAGTGTGAAAGAAACGGCAACGCGATATCGAACTGGCCGAATCTGAGGTTGAGCAATCCATGGCCGGTGGGACCCAGCAAATCGTTGATTTGCCCATACGCCTGATTCACTGCGATCGTACGATTGGCATAGCCAATATCAATGTACGGAGAAAAAATACCTGTCGTGCCCAAGGGAGCTCCAGCCATGAGTTCAATGGTGGCAACTCCAAGCTTAGACGTTGGCTTGCTGTTATCCGCATTGTTGTACTCTGCTTCCACAATGATACGCGTCGAGACTGGCACATGCTTCATATCTTGGATGTCGGTCCACTCCTTATCCTCTGGGAATCGGAATCCGTTCATGCGGAAACTTTGTCCCGTTTGGTTGAGTTTCGGTAAGGCTTGGTGACAGGTGGAACAAGCTTTTTCCGTCTGCCGGCTGAACGCTGGGATGGCTTCTGCCTCCTTTGGCGCCATTACTGCCGTCACCCCCGCCCCCACAATGCTCAGCGTGACTGCACACACAAACCTTCTCATTTGCATCTTGTTTCCCTTCTTATTCCGGATCCGGCGTTATTGCCGCGTGAATGTGCGAATGTAGTGGACAAGCGCCCACATCTGCTCCTCGGAGAGTTTCTTCTTGTAGGGCCCCATCTCCGTGGCCTCCGGATCGCTCCCATTGGCAATGATCCAGAAGAGCTGGCCATCCGGAATTGTTTCCATCACACTCTTGTTCGTATAATTCCGTGGTTTAACGTCCAAACCCTTTGTGGCGGAACCTTTACCATCACCCTTATCGCCGTGACATTTGCTACATTTACTTTCATACACGCTGGGTGCTTCTTTCACGACCTCGGCTGTCGGGGGGATTGGATTCGGCTTCTTGAGAACTTCCTCCGGGGCAACCGGGGTCTTAAAATCTCCAGCAATCACTGCCACCGGCCACGCCATGATCGCTGTACTCAACACTGCAAGACTTAAGTTTTTTATATTCATGTTGTCCTCCCCTTTCCAAAAGCATGTCTGAGGTTGCCATCCCCTCCAACAAGCATGACCTCAGCACATGCTTGAGGAACGTTTTGCCGGCCCTGCCACGTCTCCACATTCAACTTCGTACAACCGTTCGCCTGAATCCTCTATATTCTCGCCCAGGCACTACCCTTTCAGGACAAAGAAATCCCTGCACGGGATACGATCATTTTAAAAATGACACCCCACGCCCTAGCCCAACCGTGCGCTTTGGCCTTACGCTCGTCCTGAGCGGTTCAGTGGCAGGTACTTACGTAAACACATCCGCCATGGTGCCAATCCACGGTCCATTGAGGCTAAAAACCCAAGTGCAGAACTTGTGTTGCATATGGAGCATCTAGTGCAACTATGGTGCCTTGACGGAGGTCTCAATCACACGCATCAGAACTGCGCACGCAAACCATCCATCTTTTCTAATAGTTACAAACAATAAAAGCCTGCCGCAGGACGAACTGCACTGAGTATATGGATGGTATTTCCGAGCAGGATAACGCAGGACAAGAACTACAGCCACACAGCCACTCCGTACGAATTCGGCTGCAAACACCGTGCAATAGGGCGGAGACGCGCATTACGATTATGGGATATTTATCCCAACTTATTCACGAGTTACTCACGTACTCGCAGAGTGCATCCGCAAGTCTTCGGTCTCACCCGCGCAGACCTCACGATAAGACAACAAGGAGTTGGCGAATACCTACAGTTATACAGTGCGGTCATTTCATTACTCAGAAGTCAGCAACTTAGACAACACAAACAGCCCTGTAACCCGCATGAATGCTAGACGTGCTGTTGTTCAAATTGCTGACTTCTGAGTAAAAGTTCATAGCATGGGAAAACTTTCCCACTCGCCAACCTCCCATTTCTAGCAAGACCCTGCGCGCACATAGCCCTCTGCACACAACTTCCATTCTTGAACACGGCGAACGAGAGTTCTTGAACTCTGCTCTTGCACGCAGACTAGAATTCACGAGCGCCCACGCGGGAACGTCATCGGGATTGGGTCTAATGGAAATCGGGCCTTCCGCTGAGTGAAAGAGGTGTAAAGCTGATGACCATCATCTTCCGCAAACAGCACAACAGTATATCTATGACTCATGCCGCACGTTGACGATCAGTGGGGTTGACTGCAGTTCTGTATCTGTGCGGGATGGAGGTAAGCGGTATTTTTCACAGCTGGCAGAACATGGGGATACGTTCTGACAAAAACTTACCTGCCTGCGCGTATGTGGGGCACTAGGATGGTCAAGAAACGATGGTCGCGCCGTCGAATCAGCTGACAAGACCTGCAGCTGAACAAGGCTAGAGGCTGCTGCTTCAATTGATTGAGGCTACTGCGGCGTGATGTTCCATCTCGAACTCCACTTTCGTGGCCTTCATACCGTCACCGACCGACAGACCGTACACTTCCACACGAGCCCCAACCAAAATATCGTTGACTGTACCGCCTTCGAAAACCGTCCCTACATTTGTCAGCACATGCAGGTTCCCGATGAAGAAGTCACCGGGGCTGAGAATCTTGGTCACAGTTCCCTTGATCTCGGACTCTTCAAGCTCCACTTTTGTGGCGTTCACAATGCCGCCCACCAATGGACCATGCACTTCCAGATGGGTCCCGAGCAGAATATCGGCAGGGGCACCACCTTGGAAGGTCGTGCCGACATTCGTCAGCACATGCAGATTCCCGAGGAAGAAGTCACCTGGATCGAGTACCTGAGTCACAACCCCTTCCACCTTGACATCCGCGCTATCTTCTGTACCCAATCCTTCCGGCCAGACAAGGGTCGCGGCCAGACGAACTTCGGAAGAGCCTGGGTCTCCTGCTGATACCTGCTTTCCCACCACATCAACTAGAAGACCGTCCCAAATATCATTGGATTGTCCTGGCATATCATTCAACACGGCATTACGGTAGTCGATGGTCAGGGCACCGATCTCAAAGGTTTTTTGATCTGCCTTATGGTTTTTGATAAAACCTTTCACTTCGTCATCAGAATTTTCGACTTTGATGTCAAGCGTCTTCAGCCCGATGAATGTCGCCTTGATTATCCCGTCTCCTGTGACGAACCCGCTGATCCTCACAAGATCTCGACCAGGCATCAGATTTATAACATTTTCCCCCGGAATACTGGCGTCCACGACGGTCTGCTTCGACATCAGTATAGTCTGACCCAAGACGACCAGGCTTGATCCATCTGGAGCCACTGATTCCAAGGCTCCATCGACTGTATCTTCGTACAGCAATGTTTTCGCTGTGCGTTGCAACTCCTCGTCCGTATCGTAGTGTTCGACCACTGTGGCCTTGATGCGCACAATCATCCCTTTCTTGAGATCGCTTTGGCTCCCGGGTTTCCCATCAACGATCATTGAGGTCTGGCCAGTATCGTACTCGTGTCCAGAGACAAACACACTCCCGAAGCCAGTGATCGGGCCTGAGGCGATGGAAGTGATCTGCCCTGTCCCACCGATCCCGCCACCAGCTTGAGGGCCAGGACTGCACGACGCCAGCACGACAACCAGTGTGATGGCGGAAAGAAGATTCTGGTCGTAGCTAGGTTTCATGGTGAGGGATTACAAGGGATGGAATCATTCAGAGGGGTCTTGTTCTTCAAACTGAAAAATCCCGAGTCCTACACGCACACGGCCGCTCCCCTTTGACGCTGGATTCGTATCGCGATCGCGGTGGGCGAGCCAGCGATCGAGCTTCTCCAATAACTCTTGCCCTTCGGCAGCAGCCAACGTACGAAACTCCTTTGCAGCGGCTATGGGGACGTTGTCATACATCACTTTGCGTTGGAAGCGCGGCTCGGTAGGCTCCAGATAAATATTGTGGTCGATCGTCGAGATGAGATCGGCGGTATCTGCCCCAAGCATCTGCAATTTTTCGGCCGAACCTTTCTGCGGGATATAGCCTCGTGAGACGAGACAAATTCGTCCATCTTTCAATTGCTTGACGGCGCCGACCCTCAAGAGCTCATCCAACACCGCTCGCACCGGGATATCCCCGCTGTAGGATTTTACCAACGCGCTGAACGTTGCGCCCCTCCCCTCCAAGGGGATCGGCCGCGGATGGCCCTTCCCATCTCCGTACTTTGGATCCCGGAGCCACCCGGTGATGACTCGAGACCCACGATGGTACTCTCTATCCGCCATGGATCTCGAATCAGAAGGCGGCGTCAGCAACCGCTGCACCTCCTTACGAGTCAGTCCACTCAGGATTGCGATCCGCGACACCGTCTGCTTCTTACCGGGGATGCCAAACTCAGCGTTTGCCATCTCCACATAGACTCGCTTCGCCAAATCGGCAAACGCTCGATGGGACATGTTGTTTCGGAGAAGAATTCGAACTAATGGGCGTAGAAGCTGAAGTGTGGCAGTTGAAAGCGCTTCTGTGTGCTGATGGTGAGCCATGTTGGCGGCCTCAACTATAGACTTCTAGCCGCCTAAATTCCAAGTGCCTGCCCATAGCAAGAAAAACACGTTATGGCACATCTTCATTCCAACTCGGCACCATTCAAAGAATCGACCTTGCAGGTAACCAATACCCCCATCGGTATCCACACATGGCCAATGGATGAATCACACAGTCCAGAGGCCCTGTTGCCACCGACTTGGAACGGTTTTCAATTTGCCTTGTAATCGGAATATTCGCGGGAGTGGGGGCACTGCACCTTGCCGCGGTGGGAAGCGTCGAGGGCCCCATCGAGGCCCTCGACTCAGGAGCGCTTCCTCGTGCTCAAGACTATGGTTTAGGCCCGTTGTGACAGTCATAGCAGCTGACGCTTTGCCCCGCGGCGTATGACTTGCTGCCATGCTCCGTCGAGAATGTCTTGGCGACTTTCATCTGCGCCAGCGGCCCGCCACGGTAGTCGTTCCCGTGGCAATAGGCGCATGTCGCCACTCCAACGCGCTCAATGTAGTCGTGATGCTCTTTCACCCATGCTTGCCCGATCGTGTGCATGCCGTGTGGGCCACCTGCAGCAGTGAGCGGGGTGTTCGCGTGACACACCGTACACTCACGCACCGTGCCGGCGTAACCCTGGAGCGCGACGCTTTGTAGATTGTCGTTAGTATGTGAACTCGGATACTCGGCATGTGTAGCGCCGTGGCAGGCCTCGCATTGCAGAGTGCCATGGCCCTTGCTGAAGCGAAACAGATCGAAGCCCACGGCCGGTGTGTTGGCGTTTGTCGCGAAGCGCCGGTCGGCTGGCTTCACCAAATTGCCTGCAGCATCGAGCGCGTTAGTCGTGCGCTTACCGTCAAAGTGACAGGCCTGACAGTTCGGCTCCTCAAGCCAGCCCACACGCGTCGGGTGGCCTACCTTGGTCATATTGCCGTGACACGACTGGCAACCCATCACCGCGTTGCCGCTGCCATCCACCGCATTGCCCATCGCGCCCCGCAGGCACTTGGTCACCGAGCCAGGGTGACAGAGGTAGCACGCACTGCGGTTAGTGCTGGAGTCCAGCGTCAGCAGATTGGTCGGGTCGAGCACCTTCCCATGATTGGTGTGCAAGGCGGCGGTAAGCTTCGACACCCCATCGAGGCCCGTACCGGGCAGTGCATTGGAACCGTGGCAGCCTGCGCAGAGCACCGGCCGACCAGCCTGCGCACTGGCCAGGAGACCACCGGTCTGGCCCAACCCCTGTGTATTCAGCGCAGCAATGTATTTGGGATTGCCCGCCTGCTTCTCGTCGTGTAAGCGCAGAATGTTCTTCTTCCAGTCTTTCTCAGGATCGGGATCGTTGAGCCAGCCCGCTGCGGGCTTCGCAGCAAGGCGCGCCTTATTGGTCTCGGTGGATGGGCGTGACGAGTGGCATCCGGAACACGTCATCTCATCGCTGACCGGCAAGACCGCCGTTGTCGTCGCCACCACACGTCCAGTCGTGTCACGTGCGGTGACCTTCACCGTTGGGTAAAAGTTCTTTGTGCCGGCATCGTCATAGGGCGTGATCGGCAACCCTGTGGCCTCAAACCAGCCGTTGGTCGCATCAAAGCTCATCGATTGCGCAACCAGGGACGGGGTGCGATTCCCGGTAAGCCCGATGTCTGGTCCTGGCGACGCCCCATAGAGTGCCCCAGCCCATGTCCAGAAGTTGGTCTTGCCAACGCTGGTGGTGTTGATCGAGTTCGTGGGGTCGGCAACCGCTTCATAGGTCAGTGTCACACCGCTGGTCACCACCTTACCGGTGGTCGCATTCACCAGTTGCGCATGTAGGTTGTTGAACGGCGGCAAGATCGAGAAGATCGAGTAGTCCTTGCCATCAACACAATGCATACCGAGATCGTTCCATGCAATCAGTGAGTAGCGCGCAGACCTTGAGAAGCGCTCCCGATCACTGACCGGTATCTTCTTCGGGTTGTCGAATCCGCCTTGCATCATCGGTGCTCTGCCGCTTATTGGATTAAATGCACATTGCACCACAGCAGCGGCATTATGGTTGCTGCTAGGTCTGACCTGTACGCTCGTGATCGCCCACACTGGAGTCCCGATTGCCATCGTCGCCATGGCGATCAATACCCCTAAGGAAACCCCTTTCTTGATCATGATGAACCTCCTTGGATCACAGTGCAGCACAAACATCTCATGGCCGTCAGCGCCATGATTGGGAATATTTTCCCATACTAGGGAAGCCCCCCTCGAAAGCGCAACCCTGAATATCGGAACGAACAGGCTTGATGAAGAAATTTATGCCCCAATGAAGGACAATCCATACACACTTACAGCCAATTCGGCCGCCACGCTCAGAGTTATGATCCGCTTGTAACTGAACCGTACTGCACCGTAATGATCGTGCAGTCTGAGCACAATCAGCGAACAACTCGCTTACGGAATAGGGAACCAGTGACCTGGTCCTCCTCGATCTATCCTAGCAGGGCTCCGGCACACTTAGTCCGCTGAAGTCACGTCTCTTCGCATCCAGCAACATCACACGACCACGCAGTTTGGAGCGGTTGCTCCGAAGACCAGCCATTTACATTCGACAGCATGTTTGAGAAAGATCAGTTCAAAAGGATTCAAGGAGTTTGTGGGCAATGAGAAAAAGAATGAGTGATGGGTCCTTGCACATTCAGAATTTCAACTTCCTATGTATGATTGGGATGTGATGAACTGTTCAGTATACAAATTGGAGTCCCTCCCTATGACCACTTACTTTTGAATGCACCACTAATAACTACGTGATAATGAGCAGTCACGATCTAATTCATTCACGCTTTCACTCGTAGCTCGAGGGCTGAGCTGGTCCCCAGAATGTCGTCCTGTGGGCACCCGCTGATCCGTGAGCCAGTTCCTAAGATTTGCCCCCTTGAACGACTACTGGTTTTTCTTCTTCGTCCAATGCATGCCCGGAGGCTGCTCCTTCGTGCGATTCTTCGTCGAACAGAATTGACAGATTGTGGTCTCATCAGGCGCAGGCTCACAGCCCGGATCAATCTCGACAAATTGCCGCCTGTCGAATTCAGACTCCCTGAACGACTAGTATGGTGAAGAGTTCATTCAGTTCCCCCTAATTCATGGAGGATCCCATGGCGACAAAAAAGAACGTGCAAAAGGCAAAGAAGAATCGGCCGGTAGCCAGCATTGTCTGGTTTGAAGTTCCCGCAGATGACTTGGACCGGGCCAAGAAGTTCTATCAATCGATGTTCGGGTGGAAGTTTGCCAAGCTGCCCGCCGCCATCAACGACTACTGGCACATCGATACCGGAGGCAAAAACGCTTCGCCCGATGGCGGCCTGATGCCGCGGATGCATCCTCAACAGCCCATCACGAATTACGTCAGCGTTTCATCGATCAGCAAAGCGTCGGCGAAGGTCGAGAAACTCGGAGGAACCGTCTGCAAACCGAAGACCGCGGTCCCGGGGATGGGCTACTTCGCCATTTGCTTAGATACGGAGGGCAATACCTTTGCCCTGTGGGAAATGAACGAACGAGCCAAGTAGCCGATACATCGGCCGACTTCCCCCACACACGTGACCCAGGAGGCCATGATGAAATATCTTTGTCTTGTTTACCTTGAAGAAAAGATCTTGAATGCCTTCCCCGCCCACGAGCGACAAGCGATTTCGGACAAAGCCATGTCGTACTGCGACAAGTTACAGAAGGCAGGCCAGTTACTCGCCGCCTCCCCGCTCCATCCGGTAGAAACCGCAACGACCGTGCGAGTCCCCGAAGGGAAAACATCAACCACTGATGGCCCATTTGCCGAAACGAAAGAGCAATTGGGTGGATTTCTCATGATCGATGTGCCGGACCTGAACGATGCCATCCGCATCGCTGCACAATTTCCCGGTGCCCACTTTGGCAGCGTGGAGGTCCGCCCGATGAAAGAGTTAGGGTGCGCAGACTAACGGCTGCAATGAGTGACGATACGGCACAAGAGGCCCGCGCGAGGGATGACGACGTCTACCGCGCGAAATCACGGCAGGTCTTGGCTACGCTGATCCGCCTGCTCGGCGATTTCGACGCAGCCGAGAAGGCCCTACAGGAAGCCTTCGCAGTCGCGATGGAACAATGGCCCCGCGATGGCATTCCTGCCAATCCTCGGGCCTGGCTAGTCTCGACCGGCCGCTTCAAGGCCATCGACGGCATGAGGCGACGTGCCCGCTATGATGCCTCCCTGAGCGAACTCGCCAAACAGATTGAAACCTCCACCAGCGATCCCTTGGAACAGGAGGACGAGCACATCGAGGATGATCGACTACGGCTCATCTTTACCTGTTGCCATCCGGCTCTGTCGCCAGAAGCGCAAATCCCAATGACTCTCCGTGAGGTTTGCAACTTGACGACTGAAGAAATCGCTCGCGCCTTCCTCACCAAACCGGCCACGATTGCACAACGAATCGTCCGGGCCAAGGCCAAGATCCGTGATACCCGCATTCCCTATGAAGTGCTGCCGCCGTCCGAATTGTCCGATCGTCTCGATACCGTGCTCCACGTCATCTACCTGGTTTTCAACGAGGGGTATTCGGCGTCGTTCGGAGCCTCGCTCACCAGGGCCGATCTCTCAGGCGAAGCGATTCGCCTCGGCCGGCTCCTCCTGCAACTCTTGCCTGAACCGGAAGTCATGGGCCTCCTGGCCCTGATGTTGTTACACGAATCTCGGCGAGCCGCACGCACATCTGAGACAGGGGAGATTGTCTTGTTAGAGCATCAAGATCGCACCCTGTGGAATCAGGACTACATCAAGGAAGGTGTGGAGTTGATCGAACGGGCGTTGGCCTCACGACGCTTCGGTCCCTACACATTGCAAGCAGCCATTGCAGCAGTGCATGCCGAAGCGCCCAGCGCTCAGGAAACCGATTGGGCGCAGATCGTGACGCTGTATGATTTGCTCATGCAAGCAGACCCATCGCCGATCGTCGAGTTGAACCGTGCAGTAGCTGTTGCGATGCGCGATGGACCAGCCAAAGGCTTGGAGTTGGTCGATGCGCTTCTGAATCGTGGCGAGTTAGCCCAGTATCATTTGGCACACGCCACACGGGCCGACTTCTGCCGAAGACTCGGCATGCAGGCTGATGCTCGAGTCTCGTACGAACGTGCGCTTGCCTTGGCGCAACAAGAACCGGAACGAAGGTTTCTGGAGAAACGCTTGAAGGAACTTGAGGATTGAGAAAGGGAATTGGTCGGCCATACACAGGGAATAACGACTACCGTGAGCCGCCGCTTGGAGCAAGCAGAGCAGGCAGATATATGATTGCAAGGCTTGACCCACTTTTCTGGTGCGCGATCTGGCCATAACATTGTTCGGGACAACGACACGGTGTCTAGAACCGTTTTCATAGCCAGTAGTGAAGTTTCATAGGCTTGGTGTACAATATCTCGGTGACGAGTCACCCTTCTCACGGAGGCTCGCATGGTACAGGGCAACCACGAGCAGTCCTACCGAGTACGCGCCTTAAAATTGTTCCCCTGGATCTGTGCCCACTGTGGTCGTGAGTTTGACGGGAAAAAGCTGAGCCAACTCACAGTCCATCACAAGGACCACAACCATCACAACAATCCCCCGGATGGCAGTAACTGGGAGTTGCTCTGTCTCTACTGTCACGACAACGAGCATCAGCGTGATCAGGTAGGTGGCGAGTCGAACAACTCGCCACCGAGCCGCGAACCTGAGCGACCCTTCACACCCTTCGCCCAACTTGCCAACCGGTTCAAACGCAACACAGCCGCCTGATCAAGACCTTACCACCGACTCACTCAATGACCAGATTTGCCTGCAACCCGCCCTTCTGAAAGTGATTCGGCAACAGCATGATGCAGTTCGGGTTGTATCCTTGTGCTTTTAAGGTATCAATACTGCCGAGGACTTTGTCCTGCTTGAGGTCGATCACCGTGATGGACCCATCACTCAGTCCTTCCAAATTCAACAAGCTATTTTGGACAAATAGATACCGTTCATCGGGCGACAGCACGCTATGATGCGCCCCAGCCGCAGCCGCAATGGTCTTGAGAAACTTCGGATGGCGCGGGTCACTGTTGTCGTACAGATTCACATGCCCTGGTTTGGCTGTCGTGACGAACAGGCGGTCCCCCTTCCTGTTATAGAGCATTTCCAGCGGCATCCCCTGTTGCCGCGTCTCGAAATCATCGATCTGATGGAAGGAAAACGCCTTGCGACTGGGATCCCACTCTCCGGCCCACAGCGTGCCCTCCATCATATTGGTGATATGCATGACCGGTGGATCGGCATTAGGGCTGAACATGACCTCGACAGGTGCCGATTTCGCTGGAGCTGGCTTCGACCCAATCTTGTGGGTCGAGAGCACCTGTCCTGTGCTGGCCTCGATCACAGTAACCGAGTCACCCTGATCGGACATATCCGGTTTCGCCGTGCTGGTCACAACCACTCGATCAATCCCGTTATGAATCGCTATCCCATGGGGATAGAGAATCGTGGCCGCAGTGGGATCCTTGGCGCTGATCGTCTTGATCGGTTTGTCGACACGTGCATCCCCCACAATCACCGTGCTCGAACCCATACAGGTAAGGTACCAAGTCCGGTTATCCTCTGACACGACCAGATCCTCTCCAACCTGACAATCAGGGACATCGATGGCGCGTAGCCGATAGGGAAACTTTGTGAGGTCCACGACGTGCAAGATGCTTTTTCCCAAGGCCGTCACGTAGGCTTTGGTACGGTCCCGGTTAAAGAAAATGTGGTGGGCCACGAGATCGGATGGAAGCGGGATCTCCATCAGGACCTTGCCGAAATCATCAGACTCCGGATCGATTTCCATGATTGCAATCCCCTCTCGTCTCACTGGTTGGTTCGCCTTACTTTCATAGTTGATCAGAGCAAGGAGCTCAGCCGATGCTGAAGCCGTCCCTGCAAGCAGCAGCCCTACGCTCAGCAAGAGTACTCGTAATGGTTTCATGGCAACCTCCTTATCGATATCGCATAGTAGATGATAATATCATTCGTGTGTCTGTTACTATCGGACCTATCTAAGCTGCCCGCTCGTAGAACTCTTCCTGTACGGGAATCTGCTCGCATTCGACTTGAGCGACCTCACAGCTGCGTGAATCCGAGACCATCCGAGGCATCAGCAACGTCAGGAGCATTCCTGCGTTGACCAAGAAGAACCAGATCACTACAATTTCAATGTCGTGCATGTGCATGATAGTCGTCCCTTTCTTTGGGTGAATGTGTGTCCAACTGACTCATGTTCTCGTTGAAAACGCTCCGTTACACTCGAACACCGATGACTTCCAAATACTCTCCGCAAAGACCGTGGTGCAATCCGCTCCGGCTCGATTGTGCGCTGCCCAGAGCGCTTCGAGTTCTTGCCGCAACTGCGCTTGACCCTCGTCGTCGAGCGAGGCGAAGGCTCGGTTGATCGGCCCGTAATACAGACGAAAGAATTCCACGACCTCAGCCGGAGAGAAGGGATAGTCGAAGAGGTACTGTCGCTTCGTGAGGCTGAGTTCTGAGAGTCCGTGGCTCAGTCGATCACGCACCGTCGGCTCGTCACCCCACAGGACCGGCGACGGCATGCCGGACGGTGCGATGAACTTCGACACCGTCTTGAACATCTGCCCGACGAATCCCTGTGGCGTCCAATTGGCCATCGCGATGGTACCTCCCGGGACGCATACACGGAGCAGCTCCCGGGCAACCAGTTCAGGGCGTGGAGCGAACATCGCGCCGATCAGACTGACGACCACATCGAAGCTCGCATCGGCGAACGGCAGCGCTTCGGCATCCGCTTCTTCGAAGTGGGCACGGAGTCCCTCCGCTCGCGCACGGGCCC
>Ga0224500_10001683_pt1 | contig 12740 bp, 13 predicted proteins | sample SF_Oct11_sed_USG_FD_168126 | JGI IMG/M metagenome (GOLD analysis project Ga0224500, IMG submission 168126) | Sediment microbial communities from San Francisco Bay, California, United States - SF_Oct11_sed_USGS_4_1 | ecosystem: Environmental > Aquatic > Marine > Sediment | place: USA: California... | reverse complement strand
CACGGGACCGTGACGGTGCGACTCGAGATCGACGTCGGGAGGCACCGCGGGCGGTGGCGAGGGGAGGTTGAGACGCCACGGTGTGCGCCAAGGAGCCGGGGTATGGCGGAGCGGCAATGGCGAAAGCGGCGGATGTTCGGTGAGGAATGCGGTCGTCACCTCGCCGGCGCGCACGACCGGATGGGAGGCCAGCCAGCGTAGGAACGTGAGGTTCGTCGTGATCCCGACAACCTCGGTTTCGTCGAGAGCGGCGGCGAGGATCTCGAGGGCCTCGTCGCGATCGCGCCCGTGAGCGATCAGCTTCGCGATCATCGGATCGTACGAGAGACCGACCTCGTCTCCCTCCTCGACGCCGGCGTCCGCGCGAACGTTTCCCTGAGCACCTTGTAACACGTTGTTGCTTGGCAGTCGGAGCCGCTCGATGTGCCCGGTCTGAGGGAGGAATTTCCTTGGATCCTCGGCATAGAGCCGAACCTCGACCGCGTGCCCTTCGGCCTTGTAACAAGTTGTTACAAGGCGCTCGCCCTCGGCGATCCGGATCTGGCGCTCGATGAGATCGAGGCCGGTGACAGCTTCGGTCACGGGATGCTCGACCTGGATCCGACCGTTCAGCTCGAGGAAGAAGAACTCGTCGCCGTCCAGGACGAACTCGACGGTTCCGGCGCTTCTGTATCCGATCGCCTTTCCGAATGCGACTGCCGCTTCGAACAGCTGTGTACGTACGCCCTCGGCGAGTGCAGGAGCCGGCGATTCCTCGAGCACCTTCTGATGGCGCCGCTGCACGGAGCAATCGCGCTCGCCAACGGCCACGACCGTTCCGTATGCGTCTGCGAGCAGCTGCACCTCGATGTGGCGCGGCCGCTCGAGGTACCGCTCGCAGTAGAGGGTCCCGTCGCCAAACGCTCCCTTGGCCTCCCGCTCGGCGGCCGCACGCGCGTCCTCGAGCTCGACCTTGGACCGAACGACACGCATCCCGCGACCCCCGCCGCCTGCCGCGGCCTTGACCAGCAGGGGAAAGCCGATCTCGTCGGGCGTGCCGTCGGGCAGAACAGGGACTCCCGCCTCCCGTGCGATTCGCTTGGCCGCAAGCTTGTCGCCGCCCAACCGAAGTGCCTCCGGCGAAGGCCCGATCCACGTGAGCCCGGCGGCTTCGACCGCCTCGGCGAAGTCGCCGCTCTCTGCGAGGAAGCCGTATCCCGGATGAATTGCATCCGCGCCGACCTCTTTCGCCGCTCGAATCTGCGCGTCCGCCTGGAGGTAGCTCACGATCTCAAAGGTGGCGTCAGCGGAACGTGCGTGAAGCGACGCCGTGTCGTCGGGCGCCGCAACGGCAACGGTCTTGATCCCGAGGTCGCGGCACGTGCGGAAGATTCGAAGCGCGATCTCTCCGCGATTGGCGACGAGCAGCTTTCGCATTGCCACTTGGGCAGCTTATGGACGGCCGCGCTTCAGTATCCTGCCGGCCGTGCGTGCGTTCGGACTCCGGCTGCTCCTCGCGTTGGGCGCAAACGCTGTCGCGTTCATCATTTGCGCCGCTCTGCTCGACGGGTTCGATATCGGAGGGGCGGACTTGGTTTGGGCGGTCGTCATCTTCTCGCTCGTCAACTGGCTCGTCCCGATCATCGCGCTCACCGCGCTCAGGCGTCGGAGTGCAGCGTCCCTCGGCCTGATTCTGCTCCTCGCGAACGCGGCGACCCTGCTCATCACCGACTGGCTCTCGGACGGCATCGACATCTCAGGCGCCGGGACGCTGATCATCGCGACGATCATCATCTGGATCGTCAACTTGGCGATCGATTTCATACCGGGGCCCTGGCGACGCCAGCGTCTTGCGCGAAAGGCCTGAGGTCTAGCTCTCGTTCTCGAGCCAGCCGGGAGGGCGGCGCTCGAGAAACGCCTTGAGTCCGTCCTGTCCTTCGGCACTCGTGCGCCGAGCTGCCGCGATGTGTGCCGTGGCGACTCCCTGCGGTCGCTCGGACACGAGCCGCTTGGCCTCGCGCACCGCCTCGGGGCCCCCGGACAAGATGTCCCGCACAAGCGCTTCGGTCGTTAGGCCGGCGTCCTCGGAGACCTCCTGTATGAGGCCGAGGCGCAGCGCCAGTCCTGCGTCGAAGCGCTCGCCCGTGAGGAAATATCGCCGGGCCGCGGCGCCGATCTTCGGGAGGACGAACGGGGAGATCACGGCCGGGATGATCCCGAGTCGCACCTCGGTGAATCCGAACACCGCATCCGGCCAGGCCACCGCGATGTCGGCGCACGCCACGAGACCCGAGCCACCCCCGAGTGCGTACCCGTGGACGCAGCAGACGACGGGCGCCGGACAGGTGTCGACCGCTTCCAGCATGCGATAGAGGCGCATCGCATCCTCGACGTTCTCGTCGTACGAGAGGTCGATCGAGGCGCGCTGCCACTCGATGTCCGCTCCTGCACAGAAGCTCGACCCCTCCCCCGAGAGCACCACCGCCCGTGCGTCACCGACGTCAGCGAACGCCTCTGTGAGCTCCGCGATGAGATCGGCGTCGAACGCGTTTCGGCGCTCGGGCTTGGCAAGCGTTATGCGCAGGACGTGCCCGTCACGCTCGATCTTCAGCGCGCTCATGCCTCGCAGCCTAATGAGGTCGGATCTCTGGGGCCTGACCCCGTAGAGTCAGCCCATGCTGAAAGGCGCTCTAGCGGCATCGGTTACACCGCTCGCCGAGCACGGAAGTGCGCTCGACGAGGAGGCCTTCACGCCGCTCGTCGACTTCTTCGCCCGAGCAGGACTCGATGGAATCCTCGCCCTCGGTACGGCGGGGGAGGGGATCCTGCTCCGCCCGGAAGAGCGTCGCCGCGTCGCCGACCTCTTCCTACAGGCCTCCGACCTGCGGCTACAAGTTGCCGTGCACTGCGGGGCTCAGACGACTGCAGACACGGTCGCCTTGTCGATGCACGCAGCCGAAGTGGGCGCGGACGCCGTCGTCGTCATCGGACCGCCGTACTTCGCGCTCGACGAGAAGGCGCAGTACGCGCACTTCCTCGCCGCGGCAACGGCGTGCGCGCCGGTGCCTTTCTATGTCTACGAGTTCGCGGCGACGACCGGGTACGCGGTGGCTCCGGCCGTCCTCGAACGCCTTCGGGACAACGCGTCGAATGTCGTCGGGCTCAAGGTGTCGGACACCCCGTTCGATCGCTTCGAACGCTACCTCCTGCCCGGGTTCGACATCTTCGTCGGCCCGGAGGCGCTGATCACGGAAGGCATGGCACGCGGCGCGATCGGAGCCGTGTCGGCGCTTGCGTCGGCGTTCCCCTCGAAGGTCGCTGCAGTTGTTCAGGACCCGACCCTCGAAGGTGCTGCACACCTTGGGGAGCTTCGCGCGTTCGTCGAGCATTTCCCGCGGCAGGCGGCACTCAAGCGACTGCTCGGACGACAGGGCGTGCCCGTGCGCGAGGACGTACGGGCGCCCCTTCGCGGCCTCACCGTCGAGGAGCGCGACGAGCTCGACGCCTGGGCCGAGACCGTCCTCTTCTAGATGACGTCGAACTCCTCGTAGACGTCCGGATCCGCGCCGATGAGGTCCTGCGCCCACCCGAGCGCTTCCGGCAGCTCGTCGCCAAAGACGATCACCCCGAATCGCTCTGTCGCGTCGTTCCAGATCCACTCGCTCGGGGGCTCGAGCTCGGTCACGCCCTCTCGTAGTTGCTCGATCGTCGCCTCGGAGTCGAGCAGGTTCCAGATGAGGACGCGGACGACCATCTACATCCGGAAGATGCCGAACGTCGTCTCCGGCACGGGAGCGTTGGTCGCTGCCGCCAGGCCGAAGGCGAGCACGCGTCGCGTGTCGAGCGGGTCGATGATCCCGTCGTCCCAAAGCCGTGCTGTCGAGTAGTAAGGATTGCCCTCGGTCTCATATGTCGCCTGGATCTCGTCCGGATCCGCATCGCCGACCATCGTCAGCACGGTCGCCGCCTGCTCGCCGCCCATGACAGAAATCCTTGCGTTCGGCCACATCCACAGCTGGCGCGGCTCGTACGCGCGCCCGCACATCGCGTAGTTGCCGGCGCCGAACGACCCCCCGACGACGATCGTGAACTTGGGAACCTCCGCGCACGCGACCGCCATGACGAGCTTCGCGCCGTCGCGTGCGATGCCGCCCTCCTCGTACTCCTTCCCGACCATGAAGCCGGTGATGTTCTGCAGGAAGACGAGCGGGATCTTGCGCTTGCACGCGAGCTCGATGAAGTGGGCCCCCTTCTGGGACGACTCCGCGAAGAGAATCCCCTGGTTCGCGAGAATCGCGACGGGATAGCCCTCGATGCGCGCGAAGCCGCACACGAGCGTCTCGCCGTAGAGCTCCTTGAACTCCTGGAACCGCGAGCCGTCGACGATCCGTCCGATCAGCTCGCGTGCGTCCAGCTCGTGCTTGAAGTCCTCCGGGACGAGGCCGTAGAGATCCGCCGCGTCGAGCGCGGGGGGCTCCGGCGAGGCAAGCTCCCAGGGCGAGGGAGGAGGAGGATGGAGATGACGGACGATCTCGCGCGCAATCGCGAGCGCGTGCTCGTCGGAGGTCGCGTAGTGATCCGCGACTCCGGAGCGACGTGCGTGCACGTCTGCACCTCCCAGCTCCTCAGCGGTCACGTCCTGACCGGTCGCCGCCTTCACGAGCGGCGGGCCGCCAATGAAGATCGTCCCGGTTCCGCGGACGATCACCGTCTCGTCCGACATCGCAGGCACGTAGGCGCCCCCTGCAGTGCATGAGCCCATGACAACCGCGATCTGCGGGATCCCGAGCGCCGACAGACGCGCCTGGTTGAAGAAGATCCGGCCGAAGTGGTCGCGGTCGGGGAAGACCTCGGCCTGGAGCGGCAGGAACGCGCCGCCCGAGTCGACGAGATAGATGCAAGGGAGGCGGTTCTGGCGGGCGATCTCCTGTGCGCGGAGGTGCTTCTTCACGGTCAGCGGGTAGTACGAGCCGCCTTTCACCGTTGCGTCGTTCGCGACCACGATGCACTGGCGGCCCTCGACGACCCCGATCCCGGTCACGATCCCAGCCGACGGCGCGTCGTTGCCGTAGAGCTCCCACGCTGCGAGCGCGTTCAGCTCGAGGAACGCGGTGCCAGGGTCGACGAGTCGGTCGATTCGCTCCCGCGCGGTCAGCTTCCCGCGCGAGCGGTGACGTTCGACCGCCTTCTCGCCACCACAACGTGCGATCAGAGCCGTGCGGTCGCGCAAATCGGCGACGAGAGTCTCCATTCGCTCCTTGCGGGCCTCGAAGGCCTCGTCGCGAACGACCTGCGTCGTGAGCACCCCCATCGGCCGCTGAGCCTACCGCTTGCCCCTCCGGCCGGTATCGGCGAGACTCTTGGAACCGCTGTTTGGAAACCGCCGAGAGGAGCGCGAGATGTCAGACCAGGTCAAGTACCTCCTCGAAGAGGGGCGCCTGCCCGAGGCTTGGTACAACATCGTGGCCGACCTGCCGGCTCCGCCTCCGCCGGTACTTCATCCGGGCACCGGCCAGCCCGTCGGGCCCGACGACCTCGCTCCGCTCTTCCCGATGGAAATCATCATGCAGGAGGTCTCCACCGACCGGTTCATCACGATCCCGGAGGACGTCCGGTCGATCTACCGACAGTGGAGGCCCACGCCGCTCTACCGGGCCCGCCGTCTTGAAGCCGCGCTCGGCACACCGGCGCGCATCTACTACAAGTACGAAGGAGTCTCGCCGACCGGCTCGCACAAGCCGAACACGGCGGTGGCGCAGGCCTACTACAACAAGCAGGAAGGTGTCCGGCGCCTCACGACGGAGACCGGGGCCGGCCAGTGGGGCTCGGCGCTCGCGTTCGCCGGCGGGATCTTCGGCCTCGAGGTCGACATCTACATGGTCAAAGTCTCGTACGACCAGAAGCCGTATCGGCGCGCGCTGATCGAAGCGTTCGGCGGCCGCGTCGTCGCGAGCCCGTCCGAGGAGACGAACGCTGGCCGCTCGATCCTCGCCGAGCACCCGGACTCGACGGGGAGTCTCGGGATCGCCATCTCCGAGGCCGTCGAGGCCGCCGCGCCGCACGAGGACACGAAGTATTCGCTCGGCTCGGTTCTCAACCACGTGCTCATGCATCAGACCGTGATCGGCGAAGAAGCGCAGATGCAGATGGACGAGGCCGAGGACCACCCCGACATCCTCATCGCTTGCACCGGTGGCGGCTCGAACTTCTCCGGGCTCACGTTCCCGTTCATCGGCCGAGCGCTTCGCGAGGAGGCGCGCATGCGTGTGATCGCGGTCGAGCCGGCCGCATGCCCGAGCCTGACGAAGGGCATGTACGCATTCGACTTCGGTGACACGGCGCATCTCACACCGCTCGTGAAGATGCACACGCTCGGCTCGACGTTCATCCCGCCGCCATTCCACTCCGGGGGCCTGCGCTATCACGGGATGGCGCCGCTCGTGAGCCATCTCCACGAGTTGGGGCTGATCGAGGCGCGCTCCTACACGCAGACCGAGGTCTTCGCAGCCGGGGTCGAGTTCGCGCGCGTCGAGGGGATTCTCCCGGCTCCCGAGGCGAACCACGCCGTGAAGGCCGCGATCGACGAGGCCGTCCGCTGCCGCGAGGAGGGCGTCTCGCAGGCGATTCTCTTCAACCTCTGCGGACATGGCCACTTCGACATGGGCGCGTACATCGACTACTTCGCGGGCTCACTCGAGGATCACGCGTACTCGGAGGAAGACGTCGCGATGGCGTTGGCCGGGCTCCCATCGGTCGCCGTTTAGCGCGAGAGCGGCCGGCTCTACCCGTCCCGAAGTGTGAAGTCGAACGGGATCGCGCCGCCGTGTGGATCGAGGCGGTACTTGTCGGGCTCCCGGCGGTCGAACACCCGCGTTGGGAAGTTGATCACGGCGGCTTCCGTCACGCCTGTGTTCTGGTCCGCGTGCCAGACGCCGGGAGGAATCGCGAGCAGGCCCGGGGCTTCGTCTGCGAAGTGGATCTGGTTCACCACCTCGAACGTCGGCGAGTCTCGACGACCGTCGTACAGAACGACGCGAAGCCGGCCTGAGGCGAGGAGATAGCGGTCGGTCTGGAGCTCGTGCATTCCCCAGCCCTTGATCCGCCCGGGTAGAACCGAGAACCGATAGGCGTAGACGATCGGGTCACTCCAAAAGGCGTCGCGCGTGTCCACCACCTCGAGAAGCGACCCTCGGTGGTCGACTTGGATCGGCCCAAGCCGCCGCAGCATGACTCCTTCGATCGTGACGTCCAGGCGGCGGCCCTCTGCGTCAACTGTGGGACGATCCCGCGTCGCCTTCGGAACGATGCTCGGCCCTGGCTGGTCTTTTGTCATGGCATGAGTATCTCAGTGTGTATCAACGCACATGTGGGCTACGGGAGGATTCGCTTGGCGAGACCGGAACAACGCGCTCAACTCATGACAGTCGTAGCGCCGCTCCGGTCGTACGACGCCGAGACGTACTCCGATGGGAGCCAGGTCGAAGTCTTCCGGCGGTTGGATCTCGTCGGTCCGGTCTCGCCCGAGCTCGTTCTCGTCGATCCCGAGCTCGCGGTCCACGCACGGGCACTTCTCCCCGATCTCAGCATTTCGCGGCCGCCCACGCGGCGCGAGCGTGAGACGCCGGCGCGAAGCGCGACGTACTCAGTTCCGGGCAGGCGGACGATTCCGTGGAAACTCGTGTTGGCGTGCGTCGCCGTGACGGCCGCAGCACTCGGCCTCGGCGTGTGGACGAACATTGGGGGTCACGATGCCGACTTGTCTCCGAAGCCGCCCGCGGCGGCCGGGCCGACGTTCTTCTCGACGCCCCCCATCGAACCCGACCTCTCGCCCGATGCGATAGCCGCGGTGGAGGAGGAAGCGCGCCGAAAGCCACGTTCTGCCCTGGCGCGGGAAGCTCTGGGAGTCGCGTACTTTCGACTCGGTCGGTGGGAGGACGCCGAAGCGGAGTTCCGGACTCTCGTCCTACTCTCCCCGTCCGACGACTTCGCCCACTATGCGCTCGGTCGTACGCTCGCGAAGCAGGGCCACCAGTGGGAGGCAGCGCGTCAGTTCAAACTGGCGGGGTCTCTCTCTGACGGCGGAACCTCGTCGGGCGATCCTCTGCCGCCAGGCTAGATCTCCACCTCGGGCCTGCCTCGCCTCAGCTCGATGGCGTGGCCCGCCATTGTGGATCGGCGCGCGTCGAGAATCACCGCGTGCCTCCTGCACAGTGACGATTTACAGGGGCGACAGGACTCGAACCTGCGACCTACGGTTTTGGAGACCGCCGCTCTACCAACTGAGCTACGCCCCTGGGTTGCGGAGGCGAATGGTACCGGGGCCTGGAGTGGCAACATCACGGCATGCAGCGGCGGCTTCTCGGGATTCTCTTTGCGGCCCTGGCTGCGGGTCTAGCGCTCGTCGCCGTGTTCTCGGCACTCGAGGGCGGGGGCGCCTGGGTCATCGCGCTGGCGTCTGCGGCACTCGCCTCTTGGCTGGCCGACCTCGCACGGCGAGCACTAATGCGCAAACGAGCCTGAGGAGTCCGCATCCCCGCGGCGTATTCTCTCCCCGTGGCTGCGGTGGACGAGACCCAGGTGCTTTGGTTGGAGTTCCGAAAGTCCGGAGACCAGGCTCTCCGCGATCGGCTCATCCTGACCTACGCGCCGCTCGTGAAGTTCGTCGCCGGACGGGTCGGGGCGAGCCTGCCGTCCCACGTCGACGAGCAGGATCTCGTGTCGTACGGCTTGCTCGGTCTGATCGGGGCGATCGAGCGGTTCGACCCCAGCCGAGAGATCAAGTTCGAGACCTTCGCGATGGCGCGCATCCGCGGCGCGATCATCGACGAGTTGCGCTCGCTCGACTGGGTGCCTCGCTCGGTGCGAACCCGTGCTCGGCAGATCGAGCGGGCGATAGCCGCACTGGAGAAGGAGCTGATGCGCGCTCCGACCGACGAGGAGATTGCAAAGAAGCTGGGAGTGACGGGCGACGAGCTCGAGGACAGCCTGCACGAGATCTCCCGCACGTCCGTGGCCGCGCTCGACGAGCTCTGGTCGCCTTCTGGAACGGGCGACCAGGTATCTCTCATCGACACGATCGAGGATGAGCTTGGGCCGGATCCCGAGGCGTCGCTCGAGCTGACCGAGGTGAAGGAGGCGCTCGCCGAGGCCATCTCCGACCTCCCGGAACGAGAGAAGCTCGTGGTGACGCTCTACTACTACGAGGAGCTGACTCTCCGCGAGATCGGGGAAGTCCTCGGAGTCACCGAGTCGCGCGTCTCGCAGCTGCATACGAAGGCGATCCTGCGCCTGAAAGCGCATCTCTCGGGCGCGCAGCGCGAGCCGGCCGAGACGTAGCCGCGTAGCGGTGTTCCTGCCGCTGACTAAGCTTGCGTTCGAACCGAACCAGAGGAGGACGAGAAGCCCATGCCCGAGCCCGCCAAGATTCGCAACGTCGCTGTCGTCGGCCACCGCGGGACGGGGAAGACGTCGCTGGTCGAGGCGATCCTGTTCCAGTCGGGGGCGATCAACCGGCTCGGCACGGTTGAGGCGGGCACCACCGTCTCGGACTCCGACGAGGACGAACACAAGCGCCAGCTCTCGATCGCGATGTCGATCGAGCACGCGACGTGGCAGGACCGCAAGCTCAACCTGATCGACGTGCCCGGCGACCCGAGTTTCCAGGGTGAGTTGCGTACCGCAGCCCGCGTCGTCGAGGGTGCGCTCATCACCGTCTCGGGCGTAATGGGCCTCGAGGTCGGGACGGCTCGTGCGTGGAACCTCGCGTCCGAGCTCGGCCTCGCGCGCGTCGTCTTCGTGAACATGCTCGATCGCGAGCGCGCCGACTTCTTCCGGACCCTGGAGCAGCTCCGCTCCCAGTTCTCGCCGCAGTGCGTCGCCGTGCACATCCCGATCGGGTCCGAGCACGAGCTGACTGGGATCGTGGACGTACTTCACATGTGCGCGTACACGAGCCCCGAGGGCGGCAAGGAGGGCGAGCCGGGCCGGATCCCGGACGAGATGTCCGACGTCGTCGCCGAGTACCGCGAGAAGCTCCTCGACGCTGTCGTCGAGACAGACGAGGGGCTCATGGAGCGCTACCTTGACGGCCAGGAGCTCGACGCCCGCGAGGTGGCGGCCGCGCTCAAGGCGGCCGTGACGAACGGCGATGTGTATCCGGTCGCGTGCGGCGTGGCGACGAAGAACCTCGGCACGCACGCACTCCTCGACCTCCTCGTCGAGGGCGTGCCATCTCCAGCGAAGAAGGGCTCATCGATTGATGTCGACGGCGCCTCCACGGCGATCTTCGTCTTCAAGACGGTGGCCGACCCGTTCGCAGGCCGAATCAACCTCTTCCGCGTGCTGAAGGGCACGATCACACACGAGACGACGCTCGTGAATCTCCGCGGCAAGGGGAAGGAGCGGCTCGGCTCGCTCCTCGAGCTGCAGGGGAAGGAGCACAAGCCCGCGCTCGACTTCGGTGAGGGCGACATCGGCTCGGTGGCGAAGCTCAAAGAGGCACAGACGGGCGACCTGCTCGTGGACAAGGAAGTCCAGGTAGAGGTGCCCAACTTCGGGTTCCCGGAGCCGGTCATGAGCTTCGCGATTACGCCGAAGTCGAAGGGCGAGGAGGAGAAAGTCGCATCGGCGATCCGACGCCTCGCAGAGGAGGATCAGACGTTGCACCTGCGCCGCGACCAGCAGACGGGCGAGGAGATTCTCTCCGGGATGAGCCAGATGCACGTCGAGGTCGCGCTCGACCGCGCGAAGCGGCGTTTCGGCGTCGACATCGAGCTGCATCCGCCTCGTGTTCCATACCGCGAGACGATTCGCCGGGAGGCGCGTGCGCACGGCCGTTACAAGAAGCAGACGGGCGGCCGCGGGCAGTTCGGCGATTGTCACATCGTCGTCTCCCCGACCGACGAGGGCTACGAGTTCGTGGACAGGATCGTCGGTGGTGTCATTCCGCAGAGCTTCCGGCCCGCAGTGAACAAGGGGATCCAGGAGGCGATGCACCACGGAGAGCTCGCGGGTGCGCCCGTGCAAGGCGTGAAGGTCGAGCTGGTCGACGGCTCGTACCACACGGTCGACTCGTCGGAGATGGCGTTCAAGATCGCCGGCTCGATGGCGTGGAAGGACGCGTACATGAACGCCGATCCGGTGCTCCTCGAGCCGATCATGGAGCTCGAGGTCACGGTTCCCGACGAGGCGGTTGGGGCGGTGAACGGCGACCTCAACTCACGTCGCGGTCGCCTCCAGGGGATGGAGCCCGTGAGCGGGATGACCACCATCCGGGCAGAGGTGCCGATGGCGGAGCTCCTCACGTATGCGCAATCGCTCACGTCGATGACCGGCGGGCGCGGCGACTACTCGATGCACTTCCTTCGCTACGAGGACGTACCGTCGCACGTCGCGCAGAAGGTGATCGACGAGACGCGCCGCGAGCGCGAGGCCGCAAAGGCCTGATCGGACATGTCCGGGGTCTGACCCCGGGTCTGACCCCGACTATCCAGATCTCGGTGCGTTGTGGTTATCCACGCCTGTGGATATCGAAATATCCCTGCTAGGGTCCGCTTCATGCGCGTGACAAAGGCAACGATCCGCCGTGCGTGCGCTATCTGCGAGCGGACGTTGCTGCAAGGGGAGTACACGGTCAGGTTCTCGCCGGACGGGCTCGAGTTCGCCGATGTCTGCTCGCTCTGCCTGGACACCGCTCTCGACTACGGGTGGGCGCGCGAGGGTGGGCCGATCTCGCCGGCGCTGTCGGCCCACGCCCGGAAGAAGCGCCCGCGCTGGGCCCAGCTCCTCGGCGTCGGGAACGGAGACTCGCAGCCGGTCATGACCGAGCCCATCCTCCGTCGCCTCTCCGACTCGGAGGCCGCCTTGGTCGAAGCTGCCGACCTCTTCAACGCGAGCCTGTTCCGTCGTACGGTGGAGGGAGTGGGACGCGCACTCGGCGCGCCGCTCGTCTCCATCGTCCCGCTCTCCGGCGTGAACAGCGAGGTCGTGCTCACGTTTGCGTGGGAGATCACGTGGTACCAGTACCGCGTGCTGCCTGAGGCCGGCCAGCCGATCCGGCTCGCCGACCGCGGCGCCGACATCTCCGAGATCGAGGCCGCGTTCACCGACTGGAACGCTGCACTCGACGAGAGTGGCCGCGTGGTTCCGAACGTCGCGCGCTAAGCGCTCTCGAGCAGCGTCGACAACGCCGCTGCAGCCCCATCAGGATCGAATTCCCACGGGCCGGGGCCGCCTTTGAACGCGATCCGCCCGTCGCTTCCGACGACGTAGATGCGCTCGGGCCAAGCAGCGAACGCCTCGCTCATAACGTCCTCCATCCCGTCGACGAGCACCGGCATCGTGAGTCCGAGGCGCGCGATTCCCGCGCGTGCGGCCGAAAATCGCTCCTCGATCGCCGTGTGCTGCGCGATGAGCACGTCGTCGTCGAGGTTCGACTGCAGCTGCCACTCGTCCATGGCATGTGCCTCCGCGATGTAGACGAAGACCACGGATGCGACAGTGCGGAATCGCTCGTACAGCGCCTGGATATCGCCCGACCGGCGACGGAAGGGCGGTCAGGTGAAGCTGCCGAAGACGAGAACGAGTGGGCGGTTGCCGGTCAATCCTGCGAGGCTCACGGGCGATCCGTTTTCGAGCCGGACCGCTGAGAGCAGCGGCAGAGGATCACCGACGCGGAGCCGATCCTCATGTCGGTAGCGCAGGACTGCCGAGACGACGACCTCGCGTGCCTCACCCTCGAGAGTGGCCACGTACTCTCGATC
>Ga0224500_10001680_pt1 | contig 12748 bp, 9 predicted proteins | sample SF_Oct11_sed_USG_FD_168126 | JGI IMG/M metagenome (GOLD analysis project Ga0224500, IMG submission 168126) | Sediment microbial communities from San Francisco Bay, California, United States - SF_Oct11_sed_USGS_4_1 | ecosystem: Environmental > Aquatic > Marine > Sediment | place: USA: California... | reverse complement strand
AACGGGCTACCTCGACATGCTTTCTCTGGTTAGCCATTGCAAGTTGGTACTGACAGACTCGGGAGGGCTGCAGAAGGAGGCTTTGTTTCTGGGTCGACCGTGTATAACGCTGCGTGAACAGACCGAATGGCCAGAGACAATTGTTGCCGGGGGCAATGTGCTGACTGGCACCGACCCGACGAAGATTCATAATGCAGTGCAGAGAGTGCTGGGCGCCGAGCACGGACTACATCCGGACGAGGATTCCCGGGAGCAGGATGTGTTTGGAAACGGGAATGCGAGCGAGGTCATTGTGCAGAAGCTTGCGGAGTTCCACGAGAGCAAAAGGACTATAAAGAAATGAGCGCCATTGAAGTGGCCGTCGTAGGAGTCGGCGGCTGGGGAAAGAACCTTGCCCGAAACTACTACCAGTTGCCGGAAGCCAATTTAAAGTACATTTGCGACCTCGACGAAGCGAAACTGAAGGCCATGGCACGTCAGTATCCCGGAGTACGGACGTCCAGGAGCTTTGACGAGATATTGGCCGATGATGCGCTGCAGGCGGTCGTTATTGCAACCACTGGTCCTTCGCATTACAAGCTTGTGAAGCAGGCTTTGCTTGCCGGGAAGGACGTATATGTCGAAAAGCCATTTGTCCTCAATGTCCCGGATGCCGTCGAGTTGACAGAGCTGGCCGCCAAGTCCGATCGCATTCTTATGGTTGGACACCTGCTGGAGTATCACCCGGTGATTATACGTCTTAGGGAAATGATCGAGGCCGGTGCTCTAGGTAATATCTATTACATCTACAGTCAGCGATTAAACCTTGGTACGGTTCGTGGCGACGAGAACGCGATGTGGAATTTTGCGCCTCATGACATATCGTCAATCCTTTACCTGCTTGGCAAAGAGCCTGTGGATGTGTCGGCTAGGGGGCAGCATTACCTTCAGAAAAACATACACGATGTCGTCTTTCTGACGCTGTCCTTCGCCGACAGTACCATGGCGCACATCCATGTTAGTTGGCTGGACCCACACAAGGTTCGGAAATTGACCATCGTCGGAAGTCAAAAGATGGCGGTTTTTGACGACCTTGAGGCTACAGAGAAGCTGAAGATCTATGATAAAGGGGCGCGTGTATCTCAGGACTACAATACGTTTGCCGAATACATCGGGTTACGATTTGGGGACATCACGATTCCCTACGTAAAGACCGGAGAGCCTCTGCAAACCGAGTGCATGCACTTCCTCGATTGCGTACGCAACCGTGTGCCAGCGCGGAGCGATGGGCGGGATGGTCTACGGGTGGTGCGCGTTCTGGAGTCCGCCCAAAGGTCACTTGAAATGAACGGGGCGCCGGTGTCGCTATTGTAAAGTGGGTTGTAACGTATGAGCGAAAAAAGCGGACAACTCCTGGCGAGCCTGTCTCTCGACCTAGATAACCAGTGGTCTTACATGAAGACCCACGGAGACAAGGGCTGGACTGAGTACCCAACGTATCTGGACTGGGCGGTGCCGAGAGTGTTGGAATTTCTGGACCGCCGAAAGCTAAAGATATCGTTCTTCATAGTCGGTCGCGATGCGATAGATCGCAGAAACGGCTCGGCGCTGTGCGCGATCGCTGAAGGGGGTCACGAAATTGGCAATCATAGCTTCAATCACGAACCGTGGCTGCACCTATACACGCACGTAGAACTTGACCAGGAGCTCGAGAAAGCCGAAGAAGCCATCGAAGCCGCAACTGGAGTATGTCCAAGGGCATTTCGAGGCCCGGGTTTCAGCCTTTCGGCGGCAACATTACAAGTCCTGGCGGCGAGGGGATACCAGTATGATGCCACGGTATTTCCGAATGTCTTGAATCCGCTCGCCCGCGCATATTTCTTCGCAACCAGCTCCCTGACCGACGAGGAAAAGGAGCAAAGAAAGGAGCTGTTTGGAACTTGGAGGGATGCATTGCGGCCAGTATCTCCATTCAACTGGCGAGTTGGGGAGAGTGTAATCCGTGAAATCCCTGTTACGACGATGCCTTTTTTCAAGACGCCTATACACCTCAGCTACGTACTGTATGCGGCCCGATTCTCCAGACGGTTGGCGATTGCGTATTTTCAATTCGGAATCGCTATGTGCAGGGTATCTGGAGTAACGCCGTCGATCTTGTTGCACCCCTTGGATTTTATCGGCGGCGACGATGTTGGCGATCTCGCGTTTTTCCCAGGCATGGATTTAGAGTGGCAGTACAAGAAGGATGTAATTCACGAAGTGCTTGACATTCTCGAGAAATGGTACTCGGTTACTACGGTTGGCGAGCATCTGAGCCACTTCACAAATGAACTGCCGACATACGAATTCAAAATATCGTAGTCGACACCTATAACGATATATTCGAGGGGCAATGGATATGCGAGAGCAAATCATCGAGCTGATTATTCAGACAGCAAAAGACCTGGGCAGTGATCAGATTGGGACGGCCGATGATCTTTCGGAAGAAACGATACTGTTTGGAAAGAACGGCGTGCTGGACTCCATGGGACTGGTCACGCTAGTGATTGCGGTTGAGCAGGAAATAGAAGACAGGTATGAGGTCAGTACAGCGCTCGCGGATGAAAAGGCAATGTCCCAGGCGCATAGCCCTTACAGGACCGTTGGGACGCTCGCGGACTATGCAGTTGCGCAGATGGACAATGGGTGAGACGTGACGCATTCGGTTACGCTTATTTCGGGAACCAGCAAAGGGATCGGCAGGTATCTCGCAGAGTACTATTGCGGGAGAGGCCACGTCGTCTACGGGTGCAGTCGGAGCGCTCCGGATTGGAGTCATAAGAGTTACAGTCACCTATTGGCGGACGTTACGGATGAGTCTCAAGCGAAAGCCGTGTTTTCGCAGATAAGGAGGGAGCGCGGGAGGCTGGACAATCTCATCAACAATGCTGGGATTGCGTCCATGAACCACTCGCTACTCACGCCTCTGGCTACCGTTCGACGTGTGCTGGATACGAATGTAGCCGGTTGCTTTTTGTTTTGCCGTGAGGCGGCAAAAGTCATGAAAAATAGCGGCTATGGTCGCATCGTGAATTTTTCTACCGTAGCGGTGTCATTGAATCTCGAAGGCGAAGCTGCCTATGTCAGCTCAAAAGCGGCGGTCGAAGCTCTGACGAGAGTGCTAGCAAGAGAATTCGGGGAATTTGGCATCACTGTGAACAGTATCGGGCCGGTTCCGATCGCGACCGACCTCATCAAGGGGGTTCCAAGCGACAAAATTCAACGAATCGTGCAGATGCAGGCGATAAAGCGAATGGGGCGGTACCAGGATATTAGTAACGTCACGGACTTTTTTGTTCAGAAAGGGAGCGATTTTATTACTGGACAAAACATCTATTTGGGAGGGCTGTAATGCATATAGATTTTCTGAGGAAGCGATTTGCAGCGGCCGGCCGAGCAGACGCCGTGATTTGGCATAATCGCCCTTATTCGTATGAGTATCTATTGGACTCTCTGAATAGTTGGAACTCGCGTTTGAGTGCCGCGGGCGTCGGCCCAGGCGCTGTCGTCTCTGTGGAGGCCGACTTTTCCCCATCATCTACCGCTCTCATGCTCGCATTGATAGAGCGTTCGTGCATTTTCGTGCCCTTATCAAGTTCTATCGAAAGCAAAAAGCCGGAGTTCCGGGAGATTGCACAGGCGGAGTGGATTGTTTCGATCGATGCAAAGGATATTCCGAGCATCAGGCGCACGGAGACTACTTCGGATCATCCGATAATTGGGCAACTCAAGAACGGAGGTCATCCTGGACTAGTACTTTTCTCATCCGGGTCTACTGGACAAAGCAAGGCGGCGGTTCATGATTTCGTTCCGATGTTGGAAAAATACAAGGTGCCCAGGCATTCATTGCGCACGATCACCTTTCTCCTTTTCGACCATATCGGTGGCGTCAATACGCTGCTCTACAGCCTGTCGAACAGCGGTTGTGTTGTCACCGTCGAGGATCGCCGACCGGAGACAATTTGCAAGGCAATTCAGGAGTACCACGTTGAGTTGCTCCCGACGTCACCGACCTTCCTGAATCTTGTCTTGGTAAGCGAGGCCTACAAGAAATACGACCTAGCCAGCTTGAAGACTGTGACCTACGGGACGGAGGTGATGCCGGAAAGCACTTTGACGCGGTTTCGGGAATTATTCCCGAATATCAATATGTTACAGACCTACGGATTGTCGGAGGTCGGAATACTTCGGTCAAAATCCAGGTCTTCGGATTCGTTGTGGGTCAAGGTGGGTGGCGAAGGATTCGAAACCAGAGTGGTCGACGGACTCCTTGAAATCAAGGCGAAGTCTGCGATGCTCGGATACTTGAATGCGCCCAGCCCGTTCACGGACGATGGCTGGTTCATGACAGGGGATGCGGTCGAGGTCGATGGAGAATTCATCAAGATCCTTGGACGGAGATCGGAACTCATAAACATAGGAGGGGAAAAGGTATATCCTGCCGAAGTTGAGAGTGTGATTCAATTGATGACTGGTGTTGACGAGGTGATAGTGACCGGGGAGAAGCATCCTCTGACCGGGAACATCGTTGTGGCCAAAATCAAGCTCAGCACGCAGGAGTCGTTGCCGGAGTTTCGACGAAGATTGATGGAATTCTGCAGGACCCGCCTATCAAAGTTCATGATTCCGCAAAAAATCGTTCTCGCCAATGCCGATCTGCATGGGGAGCGGTTCAAGAAGATGCGGCGCATTTAGTTGTTTACAAACCGATGAGGCGCGCAAGCCGGATTAGTCGGGATCGATATTCGGAGATCGAATATCATCAATTCACGCAGTCTGCGACGACGGAGTTTTTTATAGCCGCGGCAGGAGTGTTGTCTTGGCCGGTAACGGTGCCAATGGCACTATTGGCCCGCTTGTCGGATTTCGTGTTTCTCTTTTTCTCGCAAGCATTGTCACTTGTCCCATACGTAATCGGGACGATCGTACGTTTCGAGTTTTATCGTTTCGCATTAAGGAAATGCGGAAAAAATGTAATGATCGGGTTCGGGACGGTATTTCTCTATCGCGATATCGAGATCGGATCCAATGTCCTAATAGGGATGTACAATACAGTTCATCATTGCGACTTTGGGTCGTATGTTTTGACTGCGGAGGGCTGCCGCTTTCTGAGTGGCTCAAAATATCACAACTACGATCGCACCGATATTCCGATGGCGAAGCAAGGTGGATGTCTGAAGCGCATCGTGATCTCGGACGACGTATGGATCGGAGCGAATTCCGTGGTAATGGCGTGTATGGGACGCGGATCAATTGCCGGCGCTGGGTCGGTCGTGACGAGCGATATTGACGACTACATGATCGTAGCGGGTGTGCCGGCTCGACGCATCAAGATGCGCGGGCAGGGATAGTTTGTCAGAATGAACCTTGGGCATAGAGTGGCCAGGTCGTGACGAAATGCGCTTACGAAATTCGGCTGATGGAGCGGCACAGCGCGGGACATGAAGTTGCCTCGGATTTGACGAACCTCCATTGTGCTCTTCTTCCGCACAGTCCTCTTGTTAAACTGGGACGGAAATTCATGCGGGAGGTCTACTACAAAGACCTCGCGGAGGATGCACTGATCAGCGGCGCAATAGCGTACCTCGATGGCGTTCCCGCCGGCTTTATCGTTGGGACCGGGGATCCGAACGGATTTATGTCAAAGGGATTGCGCCGGCATTGGTTCAAGATAGCATGGACGATTTGCACGAGTGTTGTTACGGGCATTGCCAGTCTAAGAGGCCTGAATGAGGCTCGCCGGATCGAACACAACGTGAAATCAGAAGGATACGGACCGGAGTTTGGTGAAATCCTGTCGTTTGGCGTCCTTCATGAGTTTCGCACCAGACAATTTGTGCGTGAACGAGGTCTCCTCATCGGCCAGGATTTGCATGATGTGATAGTCGAATTGCTGCGCCGGCAGGGTAAGTCGAAGGTCCGTGCGATCGTCGACAAGGATAACTTGCAGGCTCAGTTTTTCTACAGGTCGCAAGGATGGAGAGTCGGGCTAACCTCTGTTGAGGGTTGGTCGGTCCCGACGATGGAATTCGTGCTTGATTTGCCAACAGGTTCAAGCTGACGGGCGTCAAGGGGCTATGTGATGTTTATGTCAAAGCTAGAACTGCTTCCAAGGGGGTTGCTCGTTCAAACCAGCTCGGTAGATCATGCCGACTGGAATTACAGGCCGCTGCTAGGGTTTCTGCAGAGGGCCCGCTTCCGATTGGTTGGACGACTATTGATGGGTCTCGAGTGTGAGGATCTCTTGGAGGTTGGATATGGGAGTGGTGTGTTCTTTCCTCACTTAAGAACGGTTTCAGAGCGACTCAGCGGAATTGATCCGCATACGTGTGAGGAGCAAGTTCGCCGCGCTCTTCAGAGCATTGGAATAGACGCCGATCTCAAGTCGGGTTCTGTCGCAAGTATGCCCTTTGCGGATCTTTCATTTGATGTCATTGTAGCCGTCAGTGCGCTCGAGTATGTGGATGCTATTGACGACGCGTGTCGGGAGATGACGCGTGTGCTGCGGCCGAACGGAAGCCTCGTAGTGGTGACTCCATGCAAGTCGCCGATACTTGATTTTGGACTGCGGATTGTCGGCGGGGAAGACGCCGAGAGCAACTACGGAGCCAGGCGAGAAAAGCTCTTTTCCAGCCTGGTGCGGCATTTTGATATTGATGCCCTTGCAAAATGGCCCTGGCCCGGGGTGCCCGGGCTGACCGTGTACCGTGCGCTCAGGCTTACGCCGAAGACAAAATAATTTGTTAGTAATACCCGCGGCGACTCAAGGCTTAGCCGCGCGTCGAAGGTCGGAATCTGATGACACTCACCAGGTCCGGTCTCTGAAATTGTCGTAGCTGTATGCGGCTTCGACGTATCCGCTGACCGCGGACATGCCGGGCAATACGATCCGGTCGAATGACGTGTCCGTTGCCGAAGCCTGGCCGATAACAGTGAAACCGGATGGCGTCAGGCGCTCAATATAGGCAGTCAAGGCAACAGGACTAGTGCCGTCGGCGGCAAGCCGCATTCGATAGGTCGGCCCTATTGCTAACGGTTCCGTCAAAGATAGCGTGGCAAGCGGAGATACGAATGACCCACCGGTTTGACGTCCCAAGATGGCCTGGCCGGGACTGTTGCTCACATAGAGGATGTAGGCATCGAGCGAGTTCGGCGACGCAACGGTGGCGGGTTGTACCCTCGTAAGAAGTTGAGGATATCCGGGCAATGCGGAGGCCAACACAAATTCCACGGATGCCTCTACATTTCCTCGTGCATCTGAAATGGGTCGATATACAAGGTTATCCCGGTATCCCGAACCGACGCTATTTTTCACGAGGCGACCGGCGGCAATGTTGAACGCAGCCGCGTTCTTTTCGGTCCACCCATTACCGATCTCACTACCGTTGTTTCGATCGAAGTTATCGTAGAACTCACCAACAGCGAGTATCGGAATTGAGATCGTCGCGGAGCTTCCACCACCAGGGCCCGGGCTCAGAACAGAAACCGCAGCAGTGCCGCGAATCGCGACATCTGCTGACGTAACAGTCGCGATCAGTGTCGTGTCAGACACGAATGTAGTTTGTCTATTGGATCCGTTCCACCTGACGACCGTCCCAGGGACGAAACCCGCTCCGGTGACTGTGAGCTGGGTGTCGGCGGATCCCGCGGTTACTGCCGACGGGCTTAAAGCAGTGATTGAAGGTACCGGATTAATTTGCGTATTCTCTGGGATTACCTCGAAAGCAAAAGGACTGGACGTTCCGCCGCCGGGCGGTGGCGTGGCAACGGCAATTGCGTTCGTTCCAGCGGTTACGAGGTCCGTGGCCGGAATGGTAGCTTGTAGGGCTGTCGGTGAAATGAACAAAGTGGTTCGAGCCTGGCCGTTCCATAACACGACCGAATTCATAGTGAAATTCCGGCCCTGAACGAGGAGTTCGAATGGCGGGCTGTTGACCTCGATCTGTGTCGGCGAAACGCTGGTTATCGCGGGCATGCCGGCGTCTGAAGCCAGGTCAATCCAGTAGAAATTGTCGTAGTTGTCAGGTGCATCGATCCATTTGGAGAATCCTGTCGTTCCAGCGGTGATTAATTGCGGAGGCATAAATTCAGGATCGCAATAGGAAGGATCGGGCGGCGTCATCGCGTCGTGGAAAACCGTTCCCGAGAATTCCACCTGCCAGGAGCCAGATGAATAGCGCTCCAACGTACCGGTGAGTTCTACAGGATCCTGCCCAATCACCCGAAGTCGCAACCGATACCGCTCACCGATCTGCAGCGGCGCCGAAAGTGGCATTTCGGCAATGTGACATTCGCCCGTGCTGACAAGGTTCGGGCCAATCGCGAATGCCGCGGCGCCAGTCGGCGGCCTGTTATCCTCGATATAAAAAATGTAGCTCTCGAGCAGGTCGGGGATGGTAATCGTGTCTCTCTGCGCTCGCGCATGGATTTGAGGGAACCCGATGTCATCAATGCGGACAAATTCGATTCCCACCTCCACGTCGGATCGATCTTCGCCTGAAGGTCGGTATACGATGTTGTCGCGGTAAACGTTTAGCGATGTCTCCACACCGACGATGGAGTTGTCGACCAACGAGAACGCATTCGGATTCTTCTCTGTCCAGCCGTTGCCGATGTTCAGGCTATCCGGCGAGTTGAAATCGTCCAGGAAAAAGCTGCTTCCGGTATTGAGCACGAAGAATGGATACGGTGCTGAGTCGCCGCCGCCCGGAGCCGGAGTCGAAACGGCGACAGAGTTCACTCCCGCTATTGAGAGGTCACCCGAGGAGACCGTCATATCAACTTGTTGGTCGGAGACAAACTGGGTTGCTCTCGCCTGGCCATTCCATGACGAGACAGTGTTCTGAGTAAAACCGGTACCAAGAACACTAAGCGTGAATGTGTTGTTGCCAACCACTGCCGAAACCGCCGAGAGTCCAGATACCACGGGGGCAGGAGTGGTCGCCGTACCGGAATCCAGGATTGTAAATGTCCTTCCAGCGGATGTTCCGCCCCCGGGTCCGGGAGTGAACACGCCTACGGTAGCTGAGCCGTTGACCGAAATGTCGGCCGAGGTGACCGCGGCCTGCAACTGCGTACTCGACACGTAGGTGGTCAGCCGGTTTGCTCCGTTCCATTGAACGACTGAATCCGGCACGAAATTGCTTCCAAACACCGTCAGCGAAAACGCTGATCCGCCTTCCGTTGCCGTGTCCGGCGACATGGACGCCAAGACTGGAACCGGATTGCTTGTGGATGCGGGGTTTACCGTAAAGGACCGAGCAGCCGATGTGCCACCGCCCGGGCCCGGATTAAATACGCTCACCGACGCAGCACCTGGCACCGCGATGTCGTCCGCGAAAACATCGACCAGCAGCTGAGTGCTGGACAAATACGTTGTTACTCTGTCTGCCCCATTCCATCGTACAACGGAGCCGGGTACGAAGTTGCTGCCGATTGCAGTGACGACCATTGCGCTTCCGCCTTCAGTGGCACTGTTCGGCGAAATGGATGCGAGGTTTGGCGTCGGATTGCTGCCGGCGCTCAAGTTAGCATAGGAGAAGTTGTCAAACGCGTAACTTGATTCTGTGTAACCGCTGAATCCCACGGAGCCGGGATTCGTGATTTGGCTACCGCCGGTGTCCGAGGCGGTCGCTTGTCCGAGGACCTGCCACGTGGAGCCATCCCATCGTTCAATGAAAGCCGCAAGAGACACAGGGTTGGTGCCTGTGGTGCGTAGTCTAAGGCGATGCGTGGAAACCAAATCGATGGCGGGGGCCAGGTTGATGGTGGCCAGGCCCGTTACGAAGCCAGACCCGGCTTGGCGGCCCATAATGGCCTGGGACTGGCTGTTATTGACGTAAAGAATATAACCATCAAGCACATTCGGAATTGCAACGGTGGACGTTTGCAGTCGTGTCAGGATCTGCGGATACCCAGGGTTTGAGGCGTTGAGACGAAATTCGACGGATGCTTCAACATCGAGTGTATTCTCGGAAGACGGGCGATAGACGACATTGTCGCGGTATCCGTTTGAGACAGACTGCTTGCGAGCTGTTTCGACGGTAAGAGCAAATGCTTGCGGATTTTTCTCGATCCACCCGTTTCCTATATCCGCGCTGGCTGGCCGATCAAACGCATCCAAGAATGCACCAGCTGAGGGCTGAATCGTAAACGCCTGTCCGCCAGACAATCCCCCGCCTGGCGCTGGCGTGAAAACGGCAACCGATGCGGCCCCTGGCGCAGCTATGTCGGCAGCGTTGATTGCGGCCGACAGCACGGACGGCGAGACAAATGTTGTTGCGCGGTCGCTGCCATTCCAACGAACGACCGAGTTTGGCAGAAAGTTCAGCCCTGACACAGTGAGCACGAAGGAGGAGCCGCCTTCGGTTGCGGCGTTCGGATTCAAAGACGTTACGATGGGAACGGGGTTGGATGAGACAGCGGGCTGCACTGTGAAGATTTGCGCCGCCGAGCTTCCGCCGCCAGGGGCCTGAGTAAACGCTGTAACTTCCGCGGATCCGGCCGTACTGATGTCTGACGCAGCGATGGTGGCTCGCAACTGTGTCGACGATACGAAGGTAGTGGGCCGACTGTTGCCATTCCAGCGTACTTCGGTTGCCGGCATAAAGTCAGTACCCGTGAGCGTAACCGTCAGGTCACCGCCGCCTTCCGTGGTCTCGGATGGATCGAGTGATATCAGGACGGGCAGCGGGTTTGAGATGGGCAGTTCCTCGACTACGAATTGCAGCGTTGTCGAAGTGCCGCCACCGGGAATCGGTGTGAAAACGCTGACCTGCGCCGAACCAGGCTGCGCAAGGTCAGTACCCGAAATCATGGCATTCAGTTGGGTGCTGGAGACGAACGTGGTCGGGCGGGCGCTGCCGTTCCATTGCACCACCGAATTCGGCGAGAAACCTGATCCAATCGCCGTAAGCTGCAATGAAGAACTTCCCATCAGAGCCGACGCAGGATTAATCAGCGCCAGTACCGGTATGGGATTGTCCGGGACAACAGCGTTGATGGAAAAGGATATGCTCTGCGAAGTCCCGCCGCCAGGGGCCGGGTTGAAAACCGTGACAGTCGCGGTTCCGCTGGCGGCGACATCCGTGTCGAGCACTGCGGCAAGCAGTTGCGATGATGATAGAAATGTCGTTGCCCTGTCGGCGCCATTCCATCGAACCAAGGAACCGGGAACGAAATTGGTGCCGGTAACCGTGAGGGAAAAGCCGGAGCTACCTGCCGTAACGGCCGAGGGGCTCACAGCGGACAACGTTGGCACCGGGGTTGATCCGGAAGAAAGGTCTACCGCAGCAAAGTTGTCGTACGAGTAACTCGACTCGACATATCCACTAAAGCCGACCGATCCGGCAGTCGATATCCGTGCGGTGGACGAATCGCTGGTCACGGCCTGGCCGATGACAGTCCAGGTTGTCCCGTCGCGACGTTCGATATTGGCACTCAACTGGACGGGATTCGTTCCCGTCGACCGGAGTCGTAAGCGGTATGTATCGCTGGTTGTCAGCGACGGAGTCAGCGCTATCGTCGCCAACGCCGTGACGAAGTTAGTCGACGTTTGGCGGCCCAGGATTGCCTGCGACGTCGAGTTGTTGATGTAGAGAATATAGCCGGTCAGGCTGTTGCTCGCTGCAACCGATCCTGTTTGAATCCGGGTGAGTATCTGCGGGTAGCCAGGAGACGCAGACGTCAGCCGGAATTCGATGGATGCTTCAACGTCGATCAGGTTTTCCGCGGCCGGCCTATAAACAACATTGTCTCTGTAGCCGGTCCCTACGGCCTGTTTGGAGACCGAATTAGTCGCTATCTGGAATGTCTGCGGATTTTTTTCGATCCATCCGTTGCCGAGGTCGGCCGCATTAGGGCGATCGAATCCATCAACAATCTGTGCCGACGCCCCGGTCGCCAGCAGAAGGAGGCAGGCAGACGTCGACACCCAAGCGCAGGCACTACTCAAGAGCCCCCGCCTCCGGCCGAAGGTGCCCGGGGTAGCGGGGGGCGTAACGATCTGGTGTGGCGGCGGGTCGGTCAGGCTGTGGGTCATAGTATGGGAGCCGAAATCTGCTATTTTTCATTACTTTGCAAGATTCGTGCCCGCCGGAAAAAGGGGTCGAAATCAGGGTCCTACGCGCAGATCAACCGGCTAGCGACGATTCCTATGTAAAATAAACCGACGGTTGTCGGCAGAAACGTGCGCTGTCGCATTGTGCGGGAGGCGACCGGAGCGGATATTCCCTGGGCTGACGCAGCTGACGATAAACGACCAAGACATCGGGGCAAAATGATCATTGATTCCAGGCAAGTAGAGAACGGCGCGACCCTCGAGGCCGACATCTGCATCATTGGTTCCGGCCCGGCCGGCATCAGTCTCGCCGCCGAATTTCTCGGCACAGCCATCGATGTCTGCATCCTGGAGAGCGGCGGGGAGCAGCCAGATGCCGAAACACAACTGCTTGCCGGAGGATTGAGTACAGGCCACCGGTATTTCTCGTTGATGTCGACGAGATTGCGCATGTTCGGTGGTACGTCAGGCCATTGGACAGGCTGGTGCAGGCCGCTGGATCGCATCGACTTCGAAGCCCGGCCATGGATTCCCTACTCGGGATGGCCATTGGAATTTGATGAGCTGACAGAGTTCTACGATCGGGCACAAACCGTTTGTGACCTCGGGCCCTATGGATACAAGCTCTCAGACTGGCTGCCGGCTGGGAACGACCACCTGCTGAAGGAGTCC
>Ga0224500_10001677_pt1 | contig 12766 bp, 11 predicted proteins | sample SF_Oct11_sed_USG_FD_168126 | JGI IMG/M metagenome (GOLD analysis project Ga0224500, IMG submission 168126) | Sediment microbial communities from San Francisco Bay, California, United States - SF_Oct11_sed_USGS_4_1 | ecosystem: Environmental > Aquatic > Marine > Sediment | place: USA: California... | reverse complement strand
CGACGTCCTGCGCTTTGCCGCTGCCTGCACGGTAAACGCGACGAATGATGTCGGGTAGTACCGCCTCCGAGATGAAGAAGCCCTGCATCTTGTCGCAGTTGATGGTCTTGAGAAAATCGAAGGTTTCCTGGTCCTCCACGCCTTCGGCACAAACCGAAATGCCGAGCTTGTGTGCAAGGCCGGTGATGGCCGCCAGGATTTTCTGCGTGACATCGTTGTTGCGCGCCCGGCGCAGCACCGTCGCATGAATCTTGATTTCGTCGAACGGCAGCTGTTCGAAAGTGCCAAGCGAGGAAGCCGCGACGCCGAAATCGTCGAGAGAAATTCTGAAACCGCGGGCGCGCAGCGCGCCCAGCACTTTGAGGTGCGGGGCATCGGAATTGGCTACCTCTTTCTCGGTTACTTCAAATGTAAAACTGGAGCACTCGAGTCCGTGCTCTCTGACGATCTCGGCATAGCGGTCTGCGAGTTCGTTGCGATTCAGCAGACTGGAGGCCAGGTTGATGCATCCGTTGAGGCTCAGCTTGCTTTCGCGCCATTGAACCAGTTGTGCGGCGGTTTCATTCAGCACGTATTCGGCAACGGCGGCTGTCAGGCCGAATGCCTCCACGTCGGGCAGGAATTCGAGCGGTCCCAGCAGGCCATGTACGGGGTGCCGCCAGCGAATCAGCGCCTCGACCTCGCGGGTCAGCCACTCCTGGCCGTTGCCGCGATCGACCTTCGGCTGGTACTGGATCAGGAACTCGCGTTTCGCGATCGCCTGCTCGATTTCGGCGCGGGCGACCCGCAACATGCGCCGGCGGCATCCGCGGGTGGCACGGCTCAAGGCATCGAGGTCCCAATCGCTGCGGATCCACTCGACGTTGTTGAATTCGATGATCTGGGCCAGCAGCGCGGCCCGGTTGCTGCTCCGCAACCGCTCGCGATCGGTACAGAGGATCAGGCCGAACGTCGTCGTGGCGGTCGCTTTTTCAAGGACGGCAATGGCGGCTTCGCTGACGTCAGACTCGGTCAGCATGACAATGCGTCGCGATTCACCCCGCATAAGGCGGTTGAGCGACTGCGCATCCGAGAAAAAGCCGACCGAAAGACTTAGCTCGCGGATCAACTGTTTCAGCGAACTGTCGTGTCGCAATGACTGGCTGACAATGAACTGCATGCAGGCTCCCACAAAGTAGAAACAGGTCCCGAAGCGATCATTGCGGTCGGTCGATATTGCTTCCCTGCCCGGGAAGCGGCTTCAAAGACACTTTTATAGAGACCGACGGGCCGGAATGGTGTGAGTTGCGTCGCAATGCAGAAAATATATGTGCTTATATGCCCCTAAATCCTTGAATTGGCGGGCTAAGCCCTCAGAAAGTAAGAGGAAAAACACCTTATTTGAAAGGCTTTTTGTGTTGCCTTGCACCATCCCGGTCACTATAATGCGCGGGCTAAATACAGGCCCGTCAGGATTATTCGAAAACGACGCCACCTACCGCCGGCAAGCCGATGGAAGTGGCGTTTTTAGTGCCGGAGGCAAGCGCGGAATGGATGGCAAGGCAGCGGAGCGATCCCGAGCTGCGCCCGCCAACCCGCTTCTTAAAATCCTGCTGGCACAACTGGCCTTGAGCATGGCGCTTGCCGCGGTGTTTTGGGGTGTAAGCGGAAGCGTTGCGGGTTACTCGGCGTTGCTCGGTGGCCTGACCTGCGTAATCCCGAATGCCTTTCTGGCACTGCGGCTCGTGGTGCCGCGGCGCGATCCCGGGGCGGGTGCCCTGATTCGGGCAGCCTATATTGGGGAATTGGGAAAGCTGGCGTTGACCGTGCTGATGTTCGGCATCGTCTTCACGCTGGTGAAGCCACTGGCAGCGGGAGCGTTGTTCGCCGGCTTTATTGCGGCACAACTGGTGACATTTTCAGGTTTCCTGATGCGCGACGATCATCGCGAATCGGAAACGAAATCGGAAAAGAGTAATAAGAATGGCAAGTGAAGGCGGACACGGCCCTCAAACCTCAGGGGATTACATCCAGCACCATCTGCAGAACCTGCAGGTCTGCAAATCGGACAGCGGTGAATGGATCTGGAATCAGTGCGCCGGCAACCCGATGGGGATCAACGTCGACTCGATGGCGTTTTCGGTCATCCTTGGCGTCCTCTTTATCTGGCTGTTCGGTCGCGCCGCCAGAAAATCGTCGTCCGGCAGTCCCGGCAAGTTCCAGGCCTTCGTTGAAATCGTCATCGACTTTATCGACAGCAGCGTCAAAGACACTTTTCACGGAAAGAGCCGCCTGATCGCACCGTTGGCACTCACGATTTTCATGTGGGTGTTCCTGATGAACCTGATGGACCTGATCCCGGTCGACTGGTTGCCGATGCTGGGACAGGCTGCGGGCATACCGTACCTCAAGGTCGTGCCGACCACCGACGTCAACATCACCTTCGGCATGTCGATAGCCGTTTTCGTCCTGATTCTTTTTTATTCGATCAGGAGCAAAGGCATCGGTGGCTTCATCGCCGAGTTGACGCTGCACCCGATCGCACCGCCAATGAAGGGCGCAGGGCTCATCGCCGCGCCGTTCATCATCGCCTTCAACTTTATTCTCGAGTCGGTCGCCTTGCTGGCAAAGCCGCTGTCTTTGTCATTGCGACTGTTCGGCAACATGTTTGCCGGCGAACTGATTTTTATCCTGATTGCGTTACTCGGCTTATGGCAACTGCCGCTGCATTTCGGCTGGGCGGTATTCCATATCCTTATTATTACGTTGCAGGCGTTTATTTTCATGATGCTGACGGTCGTGTACCTGACGCTGGCATCGGAAGAACATTGATCTTATTGACTTGATCCTTAACTGGAGACACTGATGGAAACTGTAATTGGATTCACCGCGATCGCTGTCGCACTTCTGATCGGTCTCGGCGCATTGGGCGTCGGCATCGGCATGGGCCTTCTCGGTGGCCGCTTCCTCGAAGGTGCTGCACGCCAGCCGGAGCTGGCGCCGATGTTGCAGACCAAGATGTTCCTGGTCGTCGCACTGCTCGACGCGGTTGCCATGATCGGCGTCGGTATCGCGCTGTACTTCGCCTTCGCAAACCCGTTCATCGCACAGCTGCAGAACGCAACCGGCGGCTAATGCTGTAGGAGCCTGCATTGCAGGCGACAGCGGACCTAAGAAGAACGGAAGGGTGCTGTAGGAGCCTGCATAGCAGGCGACAGCGGAGTTAGGAGCAAGAAGTGGACATCAATCTCACACTTATCGGCCAATCGATCGCGATGATCGTGTTCGTCTGGTTCTGCATGAAATTCATCTGGCCACCGATCATGGCAGCCATCGAAGAGCGGCAAACGCAAATCGCAGACGGCCTGGCCGCCGCGGAGCGTGGGCAAAAGAGCCTGGACAAGGCAAAAGCGGAGTCCGGGCAGATCGTCGACGAGGCGCGCAAGCAGGCGACCAGCATTCTCGACCAGGCCCACGCGCGTGCCAACGAAATCATTGCCGAAGGCAAGAAAGCCGGCGTCAAGGAGCGGGAGCGCCAGCTCGCAGCCGCCACCTCGGAGATCGAACAGGAAGCGAATCGTGCCCGCGAAGAACTGCGTGGCCAGGTTTCTGCAATCGCCGTGGCGAGTGCGGAGAAAATCCTGATGCGCGAAATCGACGCGAAGGCTCACGAAGACATCCTGAGCAAGCTGGCGGCCGAGCTCTAGAGCGGCCATGGCAGACAAGAACACAATCGCCCGGCCCTATGCGCAGGCCGCATTCGACCTGGCGCGGGAAGGAAAATCTCTCGACAGCTGGGCAGATGCATTAAGCCTCGCCGGTTCTTTACTGGCCGATGGAAAAGTCGCGAAGTTTCTCTCGACGCCGAAACTGACGGATGCAAAGCGACTGGAATTTCTCACCGGCCTGATCTCGTCGGCGGGTGGATCGACGTCGATTCTCGGCGGCAGCAACAAGCAAGGATCGAATTTCCTGAAACTTTTGCTCGAATACGATCGTATTGCCGTGTTACCGGAAATCGCCGCGCATTTCGCCGCATTGAAAGCAAAGGTCGAGAACACGGTCGATGTCACTGTGACCTCGGCAACGCCGCTGAGCGCGACGCAACAGCAGGCAATCGTCAAAGCATTGAAGGAACGCCTGGGCAGCGACGTCAACCTGTCTACGCAAGTGAATGAAAAGCTCATCGGCGGTGCGGTCATCCGCGCCGGCGATGTCGTTATTGATGGCTCGCTGCGTTCGAGGCTCGAAAGCCTGACGAATGCATTGATCGCTTAAAGAGGAAGAAGAAAATGGCACTCAAGGCTTCTGAAATCAGCCAACTGATTAAAGAGCGAATCGAGAAGTTCGAAGCGTCCGCTGAAGCGCGTGATGTGGGAACCGTTATCGGCGTGACCGATGGCATCGTTCGTATTCACGGATTGACCGATGCGCGTTACGGCGAAATGCTCGAGTTTCCGCAGAACACTTTCGGCATGGCGCTTAACCTTGAGCAGGATTCGGTCGGTGCCGTCGTTCTCGGCGACTACAAGCACATCTCGGAAGGCGATACGGTCAAGACCACCGGGCGCATTCTCGAAGTGCCGATCGGCGAGGCCATGCTGGGCCGCGTCGTCGACGCGCTCGGCAACCCGATCGACGGAAAAGGTCCAATCAACACCAGCGAGTCCGCGCCGATCGAAAAGGTCGCGCCGGGTGTTATTTCGCGTAAGTCGGTCGACCAGCCGGTTCAGACTGGCCTGAAAGCCATCGACTCCATGGTGCCGATCGGCCGCGGGCAGCGTGAGCTGATCATCGGCGACCGCCAGACCGGCAAAACAGCGGTCGCCGTCGATGCGATCATCAACCAGGTCGGCACCGGCATTAAATGCATTTACGTCGCCATCGGCCAGAAAGCCTCGTCCGTTGCCAACGTCGTGCGCAAACTGGAAGAAGTGGGTGCAATGGAGCACACCATCGTGGTCGCGGCCACCGCAGCCGATTCGCCGGCGATGCAATACATCGCGCCGTACTCCGGCACTACCATGGGCGAGTACTTCCTCGATCACGGGCAGGATGCGCTGATCATTTTCGACGATCTCACGAAACAGGCCTGGGCCTACCGCCAGGTTTCGTTGCTGCTGCGTCGTCCGCCGGGTCGTGAAGCTTACCCGGGTGACGTTTTCTACCTGCATTCGCGCCTGCTCGAGCGCGCATCGCGGGTCAGTGCGGACCATGTAGAAATGGTTTCCGGCGGCAAGATCAAAGGCAAAACCGGTTCATTGACTGCATTGCCAATCATCGAGACGCAGGCCGGCGACGTGTCCGCGTTCGTACCGACCAACGTGATCTCGATTACCGACGGCCAGATCTTCCTCGAGACCGACCTGTTCAACGCCGGCATCCGGCCGGCAATCAACGCCGGTCTTTCGGTGTCGCGTGTGGGCGGTGCGGCGCAGACCAAGATCATCAAGAAGCTAGGCGGCGGCGTGCGGCTGGCTCTCGCGCAGTATCGCGAGCTGGCGGCGTTCGCGCAGTTTGCGTCGGACCTCGACGAGCAAACCCGCAAACAGCTCGCCCGCGGACAGCGTGTCACGGAGTTGATGAAGCAGAAGCAGTATTCGCCGTTGTCAGTTGCGGAAATGGCGTTGTCGCTTTACGCGGTTAACGAAGGGTTCATCGACAAGGTCGATGTAAACAAGGTAACTGCCTACGAAGCTGCGTTGCACGATTTCGCGCGAGCCAATCACGGTGATCTGCTGGATAACATCAACAAGACCGGCAATTACGACGAGGAAATTCAGAAGGGCCTGAAGAAGGTTTGCGAAGGCTTTGCGAAGAAAGGCGCTTATTGACATTGGTAGTAGGTCGCCTGCAATGCAGGCTCCTACAAGGGTACTGTGATGCTATTCGCGCGCTGTAGGAGCCTGCATTGCAGGCGACGGCAGGATCAGAAGAACGGTAAGGCATCGTAGGAGCCTGCATTGCAGGCGACAGCAGGATCAGAAGAACGGTAAGGCATCGTAGGAGCCTGCATTGCAGGCGACGGCAGGATCAGAAGAACGGTAAGGCATCGTAGGAGCCTGCATTGCAGGCGACAGCAGAGTAAGGAATAACGAATTGGCAGGCGAAAAAGAAATCCGCACGAAGATCCGAAGCGTGAAAAACATGCAGAAGATCACCGGTGCAATGGAGATGGTTGCCGCTTCCAAGATTCGCAAAGCGCAGAATCAGATGGAGGCATCGCGTCCTTATGCCGAACGCATCCGTCGCGTTGTAGGCCACCTTGCACATGCGAACCCGGACTACAAACACCCGTTCCTCATCGAGCGCGAGGTGAAACGGGTCGGCTACATTGTTATTTCCACTGATCGCGGTCTTTGCGGCGGCCTGAACATCAACATGTTCAAGTCGGTAATCGTTGAACTGATGAAGTGGAAGAAAGAGAAAGTCGAAGTCGACCTGGCGCTGGTTGGTGCCAAATCGGTGCAGTTTTTCCGCAGGCTCGGCGGCAATGTCGTCGGTACGGCAACGCATCTCGGCGACAAGCCGCACGTCAATGACCTGATCGGTTCTATCAAGATCATGCTCGACTCATATAGCGATGGAAAAATCGATCGCGTGTTTCTCGTGCACAATAACTTCGTCAGCACGATGAGTCAGAGGCCAGAGGTGAAGACCCTGCTGCCGGTGAGCTCGATCGACCTCGGCGAGGAATCTCTGCAGGAGCATTGGGATTACATCTATGAACCGGATGCCGGTGCCTTGCTGGACGACGTGCTGATGCGTTACATCGAATCCCAGGTGTATCGCGGTGCGGTCGAGAACTTCGCCTGCGAAATGGCGGCGAAGATGGTGGCAATGAAATCGGCCACCGATAACGCGGGTGAAATTATCGACAAACTGCAAATTGCCTACAACAAGGCCAGGCAGGCGTCCATTACCCAGGAAATTTCAGAAATAGTTGGCGGCGCAGCTGCCGTTTCAGGCTAACGAGGACTTACGAATGAGCACCGGAACTACCGTGCAGATCATCGGCGCAGTTGTTGACGTCGAATTCCCGAGCAATGCGATACCGAAGATTTACGACGCGCTGCTTATCGACGAAGCAGACATTACGCTGGAAGTTCAACAGCAGCTCGGCGACGGCGTCGTGCGAACCATTGCGATGGGCTCGAGCGAAGGCCTGAAACGCGGCATGTCCGTGAGCAATACCGGCGCGTCGATTTCCGTGCCGGTTGGCGAAAAAACCCTGGGCCGCATCATGGACGTGCTCGGCAAACCCATCGACAACAAGGGCCCGATCGGCGCCGAGGTATCGATGCCGATTCACCGCGCCGCACCGTCTTACGAAGACCAGGCCGCCACGACCGAGCTTCTCGAGACGGGCATCAAGGTTATCGATCTGATCATGCCGATCGTGAAGGGCGGCAAGGTCGGCCTGTTCGGCGGCGCCGGCGTCGGCAAGACGGTGACGCTGATGGAGCTTATCCGCAACATCGCGCACGAGCACTCGGGTTACTCGGTGTTCGCAGGCGTCGGCGAGCGAACCCGCGAAGGTAATGACTTCTATCACGAGATGACCGAATCCGGCGTTATCGACAAGGTGTCACTCGTATACGGCCAGATGAACGAGCCGCCGGGCAACCGGCTCCGCGTCGCACTGACCGGGCTGACGATGGCCGAAGCATTTCGCGACGAAGGCCGTGACGTCCTCATGTTCATCGACAACATTTATCGCTACACGCTGGCCGGAACGGAAGTGTCCGCACTGCTCGGCCGCATGCCGTCGGCGGTGGGCTACCAGCCAACGCTTGCAGAGGAAATGGGCGTTCTTCAGGAACGCATTACGTCGACCAAGACCGGTTCGATCACCTCGTTCCAGGCCGTCTACGTACCGGCGGACGACCTGACCGACCCGTCGCCGGCAACGACCTTCGCGCATCTCGATGCAACGCTCGTCCTTTCACGGCAGATCGCGGAGCTGGGTATTTACCCTGCTGTCGATCCGCTCGACTCGACCAGTCGAATTCTCGACCCGAACGTCATTGGTCAGGAGCACTACGATTGTGCACGCCGCGTGCAGGCCGTTTTGCAGCGTTACAAGGAATTGCAGGACATCATCGCCATTCTCGGTATGGATGAGCTGTCCGAAGATGACAAGCAGTCGGTTACCCGCGCGCGAAAGATCCAGCGCTTCCTGTCGCAGCCGTTCTTCGTTGCGGAGACCTTCACGGGTTCGCCGGGCAAGTACGTGCAGCTGTCTGAAACCATTCGCGGCTTCAATGGCATCGTGAATGGCGACTACGACAGCCTGCCCGAGCAGGCGTTCTACATGGTGGGCACGATCGAGGAAGCGGTCGAGAAAGCCAAGGGAATGAAGTAAGGCGAAAGCCGGAGAGTATTCGCATGGCCACAATACAAGTCGACATCGTTTCTGCCGAAGGTGAAATCCACTCCGGCGAGGCGAAGATGGTATTCGCGCCGGCCCGCATGGGTGAGCTCGGCATCACGCCGCGGCATGCACCGTTGCTGACGGCGCTGAAGCCGGGCGAGGTCCGTGTCGAGGGAGTTGACGGCAAGGAACATTTTTTCTATGTCACCGGTGGCATGCTCGAGATCCAGCCGCACCTTGTCACGGTATTGGCTGACACGGCACTGCGCGGCGAGCAGCTGGACGAGGCCGCTGCCCTGGCGGCCAAGCAGCACGCGGAAGAAGCGCTGAGGGGCGTTTCCGACGAAACCGATCTGGCCCAGGCGCAGGCGGAACTGGCCGAAGCCGAAGCGCGTTACCGCGCCGCACAAAAGCTGAAAGGCAAGCGCTGATCCCAGGCTGCCAGCTGCCGAATAACGAGTTACCTGGCCAGGGTTGCCTCCCGTGATTCGGCGCCTGATCGCGTCAGGCGTTGCAGGCTGGCATCGTTCAGTTTCGCGACCTGCGCGAGCAGGGACTCGAAGCGCCTGTCGTTTTGCAGCGCGGCGAGGCTCGGGTCCCGCCTCGCCCACCAGTGGTTGCGCCAGCCGCGTTCGATGGCGGTTTCGAGACGCTGCAGTGCCTCGTCGTTCCGGTCCAGGGCCACCAGCGCGACGACGGCCCAGTACTCCGTGTTTGGATTGACGATGCCATCTTCGGCGAGATTGTTGAGACTGGTGAGGAACGAAGTGATATTGGCCGATGCACTTTGGTCGCCAAGACGCAACTGCAGGTGGGCGCGATAAAGAGAGTGAGGGAAACGCCACACCCACTCGTCGTTAATCACTTCGAAAAGCAGCAACTCATGGTGTGCGCATTCCTTGTTGTAGAGCGACAGCGCAGCCTGCTCGTTGCCGAGAAGCCATGCCACAAGCGCACTCTGGGCACACTCCTGCGCTCCTGGCTGATCAGCAAGCTGCTGCAACTCGGCTTTTTTGTCGCATGCAATCAATAGTGCGAGGTCTGCGTCACCAAAAAAATGCCAGTCGGCTGCGTTGTGCCGTGCCGCGACAAACCATTCTTCTGCCAGGTCAAGCTGCTCGAGTTGCAGGTACATGAAACCCTTGCGTGCGAGGTAGAACGCTCTGGTTGGTGCGCGATCAATGGCCAGCTGCATCCAGGGCATTGCTTCGTCGAGAGCGCCGTTCATGGCTTTGAGACGGGCCATGCCCGAATATGGAACCGGAAAAGAAGGCTCGAGTTCGATTGCATTTCGAAAGCGCGTTTCTGATTCCCTGAAATCGCCAAAACGTGCGGCATCGATGCCGGCATTCGTATTGATGATTGGCGACAACGGATCGAGTCGCAGTGCTGCCCTGTTGCGCTCCGCAGCTTCCTTGTAGCGGCCTATCGAGTTCATGACCACGCCCAGCCAGACATGCGCCATCGTGTAGGTGGGTTTAAGCTTGATAGCATGCTGCAGCGAACTGATTGCTCCTTCGAGGTCCCGTTGATTGTGACGAATCAAGCCCATTGATGCGTGAGCTTCGGCGCAGTCCGGCGCGATGACCAGCGCCTGCTGCGCCGCGGGCAGTGCTTTCGCTATGGAATCCGCGACGGGCAGGTTTCCGTAGTAGCCGGTACTCATCAGCGACATGGCATCCGCCAGGCCGCTGTATGCCAGAGCGAACTGCGGATCACGATTTCTCGCTTCCGTGAAATACTCGACTGCCCGGCTCAGCGCGAGCTCCGTGCGCTTGTGAAAGTGATGACGGCCCAGCAGGTAGAGGTTGTAGGCTTCGAAATCGCTGGTGGGTTGGTTGATGCCGCCGTGATCCAGAACCCTCAGATGAACGGACTCAAGAATCGAGCTGGAAATCTCCGATTGAAGCCGAAAGATATCCTCGAGCTGTCGTTCAAATGTGGCCGACCAAAGTTGGTAACCTTTTTCGGTATCGACAAGTTGCGCGGAAATTCGAACAGTATCCTCGTGTCTTCTTACGCCGCCCTCGACTACCAATCCGACATCCAGGCGCCTGCCGATCTCACGCACGTCTTCGTTGCGGCCTTTGAATGCGAACGACGAGGTGCGGGCGGCGACGCGCAAGCCAGGAACCTTGGATAGCTGGTCGCGGATCTCTTCAGTAAGGCCGTCCGAAAAATACTCGTTGCTCGGATCGTCTGAAAAGTTGGCAAATGGTAAGACGGCGATGGACCTGATGCCGTCGCTTTCCTTCGAAATCGGTGGCGTACGTTGAATACCGTGCGGCGTGATGTCGAACATCCACGACAGTACGACGGCTACCGGAAAGCCGACGAGTGCCGCCGCAACGAAATACCGAAGCAGATTCTCGGCATCGAATGCTTGCAGGAAAAGCTCGGCAACCTGCACGGCCACCCATGCGGCGGCGCCGTAAAATATGGCCACCCGTACGACCCGGCGGCGCACAAACTCCTGCCATAAAGATTGCAGCTTGTTGTCGGCTTGATTCACGCGCGCAGCATAACACCGGCGTTGTCGGCACCGGCAGGCCAAATCGGGACGGGCCCGCGGCAGCGTCCCAAACCGGGCAAACAAGCGCCGATTTGGTTATCCTGTGAGCCGCGTTCCCGAAGCCAGTCGAGCCAGAACATGAAAACGATTCAAACCTTCCTCCTCTGCATTTTGCTGGTGACACCATCGCTGTTCGCGCAGGACAGTGGCGGTTCGAAAATCTATATCTCCGCGGACATGGAGGGCGTTGCGGGAGTCGTATCCGGTGACCAGCTGGGACCGGGTGGCTTCGAGTACGAGCGGTTTCGGGAGTTCATGACGGCCGAGGTGAATGCCTGTATCGATGCAGCGCGAATGGCGGGTGCAACCGAAATTCTGGTGAGCGATTCGCATGGCAACGGGCAGAACCTGCTGATCGAGAAATTGCCGGACGACGTCATGATCGTTCGTTCGTGGCCGCGCGAGCTCGGCATGATGGCCGGTATCGACGACTCGTTTGATGGCGTCATTTTTCTCGGCTACCACGCAAGTGCCTCGAACACGCGCGGCGTTCGGGCGCATACGCAGTCCAGCGCAAACGTCGTGGACATCCGGATGAACGGCAACTCGATGTCGGAGGGAGCGATAAACGCAGCCATTGCCGGGCATTACGGCGTGCCGGTCATTATGATCTCAGGCGACGACGTTGCCGTTGCGGAGACGCAGGTGATCGTCGGGGAAATGGAGGGGGCGGTGGTCAAATGGGCCAGAGGCTTTCATTCGGCCCGGACGCTGACACCGGAGGCCGCCAACGAAGTCATTCGTACCCGGACCAAAGCGGCCATCGATCGAATAACGGATTTCCAGCCGTTTGTGCTGCAAACGCCTGTTGAGCTCGAGCTGACACTCAAACACTATCGGCCGGTGGAGCTGCTTTCCTACCTGCCGGGTGTCGAGCGACTCAATGCACACACTATCCGCTTCACCGGCAAAGACATTGTCGAAGTATCGCGATTCCTGACCTTCGTGCTCGATTACCAGGTCGATCTGCAACCGTAAGCAAAGAGGTACACAATCTTGGGCAATAGCCACAAACTGAATGCCATACCCGCTGCGGTCCTGTTACTGCTGTTATCTGCCTGTGGTGACTCCGACACTCCGGAGCCGGAATCCACAACGGAAGATTCACCCGAGGCAGTCGCAGTAGAGGCCCCACCGCCGAACCCGTACGAAGGCGCGGCTGTGTTCAGTGGCGCGAATCTGTGGGACGGAACCGCTGCCGCGATCCAGCAGGATGCGGTCCTCGTCGTACGCGACGGACGAATTGCCGAAGTGCTGCCGGGGCCGGCACCGGAAGGCGCCAGCGTCACGGACCTGAGCGGGCTGTGGATCGTGCCGGGATTCATCGATGCGCATGCCCATGTGTCCGGGTACTGGGCCGCCGACGGCGTGCAGGACATCGAGCAAAGGCTGCGCGATGAGCTGAGCTTGTATGCACGATACGGTGTTACAACGGTGAACAGCCTGGGTGGCGAGCCGGCGGAAGCCTTCAAGATTCGCGATGCGCAAAACGATTCGTCGCTTGCTCACGCAAGACTGTATGTCGCCGGCGACGTCGTTGCGGATACCGATCCACTTGCGGCGGCGAAAACCGCAACGACCAACATAATGTCCGGTGTCGACTGGGTAAAAATTCGCGTGGATGACAACCTCGGCACTGCGCAGAAGATGCCCTGGCCCGCAGTGGAAGCAGTGTTCGACGCGGCGAATGCACGCGGTGCGCGCGTTGCTACACACGTGTTTTACAGGGAAGACGCTTTCCGTTTACTCGAGCTCGGAACGGACCTGATTGCGCACTCGATCAGGGATAAACCGCTCGACGATCCGTTTGTTGCCCGCCTGTTGAACAGCGGAGTGTGCTA
>Ga0224500_10001675_pt1 | contig 12787 bp, 16 predicted proteins | sample SF_Oct11_sed_USG_FD_168126 | JGI IMG/M metagenome (GOLD analysis project Ga0224500, IMG submission 168126) | Sediment microbial communities from San Francisco Bay, California, United States - SF_Oct11_sed_USGS_4_1 | ecosystem: Environmental > Aquatic > Marine > Sediment | place: USA: California... | reverse complement strand
AGCAGGATGAATTTGGTGTTCAGATCGTCTCGCTCTCCAACAACGCAGATTCTCAATTGGCAGCGCATATCGAACAACTCTTGTGCCGGCGAGCGGTGGGTGAGCCTGCTGAGTGGTTCTATGCCAGGCCGGCAAGCTACTGAAAGACTCAACGGGAAATAGGACGGGGCTTCATTCTTTGGCCTCGTACGCCTTCAAGGGAAGTAAGCGCAGAGCCGCAGAGATCTTTCACGACATGGCTAATGATGATGTCGGCAATCAGGGCCGTGGGTATGCTCTTCTAAAGGAGGAGGCGCAGGCAATAATGATTGTCCTGGAAGAAAGATATGCCCTGGTTCGTGTTTCTTTTTCAGATGGTCGGCGATTTCCGGATGGTGTGTTTTGACATAGCCGATCAGCCCTCCGAGAAACCGGCTGGACTGAAAATCTTTTCCGGAAAACGCAGACACGAACTTGTCGATTCGATCCAAGACTGCAGGAGCATCCGATGAATCCGCGATCTGTTCAGGGTTCTGCTTCTTGAAGCTTTCGTACTCCTTGCGGAGGTGCTCGGCAAACACCGGCATGGGAGCGGCTGGCACATGCAGCGGGCTGAGCGTGCGCCGGAGGGCCTGAAGAGCCGTGATCACTTCGGCATCCTGTCCGTCTCGGCGTCCTTCAAAATAGCTAAACGTAATGACTTCGATCAAATTAAAGAGTGCCACCGCCTTCTGCCCGCCCGACTCATCTAACTCGCGATAGAAGTCTCGGCGAACCGGTGAAAATTGCTCGCTGAGACGTTTCTGTTGGTACTCGCTTCCAGTGTCGAGATAGCGGCAATCCGCTGGGCAGGAGATATGAGTGACGCGATGCTCGCCGCAGCAGAGGCTGCAGATCAAATTTCCAAGTGCGGGACAGGGGCGTTTCCCTTTGCGGTCATGACAATATGCACAGGTATTCATTTCTTCGGCCCTTCTGGGGTTGCCTTGGGAGGGGGAGGAATGAACCCGTAGTCAGCAAGCGTGCGTTTCTCGCCTTTGGATTTTGCGGATGACGGGGTTTCCAGTCCATTCATTTCTGCAGCATGGTCATAGTAGTAGGGAACCAAGATGAGATTGTTCGTGCGGTTGATGCTGATATCGGCCGGAGCGGGGAGATACTCGGCGATGACCTGGAAACGATTGTCCCGGGTCATTCGCCAAATCTTCCCTTTTGTGAAATCCGATACATACATGTTCCCCCACTGATCGAAATCGACTCCGCTCAAGTTTTGGAACCGGCCGGTGAAAAATCCGTTCGCTTCCAGTTCACTCAACTGTCCGTCAGGAGTGATCTCCAAAATTTTCCCTTTGTTCCAGCTCACCGCAATGAGGTGGTTCGTTTTGGGGTGGACGGCGAGTCCTGCAGGACCAGCGAGTCGCTCGTCGTAAATCAAGAGGTCAACCCGATGATTGTCCGATGGCGTAATGCGGTAGATGGAATTCCCCGCCTGATCGGACACGTAGAGGAGGCCAGATTCCGACGCTGTCACGTCGGTCAAGGAGATCTGTGATCGGGACGGTGGGGGCAAGGAGACGGTGAGCAATTGTTTTCCGGTTGTTTTGTCAAAACCCTTCAGCTGATCAAGGTCGGCCACGTAGAGGATGGACCCGACCAAGGCCAAGCCCTTGGGTGCGTGCAGTGAAATCTCCGCTACACCACCTTGGATGAACTTGAGGTTGGTGATCTTTCCCTCGGCATTCAATTTTGTGATGAAACCGTTGTTATCGCGGGCCTCCGGTTCTCCATTGATATTCGAGATAAAATATTCTTTTCCGGAGAGATCTCCGACGAAGCTGTTGGGAGTCTCCAATCCGGTGATTTGCGCTGCCTCACTGGGTAAGGGAAAGCCAATAATCAGTGCGGCAAAGAGGATGGGTAGCTGATAGGAAGATAAGGGCAACGGGGGGGCATCCCTACATTAAGTTGATGCCCATCGTATCCAAGGGGTAGCGAGACTGTCAAGAAACGAGGATGAAGGGATTATAAGGGGGAGGTCCTCTTGTCTGCCGGTGCACGGCGTTGACTTGCATAAAATTCCCCTGCTAAGTTGCCCGAAAATCTACTGACTCACTTGCGAGAGGGAGGACAATCGTGGCCGCACAATTGATTGATGGCAAAGCGTTGGCACAACAGGTTCGTGATCGGCTTGCGCGAGAATCGGCAGAGCTATTGGCGAAAAAAGGGATCGCACCTGGTCTGGCGACGATCTTGGTCGGGGATGATCCTGCCTCACATGTCTACGTGAAGAACAAGCAAAAGGCCTGCGAAATGGCCGGCATCTATGTCGATGACCACAAGCTCCCAGCCAGTACGAGTCAGGCTGAGTTGCTGTCGCTTATCGAAAAAAAGAATGCGGATCCCAAGATCCATGGCATTCTAGTTCAGCTGCCCTTGCCCAAACATATCGATAGCAAAGTCATTCTCGAGGCAGTTTCGCCGCTGAAGGATGCCGACGGGTTTCACCCCTATAACTTCGGCCGACTCGTGGAGGGGCATCCTGTATTTGAAGCCTGCACGCCCAAGGGCGTGATCAAGATGATTGAATCGACCGGTGTGATGATTGAGGGGAAACGGGCGGTCGTCGTTGGGCGAAGCAACATTGTGGGGAAGCCGCTGGCGCTGATGTTGCTCCAGCGGAATGCCACGGTGACCATTTGCCATTCGAAGACGAAGGACCTCCCGGCAGTGTGCCGTGAGGCGGAGTTGCTGCTCGTGGCGATTGGGAAGGCGAAGTTCGTCACGGCGGACATGGTGCGGGAGGGGGCGGTGGTGATTGATGTCGGAACGAACAAGACGCCTGAAGGGAAGTTGTGCGGTGATGTGGACTTTGAGCCAGTCCGACAGAAGGCTGGTTGGATCAGTCCCGTTCCTGGCGGAGTGGGGCCCATGACGATCGCGATGCTACTCGAAAATACCGTAGAGTCCGCCAGACGGACAGCGGGAATGCAGTGAGGGGCCGGTCATGAGCCGAGAGCCACAGCGTCTGATCGATGTCCTGAATAGCGGGACATTCGCCGTCACCGTCGAATATAACCCTCCCAAGGGGACGAATATCTCCGCAGTGTTGGATAATGCCAAACAGTTGGTGGGGCGTGTTCATGGTGTGAATGTCACCGACAATACCGCCGCTGTGGTTCGGGCAGGCTCACTGCCGGTCTGTCGGCTGCTGTATGAGCTTGGTCATGACCCGGTGATGCAATTGACCTGTCGTGACCGCAATCGGATTGCGATGCAATCGGATCTGATGGGTGCCCACATGCTGGGGATCAGGAATATTTTGTGTCTCACCGGCGACTATCCAACGGTCGGTGACCACAAAGAAGCCAAGCCGGTCTATGATCTTGACTCGGTCCAAGTCATGCAACTGGTGCAGGGGTTGAACAACGGCAAGGATATGATGGGAAACAAGCTGGACGGGTCCACGGCGTTCACGATCGGGGCCGCCGTCACGCCGGAGGCCGATCTGGTTGGGCCGGTGTTGGCGAAGTTTGAAGTGAAAGTGAAAGCCGGTGCCCAGTTTTTCCAGACCCAAGCCATCTACAATCCCGATGTCTTCGCCAGCTTTATGAAACAGGTTCGACCGTTCAAGGTGAAGGTGCTGGCTGGGATTTTGTTATTGCGGAATCACAAGATGGCCGAATTCATGAACGCCAATATTCCAGGCATGTCGGTTCCGAAAGAGATGATCGATGAGCTCAAAGCCGCCGGAGATCGGGCGGAAGATGTCGGCGTTGATATTGCCGTACGATCCATCAAGGCGATCCGGTCCCACTGTGACGGGGTCCATATCATGGCGATCAAGGCCACGCATCGATTGGCCGAGATCATCACAAAGGCAGAGCTGGGCTGATGACGACCCTCGAATTCCAACAGGCCAAGCGAGAGAAGAAGAAGCTTGTCGTCGTGACGGCGTACGACGCATTGTTCACACGTCTTGTGGAACAGGCGGGGATTCAGACGATCTTGGTGGGTGACTCACTAGGGATTGTGGTACAAGGCAAGCCCAATACCCTTTCCGTGACAATGGATGAGATGCTGTACCACACCAGGCTGGTTGCGGCGGCGGCACAGAGTGCCTTGGTGATCGCTGATATGCCGTTCATGTCCTACCAGGCCAGTACCGAAGAGGCTGTGCGGAACGCGGGCCGCTTTCTCCAGGCTGGGGCTGCAGCAGTGAAGTTGGAGGGCGGGGCGGTCATGGCAGATCGCGTCAAGGCTATGACCAGTATCGGGATTCCAGTTATGGGGCATCTCGGCATGACGCCCCAATCGGTGCACGTATTGGGCGGCTATAAAGTGCAGGGGAAGGTGAAAGATCGGGCTACCCTATTGCTGGAGGATGCCAAAGCTCTTGAAGTGGCCGGTGCGTTTGGTCTTGTGCTAGAGGCTATGCCGCTCACGGTGGCCAAAGACATCACGGGTGTGATCTCTATTCCTACCATCGGTATTGGGGCAGGACCGCACTGCGACGGTCAGGTGCTGGTGCTCCAGGACCTTCTCGGACTCTTCGATGACTTCGTTCCCAAATTCGTGAAGCCCTATGCGCATCTGAAAGCGGATGCGCTTCAAGCCCTGAGTCGATACAAAGAAGAAGTGGAACAGGGCAAGTTCCCCTCGGATTCTGAATCCTACCACTGAGCAATCAGTTGCATCCAGCGCGGTCTTGGTCTGTTGGGGCTGTAGGCCCCTCTGTTGAAACGTGGGTTGGTGCCAGATTTACGTGCATCAATAAAAAGGTCGGCGGCCAAAAAGGCTGGCGACTGCCGGTTATCGCTGAGCTGGCGAGCCTGATCGATCCCTCGGTGGCGGCTCCTGGTCCCACCCTGCCGGCGGGCCATCCCTTTACCAACGTCCAGTCCTTGCTCTATTGGTCGGCGTCGACGGATACCGAGAATGCGACGCTCGCCTGGCTCGTGTACTTCTTCAATGGCAATGTGAACTCCGGCAGTAAGGCCGGCTCCAACCCGTTTGTCTGGTGTGTCCGTGGTGGCAGCAATGCAGATGCGTATTGAAAGGCGTGACGCGTCATTCGTGAAGCGTGAAACGCTGGGAGCGGGCGAGCAGGGGGCGTGGGCTCCCTGCCTCGCCCATCGTGCGTCGCGAAATCGAGCTTGTCGAGTGGTGCCTTTCCCCGGGAACTATGAGCCGTTGGCACGAAAGAGATTCCCGGGGAGGTCAGAGGCGTTTCTGCCAGTGGGTCGGATCTCGTCTGCCGTGCATGCACGCAACAATCAGTAGCACGTCGTCGTGGATGGTGTAGATCAGGCTATAGGGAAATCGCCGCAACACCGCACGCCGCGCAGTGCCGAACAGGACGGGGTACAGTGTGGGATGGCGTTGTACCTGAGCGATGACGGCATCGAGCGAGCGGAGAAACTCCGCCCCGAGACCTTGACTCCGTGCCTCGTACCAATCCACCGCTTCAGTAAGTTCGGTCTCGGCCTCTGGCCGGAAGACGATGCGGTGAGTCATCCGAGGTGGGCCCACAGTCGTGCACGCACGTCCTCCCAAGAGAGGGCCGAGTCTGGATTGCGCGAGTGCTCGGCGAGACGACGCTCGATTTCTTTTCGTTGGTCATCCGACAAAGCCGGCAGGTGCTCCGGGTGTGTCGCAACACTGTCCCACAGGTCTTCGGCAAGCTGGATTCGCTCCGCAGGGCTAAGCTTCAGAAGTTCGGCAATCACGGCCTCGTTCATATTCATGTACCTTTTCTGAAGGAAACTACTAGCCGATTGTACCGTGTTGCCGTGGAGGTTTCTAGGTTCCTCACAATTTCAGGTAAGGACTAATCCATTCCCACATGCTGCAATGGACAGGGCTTCAGCTGCCCTCGATCACTGAATAAAGCTCTCACCCCGGGGACTGCCTTCTGAGGGGACGGTCTTCACCGGAAGGATCAGGTACAGGAGTGGCGCTTGGAATTTCGTGCCATTCAGGCGTTGTCGCACCTCTTCGGTGAGGCGCGCGACATCCATCCCCATGTAGAAGTCCGGCACACGTTGTAGTCGGATAAGACCACGCTGTAACAGATTTTGCGCCGCCTGTCGGTTCCCCATGACCTGTTTCAGATTGGCTGCGGCGAGCTGGATCAGGGCCTGGAGGAAATTCCCCAGTTCGGTATGGCGTCCTGCACAATGCCACAGTCCTTCGAAGACTTCATGGGACTCCCACCAATAGCCGTGATTGTAGAGATCAATTCCGTACCGATAGGCTTCCGAACTCTGCCAGCGATCAGGGAGGAACGTGGTTGGGTTCGGTGCCGGTCGACCTGAGGAATGAGCGGGGGACGTTCGTCGAGGATGTGGTGTTTGCCCCGGAACAAAACGATAGGAAGGAAACGGATGTGACGAGTAGCGGGGTAGGGCGAAGTCAGGGGACTCGGGCTCAATCACCATGGTTGCATGGGACCTGAAACACTGTGCGATCTTCCAATCGTACGGCCGTCAATTGCCGTCCCCAGACACAGCCACTGTCGATCGCGATGACATGCCTGTCGCAGTGTAATCCCAGTGCTGCCCAGTGGCCACAGACAATGGTTGTGTCCCGACTCCACCGGTTCTCACCTTCGAACCAGGGGAAGTATCCGGCCGGGGTTCGCTCGGGATGGCCGTTAAATGATGATTCCATCCGGCCATCAGGGGAACAAGCTCGAAGTCTAGTGAGGACCTTGATGACAGTGGCAAGCCGGGTAGGACCCTTCAGGCCTGAAGTCCATTGAAGATGTTTGCTGGGATACAAGGCTTGAAGTATATCCCGATAACAGGGACCCTGTAGTCCGACTTCCACTTCACGAGCCAGTGTCTCTGCTTCGTTAATGGACCATCGTGGTAACAAGCCTGCGTGGACCATGGTAAACGGCCCTTCACGATACAGGAGCCGTTGCCGGCGTAACCATGCCAGGAGGTCGTCACGATCCTCAGCGGCAAGGATCGTCTGCAGGGTATCTTCTGGGCGAAGCGTGACAATGCCCTCGGCCACAGACAACAAGAAAAGGTCATGATTGCCCAAGACGACCACAGCCTGATCGCCAAGTTTCTTGATATAGCGAAGCACACTCAATGAATCCGGACCGCGGTTGACCAGATCACCGACAAACCAGAGGCGATCAACGATTGGATCAAAACGAATGTGTCGAATCAAGCGTTGCAGAGGTTCGTAACAGCCCTGCACATCGCCGATTGCGTAGGTGGCCATATCTCAAGTGAGACAGGAAATGCCGACTAAGGATACTTGGCTTCGATCTTGCTGGATAATCCGCCGCGTGCGGTAAATGTGCCGGTCACTTTGGCCCAGACAGGACGGCAGGCTTTAACGACATCCTGAAGGATTCGGTTTACGGCATTCTCGTAGAAGATGCCGAGATTCCGGTAGGCGTGGATATACATTTTAAGTGCCTTAAGTTCGAGGCATGCTTTGTCAGGCATGTAGTGCAGCGTGATGGTGCCGAAATCCGGCAAATTCGTTTTGGGGCAAATCGCCGTGTATTCGGGAATCTCGATTGTAATTTCGTAGCCTTTGTACTGATTTGGGAACGTCTCGATTTGTGGTAGGGGTGCGGTGATGCCGCTCTTGGCGTGCTGCTCGTTGTAGCCAAGCTTCGTGACCTTGCGGTTTCTTCCAGTCGTTTCACGTTTCACAGTTGACGCCTCATCTTCGGCTAAACTTGTTTCATCCAATCCGTTTGACCGATCTTCTCCAATTCGAGATACAGGGAGACCCATGGACACTTCATCTCCGGATAGACCTCGCACAGCCCGCCTTTCCGGACTCCTCCGCAGGGACCATGCGCCATGAACTTCGGGCATTCAGCTTTGAGCGTATTGTCGGGAATCGGGGGGCGCTTGTGCACCCCACCGACATGGGTTCCGGCCTCATCTTCCCCAGGGATCAGTACTCGTTGTGACATACTGGCAGTGTAAACAGATTGGCATGGATCGGCAATCTCTAAACATGAATTGCCATACGTGATTCAGTCAAGTTATTCTTGGCCGATTTCATGGGTTGGGGCGAATGGCCTACGCCAAGCTGTCGAACCTAGGCCTTCTTTGGGAACCCATGGGCCCTCTTTGAAGTTGCGTTGATTTTCCTGACGTTATAGTATCTTACCGGATTTTGAATCGTCTGTGCGTAACTGGAGCCAGAGCCGGTGCAGAGAAAAGGCCGTACAAAGATTGACAGTCTTTTTTCGGCTTTGCTAGGATGCACATGGCTTGGTGGTTCGAGTAGGGTGTGCTGTAGTTCAAACCTGTAAGTCCTCAAGTTTTATTTCGAGAGTCATCGGTCGGTAGTGTGACGAAAATTATGAGCAGCGGCATGCCGTTGCCAACGATATAAGGGAGGTGCCTAATGAGCCTTGATTATGTCAAATTCTCAAACGGATTTGAAAAGTTTATGCCGAAGGAATATCGAGACTTGGTTGAGCACGGACCGTTTGGAAAGAAGGTCTCGGTTTCACAGGTAGGAAGTTTCAAGGAAGTGCTGGAAGAGCATCCCATGTGTGCCGGTTGTGCAATGACGCTGTTCATTCGCTTGGCCATGGTTGCGTTCCCCAATCCAGAAGATACGATTACCGTCGGGACGGCCGGTTGTGGTCGTCTTGCTATTTCGCAAGCTGCGATCCCCTTTGTCTATGGGAACTATGGTGACCAAAACGGCGTGGCGAGCGGCCTCTCACGAGGGCTCCGGCTTCGTTTCGGTGATAAGCCAAAAGATGTGGTCGTGATGGCCGGCGACGGTGGAACGGCGGACATCGGATTCCAGCAGGTGCTCCATTCGTGGTTCCGCAAGGAACGATTTACGACCATTATGTTGGACAACGAAGTGTATGGAAACACTGGTGGCCAAGAAAGCGGCATGACTAACCGCGGGGCGGTGTTGAAGATGGCTCCCCTCGGGAAGAAGTTCGAGAAGATGGACATGTTGCAGATGGCGAAAGTCGCGGGCTGTGCCTATGTGGCGACCGTGGTGCCGAATAATCCGCGACGCGTGGAAAGCGTTATCAAGAAAGCGGTACTGATTGCACGGGAGGTTGGGTCTACCTACATCCAAGCCTACACCTCTTGCAACATCGAGTACGCCATTCCGACCGACAAGGTGATGGAAGATGCAAAGACGGTTGAAAATGACCGGTATCAGTTCACGGAGTATGTCAGCGAAGAAGCGAAGCAATACCTGACTGAGCGCTATGGCTACAAGGAGTTTCTTGCCAAGCCGGCTGCTGCAATTCCTAACAAGGCCTAAGCGAACGAAGGAGATTCCACGATGGCAAAACGCTTCAATATTCGAATGGCAGGTGTCGGCGGCCAGGGCGTCGTGACGGGGTCTCACATTCTGAGTACGGCCGTCATCAATGCCGGAGGCGAAAGTACGATTGTACCGTTCTACGGATCTGAAAAGCGAATGGCGCCGGTCGAAAGCTACGTGCGTGTGTCGGATGAACCGATCTATGAAATAGGTGAAATCACCTTCCCGCACATCATCATTATCTTCCATCCTCAGGTCATTACGCACGGTAAGTCGTACACGATGCCGTTCTACTTCGGATTGAAAGAGGATGGGGTTGCCCTCATCAATAATGATGGACCGATGAATCTTCATCGAGATCAGGCTGCTGAGCTGCAGAAACTTCGGGCGAAGCTCTATTACTTTCCAGCAACGAAGATTTCATTAGAAGTGGCGGGCATGGACCTCGCGACTAATATGGCATTGATGGGCTGTATTGGCGCGATTACGGGACTGACGAGCATGGCAGGGTTGGATCAGGCCGTGAAGGACCGGTTCCTCGGAAAAGGGTTCGTCGTCTCCGGTGGTACGGCCGCCCTCGACAGCGTTGTTGAGCGGAAGTTCAAGAAAAAGCAAGAACTGATCGAGAAAAATGTTGCCGTTATGCGGGCCGGGTGGAACTATGCGGTGGATCATGGTTGGGCTGCGGCCGACGTCAAGCGGGCGGAAGAGTCTGTGGCAGCAGCCACTGCGTAACCGGTTATAAAGGAGTTTCCATGTACCTCGTAGCCGATATCAGTGTTGAAATTTGTGCCGCGAAGAGTTGTAAGCTTTGCACGCAGTATTGTCCGGAGGCCAACACGATCCTTTACAGCGACGAGATGGGCAAGGATCAAGGTTTCAAGTACGGTTCAGCTTATGTTGCGGTCGATCGCTGCAAGGGATGCGCGCAATGTGTCTGGGTTTGCGACACCATGGCAAAGAATAATGCCATCAAGATGATCATGATCGATCAATTGCCAAAGGCAGCATTGACGGACAATATTACGTACGGAGAGAAGAGCACCACGGCGGTTTTGGCAAGTCCTGTTGTCGGGTAAGGAAAGGGAATCAGGCGTGGCAATCACACAAGATACGAGAGAACGAATCATCGTACCGGGTCCGGCGGGGTTCCATCCACCGTCAGCGGCTCAGTTAGGTGTCGACCTGCCAGATCCTGGGCAGGGGTTGTATTATGGCCTCCTTGAGCCAAACGAAGAAGTCGTCATTGAAGAGATGGCTCGCAAAATGTTGACGAGTCCCAATGCGACGATTTTTCCAGGCCCCCTGCTCCTGTGGGCGTGGAACGATCATGCGGTAGAAAAAGCAAAGGCAACATTGGAAATTGCCGCTCAAATTCCTGAAGTCATGATTATTCCGATGCCGGACTATCGGCCGAAGTATCCAAAGATCGATCCAGAAGAAGTCATCAATCCTAATCATCCCAACCTTACTATTTGGGGTAATAAGATCGAAGCCTGCATTTTCATCGGCGTGCATTGTCATTACGCCAATCTTACGCTCAAAATGATTCGGGCGGGAACGAACTGCTGCACCATGGCGATCTGCGCAGAGCAAGGCCATGAGGATGCGATGCTCACGATCAGGGATTCCGATACCCTGAAGATCAAACGTGTTGCGCAGATTTTTAAGCGTGTCCGTGAGCAAATGGGAATCAAGTTGCCGGAAAACGGCGAAAATGTCCGTTTCACCGGTACACAATCCAAGGTCCACGGCGGTAAGACTCATACCAATCCGATGGCGTTTGCCCCAACTCCTGGTGGAACAGGCAGCGCAGCAATGTTCGGCCATTCAGCAGAACAGATGAAGCGAGAAGGGTAGGTAGGCTGAGCGACCAGCTCGCCGTCCATATAAAGAGGTGCGATTATGAGCGAGACCGAAGTCAAAACGAATCCGCAAGGCGACCCGATCACCAGCGTGGCAGCTCCCTCAAGTGCCTCGAAAAAAGATCCTCATGGTGAAGCAAAGCGACAGAAGGTCGTGACTCCTGAATACATGTTCCTTGAGGCGCCGCGGACGAAAGAATTCATTACGGGCAGTGAAGCGGCTAAGGAAGCAATCCGCCGGTCGAACGTGGACTTGGCCATCGCCTATCCGATCACACCGCAGAGCGAAACCATGCAGCTTGTGGGGGTGCTCTACGGGGAAGGATATGTGAAAGAATACTATCGCGGGGAAGAAGAAGTCGGTGTCATGGCGGCGATCGCTGGTGGATCTCGCGCCGGTGTTCGATGCTATACGGCCACGGCCGGACCCGGTACGTTGCGTGGTTTGGAAGGCATTGCATCCTGGCCAGGCCACCGTCTTCCGGTGGTAGCCATGTTTACCTGCCGCGTCGTCAATGCACCGCTTGCCATTCAGCCCGACAACATTGAAGTCGCTTACTTGCTGAACTGCGGGATGATTGTGTTCCATGCCGAGAATCAGCAGGACATGTTTGATTTCACAATGGCCGGTTTCACAATCAGCGAAAAGAACGATGTCACCTTGCCGGTCGGAGTGTGCTGCGACGGGTTCTTTGTGACCCACGCCCGCGGTTATGTGCGGATGCAGGATCGTGGGATCAAGTTGCCGCCACGTGAAGCTTGGCGTGGTGCCGTGCCTGTGCTCGATGCCGAGAATCCTCCGGCTCGCTTGTCTCGGGACGCCCCTGTTCAGAAGTCGAACTTCATGGCCTACAACATTCACGCGGTCTGGCAGCAGGAAGTATGGGCCGCAGTTGAACGGTCTCGTAAGTATATCAACAAGTATATGGGCGGTTTATTGACTGCAGAAAACGTCGATGATGCCGAAGTGATCATTATCGCGTCCGGCAGCGCAGCAGCGCAATCGCGTGAGGCCGTGCGGCTCTGTAAAGATAAGGGCATGAAGGTCGGATTGATCAAAGTCCGTTCCCTCCGCCCGTTTCCGACGAAGGAACTCCGCCAGTTGTGCGCGAAGGCCAAGCTGATTGTGGTTCCGGAATTCAACTACGTCGGCTGGCTGGCGAAGGAAGTGGCGACTGCCATTTACGGCTTCTCCAACGCAAAGATCATCGGCGGCCCGCGCGTCTACGGTGGTCAGTCGATGCCGGTGGAGTTGATCGTGGATGAGGTCGAATCCGGCGTGAGCGGCAAGAAATCGACCAACGTCGCGATGTCCCAGATCATGGGCGGCGCCGTCAATCAGGACGAAGTTGCCCACTTTATGCGCAGCATTTAGCGGCTTGTTGTTATGAAATGAAAAGAGCCTGTCCGGTCTCCCGGACAGGCTCTTTTGTTTTTGACGTGCCGCGTTATGTGTAAATCGTTATGGCTAAGCCCTCAATCATTGATAGTCTCTCACGATGTCGTCGAGGGTGGCCTGGTCGTGATACTCCCGGCGCTTCTTGAGGGCAGCGAAATCATGCTCGATGGGGTTGAGGTCGGGAGAATAGGGCGCGAGAAAGAGCAGGGTCGCGCCAGTCGCTGCGATGAGCTGCGCGGTTTCGGGCGAGGTATGAAAA
>Ga0224500_10001674_pt1 | contig 12791 bp, 14 predicted proteins | sample SF_Oct11_sed_USG_FD_168126 | JGI IMG/M metagenome (GOLD analysis project Ga0224500, IMG submission 168126) | Sediment microbial communities from San Francisco Bay, California, United States - SF_Oct11_sed_USGS_4_1 | ecosystem: Environmental > Aquatic > Marine > Sediment | place: USA: California... | reverse complement strand
CGCACGTTGTAGGTTCCCTCGAAGGTGAGCCGCTGCGCCGGGCCGCCGTCCGCGGGCATCTGGTAGATCTGGGGCGAGCCGCCGCGGTCGGAGGTGAAGGCGATCGACTTGCCGTCGGGCGAGAAGTTGGCCTCGGTGTCGATGGCGGGCGTGACGGTCAGGCGGCGCGGCTCGCCGCCGGTCGCGGGGATGAGGTAGAGCTGCGAGATGTTGTCCTTCGTGAGCGTGACCGCGAGCTTCGTGCCGTCCGGGGACCAGGCCGGCGCGCTGTTGTTTCCCCAGAAGGAGGCGACGACGCGCGTCGCGCCCTGCGTGAGGTGCTGGACCACCACCACGGGCTTCTTCTGGTCGAAGGACACGTACGCGATGCGGCTGCCGTCGGGCGACCAGACGGGCGAGATGATGGGCTCGTTGGAGGCGAGCACCGTCTGCGCGTTGACGCCGTCGGCGTCCGAGACCTGGAGCTCGTAGCGCGTGCCGCGCTTCACCACGTAGGTGATCTTGGTCGAGAAGACGCCCTTCTCCCCCGTGAGCTTCTCGTAGATCACGTCGGCGATGCGGTGGGCGGTGGCGCGCAACTGCGCGGGCGCCACGACGTAGGAGTAGCTCGCGAGCTGCGACTGCTTCTGCACGTCGAAGAGGCGGAACCGGACCTCGACCCGGCCGTCGGCCTGGGGATCGATCTTGCCGATCACGAGCGCCTCCGAGGACCGCGCCTGCCAGTCGACGAAGTTGACCTCGGAGGGTTCCGTGGGCAGCGGGCTCACCCCCACCGCGTTCACCAGGCGGAAGAGGCCCGTGCGCGCGAGGTCGGCGCCGATCACGGGGCTCACCGGCTGGGACTGGGCGGCCTCGCCCGCGAAGGGCAGGATCGCGACGGGTATCTGCCGCCCGCCGGAGGTGGTGATGTCGATCGTGAGCTGCGCGCGGGCGGCCAGCGCGGCCAGGGCCAGGAAGAGGGCGAGGATCGTTCTTTTCATTCGGTCGGGGCGTCCTGGAGGTCGGTCCGGCTAGCGTTCGTGCCGGATATTCAAGGTAAGGCTCCGGAACTGGCCAAAAAGTTCCGGGGCGGTGGGAACGGGCAGCGGCTGGGCGCTGCGGATGGCGCGCTCGATGGCGGTGTCGTAGACGCGGTTGCCGCTCGACTTCACGATCACGATGTCGAGCACGTCGCCGCCGGGCAGGATGGTGATCCTCACCTGGACCTCCGGCGTCCCCGTCACCGTGTCCGGAACGTTGGCCTTGCCGCGGATTTTAGCGCGGATGCGGTCGACGTATCCCCTGATCTCGTTGTCGCGTGCCGTGGCAGCCGCCTCGGCGGCCGCCTTCGCCTCGGCCTCGGCCTTCGCCTTGGCCCGGGCATCGGCCGCGGCCTTCGCCTTGGCTTCCGCCGCCGCCTTCGCCTCCGCGGCCGCCTTCGCCTCGCGCTCCTTCTTCTCCTGCGCCTTCTTCTCCTGCTCCTTGCGCTCCTGCTCCTTCTTCTCCCGCTCCTTCTTTTCCTGCGCCTTCTTCTCGCGCTCCTGCTTCTCCGCGATCTCGGGATCCGGCTTGGGCGGCTCGGGCTTCGGGTCGGCCTTGGGGGGCTCGGGTCTTGCGGGCTCGGGCTCGGGCTTGGGCGGCTCCGGCTTGGGCGGCTCGGGCTTGGGCGGCTCGGGCTTGGGCGCCCCGCCCGGCTTGCCGGGCGGGAGCTTGTCCCACAGCTCGGCCTGCAGCGGCGCCGTCGGCCGGCTCTGCCAGGAGACGCCGAAGACGATGAGCGCGAAGAACGCCCCGTGCACCGCGACCGCCAGGAGGATCGAGCGGATCCTCCCCGGCTGGCGAGGCCGTTCGGGCGCGGCTTCCGGGGCCTTCACGGTTCCCCTACGGCGCGGGACGCGCGAGCAGGCCCACGCGCTTCACCTGCCCCTGCTGGAGGATGTCCATCACCTTGAGGACCTCCTCGTAGCGGACGTTGCGGTCGCCCGCGATCACCACGGCCTGGCCGGCGTTCGACTGCTGCGCCTGGCGGACGATCTCGAGGAGCTGCGCGCGCTTCACGCGCAGCTCGTCCGGGGAGCGCGAGCGGTCCACCACGGCGAGTTCGCCGTCGGCCCTCACCCGCACCTCGAGGGGAGCCACCGCGGGGTCGAGCTTGGCGCCCACCTGCGGAAGGTCGATCTGCCCGGGATTGATGAGGGGGGCGGCCACCATGAAGATGATGAGAAGCACCAGCATCACGTCGATGTAGGGCACGACGTTGATCTCGCTCATCGCGCGGCGCTTGCGCATCTATCGCTCCGGCTGGTGGGCCTGGCGCTGCAGGATGTTGGAGAGCTCCTCCATGAAGCTCTCGTAGCGGCCCGCGAGGCGGTCGATGTCGTGCGCGAACCGGTTGTACGCGATCACCGCCGGGATCGCGGCGAAGAGGCCGATCGCCGTGGCCACGAGCGCCTCCGCGATGCCCGGGGCGACCTGCGCGAGCGTGGCCTGCGCCACGTTCGACAGGCCCCGGAACGCGTTCATGATCCCCCACACGGTGCCGAAGAGCCCGATGTACGGGCTCACGGAGCCCACGGTGGCCAGGAAGGACAGGTGCGACTCGAGGGCGTCCACCTCGCGCTGCAGCGTCGCCTTCATGGCCCGCCGCGTGCCATCCATCAGCGCCGTCACGTCCGCGCCCGCCCGGCCCTTGAGCTTCAGGAACTCCTTGAAGCCCGCCTCGAAGATGCGCTCCATGCCCGCCGCGACGTAGCGCCCGCCCGCGGCGCGCTGGTAGAGGCCGACCAGGTCGGAGCCGCCCCAGAACTCGCGCTCGAAGGCCTCCGCCTGGGCGTGCGCCCGGCGCAGCGCGAAGATCTTCATGAAGATGTAGGTCCAGGAGAAGAGCGAGGCCAGCACCAGCAAGGCCATGACGAACTTCACCACGATGCTCGCGTTCACGATCATCGCGAGAATGGTCAGGTCGTGGCTTACGATCATGCTTTCCTCGTCTTTCCTAGAGCGACGCCTGCATCTTGCGGCGCAGGGCGTCGGGAATCTCGGCGGGCTTGAGGGCGTCGCCCGTCACGCACGCCACCGTGATCTTCGCGCGCACGAGGAGGTCGTCCTCGCGGCGGACTTCCTGCATGAAGACGCAGCGCACCTTGCCCAGCGACTCGAGCTGCACGCTCACCGCGAGGTTGTCGTCGAGCCGCGCCGGCTTCAGGAAGTCCACGGCCGCCTGGGTGACGACGAAGACGATGCGGTGGCTCTTCGCGAGCGCCTGGTGGTCGAACCCGAGGTGGCGCAGCCATTCGGTCCGCGCCCGCTCCATGAACTTCAGGTACTCGCCGTGGTAGACCACGCCGCCCGCGTCCGTGTTCTCGAAGTACACGCGCACGGGGAACGAGTAGACGAAGAGCTCCGGCTGCAGGCGGGGCTTCACCGCGATCCTGCTCACCCGAAGAGCCCTCCGCCGGGCGCCGGCCCGCCCGCGAGCCCGAAGTGCTGGTAGGTGAGCGCCGTGGCGATGCGCCCGCGGGGCGTGCGCTGGAGGTAGCCCTGCTGGATGAGGAAGGGCTCCAGCACATCCTCGATGGTGTCGCGCTCCTCCCCGATGGCCGCCGCGAGGTTGTCCACGCCCACGGGACCGCCGCCGAACTTCTCCACGATGGCGAGGAGGAGCTTGCGGTCCTGGAGGTCCAGCCCGATCACGTCCACGTCGAGCATGCGCAGGGCGAGGTCGGCGATCTCCGCGGTGACGCGCCCGTCGTGCTTCACCTCCGCGAAGTCGCGCACGCGCCGCAGGAGGCGGTTGGCGATGCGCGGCGTCCCGCGCGAGCGGCGGGCGATCTCGGTCGCACCCGCCGCCTCGATCGCCATCTCGAGGAGCCCGGAGGAGCGCGTCACGATCCGGGTGAGCTCCTCGGGGGAGTAGAACTCGAGCCGCGCCACGATCCCGAAGCGGTCGCGAAGCGGGTTGGTGAGCATCCCGGCGCGCGTGGTGGCGCCCACGAGGGTGAAAGGCGGGAGGTCCAGCTTCACGCTCCTCGCCGCGGGCCCCTCGCCGATCATGATGTCGATCTGGTAGTCCTCCAGCGCCGGATAGAGGATCTCCTCGACCACGGGGTTCAGCCGGTGGATCTCGTCGATGAAGAGGACGTCGCGCGGCTCGAGGTTGGTGAGGATGGCCGCGAGGTCGCCGGCGCGCTCCAGCACGGGGCCCGAGGTCGAGCGCAGGTTCACGCCCATCTCGCGGGCGATGATGTGCGCGAGGGTGGTCTTGCCCAGGCCCGGGGGGCCGAAGAGGAGCGCGTGGTCGAGCGCCTCGCCGCGGTTGCGGGCCGCGGAGATGAAGATCTCCAGCTGCTCGCGGATCTTCGCCTGGCCGACGTAGTCGGCGAGCAGGCGGGGCCGGAGCGCGCGCTCCTCGCCCTCCTCCAGCGGCGAGGCCTGGGCCCCGGTGATCAGGCGGTCGGTTTCGATCACGGCTTGGCGAGCACCTTGAGTGCCTGGCGGATCGCGTCGGCGAGCGCCAGGTCGGGCGGCAGGCCGCGGATCGCGACCGAGGCCTCGCGGGCATTATAGCCAAGGGACAGCAGCGCATTGAGGACGTCGGGGCCGTGCGGGTCCGACGCCTTCGCCGCGGGCAGCGCGGAGGGCAGCTTGTCGCGCAGCTCGAGGACCAGCCGCTCGGCGGTCTTCTTGCCGATGCCCGGGACGCGGGTGAGGCGCGCGGCGTCCTCCGAGGCGATCGCCGCCGCCAGGTCGTCGACGGAGAGTCCCGAGAGCACGGCGAGCGCCACCTTGGGACCGACGCCGCTCACCTTCAGGAGCTGCCGGAACGCGGTGCGCTCCCCATGGGTGAGGAAGCCGTAGAGCAGGTGCGCGTCCTCGCGCACCACGAGGTGGGTCAGGAGCTCGACCGCCTCGCCCGTGCGCGGCAGGTTGTAGAACGTGCTCATCGGCACGTCGATCTCGTAGCCCACGCCGTGGGCGACCACCACCACCTGCGGCGGGCTCTTCTCGACGAGGGTGCCGGCGATGCGCCCGATCACGAGAGCCTCCCGCCGCGCATCCTGAGGCCCTTCGTCTCCAGCGCGCCCAGCCCGAGCCCGCCGTGGGCGGGGCAGATCGCGCACGCGAGCGCGTCCGCGGCGTCGGCGGACGGATAGCCGGAGAGCTTGAGCAAGCGCTTCACCATCTCCTGCACCTGTTCCTTTCGGGCGTGGCCCTTGCCGACCACCGCCTGCTTCACCTGGAGGGCCGTGTACTCCGCGACGGGCAGGTCCGCGAGCACGGCGGCCGAGAGCGCGGCCCCCCGCGCCTGGCCGAGCAGGAGCGTCGATTGCGGGTTCACATTGACGAAGACCTTCTCGATGGCCACTTGTTCCGGGCGGTGCGTGGCGATGACCTCGGCCAGCCCGTCGAGGATGGTGCGGATGCGCTCCGGCAGCTCCCCCTTGTCGCGCGTGCGGATGCAGCCGCTGGTCACGTAGTCGAGGCGCTGGCCCTCGCGCCCGATCACGCCGAACCCCGTGACCCGCAGGCCCGGATCGATGCCGAGGATGCGCAAGGGGCGCGGCCTCTACGCCGACTCGTCCATGACCGCGGTGGTGTAGACGTCCTGCACGTCGTCGAGCGACTCCAGCGCGTCGAGGAGCTTCTGCATGCGCGCCGCGTCCTCGCCCGCCAGCGCCGTCTCCGCGCCGGGCTTCATCGTGACCTCGGCCACCTCCGCCTTGAAGCCCGCCTTCTCGAGCGCGGCCTTCACCGCGTGGAACTCGTGGGGGCCGGTGATCACCTCGATCGAGCCGTCGTCGTTGGTGACGACGTCCTCGGCGCCCGCCTCGAGCGCCGCGTCGAGGAGCCTGTCCTCGGGCGTGCCCGGCGCGAAGACGAGCTGCCCGCAATGCTTGAACAGGAACGCGACCGACCCGTCGGTGCCGAGGTTCCCGCCGTGCTTCGAGAACGCGTGCCGCACGTCGGCCACGGTGCGCGTGCGGTTGTCGGTGAGGCAATCCACGATCACCGCGGCGCCGGCGATGCCGTAGCCCTCGTAGCGGATCTCCTCGTAGTTCACGCCCTCCAGGTCACCGGTGCCGCGCTTGATCGCGCGCTCGATGTTGTCCTTGGGCATGTTGTTCTCGTACGCCTTGTCGACGGCGAGGCGCAGCCGCGGGTTCATGTCGGGGTCCCCCCCGCCCATCCTCGCGGCGACCGTGATTTCCTTGATGAGGCGCGTGAAGATCTTCCCGCGCTTGGCGTCCTGGCGACCCTTGCGGTGCTGGATGTTCGCCCACTTGCTGTGACCTGCCATGGGTCTTCGTCGCGAATTCTGTTTCGAGGGGGCTAATGGTAACATCCCCGCACCGACTTCCCGCTCGAGCCCACCCGCGTGCTGCCCCCCCTTGTCGTAGCGAAATCCGGCATTGAACTGGGCCTGCTCCCGGGCATGGCCAATCGCCACGGCCTCATCGCCGGCGCGACCGGAACGGGCAAGACGGTCACCCTGCAGGCCATCGCGGAGGCCCTGAGCGACATCGGCGTGCCGGTCTTCATGGCCGACGTGAAGGGCGACCTCGCGGGACTCGCCGCCCCCGGAGGCGCCAACGCCAAGGTCGCCGAGCGCGTGAAGGCGATGGGGCTCTCCGGCCGCACGCCCCTCGCGTTCCCCGTGGCCTTCTGGGACGTCTTCGGCGAGCAGGGGCATCCGGTGCGCGCCACCGTCTCCGAGATGGGGCCGCTCCTGCTCTCCCGCATCCTCGACCTGAACGAGACGCAGTCGGGCGTCCTCGCCGCGGTCTTCAAGATCGCCGACGACAACGGCCTCGCCCTGCTCGACCTGAAGGACCTGCGCGCGATGCTGCAGCACGCGGGCGACAACGCGGCGCAGTTCCGCACGCAGTACGGCAACATCTCGACGGCGAGCGTCGGCGCGATCCAGCGCGGGCTCCTCGCGATCGAGTCCCAGGGCGGCGAGAAGTTCTTCGGCGAGCCCGTGCTCGCGATCGACGACCTCATGCAGACCGTGGGCGGCAAGGGCGTGATCAACATCCTGGCCGCCGACAGGCTCATGGCGAGCCCCCGGGTCTACGCGACGATGCTGCTCTGGCTCCTGTCCGAGCTCTTCGAGCAGTTGCCCGAGGTGGGCGACCCGGACAAGCCCAGGCTCGCCTTCTTCTTCGACGAGGCGCACCTCCTCTTCAACGACGCCCCGAAGGAGCTCCTCGACCGGATCGAGCAGGTGGTCCGCCTGGTGCGCTCGAAAGGCGTCGGCGTGTGGTTCGTCACGCAGAACCCGCTGGACGTGCCCGACACCGTCCTCGGGCAGCTCGGCAACCGGGTCCAGCACGCGCTGCGCGCCTTCACGCCCCGCGACCAGCAGGCGGTGAAGGCCGCCGCGACCACGTTCCGGCCGAACCCGGCGCTCGACGTCGGGAAGGCGATCACGGAGCTCGGCGTCGGCGAGGCGCTGGTCTCGTTCCTGGACGAGAAGGGCCGGCCGCACCCGGTCGAGCGCGCCCTGGTGATCCCGCCGCGATCGCGCATCGGGCCCATCTCGGCCGAGGAGCGGCGCAAGGTGATCGAATCCTCGCTGGTCGCCGGTCACTACGAGAAGGCGGTGGACCGCGAATCGGCCTACGAACTGCTCGCGGCCCGCGCGGGCGCCCGCGCGCAGGGCGAGGAAGCCTCCGGCGGCCTCGGCGGCATCCTGGGCAGGATGGGGCTGCCGGGCGGCGAGGCGGCGAAGGGCAGGACGCGGGAGACGGCCCTCGAGGCCGCCGCCAAGAGTGCGGCCCGCGCGATGGGAAGCGAAGTCGGGCGGCGCATCATCCGTGGCGTGCTGGGGTCGATCCTCGGCGGGCGCCGCTGAACGAGAAGGGGGAACCCATGGCGAAGACCGGCGAGCGCAAGGCCCAGATCCTGCAGACGCTGGCGTCGATGCTCGAGGAGCCGAAGGCGGAGCGCATCACCACGGCGCTGCTCGCCGCGCGGCTCGACGTGTCCGAGGCGGCGCTCTACCGCCACTTCGCGAGCAAGGCGCAGATGTACGAGGGGCTCATCGAGTTCATCGAGCAGACGCTGTTCACCCTCGTGAACCGCATCCAGGCCGACGAGGCGGACGCGATGAAGCAGCTCGAGTCGACCGTCGCCACGCTGCTCGGCTTCGCGCAGAAGAACCCCGGCATGACGCGCGTGCTCACGGGCGACGCGCTGGTGATCGAGGACGAGCGCCTGCAGCAGCGCGTGAACCAGATCGTCGAGCGCCTCGAGGCGAGCCTGCGGCAGAGCGCGCGACTCGCGATCGCGGCGGGCCAGCTGCCCGCCGACTGGGACGCCAATGCCTACGCCACGACCCTCATCGCCTACGTGATCGGCCGCTGGCACCTGTTCGCCAAGAGCGGCTTCAAGCGCTCCCCCGCGGAGGGCTGGCCCCAGCACTGGCGCGTCTTCACCGCCTGATGCGCCGCGAGGCGCCTCGCGTGGCACTTCCCGAGATCGAGACGCCGCGCCTGCGGCTGGTGATCGCCCAGCCGGGGCTCGAGGAGGCGCTCGCCCGCTTCTACCAGGAGAACTTCGCGGGGCACCTGGACCGCTGGTCGCCACCGATGCCGGCCGACAAGTTCGACGCGGCGTATTGGGAAAGGCAGCTTCCGGTGTTCGCGGCCGAGTTCGATGCCGGCACGACGGCGCGCTGGGTCCTGCTGGCGCCCGGCCGCGGCGCGCCCGAAGCCGTCGGAACCTGCAACTTCACGCAGATCGCGAAAGGGCCGTTCCGCGCGTGCATGCTGGGCTACCAGCTCGCCCGCGTCCACGAGGGCCACGGCCTCATGCGCGAGGCGCTCGAGGCGACCATCGACTACGCCTTCCGCGAGTTGCGCCTTCACCGGATCATGGCCAACTACCGCCCCGAGAACGCGCGCAGCGGGCGGCTCCTCGAGCGGCTGGGCTTCGTCCGGGAGGGCTACGCCCGCGACTACCTTTTCATCGACGGCGCCTGGCGCGACCACGTGCTCACGTCGAGGACGAATCCGCACTTCGACGCGGCCTGGCTGCGCGGCTGAGCTTCCCGGGCCGCTAGTCGGCCGCCGCTTCCCCGAGCATCGCGCCGACCTGCGCGTCCTCGAGCCCGCGCGGGTGGAAGGGGAAGTCGCGATGGATCCTGCCGTAGGCGGCGAAGAGCTCTCCGGCGGACCCGGCGCCCAGGTTCACGACGCCGTAGCGGTAGCTCCCCAGCCACTTCATCTCGCGGCGCAGGTCGGCCCCGCGCTTCGGATACACCATGATCGTCGCGCCGGGATGGCGGCCGCGCAGCCGCCCGATCTCCCCGGCCTCCGGCCAGCGGCCGAGCCCCTCGCCCGCGAGGTCGCGCATGACGAAGCTCGCGGCGACCGCGTCGCGGCCGCATCGGTGGCGGATCGACGGGGCCTCTCCCGTCTCGAGCGCCACGAGCGCATCGAAGAGGCTGTAGCCGTCGACGCGCTCGAAGAGGTCGTAGAACTGCCCCGCCGCGCGCGGGTTGATCTCGATGACCTTGGCGTGCCCCGTGGCCTCGCACAACCGCAGCTCCACGTTGAACATCCCGTGGGTGAAGCCGACCGCGTCCAGCGCCCGGCGCGCGACCGCTTCCGCCGCCGTTCGCGACTCCGCGGGAAGCCGCGACGGATACTGGAATCGCTGGAACTGGTCCGTGCCGGGGTACATGATCGAGTCGACCACGCCGAGCATGGTGATCTCCCCCATGCGCGCGAAGCCGTTCACGGTGACCTGCGCCCCGTCGACGAGCTCCTCGGCGAGGAGGCTGAAGGGCTCGATGTCGAAGCCCGCGTGGCCTCGCATCGCGTCGCCGAAGGGCTTCACGAGACGCTCGATGATGGCCTGCTCGAACCAGGAGAAGCGGGCGTGGCGGTCGAGCGCCTCGAACGAGTCGACGCGGCGCGCGAGCACGGAGAAGGCCGCCTTCACGGGCTTCACGTAGAACGGGAACGGAAGCGGAATCTCGCGGCTGCGGCGGAAGTCCCGGCCGATCAGGCCGTACCGGGGATTGCACTCGGGCAAGGCGGCCTGGAACGCCTGGCGCGCGTAGTACTTGTGCTGCGCGGTGAGCACCGCGCGCAGGGGCGTGTGCGGCAGCCCGAGCCGCTCGCCCAGGAGCGAGGCGACGACGGGCCCGAACTGCTCGTCGGAGGTGAGGATCCCGTCCAGCCCGGTGCCCGCGTGGCGGCGCGCCAGCCGGTCGACGAAGCGCGCGACGTCGAAGGTGAAGAGACGCGCGTTGTCGGGAAAGCGGAAGAGGTCGAATCCCTCGAACCGGAAGTCGTGGCCGCCCTCCCCGCGCGCCAGCACGGAGCGGTCCCATTCGTCGGGAAAGAGGACGAGGAGCTTCTTGCGGGTCATCGGGGCTGCGAGCCTGGCCGGCCCCGATCCCGGGTTCGGGTTTCGGTCATGGGAGTTCGCCTGAGGTCCCTAGTTTACGCAATGAACAGCGGTCGCAAAGCCCGTATTCCCCGGCCCCGCGCATTGCTACAATCGTGCGGCCCCCTCGCGACCGTGCCATGAAACCGACCTCCCTCGCCCCGCTCGCCGCCATCGCGGCCCTGTCCTTCCTCCCCGCCGACGCCGGCGCCGCCGATCCGGAGCGTGCCCGCGCGATCGTCTCGGGACGCTGCTTCCTGTGCCACGGGATGAACGGCGAGAGCTCCGGCGAGGTCTTCCCGCGCCTCGCCACGCAGAACGCGACCTACCTCGCCAAGCAGCTGCGCGATTTCAAGTCCGGCGCGCGCAAGGGCACCGCGATGAACGAGATGGCCGCGCCCCTCACGGAGGCCGACATGGCCGACCTCGGGGCCTACTTCGCCGCGCAGAAGGCCGACCCGCACCCGGCCACGGACGCCGACCTCGCCGCGGCGGGACGCTACCTCTACGCGAAGGGCAACCCCTATTCGGGCGTGGCCGCCTGCACCGGCTGCCACGGGGCCAACGCGCACGGCACCGAGACCCTGCCGCGCCTCGCCGGCCAGCAGGCGCCCTACCTGGAGGGGCAGCTCAGGCTCTTCAACAGGCGCGAGCGGACGAACGACAACGCGATCATGCACGCCATCGCCTCGAAGCTCACCGAGCTCGAGATCAAGGCGCTCGCGGAATACCTCGCCACGGTGCCCTGAATCCCCGGCCGGGCCGGAAAGGAACGGGCCGCCCGGGGGCGGCCCGTTTTCGCTCGCGCGGGGAGTACCTCAGGCCAGCGTATCGGCCCAGATGTTGCGCGCCCAGTTGAGGGCGTAGCCCGCCTCCAGCTCGTTCCTCGCCGACGAAACGCCGCCGGAACCGGGGACCGTCTTGAAGGTGCGCGCGGCCGCGTCGTACTTGTGGACCGAGGCCACGTGCACGACTTCCGTGCCTGAAACGAAGCTGTAGCAGGTGTTGGTGAGGGTCGGCGACGGGTTCGGCGTCTCGCCGTTGAGCAGCGCGACCACCGCCGCGGCGCACGCCTTGCCGTGCGCGTTGGCCATGTGCCCGGACTTCGGCATGACCGGCGCGCTGAGCGTGGAGTCACCCAGGATGTGCACGCCCTTGGCGGCCTTCGACTCGAACGTGAGCCAGTCCACCTCGCACCAGCGCTTGTTCGCCGTGATGAAGGCGTCGGCGATGGCGCCGGCCTTCATCGGCGGGACGACGTTCAGGACGTTGCCCTTCACGTCCTCCAGCTCGAGCTTCACGGCGCCGGCGCGCAGGTCCACGTCGACCGCCTTGCTGTTGCCGCGGTACTCGACGATGCCCTGGTACAGCTCTGCCCAGGCCTTCTTGAAGAGCGGCCCCTTCGAGGTGACGTCGGCGTTGGCGTCGAGGACGAGAACCTTCGACCTGGGTTTTCTCGCCTTGAAGTACGCCGCGACCTGGCAGGCCCGCTCGTAGGGTCCCGGCGGGCAGCGGTACGGCGCCTCGGGGATGGACAGGATGTAGACGCCGCCATCGGGCATGTCCTCGAGCTGGCGGCGCAGCGCCACCGTCTGCGGGCCGGCCTTCCAGGCATGCAGAACGCGCGCCTGCGCCTCGCTGCCGGCCAGCGCGGGAATCGCGCCCGCGATGAAGTCGATGCCCGGCGAAACGATCACGCGGTCGTAGGAGAGCGCCTCGCCCTTCGCGAGACGCACCTGCTTCCTGTCCGCGTCGATGGCCGTGGCCATGTCGCGCACGATGCGCACGCCGTGGTTGGCCGCGAGGCCCGTGTAGGGCGTCGTGATGTCGTTCATCGTCTTGAAGCCGCCCAGCACGAGGTTCGAGATGGGGCAGGAAACGAAGGCCTCGTTCGGCTCGACCAGCACCACCTCGATCGAGGGATCGAAGAGCCGGATGTACTTGGCCGCCGTCGCGCCGCCGTATCCGCCGCCGACGACCACGACGCGCGCCTTCGATCCGCCGCCGGGAAGGCCCGCGCAACCCGCGAGTCCCACCGCCGCCGCCGCGGCACCCACCTTGAGGAAATCCCTTCTTTGCATGCTCATGTGATGTCCTCCCGTGGCCTAGCGGCCCATCTTCGAGAAATAGTCCGCGAGCGCCTCGAGCTCCGCGTCCGTGTAGCCCTTGCCGAGCTGGTGCATCAGCGTCGCGGGCTTCTTGCCCTCCTTGAACTGCGTCAGGGAGGTGAGCAGCTCGTTGCGGGGCTTGCCGGCCAGGCCGGCGAGGGTCGACCCCGGGGCCGGCTTCCCGTTCGTGCCGTGGCAGGCCGCGCAGTTGGCGGCCAGGGAGCGCACGCCGGCGGGACTCAGGTTGGATGGGGCGAAGGCGGGCGGGGCGGGCTGCTGGGCGACGGCGAGGCCGGCCGCCAGCGT
>Ga0224500_10001673_pt1 | contig 12794 bp, 9 predicted proteins | sample SF_Oct11_sed_USG_FD_168126 | JGI IMG/M metagenome (GOLD analysis project Ga0224500, IMG submission 168126) | Sediment microbial communities from San Francisco Bay, California, United States - SF_Oct11_sed_USGS_4_1 | ecosystem: Environmental > Aquatic > Marine > Sediment | place: USA: California... | reverse complement strand
GAGCTCGGCGACGCGCTGCGTGTTGGCGAGCACGTCGGGGCGATCCGGGAAGAGCGCGGCCATCTCGGCTTCCGACTTGACGTAGCTCTCGTGCCCCGTGAACCGAAACCGGGCGGGGTCGTCGAGGTCCTTCCCGGTGCCGATCGCGAGGAGGCAATCGTGGGCCTCGTGGTCCTCGCGCCGCAAGTAATGCGCGTCGTTCGTTGCCACCACCGGCAGCCCGAGATCGTCGGCAAGCTGGAACATGCCGTCCCGCACGAGGTGTTCGTCGGGGATGCCATGATCCTGCACCTCGAGCCAGAAGCCCTCGGGGCCGAACTGCTGGGCAAACCACGCCGCCGCCTCGCGCGCCCGATCGTACTGCCCGTGGCGGAGATAGAGCGCCACCTCGCCGGAGAGGCACGCGGCGAGGCCAATCAGGCCCTCCCGGTGCCGTGCGAGCACCTCCCGATCAATGCGGGGCCGCCGGTAGTAGCCTTCGAGGTATCCGATGGAAGACAGCTTCACCAGGTTGTGGTAGCCGGTCCGGTTGCGCGCGAGCAAGACGAGGTGCGAGTACTGTGCGGGCGCGTCCACCAGCTTCTCGCGGGCGTGGCGCGAGCCGAACGCCACGTAGGCTTCGCAGCCGATGATGGGGCGAATCCCACCGGCCTTCGCGGCTTCGTAAAACGACCAGGCGGCGTGGAGATTGCCATGGTCGGTAATGGCGAGGCTGTCCATCCCGAGGTCCGTGACCCGAGCGACCAAATCCGGGATCCGGTTGGCGCCGTCGAGGAGGGAGTACTCGGAGTGTGTGTGGAGGTGAGCAAACGCCATGGGTTGGGTAAACTACACGAGCGACGCCGCCCTTGTCAAAACGGGCCTGAACTTGCTATTTCATTGTAGGATATTGAGTTAGCTCACTTCTGCCGCGTCCGAGACGGGCCGGCCGACCTGTCTCATTTCCGAGGGTGCACAATGACGATGGTTCCCGTTCGCGAGCTCCGGCGTGTCCGGTGGTGGCTGGTCACCGGCCTTGCCGGTACGGTCGCCTGCGGTAGTGGCAGCGACCCCCTGCCCACGACGGCGTCCCTCGATATCGTGGCGAGCACGAATGGACAGAGCGCCCCAGCCGGGGCACGATTGCCGCAGGCGCTGGCAGTCACCACGCGGGCAGGTACGGGCGATGTCGTTCCTCGTGCGGCCGTGCGCTGGCAGGTGACCGAGGGGAGTGGCGCGGTGTTGTCCGACACGGCGACGGTCGCGGACGGGAACGGGCGCGCGGAAGTCGTGCTCACGCTCGGGCCGGGGGTGGGGACGTACCGCGTGCAGGCATCGCCCACCGACGCGCCGTCGGCGGCCGTCGTGCTGACCGCGACCGCCACGCCGGCGCCGCAGCTCGCGTCCGTGACGCCGAGCAGCTTTGAGGCGGGGGACACGCTGATCCTCGACGGAAGTGGACTGGCTGCGGGCGCGGAGGTCACGGTTGCCGGGGCGCCGGCGCGGGTACTCGGCGGATCGGCGACGTCCGTGACGTTGATCGCGCCCCGCTGTCTCGTGGCGGGCGCCGTCGAGATTCGCGCCCGCGTCTCGGGTGCCACCAGCAACGCGCTGTCGGCGAGCTATACCTCATCCTTGACCCCGGTGGCATTGGCCGTGGGGGAGTATGCGTCGATCAATCCGGTGCAGCTTGCCGGATGCGCGACGTTCCCGGCCGCGGGTGCGGATACGGTCGAGTATCTCGTTGCGCCGCAGTCGGCGGCGGGCGTGCCGGGCGTGAGTGCGGAGTTCAGTCTCGCCGGCGACTCGGTGGTGATCGTGGCCCAACCCGTGACGCGGCGCGACCAGACCCCGCTTCCCTTCGCCATGCGGTTCCACGACGCGTTGCGGCGTCAGGAGGCCGAGGCGGCACGGCGGCCCCGTCCCCTGCTGTCGGCGGCGCAGCTGGCACCGGCCGAGGCGCCGAGCGTCAAGGTCGGCGACACCCGCACGTTCCAGGTGTGCAACAACATCCCCTGCTCGAGCACGTCGGACTTCGCGGCGGTGACCGGTCGGGCGGAGTACGTCGGCGATCACGCCGCGCTGTTCGTGGATCAGGCATCGCCCAGCGGCAGCTTCACTGCCGCCGACCTCGCGGCGCTCGGCGCGCGGTTCGACGACGATCTCTACGGCGTCGCGACCACCGCGTTCGGCGCCGAATCGGATGTGGACCAGAACGGCGTCACGATCATCCTGTTCTCCCCGCAGGTGAACCAGCTGACGCCGGAAAGCCAGTGCGCGACGTCGATCATCACCGGCTATTTCTTCGGGATCGACATCGACCCCGGCTTCCAGGCCGACCGCCGGTCGAACCGCGGCGAGGTGTTCTATGCCATCGCGCCGGATCCGTCGGGGTCGGTGACGTGCACGCTCAGCACCGACGTCGTCCGCCGACTCGTGCCGGTGACGTTCATTCACGAGTTCCAGCACATGATCAGCTACTTCCAGCATGTGATGGTTCGGAACAGCGACTCGGAAGTCCTGTGGCTCAACGAGGGGATGTCCCACATCTCCGAGGAGCTGGCGGCGCTCCATTTCGAGGCGCAGGGCCTGGACACGCTGTTCTCCCGGTTCGCGATCGGGGATCTGTACAACGCCTACCTCTATCTGCTGAATCCGGGCGCGGTGTTCACGCTTCCGCTGACCGGGACGGGATCGCTGGAAGAACGGGGAGCGGCATGGTTGTTCCTACGCTGGGTGCTCGATCAGTATGGAGCACCGGTCACGCGCCGGCTCGTGGAGACGGCCCAAACGGGCTCGGCGAATGTCGTGACCGCGGTGGGCGTCCCGTTCGACGAGCTGGTGAGCCAGTGGTTCCTGGCCAACTGGGTCTCGGATCTGCCGGGCTTCACGGCGCCGGGGCGGCTCACGTTCACGACCTGGCGGCTGCGGACGACGTACGGCGGGCTGAACCAGAGTCTACCGTCCCGGTTCACCCGTCCGTTCCCGATCGAGCCCGCGGTTGCGTCGCCCAAGACCGTCCGGCTCGACGGCACGCTGCACGCCGGCTCCGGCGAGTACCTGCGGCTCCAGCAGGTCCCCGGCGAGAAGGGCTTTACGTTGCGCATGACCGGGCCCGGCGGCGCCACGCTGCCGGCCAGCGTCGTGCCCCGGCTGAACGTGATCCGGGTGCGCTGACGGAACGCCGGTGAGGGTTGGCGCCCGCGCACTCGGCCTGCTACTGCCGGCGCTGCTGGTTCCGGCTACTGCCGGGGCGCAGGCGACGGTCGGCCCGCAGGTCCTGCAGAACCCGGCCACCGTACGCGCGGCGGGGTTGGGGGGTGCCGGCGCCGCCCTGATGGGCGACGCCGGGGCGGTGTTCGCCAACCCGGCCGGCCTCGCGCTGATCCACCACCTGTCCATGGAGGCCGGCTATCACGGTGCCCCGTTCGACGCCTATCAGGCGAGCGGCGCGCTCGGGATACGCCTCGGGCAGTTGGACGTCGGGTTCGGCGTGCAGCACTTCGACTTCGGGAGCGAGCCGGAGATCGTTCCCGATCCGGCGACGGGCGGCATCACCGGCATTCCCACTGGTGGGCAGGTGTCGGCGCGCGAGTTCCTCGCGAGCGGCAGCCTCATCTACCGGATCGGCCTGCTGGCGTTCGGCGGGACGATCAAGACCGTGGACCAGCGCGTCGTGGACGTGCGCGAGCGCGGCGTGTCGGGCGACCTCGGGGTCGCGATCGCGCTGTTCGACCTCGCGGCGTTCGGGTTCGCCATCCAGAACGTGAGCGGCAACTGGGATGGGGGCAGCGCCATGACGCTGCCCCGGCTCACCCGGTTCGGGTTTACCCTCAACTTCGTCGATCCCCAGGAGACGTACCGGCTCCTGTCGACGATCGAACTGCAGTGGCCGCAGGCGGCCAGTACGCGGTTCATCGCCGGGCTCGAAGGCGGCATGGTGGTGCGTGGCGTGGGCGTGCTGGCCCGCGGGGCCTACGGCTCGCGGCCGGCCGACGCCGCGGTATCCCGGTTCACCACGGGGCTCAGCGTCACGCTCGGTGGACTCGCGGTGGACTATGCATACACGCCCACCGTGCTGCTCGGCGGCGGGGAGCAGCGCATCGGGCTCAGGCTGCGCCTGTGAAGCTGCCGGCGTGGCGCGCCTGGCGACGCGCGGCCGTCGTGACGGTAGCGGGGGTCGTCGTGCTGCTGGGCCTGGCGATCGCCGTCTCGCCGGACGTGCGGTTCGTCCTGCGCGGCGCCTACGAACAGGGTCGGCTGATGCTGCGCCGCCGCCCGCTCACCGAGGCCCTCGCGGACTCGACCCTTCCGGCCGCGTGGCGCACGAACATCGGTCTCGTGATCGCCGCCCGCGCGTACGCCGACTCCGCGCTGGGGCTGACACCCGGCGCGTCGTTCACGACGTTCGCCGAAGTCGGACGCGACACGCTGGTGCTCGTGCTGTCCGCCGCCCCGAAGAACTCGCTCGAGCCCTATCGCTGGTGGTTTCCGATCGTCGGGTCGGTGCCGTACCACGGGTTCTTCTCGCGGGCGCGGGCCGAGGCGGCCACCCGCGATCTCGCCGCGCGTGGCTACGACACGTCGCTCCGGCCGGCGTCCGCCTTCTCGACGCTGGGCTGGTTCAACGATCCGCTGCTGTCGACCACGGTGGGCGGCCACCGCGCCGGGGTGGTCGAGACGGTGATCCATGAGATGGCGCACACGACCCTGTACGTACCGAACGCCACACCGTTCGACGAGAGCTTTGCCCAATTCGTGGGGTATCGGGGGGCCGAAGCGTTCTTCCGCGCGCGGGGTGACACGGCCGCGGCGGAATGGGCCGCCGCGGTGTGGCGAGACGAGGTGCGGCTGGGGGCGTTCTACCACGCCCTGGTGGACTCGCTGCGGGCGGTCTATGCGACGGGCATCACCGGAGCGGCGCTCGACAGCGCGCGCCTCCATCACTACGGGCGGGCGCGGGCGGCGCTCGCGTCCGGGTTGGGCGGTACGCTCGAGCGCTACGACGGCGGGCAACTCGCCGGCCGGACGCTCAACAATGCCACCGTCGTGGCCACCACGATCTACCGGACGCGCCTCGAGTTGTTCGAAGCGCTGTACACGGCGGCCGGACGCGACGTCCGCACGGCGGTGGAGCGCCTCGCGGCGGCGCTCGACGCCGGCGGAAAGCGTGATCCGTTTGCCGCGCTCGACTCGCTGGTCGGCGCCTTGAGCCCGTCATGAGAGACGCTTACCCACGCCGCTCTGAGCGGCAGTGCCGAGCCGCGGCTCTCAGCCGCGCCTGACGCGGGGCGCTCCCCGCCCAGGTCGATGGCCCACCCCGTGGGCTCCGGCTCCCGCGAAGGCGCGAGTGAGACTCGCGGCTCGGCGCTGTCAGTGAACTGACGAGGGGGACGCCGCTGTCAGCGGCAGGGCCGAGCCGCGGCTCTCAGCCGCGCCTGACGCGGGCCCTGCCCGCCGAGTTGAATGGCTCACTCGCAGGTTCCGGCTCCGCGAAGGCGCGAGTAAGACTCGCGGCTCGGCGCTGTCAGTGAACTGACGAGGGGGACGCCGCTGTCAGAAGCGTCCAGCCCCGCACGGTACGCACGACGACGGGCTGAGCCATGCCCGACCCCCGTGTCGGCGCGAGTGAGACTCGCGGCTCGGCCCTGTCAGTGAACTGACGAAGTCGTCAGCGCCTCCACGAGAATCCCGGGCGGCGGTCGCTAGTGCCCCCGCAGCCGCTCGGCTTCGGCGACGCGCTGCAGGGCGATCGCATACGCGGCGGTGCGCCACTGTGCTTTGCGTTCCCGGCGAAGGTCGCGCACCATGCGGTAGGCGGCCGTGATCTTCCGGTGCAGTTCCTCGTTCACGCGCTCGAACGTCCACGGATGCTGCTGGAGGTTCTGCGCCCACTCGAAGTAGCTGACGATCACCCCGCCCGCGTTCACGAGGAAGTCGGGCAGGACCGTCACACCGCGCGACTCCAGCACCTTGTCCGCGATTGGGGTGGTCGGGGCGTTGGCGGCCTCTACCACCACCCCGCACTCGATGTCGTTCACGTTCCGGTCCTTGCTGATCACCCCACCCAGGGCCGCGGGGATGAGCCAGTCGCACGGCACGCGCCACAGTGCCTCGTTCGTGATCGCGTCGCCGCCCACGAACTCCGCGACCGGCTTGCGTTGCTGGTAGGCGTGCGCGAACAGCCTGGGGATGTCGAGGCCCTGGTCGTTGTGGAGTCCACCGTCGACGTCAGTGACCGCGATGACGCGAGCACCACGCTCGTGGAGGAGCCGTCCGGTGTGGGCGCCCACGTTGCCGAACCCCTGAATCACGACCCGGCTGCCCTCAATCGCGAGTCCCTCGTCGGCCGCGTACGCTTCCATCACGTAGACGACCCCCTGGGCGGTGGCCTCCTCCCGGCCGAGTGACCCGCCGAGGGCGACGGGCTTACCGGTGACGACGGCCGGGGAGTAGCCGTTCCGTTTGGAGTACTCGTCGAGCAGCCACGCCATGACCTGCGGGTTCGTCCCCATATCAGGAGCGGGCACGTCGCGGTACGGGCCCAGCATGAGCGAGATGCGGCCGGTGAACGACCGCGTCACGCCCTCGAGCTCGCGTTGGGAGAGGGTGCGGGGATCGACCTGCACGCCGCCCTTCGCGCCGCCGAACGGTACGTCCGCCAGGGCTGTCTTCCACGTCATGGTCGTCGCGAGGCCGAGCACCTCTGCCTCGTCGGCCTCGGGGTGGAACCGGATGCCGCCCTTGCATGGGCCCCGGGCGCCGCTGTGCTGGATCCGGTAGCCGCGGTACACCTCGATGCGTCCGTCGTCCATCCGGACGGGCACCTCCACGGAGACGGACCGGAACGGTCCCTGCAGCAGGCGGCGTTGAGAGGCATCCAGACCGGCGAGATCGGCCGCCGTGTCGAACTGGGTGCGCACGATGGCGCCGGTTGGCATGGGGGTCCGAGGTGTGGCAGGCATCGCGCGGTCTTCCTCTGTCGGGGACGCCTCGAATAGACGCGTTGGCGGCGGCGTCGGCAAGCCCCGGGACCGCGCGGTAGATTTCTGCGTTGGATCGACGTCAATTTCAGCGAGCAGAGGGCTCCGATCATGTCCGGACTCGAATCGTTCGTCACCGCCAATCGTGACCGGATGCTCGAGGAGCTGAAGGCGCTCCTCCGCATCCCCAGCATTTCCACCGATCCCGCCCACGACGCAGACTGCCGGCGGGCAGCCGAGTGGGTGGGCGACCACCTGCGGCAGCTCGGGTGCCCCACGGTGGAGTACCTCGCCAGCGCCACGCATCCGGTGGTGTGGGCGGAAGGCCCGCCCGCGCCGGGGCGGCCCACGGTGCTCGTGTACGGTCACTACGACGTCCAGCCCCCCGACCCGCTCGACGAGTGGACCAGCCCGCCGTTCGAGCCGACGGTGCGCAACGGCGACATCTTCGCGCGCGGCGCCACCGACGACAAAGGTCAGACCTTCGCGATCATCAAGGCGTTCGAGGCGGTGCTGGCGCAGGGGAAGCCGCCGGTGAACGTGCGCTTCCTGATCGAGGGGCAGGAGGAGTCGGGCTCGCAGATCCTGTTCGACTTGTTGGCGAAGGAGCCGCAGCGCGTGGCGGCCGACGCGGTGTTGGTGGCCGACACGCCGTACTACCTGCCGGGATGGCCGGCGGTCGAGACGGGACTGCGCGGGCTCTGCTATGCCGAGATCAACGTGCGCACCTCGCGCACGGATCTCCATTCCGGGCTGTATGGTGGCGCGGCCCCCAATGCGCACGAGACGCTCGTCCAGATTCTCGCCGCGCTCAAGGGGACGAATGGCCGCATCAAGATCCCCGGGCTGTACGAGCTGGTGGAGCGTCCGTCGAAGGAGATCCGCGACGCCTGGGGGAAGTTGCCCTTCAACGAGCGACGATTCATGCGGGACGAAGTCGGAGCGAAAGCGCTGACCGGGCTCACGAAGTACTCGGTGTTCGAGCGGTTGTGGGCGCTGCCGACCTTCGAGATCCACGGGATCAAGGGTGGCTTCACCGGCGAGGGTGCCAAGACGGTCATCCCGGCCGAGGCCACCGCCAAGGTCAGTCTGCGACTGGTGCCGAAGCAGACGGAGAAGAAAGTGCAGCGGCTGCTCGCGAAGGCCGTGAAGGCCGCGGCGCCGAAGCACGCGGACGTGACGGTGAAGTTCATCCACGGCGCGGACCCGGTCGTCGTGGACGTCGTCTCCCGGCCCATCGAGCTGCTCAGTCAGGCCTTCAAGGAGGTCGAGGGTCGGGGCGTCGTCCCGGTGCGCTCGGGCGGGTCCATCCCGATCGTTCCGGAGCTGGGCAAAGCCGGGGCGCCGGTGATCCTCTCCGGCATCGGGCTGCCCGACGATCGTCTGCACGCGCCGAACGAGAAGATCAATCTCGAGCAGGTGTGGAAGGGGGCGCGGGTGTTTGGGCGGTTCTTCCAGTTGATGGGTGAAGGGTGATGGGGGATTGGTTGTAGGGCAGACGGCAAGACGGCAAGACGGCTAGCGGCGCGTAGGTGAAAGGGGCGAGGTGCCATCTCGCCCCTTTCCCCTGTCCGTCCGCTCGCCGTCTTGCCGTCTTGCCGTCTTGCCGTCTAGACTTTCTCCTGTATCTGCACCCTCATCCCAAACACCTCCCCAAACCCAAGCATCACATTGTCCGTCACTCTATTCCAGAGATCGCGTGGCGCCCGCTCGGCCAGTTCGCGTTGCACGCTCGTCATCTGGACGTCGGGGATGCCGCACGGGACGATCAGGTCGAAGTACGACAAGTCGGTCGTGACATTCAACGCGAAGCCGTGCCACGTGACCCACTGCCGCACGTAAATCCCGATGCTCGCGAGCTTGCGGTCCTGGGTCCAGACGCCGGTGTAGCCCGGCACGCGCTGGCCCGTGATTCCCACGTTGTCGAGCGCCACGATGAGCGCGGCCTCGATCTGCCGCAGGAACCAGTGCAGGTCCTGCCGGTGGCCCTTGAGGTCGAAGATCGGGTAGCCCACCAACTGGCCCGGGCCGTGAAACGTGATGTCGCCGCCGCGCTCGATCTCGTGCACTTCGATGCCACGCGCCGCGAGCATCGCGGGAGGGGCGGACAGATGCTGCGGTTGGAAGCCGCGGCCGAGGGTGATGACCGGGGGGTGCTCCACGAGCAGCAGGAGGTCCCGCGGCACCGTGCCGGCAATGCGCCGTGCGGCGAGGTCGCGCTGCAGGGTGAGGGCTTCCCCGTAGGGCATCCGCCCGAGCGCGACCACGCCGAGGTCACCAGCCACGCGTCCGACTCCGGCGCACGTACCGCGCGGCGAACGCCGCGGCACCAATCATGATGGTGGCAAAGGCGAGGACGCCGATCGTCCCCGCGGCCATGTCCACCGGGGCCGTGACCGCCGTCAGGAGCATTGCCGCGAACACCGCGATGGCGGCGGTCACGCCGCGGCGCCACCAGTCGGCGATCGGCCGGGCGAGTGTCCACGCGACCGATACCGCCACGACGATGCCCGCGAAGAGCAGCAGGGGGAGGAGGTTCGTGAGTCGGTGGCGCAGGGTGACGAGGCCAAGCGCGACGGCCGCGGCGCCGCCCGTCGCCCCGGCGGCGATACTCCCGAGCGCGACCCCGACGAGGTCCGCCTGATCGGCGGATCGGTTGACGGGCGGATCGTCCGTCATGCTGCCATCATCGGTCCGGCCGCCGCGACCCACGATTGCCGAGGACTATGTGTGCATCACGCGCCCGAGGGAGTCGAGCGCGGCTTCGGCGATCGCTTCGGAGAGCGTGGGGTGCGCGTGCACCGCGAGCTCGATTTCCTCGACCGTGTACTCGTTCTCCCGGGCTACGGCCAGCTCGTGGATCATCTCGCTGGCGTGCGCCGCCACGATGTGGGCGCCGAGAATCTCGCTGTACTTCGTGTCCCGGATGATCTTCACGAAGCCGTCCGTCTCGTTGGCGGCGCGCGCGCGACCGTTGGCGGTGAGCGGGAACTTGCCGACCTGGTAGTCGAGCTTCTGCTCCTTGCAGGCCTCCTCGGTGAGCCCGATGCTCGCCACCTCGGGATGGCAGTACGTGACGGACGGGATGTTGTCGTAGCGAATCGGGTGGGGGGTGTGCCCGGCGATGTGTTCTGCCACGAAGACCCCCTCCCGGCTTCCCTTGTGCGCCAGCATGGGGGGGCCCGCGACGTCCCCGATGGCGTACACGCCGTCGGCGGTCGTGCGCAGGTTGGCGTCCACCTGGATGAAGCCGCGGTCGGTCAACTTCACCCCCGCCGCCTCGAACCCGTTGTGCTCGACATTGAGGGCACGGCCGGCCGCCATCAGGACCTTCTCCACCGTGACGGATTCGGTCTTGCCGTTGCTCTCCACCTCGAGGGTCACCTCGGTCTTCGCGACCTTCGCGCCCGTGACCTTCACGCCGGCCCGGACCGTGATGCCGCGCTTCTTGTAGCTGCGCGCGAGCGTCGCCGAGGCGTCGGCATCCTCGAGGGGCAGGATGCGCGGCAGTACCTCGATCAGCGTGACCTTGGAGCCGAAGGCGTTGAAGATGTCGGCGAACTCCATCCCGACGGCGCCGGCCCCGACGATGGCCACCGAGGTGGGGGCCCGCTCGAGGAACAGCGCCTCGTCCGTCGATATGACGGTGGTCTTGTTGATATCCAGCCCGATTTGTGGAACCCCCTTCACGCGCGACCCGGTGGCGATCACGACGGCCTTCGACGCGACGTACACGTCCTTGTCCACCGCGATCTTCCGACCGGTCTGCAGCACGCCGGTGCCGCGGATCACGGTGACCTTGTGCTTCTTCATGAGGAACTCGACGCCTTTCGAGTTCTGCTCGGCGACCTGCCGGGAACGCTTCATGGCGACGCCGTAGTCCAGCGTCACGGGGCCCGTGGTGATGCCGAGGTCGGCGGCCTCGTGCTGCACGAGGTGGGCGACATGCGCCGCGTGGAGCAGGGCCTTGCTCGGAATGCACCCGACGTTCACGCAGACGCCGCCGAGTTTCTCCCGCTCGATGACGGCCGTCTGCAGCCCGAGTTGGGCGCTGCGGATGGCGCATACGTAGCCGGCGGGTCCACCGCCGAGGATGATCACATCGAAGGTCTTGGACACTGGCCTACCCGTCCCGTGAGAAAGCGAAGGTTACCAGACGAGGGCGAGCGGATGCTCGAGCATCTGGCGCACGGTCTGGAGGAACCGGGCTCCCGTTGCCCCGTCGATGACTCGATGGTCGCAGCTCATCGTGAGGTGCATGCGCCGCCGGACCTGCACCGCGCCCTCGTGGGCCACCGGTGTCGGCGTGATGGCGCCGATGGCCAGGATGCCCGCTTCCGGCGGATTGATGACCGCGGTGAACGCGTCGATGCCGAACATGCCGAGATTCGAGAGCGAGAACGTGGCCCCGGTGTACTCCTCGGGCGCGAGCTTCCGTGCCCGCGCCCGTTCCGCCAGTGCGCGGGTTTCGATCGCGATCTCGCGCAGCGACTTGCGATCGGCGTGGCGGATCACGGGAGTGATCAATCCGTCATCCACCGCCACCGCAATGCCCAGGTGCACGTCGTGGAAGTACCGGATGGTGGATTCCTGCCACCACGCGTTGCATGCCCGGTGCTGACGCAACGCCATGGCGACCGTCTTCGCCACGATGTCGTTGAACGAGATCTTCTCACCGCCCAGCGCGTTGAGCGCCTCGCGCGCTTCGGCGGCCCGTTCCATGTCGACGATCGACGTGAGGAAGAAGTGGGGCACGGGCGCCAGTGACTGGGTGAGCCGTCGCGCAATGGTCTTGCGGAGCTGGGTGAGGGGGACGTCCTCCCACCCTTCCGCCCCGCCCACCGGCAGCGCGGCAGAGGCGGCAGCAGCGGCAGCGATGTCACGTTTGACGATGCGACCACCGGGGCCGGAGCCGTCGACCCGGCGGAGGTCCACGCCCTGCTCGCCAGCCATCCGGCGGGCGAGGGGGGAGGCTTTGATCCTGCCCCCTTCCGCCTCCCCACCGGCAGAAGCGGCAGAAGCGGCAGGGGCGGCAGGAGCCGCGACAGTCTGCCCCTCCTCCCCCTCCTCCCCCTTCTCCCCCTTTTCCCCCCCGTTCCCGACCACTCCCGAGATATCCTCGTCCGCATCGGCAATCACCGCGACCAGATTCCCCACGGCCGTCGTGGCGCCGTCACCCACGAGGATCTTGCGCAGGATCCCGTCGCTCCGGGCGGGCAGCTCCATGATGGCCTTGTCGGTCTCGACTTCGGCCAGCACGTCGCCCGACTTCACGGCGTCGCCCTCGTGCTTGAGCCACTGCGCGATCCGCCCTTCCTCCATCGTGGGCGACAGGGCCTCCATCACGACCTTGGTGATCATTGCGCGTTCGCCGTTGGCCGTTGGCCGTTGGCCGTTGGCCGGGTGTCGGGAGTCATCAGTCGAGGTATGCCACGCGCCGCACGGCCGCAATCACCTGATCGGGCGTGGGCTTCGCGGCGCGTTCGAGATGCTTGTTGTAGGGCATGGGGACGTCCGCCTGCGTGACGCGGAGAATCGGGGCATCGAGGTCGTCGAATGCCTCGCGCTGCAGATCGTCCACGACCTGCGCGCCGATGCCGCAGAACGGCCACCCCTCCTCGACCACCACGCAGCGGTTCGTGCGGTGGAGGCTCTCGCGCAGCGTCGTGATGTCGAGCGGTCGCAGAGTGCGGAGGTCCACCACTTCGGCCTCGAGGCCGTGCTCGGTGGCGAGCCGCTCGGCGGCCTTCAACGCCACGGTCACGGTCTTGGAGTGGCAGACGAGCGTCACGTCCTGCCCGGGCCGCTTCACGTCCGCGGCGCCGAGCGGCA
>Ga0224500_10001672_pt1 | contig 12805 bp, 11 predicted proteins | sample SF_Oct11_sed_USG_FD_168126 | JGI IMG/M metagenome (GOLD analysis project Ga0224500, IMG submission 168126) | Sediment microbial communities from San Francisco Bay, California, United States - SF_Oct11_sed_USGS_4_1 | ecosystem: Environmental > Aquatic > Marine > Sediment | place: USA: California... | reverse complement strand
CTCCCTGCGATCATCATTGGACATGGTTCAGCTCACCGCCTGTGTGCGAGAGCTCGTGGCATATCCGTCCCAACACGACTTCACCGACTCTAGCCCCCCCCCTTCTGAAGTACCAAGTTCGGGGAAGGCGCAGGGCGGACCGCCGGGCTACGCTTTCTCTAGGCCGAGAGCCATCAAGGGAAGGAGCCCCTCATGCAGAATAGAAAGAGTCCCGTGCGGCGTTCGAGTCGGTTTCCAGTCGGCTGGCCCATGCGGTATGGCAATGCCACCTTTCTGGCCGAAGGGACCGTCTTAGATCTGACCGCTCGAGGTTGGCGAGTGGTGGGAACGATGCCCGTGGTAGCCGGCATGCAGTTGACCTTGCAGGTGTCCGTTCCCGAACGACCCACATTGCTTCGCGTCCAACGGGCGACCGTCTTGTGGGTCAAGGATCATGAATTCGCCATCGAAGTGCAGGACCTGGAACCGATGGATCAGGCGTGGGTCAGCGAATTCCTGCACCATAAACTTGGTCTCAAATGGATGTCGCGCGCCACTCATCCGGAGGCTTCACTTGCGACGGTGTTGCCGAACCTTCAACGCGCTCTGCCCCCGCGTGGCATCCCATCACTTGAGGACATCTTCCAACACCTGCTGGATCTTCAGATCGATTCGACTCACCGACCAGCCGAGGCACGAGGAAAGGATGATTCAGATTCAGAGGAAGGCGGGTCCGATGCCTCGTGTGACGAGGGGCCCGAGAAGCTGTGGCGCGAGGCACACCGCATCCTTCGCGCGATGCGCGTTATTCACATGGTGCGTGCAGGGTCCGATCGTGATGTGATTGCAGAGAATTAAGCGGTCTCGTACAGAGGCTCAGAGCGCGCACGCTCGATGGCTCCATCACGTACGAGATAAGGGCCTCCCAGCAAGCCCGTTCTTTGACACCTATAATTCGGTTCGTATTCATTCAGATGGGAGGGTCTGTCAGGTCCTGGATGACCTGCTCCAGCCGCTGCCGCTCGGCTTCCTTCATCCGGAAGAACGCCAACCCAAACGTCTGTCCGCTGACCCATTGTACAGTCGCTGCCTCCACCATTAACGGCCATTCCAAGCCTTCCGCATAGATCCGGAGTTCCAGCGAGAGACCTGCCGTGAGCGACACGCTGCTTTCAATCCGACAGCCACCAGCGGAGAGATCCAGGATCATCCCTGTTCCGTCCAGTGTCGGAGAGGAGGAAAACGTGGTGCGAAACTGGACTCTGAAGCGTGGTGTGATCCGACGGTCCTGGGACTTGAGATCCCACACGGTCTTGCCATCCACCTTTCCATCAATGACACGCTGTCCAAACGCCAGTCCATGGAGATCGGCTTCGTTCTCGGTGGCATAGAGGCCATCCGCGGTGAATTCACGAGTCTGAATCCCGCGGGGATGTTGGACCGAAATGTAGATACGAAGTCGCCACTTCTCTCCCTGTGTGTCTGGTTGTGGAGCGGATTCAATCGTGTACCCCTGGTACTCGGCAATTTTCCTCATAGTCCTCTCGATCATTCATCCCATTGAGTGAGTCGGAATGGCAGAAGGATAGCATATCGAGCATGCACTGCAAGCATTTCACGGCTCATCGAGCGCGACCCCGTATATACACGGATACTGATCCGATTTTCTTTGGGGACCGCTCCAAGAATGCACGAATCCCCGACGAATACCGAGTGTGGATCCCGAGACCTTTGAGTCAACTCACTCGTCGCTGCGGTCGCGAAACCGAAGCAGAAGTCTCGTGTTCCATTCGTTTCAATGGCACTCCGCCTGGTGACTCTCTGTTGGTAGTGTTCGTGGAAAACAAGTTCGCAAGGTTCCCTATCCCACAGATTCCTGAAGGTAACGAACTAGCGTTCATTGCTCTAGAGTTGCTCGCAGCTGAATCGGGGAATTGTTGTAAGGATCCGGCTTCGAGATGTAATCTCCGAGCAGCGCAAACCATGAATGCTCTGTGTACTAACCGGGCAGTCATCGCACCGTAGAACAGGAAGCCCCGGATGGCCAGAGGCTTCCCAAGAAAACGCTCAGCGCTTCAATTCGTGAGCGGCGATCCACTCCTTCGCCTCAAAGGCGACATTCATGAGCGCCTCCAGGTCATTGAGACCGAACGAGGTGCCGTTGTGCCAGGCACCGGTCTGATCCTTAAACGGGCGAGAAAAGGTCGTGGCGAAGAATGGTCCGTTCTCGCTCACATTCTGCCAGATCGTCGCTTTGATGTTGCCGCATCGGAGCGTGGTCGCCGGTCGTTTGGATGATGTGGTGGTCGCCATGATGGTTCCTCCTTGTATGTTGAACTGTAGGTGACTCTCTCACGAGAGGAGGAGAGGCACCGCCCAGTTCACGGAGGAACCAGGAGGCAGAGGCCGAAACCGGCGGGCTGGAGAGGATCACGCAGCGGGAATGACAGGTTGACTGGCATGAGCGATGCGCCTCGCAGGCGTTAGCCGGTCGGCTGTTACCGGTGGCGACCAGAAATATTCAACTATACACGGAGGGGCATGAGGGCCCTCGGCTTAAAAGTTCGAAAAGATCAATGATTACAATGGCTTGAAATCGCGACGGTTTCCCCGTTTTATCATGCAAATCAAGGCGTTGATGGGTTTCTACTGATTCCATTGATTCTGTCGAGTGCGGTCTATTTTGCAGAGTTTTAGCACAAATCTAGCACAGTGCTTTCATGCTTCGTGTCCCGACCGTCTCCACGAATCGAGCAAAGATGGGCTCTGCGTCCAGGCTTCCTTGCTGTTCTGAACGGCTGCAGACGACCCAAAGCAGAAGTACACGACTGACCGCTATCAGAGTTGGGGCTTACGCCGATCCGCATAAGAACTCGTGATAAATGGTCCCGCAATCGCAACTCATTGAACAAGCGCCGATTATGGCGTATTGTTCACGAACCCTAGTGGGGTGTTACACGGATAAAATTGGCAAATCCGGTTCATATACGGATCAGCCTAAAATAGTTAGGGCGAACGCACGCTATCATGTCGCCAGAACTCGCACTAAAACTCGTTTCCATCTTCGAGGCCTACTTCTCGGCAGACGAAGTCCGCGAGTTGGCCGCCCTGTTCAAAGTTACACTGACTACTCTTGAAGACTTCGACCCCAAATGGCTGTCGGTCGCTCGCGAGCTCTCCGAGAAGCTCGAACACGGGAACACCCGCTGTTTCATCGATAGTCTGCTTGAACTTGCCAACAGCCGTAGCAGTGATGGCATCGCCCACATGACCTGGGAGCGTCGGGACTTTCATCAGAACATGAGCCCCGTGATTCAGCGAGCACAGGACCTACTGGCCACTTCCGCCTCGCCGAGCGAAATCGCCGTCGCAGCTGGCAACGTGTTTTCTGCGAAATCCATGGTTCGTGAACTACTCGAAACTGCAACGACCGAGATCTTCATAGTTGACCCGTACGTCGGGGTGGGAACGCTTGACTGCCTCCGCAATATCGCACGGCCGATCCGACTCCTTACGGGCACCCACCCTAATTCCATCGAAGCGTGCTTCGACCGTGCGCTCGCCACATTCGCTGCGGAGGGTCATCAGCTCCAGGTGAGGCGCGTCCAGCAACTCCACGATCGACACCTCATTTTCAATGATCGGTGCTGGCTTGTAGGAGGATCACTGAAGGATGCTGGGAAGAAGCCCTTCAACTGCATAGAGATCAGTGACCAGAAAGCGGTCGTGGTCCTGGATTTGGAAGGGAGATGGCAAGCCGCCACCCCTTAATTCATGAGGATTGCGTGGGTGCGATGGCCTAACCCGCAGCACAACTGCAAGGCGTTAGCTAGACGTACGATTGGTCCTTACCGAGGGATCAGAAATCGCAGATCGTAAAAATGAGAGGAATGACCCAATGGCACTGCAACCTGTCTATCTCGTCGCCATCAAGAACTTAGCACCTTTTCTTGAGGCACTTCGTCATGCACAGGCACCTGAAAAGATTGGCGTCCGATTTATTGAGCAACTCGGCTTCAAGAGTACGAATGACCGCCTCTTCATCCCCCTCTTAAAGGCCCTGCACTTCTTGGACGAGGGTGGTAAACCGACAGCTCGCTACCACGCTTTTCTTGACGATACGCAATGGAAGAAGGTGTTAGCGGCCGGGATCAGGGATGCCTATCAAGACCTCTTTCGCGTGAGCAAGAACGCGCAGAGCCTCACGAAAGAACAGTTAACGGGCAAGATCAAGAGCGTCGGTGAGGGGAAAATTTCCCCTGCGGTCCTAGGAAACATGATTAGGACGTTTATGGAGTTGGTCAAGCTGGCGGACTTCAAAACTGAAGCGCCCCAAGAAGTCGCCCCAGAGACGCCACCTGAGGGAACGGCGGCCGAACCGGGCGAACCATTGGCGATAACGGGCATAGGGGCCAAGATAGAGCAGTCAAGCCAAGTAGGTCCAACCCTTGTGTATAGAATTGAAATCGTCCTTCCGGCAGTTCGTGACCAGGCGATCTATGACGCGATCTTCAGAAGTGCGAAGGAGCACCTCCTCAAGTGAGAAATCCCATGGATCTCTATGCCTTTGTTTATCGTGGGGTTCTAGCTGACGAAGCAATCCGGCATGCTATCCCCACGCGGGAAAGCGATTCGAGCGAGCCTGAATCGGATATTAAGCGCCGGATGCCTCTTGAGCTATTCGAAGATGCGACGGTTTTAGGCCCGCGAAAAATGGCTTGGGTATACGTAGCGATCGCCTCTTTTGAAAACAACGTTCGCACATTTATTGAAGAGCGGCTCCTTGAAAAAGTCGGTGCAAACTGGTGGGACACTGCCGTAAGTAAGGAGATCAAAAAACAGGCTGAAGAACGGCGCAAAGATGAGGATCAGATTCGGTGGCATGGCTCCAGAGGGGCGTCTCAGCTGGCATATGTTCAGCTGGGAGACTTAGCACTGCTCATTCAGAATAACCATCCGCACTTCAAAGAACTAATTCCAAGCGTTGAATGGGCAAGAGAGCTTTTTCGAACTTTGGAGCGTTCACGAAATGTCATCATGCACAGTGGTCAATTGAAAATGGCGGATATCGAACGCGTAGCGATGTATATTCGCGATTGGATGCGACAAGTTGGTGGATAGATAAAAGGTGGGCCTTGGAGTGGGCCAGCCAACTAATCGCTTGAGCGGTCGGCCTTCGGCATCCGCTCAGCGCCGCCGTTAATGCGACAGGGCTGAGGACCGATTTATGGCGGTGCAACCTCGTCGCCGAACTTCCGCTCGTGGTCGAACTGAGACATTCAAACGGCAGCATATACGCTGCAACGACTGGCTACAGTCTTTCAAGAAACACATCGGCTGTAAAGATCCGCACACCCATTCACGGCAGCGTTGGCTGTAGGCGACAGTGCGCATTGAGCCTTCGATGACGGGCGGCCGCTATCTGGTTCGGAGCGGTACGTTGGCCGCATCCGACCGGAATGACGATTTACCTGTGTCGCGCTTCACCGACCGCTCGATACCCAACAACGATAAACCAGATGAGCAAGTTGGTCATATTTCTCTGTTCGACTAACTGAGCCTCTATCTCACTGAGTGAAGGAAGCCCCCGGAGGGTCGGAGGCTTCCATCTGAAGCATCTTAGCGCTTCAGGGTATGAGCATTGATCCACTCCTTGGCCTCAAAGGCAACGTTCATGAGCGCCTCGAGGTCGTTGAGACCGAATGAGCTGCCGTTGTGCCAGGCACCGGATTGATCCTTGAACGGTCGGGAGAAGGTCGTTGCGAAGAATGGACCTTTCTCACTGACATTCTGCCAGATTGTCGCCTTGATGTTGCCACATCGCAGCGTGGTTGCCGGTCGTTTGAATGAATTGTTGGTCGCCATGATCTTTCCTCCTTATGTGAAGTGAAGGTGACTCTCTCACGGGAGGAGGAGAGGCACCGTACAGTTCACAGAGGAAACAGGAGGCAGAGGCCGGAACCGGCGGACCGGAGAGGCGTAGGCAGCGGGAGTGACAGGATTCTGGCGCGAGCGATGTGCCTCGCAGGTGCTAGCCGGTCGGCTGTTGCCTCTGGCGACCAAGAAGAACTCTATCGACCACCGACTTGGGTTGAGGAACGGGTCCTGATGACGCATGCAGGCGAATGAGCGGAAGTTTCACTGACCTTCGATCCGCAAGCCGCGGCCGTAGGGATTCGTGGGGCTATCGGGGCTGTACGGATTCCCCGCGCCGTAGGGATTCGTGATCGAATCCGGCGAGTACGGAGAGCCGTACCGGCCATAGGGGTTGCTGGTTGAGTCAGGATCGTACGGGTTGGCGCTCAACTTGCCGCGGTAATTTCCCTGCTGGTCATAAAGCCTTGGCGCATCGGTTGCGAAAGGATTCCTCGCCGATTGATTGCTGAACGGACTGCCGTAGAGGCTGAAGGGATTGTTGATCCCATTCTGCGCAAAGGGACTACCCGCACCAAAAGGATTGGCCGTCGAGTTCTGCTGGTAAGGATTCGCGCTCAGTTCTCCGAGGTCATTGGCGGAGGCAGAAAGAGGAACTAGAAGGAGCAAGAGGAGAATCAGTGGCATAGGGCCCTCCTGTAAAAGGATCGACCTTCATTATGCTACCGTCATATGGAGCGAGCGATCAATGCGAGCGTCATGGGGAAAGCAGGAGGAGATTAGCTGTACAACTTTTTCGCCTATTCCTCTTCAAATCCCTGGCTGGTGAATTTCAAGGTCCGACTGTTCTCGGTGACCGTGCGGACAACGTTATCCGGTGCCCCGTTGGGAATGTCAGCTTCAATTTCTAACGTCACTTTCACGTCAGAGCCTATCAATCCGACAAGATGCGAGATCACTTCATCGGCAATCCGCCCGGCGTCGCGACCTACGCGGGTGGGATCAAGGCTGACGTTCCCGTGAAAGCGTTTTGGTGCTCGTGGACCTTTTGGCGTCAGTACGGCCCCTTTGACGGTTCCTACCCCTCCCTCGCTCGGTCCACTGGTAGCCGCTGCTTCCGACTGACCCGTCGTGGCAGAAACGGTCTTAACCTCTGTTTCCTGCTGCCGCACCGCCACTTCAGGACGAACCAGCAGTCCCGGATCTGTGCTCGTGATCAGAACAGGCTGCCCACAGCGCAAGCCACGATAGCGGCCGGCTGCTTCGTCGAAGCTATCGGCGTAGGCAAACGACTCTTGATGCCATAAGAGAAGGCCGAGCCCGTTTCGTATGGCCTCCAACAACACTTCGGGGCTCCGCAATCTGGGCAAGTAGAGATAGCGGGTAAAATCCTCGACCAGCTGTTGGACAGGAACATGGTTCTTGCCGCGCCACAGAGGGACTCGATCCATTTCGAGGCGGAGCACGGTCGGGCCATAGATATTCAGAAGCCCATCTTTGCCCAACTTCTTGCTGGCTCGGACAGCGAGCGCCTCCGACCCAGAGAGGCGAATCACCTGCCACTCTACAGCCGCTTGCGGGTTGGCCTGCCCTGGCACCAGGAGCCATTGATAGGTTTCTGGGATGCGCGCTGTCACGACACCATCGGCTGCGGTTAATTGTGTTTCAGCCTGCTTGACCTGATGCGGGTCAAGATTGAGCGCCACTTTCTCCGCGAGAATGGCGTCCCATGCGAGATAGCGCCGCACGGCTTCATCCAAGTCTTGAAGCCGAACCTGATCAGCCGCAAGAAAAACGAGGGTATTGCGGAAGAGTCTCGGGCTGTTTCCTCGTGATTCTAAGATCGCTTTCGCAGCAACCTCGGCCGGGTTTCCCGGCTGTTTACTGTACGGATGATCGATGCTCAGGACCACGAGCCTGGCATCCAAATCATCGGGCACATCCTGACCGGACTCAGGCATGGGGTGCACACGAACAAAGTCCCCCGTCTTGCGGAGATTCTCACGGAGCCGACGGTCGAGTTCCTGGGCGACCTTATCGGAATTACGCTTGAGCTGTTCGGCCCGATCCTCGGCAAGTTTCGTGACGGTCGGCTGCGTCGAGTACCAATAGCGGGCTCCGTCCTGGTATAGATAGGTCGCCGCGCTACTCAACCGTCGCAACGCATCGCCAAAGATGTTGGGCGACTCGCCCGGCATCACACAGCCCAGTTTCACGCGTCGATCTTCAATGCCGCGATTCGCAGCCGTGGCAGTCGGGGCAGACCCCAGATAAATCGTCCGGGCCACACGGCGGCCAGCCGCATACTTCCCCAAGTTGGGCACATCACTATCCAGGCGAAGTGGTAGGGCACTGGGACCATCCACATCCTTCTCGATTACCGGCACCCAGTTGTCGGACAGATAGCGCGTCAATTCGAACTGGACACGCGGATCGTCGATCGGAATATTGGAAGGGAGAATCAGTGGATTCCGATCGCCCTTTTCCCACAAACTGTGGATCACCGAAGCCATCAGACGCAGCACTCCGCGCGTCCGCTGGAACTTCACCAGCGTGGACCAGTCCGTGTAGAGCCGGTCGAAGATCTCTGGATGAATGGGGTAGGCGGCCTTGAGCCGCTTTTCATAGTCAGACTCTCGGCATTCGGGCGGAAACTCCGCGGTCTGGGTGGAATACAGATCAAAGAAGGCCTTCGCAACCGTATCGCGCGCCACATACTGAGTCTTTTCCACAAGCGGCTCGAATAGACGTCGGCGGACGATTTCGAATCCTTCTTCCGCACTTGCGGGCCGCCAGGAAGACTCGACTCGTCCAACCACATTTTGCAGCCGATTCAGCGCCTCACGCCCGCGCTGCCCACCCACTTCCACATCATCAGCCTGGGTATGTGGCGATCCAGTTGTATCCGATGCAGGCAAACTGATCACCAATAAACAGTTCTTCGCGAGCTTCGCGGATTCAGTGAGAACCTGCGCAAAAGTGAACTGCGTCTCGAAGCCGCCCGCCGGAAGATCGCTTTGATCATGGAGCTGCCGCGCATAGGCCACCCACTCGTCAATCAGAATGAGACAGGGGCCGTATTCGTTGAAGAGTTCTCGCAGCACATCACCGGGACTGGTGGCCCGTTCATCGTCAGCCTGCACCCGCTTGAACGCCTTCTTGGCCTCTTTCACTCCACCTGCTGCATGCCCCAGTTGCCACGCCAGTTCTCCCCACAATGTTCGGACCACCGTGCCGTCGGATTTCACGACCGGATTACCTGGCGAGATGCGATTCCCAACCAAGACCACCCGCTTCACGGCAGGCAACTTCGAGACGCCAGCCTCTTGAATGACCGCATCGACTCCCAGCAATTCGCTGGGCGGAATCCCGGAGACCAGATGGTAGAGCGCCAACATCGAGTGCGTCTTCCCGCCGCCAAAGTTGGTCTGGAGTTGGACCACCGGGTCGCCGCCGGTGCCGGTCAGCCGTTGCACCGCGCCGACTAATAATTTCTTCAAACTATCGGTCAGATAAGTCCGGCGGAAGAACTCCACCGGCTTTCGATACTCATCTGATCCTTCGCCGATATGCACCTGCCAGAGATCGGCGGCAAACTCCGCCTGCTGATAGCGCCCACTTGCGACATCCTTGTGCGGGTTGACGACCTCACGCCACGGCGTCAGCCCACCTGTGGCCTGGCTTTCGATGGCGGTTCCAACACTCTTGCGCTTCTCGGTCCGCACCTGCTCGTCGAACCGGACGCGCAACAATTCCATTTTCATCTTCTCAACATCATCGGCCTGTGATGCAGAAACGGCTGTCAACAATCGAGACACAGAGTCGAGTGCGCGGTAGGCATCGTCGCCTGAGAAGGGGTTCTGATGGGCCCACTTGTTGCGGACTTCGCGCAATTCACTCACGAGCGATCGTTCAGCCTGGCCCAGCGTCTTGCGAAAGACGAGCTGCCATTGGTTCCACATGACGCCCAAGAGAGCGGCCGCATCCCACCGGGGCTTGTCTTCCGTACCGAACAAGTCCGATTGCGTCTCTCGCACTGACGCCTTGACCTGATCAAACCACAGTTGGGCATGCTGCGCCTTCATCTCACGCTCAACGAATGGCTGCAGTCCATCTTTGAGCAAGTCAAGCGCCTTGCCGACACGTTCGTGGTTCGTAATAGCCATGACTTACTCCTCAATCTCTCCGAACAAGCCTGACTGTGCCTCTTGCGGCTTACCACCCTCACGCGCAAGCCTGGTGATCTCCGGCCAGCTTTGGACGAGGGCGTTGTAGGACAACGCCTCAGTTGCACGTTTCTTGCGCTCACAGAGTGTGTAGAGACGATAGCAGAGTTCGCGGGCTGTCTCGGCTTTGCTCCCAAGCTTGGCAACGAGTTCCGCCGCTGCACTCTCCCCGCCGGCTTCAAGCACGCGGATGAGATGATGCACCATCTCCCAATTGGTGAGACGCTTATCGGTCGTTGGGTCCCAGTCGTCGGGCAACTCGGATGGCTTGAGCAATCTGACCTTACCGGCCTTCGAATTGATGATCCCCGCCTCTACAAGGCCGGAGACGCTCGTATTCTTGGCCTTGGAGAGAGTCTCAGCCACACCATACTCGCCAGAAGCAAAGCCAAACTGTTCGAACCACGCCAGAGCCCATCGACTGTCGGGATCGAAATCGCTCTCCTGCTCAGCCAGCGCTTCGTCGAGAATCTGATTGATGAGTGTTAGCGCCTCGCGCACCGAAAGCGGCTTACCTTCGGCATCGAGTACCCTAGCATAGCGAGTATAGACCGCCATACCTGGACCAATGGCGGCCTGGGCGAGGTCGACCGGCGCGATGTTGCCGCGCTGGAGATGCGCGAGCGCCACAGGCAGCTCGGCCTTGAGCGCGGTGACAAACTCCCGGCGGGTGGCGGTAGGTGCTGTGGGCTCGTGCTTGCGACAGACGAGGACGATGCTGGAGGCGAGGGCGTTGGTCCCCGAACTGATCATGCGGTTGCTCAGTTCGGTTCGCATCGGCCATGTGCCGCTGATGCCGAAACCGGCGCGGATCACGGCGTCGAGGAAGGTCTCCCAGCCGGTACTCGAGGTACCTTCCGAGCTTTCCGTCTCTGATTGCTTGAAGGCATAGTAGATCGTGACCGGAAACGCCGGGTGCGCCTGCTCCACGAGTCGGTGCATTGCCTGCGTCATGCCGTTGAGAAAGAATGTCTCCGCCTTCTCCTTACTGCCGTGGCGATACGGCGTGGCGACCAGTTCCTCGGCCTTCGGCACAGCGAGCGTGGCGAAGAGGTCGGGGAAGACGGGTCGAAGCGAGCGGCGTAGCCAGACGTAAAAGAAGTCCGAAAGGTCGGCATAGCCGATGTTATCGTAATAGGGCGGATCGGTAGAGACGACCGTGTGATGGCTGAGGGATTGATTTGTCGCATCAGCCTGAACACTTCTGCCGAAGAACGATGCATAACTAGCGGCAACACCTTCGATGCTCTCGGCTACCCACACACATCCGTTGCGAAATGACCCCGTCGCATCATGAACAGGGTTCAACTCAGTGAAGTCCCAAGACATTGGTAAAGCCTGCCGAGAAAACGTCGAGCGGGCAGAATCCCGTTCAGGAAACCATCGACAGAGTGTCGTTGAGTAGTCGGTGAGTTTACTAAATGCGAATGCGAGGTACACAGCGACGCTGTCGGCATAGGCGATTGCGCCAGTGCCGCTGGAGTGCAGGGGTTTCTCGTCCTCGGGGAGACCGGCTTGGATGGCGTCGCGTTGCACTCGCTCGCGCACTTCCTGCACCAGGCCGGAGAAGGTCGTCAGCGCCTCAAGCTGGCGGGCGGTGAAGAGGTCAGCGTACGTTGTGAGGCCATAGAGCTGCAGTCGAATGTCCCGTGGATTGTGGTTAATCTCTTGTTCGGGAGCCCACTTCGGGCTTGCTGTTTTCGCGACAGCTTCATGCTCAAGCGTCGGTGCGAGATAAACCCGCCCGCGATCACCCTCGGCGACAATCGCCATAAGTCGCGAACCAAATGTACCTGCAAGCCCTTGTTCGCGAATCGCTGCAACAGGGATCGGCGTGCCCGACATGAGGCACTGAAAGTTGCCACCACGACCAACCTTCGTCCCGTCCTTCGCTCCCTCCGCGTCCTTGGGCTTGCCAACCTTCACTATGAATCGATAGCCGCCGTTCTCGATCACCGGTTCGACATAGGCCTCCTTGCCCACCTTGGTCGAGAGCATGAACGTTGATGCAAGCGGCACATCTACATCGGAGAAAGCCGGGTTCGGGCTCTTCACCGTGCGTGCCCAGAGCCATGCGATCACGGTGAGCTTCTCGCCGACGTACTGTTTCAGATCTGGCCTGTCCTTGGCCATCTCTTTGGTGACCTCAATTTTCGGGTAGAGATGGCCGATCCGCTTTTCGGCCTCATCACGCATCCACTTGCCGTAGTAGCGCACGTCCTCTGCTAGGCCCTGTGCGCCATGCCATTCCTTCTTGAAGAGCGTCTCGTCCTTCCGCGATTCCGGATTCACCGGAGGCTTGCCGGCGAACTTTGGAGGAATCTCAATCATCGCCTTGTTGATGAGCACCGCGACCGGATTAAGGTCGCTGGCGTAGGCTTCGAGCCCGAGCCGTTGTGCCTCAAGTGGCAGTGCTCCACCTCCAGCAAAGGGATCGTGGAAGGCCGGCAGCTTGTTGCGATTGAACAGTTCCTTGGCTCGCGGATGATCGGCATTCTCCGCACAGGTCCTCCGCCAACTCTGCCAAATTTCATCGCGCGCCGCCTGGAGCACCTTCTCGTTCGTGGTATTCTCCCATTGGACGAGGTCTTCAATGATCGGTGCTTCCGGGTTTCCCGTGGGTAGATGGACCGGATAGGATGGTTGGCCAAGGAGGGACCGACCATGCAAGACACCGCCCTGTATCAGTATCTGCTGGGCCTACAATCACCGTGGACCGTGAGCCG
>Ga0224500_10001671_pt1 | contig 12810 bp, 10 predicted proteins | sample SF_Oct11_sed_USG_FD_168126 | JGI IMG/M metagenome (GOLD analysis project Ga0224500, IMG submission 168126) | Sediment microbial communities from San Francisco Bay, California, United States - SF_Oct11_sed_USGS_4_1 | ecosystem: Environmental > Aquatic > Marine > Sediment | place: USA: California... | reverse complement strand
CCGCCTGGTTCACCAGGAGCTGTAGTGCATCGACCGGACGACCGTCGCCGCCGGTGAGGCTACGGGCCGCCACCCCGCGAACTTCATAGACCAGAAGCTCTCCCTCCTGGCTCTCCCCGATCTCGAAGGGCCCGAGGTCGAGCCGCTCGATCAGGCCGAGCAGGAAGGTTCCGGGCTTGGAGAGCTCGCCCCGCGCCGTCCCCACGGATGGCTCGGAAGATCTCGGCAAGGCGCGGGGAGCCTCTTCGCGCTCCCCGCGACCACGAAAGCTGCGCTCACTGCTCTCAGCGCGTCCGCCGCGCTCCCCTCGGCCGCCGCGCTCCGCCCGGCCGCCGCGTTCCCCTCGGCCGCTGCGCTCTCCACGGCCACCACGCTCTCCCCGCTCCGGGCGCTCGCCCCGCTCCGGGCGGTCTCGCTCGGGCCGGCGTTCCGGCGGCTTTCGGTCCCTGGGTACGGCCACGATGACCGTGCGTCCGGCCAGCCCCGACACTTCCCCCCCCGCGTAGACGTGGATGGCCAGGGCCTCCCGATCCACGCCGAAGAACTGCACCGCCTTCGCGATCGCTTCATCGCGTGCATTTGCCACGAACTCGTGAGCCTCATTCCTGAGGTCGTACACCTTGTTTCTCCTCGTTCTGCTCTGCGCGCAGGCGACTCTGCCTATGCGTCTTCCTTGCCTGCCTGCTTGGACTGAGTGGCCGTCACTGGCTGCATCTTACGGCCAATCCACAGCTGATGCCCGATCGCCAGGACGTTGCTCAACATCCAATAGAGCACCAGTCCCGACGGAAACTGATAGAACAGCACCGTCATCATGATGGGCATGATCGTCATCATCATGCGCGCTTGTGCGGGATCTGCCTGCATCGGCGTGATCTTCTGCTGCAGCACCATGGTGGCGCCCATGATCAGGGGCAGGACGCGCACCGGGATGCCGATGCCCGGAAGCATGAAGAGCTCGTCCGGCGCCGAGAGATCGTCGATCCAGGAGACGAAGGGCGCCTGGCGCAGCTCGATCGAGCTGCGCAGCGCATAGTACAAGCCGATGAAGACGGGAAACTGCAACAGCATCGGGAAGCAGCCACCGAGTGGATTCACCTTCTCCTGCTTGTACAGCCGCATCATCGCTTCCGACTGCTTCTGGCGATCTTCGGCGAATTCGGCCTGGATCTGCTTCATCTTGGGCTGCAGGCGCCGCATCCGCTCCATCGAGCGCATCTGTTTCAACGTCAGCGGTGCAGTCACGAGGCGCACCAGCAGCGTCAGAATGATGATGGCCACGCCGTAGTTCGGGACGATCGCGTGCAGCGCATGAAGCAGCCAGCTGAACATCCGGGTCAGCGGTGCCACCCACGCCCAGCCCGAATCGATCGCCGCTCGCAGGTCGCCGCCCATGGCCTCGAGCCGCTCGGGCTCCTTGGGCCCGATATAGCCGCGAAACTCCCGCGCCACCGACTGGCCCGGCGGGAGGCGGACCGGATCGAAGAACAGCTCGACGGCTCCCGCGCGAGACTGCTCGAGAACGATGATGCGCGCACTGGCACGCTCGGGCGTATCCGGGATCAAAGCCCCCAAGAAATACGGCGTCTTGAAGCCGACCCAGTCGATCTCCCCCAGCAGCGGCTCGTAGACGCTGACCGGCTTCTTCCCGAACATCGCACCAAAGAATCCCGCACTCCCGAGCCCCGCCACCGGCCGCGACTCGATCGATCCGTCGTGGAGTACGGCGAGAGCCTGCTCGCGAAAATCGTTGCCCTCGCGCACCTCTGCCGCCCAGTCGACCAGGAAGCGCGGCTCGATGTCGCGCTTCGACGCATTCTCGATCTCCAGCAGCATCCGGAACGCGTAGGTATCCGCCTCGAATCGGTACGTTTTGAGAACACGAACGCCTTCTTTCTCGAAGCCGAAAGCAACTAGATCGTGCTCTTCTCGCTCGATGCCCCAGATCGTACTGGACAAGTCTCCCAGCTCGAGCTCGAGCAGTGGTGTCCCGGCCACGGCTCCCCCGACGCGGCTGCTGGGATCGAAATCGACCAGCACGACGGGATCCCCTCTGCGATCGACGTATCGCTTCAGCTCCCAGCGTCGGATCACGCCACCCCGGCTATCAAGATCCACGCGATAGAGCGGCCGGTCGACCGAGATCTCGCGACCCCTCACCGGCTCCGCGTCAGCCGCGCTCGCCCGAAGCGGAGGGGCCGCCGGCGAGGCCTCTGGGAGCTCGGGAAATCGCTGCGGGGGCGAAACGTCCACACCCTCTCTCGGCTGCTCCTGAATCTCTCCCGCCACCTCGCTCGGGGTCGCTGCACGGTTCTTCTGCTGCACCATCGACCACGTCGACAGAACCAGGAATGAGAGGGCAAACGCGAGCAGTAGATTGCGATCCACGTGGGTGCCTCAGGGAAGCGGGTCCATGCCGAATCCCCCGAAAGGCCGACATCTGGATAGCCGACGGGCTGCGATCCAGACGCCCCGGAGCGCCCCATAGCGCTCGATGGCCTCGATTGCATAGAGGGAACAGCTCGGCTCGAAGCGGCAGGCGGGCCCCAGCTGTGGCCCCAGCAGCAGCTGGTATGCGCGGATCAAGCCCAAGAAGAGCCCTTGCAGCGGACTCCCTCGCCTCCGAGCTACGCGCATTGCAGTGCTCCAGCTTCCCGTGCCAGCCGCTCGAGCTCCGCTCCCAGCTCCTGTGTCGACAGTGCACATGCGCCCGGCTTCGCGATCACGACGACGTCCAGGTCCTGGCGCAGGCCGGATCGCGTCCTTCGGAACCAATCGCGAATCCGACGCTTGATCCGGTTCCGGGCTACGGCGTTGCCCACTTTCCTGCTCACGGTGATTCCCAGGCGACATCCTTGGCCACCATCCGCCACCAGCAGCACAACGCTGCTCGAGGCGCTCCGGCGTCCCTGCTGGCTCACCCGGCGGTATTGCCTCGGGAAGCGAATTCGGTCCGCCCGGCCGAAGCGGCCTGTTTGCTCCCCCACTCCTACTTGCAGGGAATCGCGGCAGCGATGCGTTTGCGGCCCTTGGCTCGGCGCCGCTTCAGAACAGCCCTCCCGGCCCGGGTCTTCATCCGAGCACGGAAGCCATGGACGCGCTTGCGGCGAATTCGGCTGGGCTGATAGGTACGCTTCATGGGGGCACCCCTCGAGGCTGCTTCCCGACGCCTGGGCCGACACGACCCCGAGCCTCGAAGAACCCGCAAGTTAGCCATCCATCAAACACGATGTCAACGCCCCAGGACCTCAAAAGACCCGCTTCTTCTCCGACGGAACCAGCGCATTCTCTGCGTCTTTCCCGTGGTAACATCACACCCACGACAGCTCTTCCGCGGCTGCGACCCACGCACGGGAGGCATCGAGACAAACTCCGACAGCAGAGAATCCCTCTCCTTTCCGAGCCTTGAATCTCTTTTGTCCCGATCGACTCCCAACTCCTATTCCTACTCTTCATTAGGTATCTGAAAGAAACCAAGAAGCGAGACGAAAAATCCAGATGAAATTCACCATCACCCGATCCCAGCTCCAGCGTGGGCTCGCACGCATTCAATCGATCGTCGAGAAGCGCAACACCATGCCCATTCTCGCCAACGTGCTCATCGAAGTCTCCGGCTCCGAAGATGCGGGTCAGATGGAGCTCTCCGCAACGGATCTCGAGGTGGGAATCCGCAGCACCCATCCCTGCACCACTTTCGAGAGCGGCTCTGTCACGGCCTCCGCCAAGAAGCTCTACGAAATCGTCCGGGAGCTCGCTGACGAACCCATCCAGATCCAGATTTCGAGCAATGCGTATCTCACCATCCGCTGCGCGCGTGCCGAGTTCACTCTCGCCGGCACTACTGCGGATGAGTATCCGACACTACCTGGTTTTACATCGAAGAAGATGGCGACCGTCCAGGCTGCGGTGCTGGCAGAGATGATCGATCGCACCATGTATGCCGCGTCGGTCGATGAAACGCGCTACAACCTGAACGGTGTGTTCATCGAGCAGCAGCCCGATACCGGGAAGGTCCGCATGGTTGCCACCGACGGACACCGACTCGCCTATGCCGATCGCGCTCTCGGCACGGACCTCGGTGATGTCGCCAACGGCGTGATCATCCCCCGCAAGGGCCTGGCCGAGCTCAAGCGCCTCGTCGATGAGGAAGACAGTGATGAGGTTCAGCTTGGCTTTCGGGGGAACAGTGGACTCGCGCGCAAGGGTGATGTCACGCTGGTCATGCGACTCATTGAAGGTGAGTTCCCGAACTATCGGCAGGTCATCCCGAACGACATGGTGCACCAGCTGACTCTCCCCACGGAGCCGCTCGTGCACGCGCTGCGCCGCGTCTCTCTGCTCTCGGCAGAGCGCAGCCGAGCCGTCAAGCTCGAGCTCAACGATGGCCATCTGGCACTCTCTTCGAGCAATCCCGACCTGGGGGATGCGCGCGAAGAGCTCGACGTGGACTACGCCGGCGAAGCCATCACCATTGCCTTCAATGCGCGCTACCTCATCGATGCGCTGGGCGTCGCGAGCAGCAAAGAGGTGAAGCTCGCCTTTCGCGATTCCCTCTCACCAGCGCAGGTACAGCCCGCCGACGATGAAGACTCCCTCGCCGTCGTGATGCCGATGCGCGTCTGATCCGGTTCGCCCCGCATATCTTCCGTGAACTCGGAACCTTTACGGGGACTTACGCATTTAGTACCTTCCCGCGCGGTCGCGCCGGAGCCCGTGCCGGCGAGCCCCCCGGCCCGTGGGCGCGGGGGATCTCGTGAGGTGTGGAGCGGGTCGCGGATCGATGCCCAGATGGGTTCGCGATCCTTGGGAATTCCGGGCCAACGAAGCGCTCGAGAACCCCGATCGTCACAATCGTTTCACAGGGGCAGCTGCGCTGCTCGAGGGGTCCGGATCGCCCCTAGGGACATTTTTCAAGTGAGCTACGACGCCAGTGCCATCGAGGTGCTCGAAGGTCTCGATCCCGTCCGCAAGCGGCCGGCGATGTACATCGGGACCACCGGCCCAGAGGGTCTCCACCACCTCGTCTACGAAGTCGTGGACAACTCCGTCGACGAGGCCGTGGCTGGCTACTGCAAGGAGATCGACGTCATCATCCACCAGGATTGCAGCGTCACCGTCAGCGACGACGGCCGCGGCATCCCCGTCGACATCCACCCCACCGAGAACCGCTCGGCAGCCGAGGTCGTGATGACGACGCTCCACGCCGGCGGAAAGTTCAACGACAGCACCTACAAGGTCTCCGGGGGTCTGCACGGCGTCGGAGTCTCCGTCGTGAACGCTCTCTCCGAGCGGCTCGAGGTGGAGATCCGCCGCGATGGCAAGGTCTGGCGCCAGACCTATCGGCGCGGCGACCCCGACAGTGATTTCGCCGAGATCGGCACCACCGACAAGACCGGCACCCGGGTGACCTTCCTGCCGGACACCGAGATCTTCGCCGTCGTGGATTTCGAATTCGACATCCTCTCCCAGCGACTGCGCGAGCTTTCCTTTCTGAATGCCGGCCTCCGCATCAAGATCTCGGATGAGCGCTCCGGCAAGAGCCACGACTTCCACTACGACGGCGGCATCGTCTCCTTCGTCGAGCATCTCAATCGCGCGCGAGCCCCGCTGCATCGTCCCCCGATCTACCTGTCCGGGGAGCGAAGCTTCACGAGCGGCAAGAAGGAGGTGTCGGTCGGCATCGAGATTGCGCTGCAATACAACGAATCGTACAACGAGAGCGTCTACTCCTTTGCCAACAACATCAACACCATCGAGGGCGGAAGCCACCTCGTGGGATTTCGCACCGCGCTGACCCGAACCCTGAACCGCTACATCAGCCAGCAGGCGAAGAACGGCAAGGATGCGGGCGAGGCACTCACCGGGGAGGATGCGCGCGAGGGACTGACGGCCGTCATCTCCGTGAAGCTCCCACAGCCCGAGTTCGAGGGTCAGACCAAGACCAAGCTCGGCACCAGCGACGTGCGCGGCCTGGTCGATGGCTTGCTCTACGAGCAGCTCGGTGCCTTCCTCGAGGAGAACCCGGCGGTCGCGAAGACCATTCTCGCCAAGGTCCAGGACGCGGCGCGCGCGCGCCTGGCCGCGCGCAAGGCCCGCGATCTGGCGCGGCGCAAAGGGGCGCTCTCCGACCACAGCCTGCCGGGCAAGCTCGCCGACTGCCAGGAGCGCGATCCGTCGCGGGCCGAGCTCTTCATCGTCGAGGGCGACTCGGCGGGGGGCACCGCAAAGCAGGGCCGTTCGCGCGAGACGCAGGCCATCCTCCCCATCCGCGGCAAGATCCTGAACGTCGAGCGCGCGCGGCTCGACAAGATGCTCTCGAGCCAGGAGATCCAGGCGCTCGTCACCGCGATCGGCTGCGGCATCGGGCCCGACTTCGACGGCGAGAAGGCCCGCTACCACAAGATCATCATCATGACCGACGCGGACGTGGACGGCAGCCACATCCGCACCCTGCTGCTCACCTTCTTCTACCGGCAGATGCGCGACCTGATCGAGCGGGGCTACCTCTATATCGCGCAGCCGCCGCTCTTCAAGGTGAAGAAGGGCAAGTCCGAGCGCTACGTGAAGGACGAGCGCAGCCTCGAGGAGTATCTCCTCGATCTGGCGCTCTCCGGCGTGGAGGTCAGCGGCGCCAGTGGGGGCCCGCCTCCCGAAGAGGACACCCTGCGCCGCGTGCTCGCCGCGGCGAGCATGTATCGGAAGCTGCTCGAGCGCATCGCAATGCGGCGCATCGACGACCGCATCGTGGACGCGGCGGTGTGGGAGAACGCACCGCGCGAAGAGCAGCTCTCGGAGGAGTCCGTGCTGCTCGAGCAGGTTGCGCCCGCAATCTCGCGGCGCATCGGTGCGGAGGTCGTCGTCGGTGACGGCATCTCCTGGAGCACCGAGCCGGATCCGGAGCACGGGGGACACCGGCTCGTCGCGGAGACGCGCCGCGCGGGCGTGATGTTCCGCACGCCGCTCGGCACCGAGTTCATTCGCTCCCCCGATTTCCAGCGCCTCGGCGAGCTCGCGGTGGCGATGCGCGCCGCGGGAGATCCGCCCTTCCAGGTGCGGCGCGGCGACGCGGAGTCCGAGGAGATCGCGGGGCCGGTGGCTCTGCTCGAGCGCCTTCTCGAGCTCGGCGGCAAGGGACTTTCGATCCAGCGCTACAAGGGCCTCGGCGAGATGAATCCGGATCAGCTCGCGGAGACGACCATGGAGCCCGGCTCCCGGACCCTGCTGCAGGTGCGCGCACCCGACGACGTGGAGGCCGACGAAGCCTTCACGACACTCATGGGCGACGACGTCGAGCCCCGACGTCAGTTCATCGAGCGCAACGCATTGGACGTGCAGAACCTGGACATCTAGACGCGCAGGCTCGCGCGGCCGGACCGGCCCCGCGTGACCCGCGAGAAACGACAACGAGAGCTCTTCCTTGGCCGAAGGAACCGACACGACCGATCCCGCGGGCGGCGCCCCTCCGCCGGCGTTCACGACGCCGCCCGTCAACATCGAAGACGAGGTGCGCAGATCGTTCCTCGACTACTCGATGTCCGTCATCATCAGCCGCGCGCTGCCGGACGTGCGCGACGGTCTGAAGCCCGTTCACCGCCGCATTCTCTACGCGATGAACCAGGAGGGCCTGCTCTCCACGCGCGGCTACTCCAAGTCCGCGGGCGTGGTCGGCGAGGTTCTCAAGCACTACCACCCGCACGGCGACTCGGCGGTCTACGACGCCATGGTGCGCATGGCCCAGGATTTCTCGCTGCGCTACCCGCTGGTGGACGGCCAGGGCAACTTCGGCTCCATCGACGGCGACCCGGCCGCCGCCTATCGCTACACCGAGGCTCGCCTCAACCCGCTCGCCGAGGAGCTGCTGCGCGACATCGACCGCGAGACGGTCGACTTCACGCCCAACTTCGACGGCGGCATGCTCGAGCCGGTGGTGCTCCCGACGCGCGTTCCCAACCTGCTCGCCAACGGCTCGTCGGGCATCGCCGTCGGCATGGCCACGAACATCCCGCCGCACAACCTGCGCGAGCTGATCGACGCGCTGGTGCTCGTGATTCGCCAACCGGCCTGCACGCTCGACGATCTGCTCGAGAAGATGCCCGGGCCGGACTTCCCGACGGGCGCGCTGATCTGCGGATCCGAGGGCATCCGCTCGGCCTACGCCACGGGCCGGGGTCTGCTCACGGTGCGCGCGCGCGCCGACTTCGAGGAGAGCAAGCGCGGACCGCGCATCGTCGTCACCGAAATTCCCTTCATGGTGAACAAGGCGTCGATGCTCGAGCGCATCGCCGAGCTGGTGCGCGACGGCAAGATCGACGGCGTCACGGATCTGCGCGACGAGTCCAACCGCGAGGGCATGCGCATCGTCATCGAGCTGCGCCGGGACGCGCCCGGCGAGGTGGTGCTGAATCAGCTCTACAAGCAGACACCTTTGCAGACCACCTTCGGCGTGAACCTGCTGGCGCTGGTCAACGGACGGCCGCAGGTGCTGACGCTGAAGGCGGCCCTGCGCCACTTCGTCGACTTCCGCCGCGAAGTGGTGGTGCGGCGCGCCAGCTACGACCTGGTGCAAGCCGAGGCGCGGGCGCACCTGCTCGAGGGCTTCGCCATCGCGCTCGAGAACCTCGACGCGGTGATCGCCGTCATCCGCAGCGCGCAGGACACGGCCGGCGCACGTGCCGAGCTGATCGCGCGCTTCGAGTTCAGCGAGCGGCAGGCGAACGCGATCCTCGAGATGCGCCTGCGCTCGCTCACGGCGCTGGAGCGCCAGCGCATCCTCGACGAGCTCGAGGCGATTCGCGCGAAGATCGCGGATCTGAAGAGCCTGCTCGCGAGTGACGAGCGCATCCTGAGCGCGGTCGTGGAAGAGCTCGACGAGATCCGGGAGAAATTCGGCGACGAACGGCGCACCGAGCTCGCCGCGGCTGTCGAGGGGCTCACCACCGAGGATCTGATCGTCGAGGAGGACATGGTCGTGACCGTGTCGCACCTCGGCTACATCAAGCGCAATCCGCTCACCCAGTACCGCGCGCAGCGCCGCGGCGGCAAGGGCGTGAAGGGCATGGACGCGCGCGAGGAGGATTTCGTCGAGCGGCTCTTCGTGGCGTCGACCCACGCCTACATCCTCTTCTTCACCACGCGGGGCAGGGTCCACTGGCTCAAGGTGCACGAGCTGCCCCAGCTCGGCAGGGCCGCGCGCGGCAAGTCGCTCGCCAACGTGCTGCAGCTCGCGGAAGGCGAGCGCGTGCGCGCGACGCTCCCGGTGCGCAGCTTCGATGAGGCGGCGGGCGACCACGTGCTGCTGTGCACGCGCAAGGGCGTCGTGAAGAAGACGCGCCTGGACGCCTTCGCCAATCCGCGCCGCGGCGGCATCATCGCGATCAGCCTGGACGAGGACGACGAGCTCATCGCAGCCTGCCGCACCAACGGCCAGCAAGAAGTCATCATCGCCAGCCGCGGTGGCAAGTCGATCCGCTTCCCCGAGGATCAGGTGCGCCCCATGGGGCGCAGCGCGGCGGGCGTGCGGGGCATGTCGCTGCGCGAGGGCGACTCCGTGGTGGGCATGGAGATCCTGTCGCCGGAGGCGACCATCCTCACCGTCACCGAGAACGGCTACGGCAAGCGCACGCCGCTCGGGGATTACCGCCTCCAGCGCCGCGGCGGACAGGGGATCATCACGATCCGCACCACGGCGCGCAACGGCGAGGTGGTGAGCGTCGCGCAGGTGATGGACGACGACGAAGTCATGCTGATCACCGACGGCGGCAAGGTGCTGCGCGCGCGCGTGGCGGGCATCTCGACGATGGGCCGCGCCACGCAGGGGGTGCGCATCATGAACCTCGGCGAAGGGGAGAGTCTGGTGTCCATGGCGCGCCTCGCCGAGAGCGACGACGAGAGCAACGGCGACTAGGGGGTTGGCTTGAAGACGCAGCGTTCACGCAAGGAGTTCGAGCGCGCGCAGCGCGTGATTCCGGGAGGTGTGAACAGCCCGGTGCGCGCCTTCGGATCCGTGGATCAGACGCCGCGTTTCATCGCCAGGGCCAAGGGCGCGCGTCTGTGGGATGTCGACGGCAACGAGTACATCGACTACGTGGGCTCCTGGGGGCCGATGATCCTCGGCCACGCCGATCCGGGCGTGCTGCGCGCGTTGCGCGCGGCGGCCGCGCGCGGCACGAGCTTCGGTGCGCCGACCGAGCTCGAGACGGAGCTGGCCGAGCTCGTGTGCAAGCGCGTGCCCAGCGTGGAGCGGGTGCGCATGGTGAGCTCGGGCACCGAGGCGACGATGAGCGCCCTGCGCCTGGCGCGGGCCGCCACCGGGCGCGCGCGCGTGCTCAAGTTCGAGGGCTGCTACCACGGCCACGCAGACGCGCTCCTGGTGGGTGCGGGCAGCGGCGTGGCGACACTCGGCATCCCGGGCTCGCCGGGGGTGCCCGCGGCCTTCACCGAGCTGACGCTGCAGGCGCCGTACAACGATCTCGGCGCGGTGCGCGAGGCCTTCTCCCGCTGGCCCGGCGAGATCGCCTGCGTGATCGTCGAGCCCATCGCCGGAAACATGGGCATGGTGCTGCCGCAGCCGGGCTTCCTCGGCGGGCTGCGCGAGCTGTGCGACTGCCACGGCGCGCTGCTGATTCTCGATGAGGTCATGACCGGCTTCCGCGTGGCGCGGGGCGGCGCGCAGTCCCTCTACGATGTGACGCCGGACCTGACCACCTTTGGCAAGGTGGTGGGCGGCGGCCTACCGGCCGCGGCCTACGGCGGGCGCGCCGAGCTGATGACCCAGATGGCGCCTGAGGGACCCGTCTACCAGGCGGGCACCCTGTCCGGAAACCCGCTCGCCATGGCTGCCGGCTGCGAGACACTGCGCCGCCTGGCGCGTTCCGGCAGCTACGAACGGCTCGGGCAGCTGACGGAGCGGCTGTCCGGCGGGCTCGCAGAGGCCGCGGCCGAGGTGGGCGTCCCCCTCAGCACCGCCCACGCCGGCGGCATGTTCGGCTTCTTCTTCCACCCGGGCCCCGTCGACTGCTTTGCGGACGCCCAGAAGTCCGACACCGAGGCCTTCAAGACCTTCTTCGCGGCCATGCTGGATCAGGGCATCTATCTCGCGCCCTCCCCGTTCGAGGCGGCCTTCGTCTCGCTGGCCCATCGGCCCGCGGACGTCGAGGACACCCTCGAGGCAGCGCGCCGCGCGCTGCGCAAAGTGGCCCGGGGGCGAGCAAAATCGCGTTGAGGGCGGCAGCGGGCTCGGCTAGCATGCGCCGCGTCGCAGGGCCCGGGCCGACTCGACCCGGGCCCTCGGCGTCTGGCGCGAGGCTGCGCGCGAGCGGGGAAGATCGGACGAGCGGGCCGGAGTCGCCATGATGAACCGGCCGGAAGACGGAGAACAGGGGGAGCGCTGGCGCGCCGCGCGGCGCAAGGCACTGGCCTACCAGGGAGCGACCGAGGCCGTTTTCGCCATCTTGATCGCCACTGGCCTTGGATACTGGGCCGATCTGCACTGCGCGACGGCGCCGCGCTATCTGCTGATCGGAGTCGCCATCGGCTTCGCCTCCTTCGTGCTGCGGCTGCTGCGGCTGGGCCGGCAGCTGAACGAAGTATCTGAACACCGAGACGATCGAAGCGAAGAGGCCCCGTGAGGATCGATCCCATCGAACGAACCAATCTCACCTTGTCTGCAGGCGCGGTCGCCGTGTCGCTGGCGTTCGCGAATCCCGCATTCGCCTGGAGCTTGGCTGTTGGCGCGCTGATCGAGGCATTCAACTTCCGGGGTCTGCGCCGCTCCGCACAGTTCTTGTTCTGGGGGCACATCCGCAGCGCGGGCGGCTGGACCGGGGTCTACGCGCTGCGCTTCCTGTGGCTGATCATCGGCATCGGAGCGGCGCTCTCCTTCGGCGCGGATCCGATCGGTCTCGTCGTCGGACTTTCCCTCATCATGCCCGCGGCGATCTTCGAGGCGTGGCGCGGCCGCCCAGCCATCGATCCCTGCGCGCCGCAGCTGGCGCCCGACGATCCGGAGTGGGAGCAGTGGAACGCGTGGCTCGCGCGCGTGCGCGAGGAGGATGACGCGTGATCTTCCACGAACTCGAGCACTGGATCGAGGTTCCCTGGGTGATTCAGGCGGCGCTGCTCGCCGCCGCGCTGCTGCTCTTCGGCGGCGTGCTGGTGCGCCGTCGGGTCGCCGAGCCGCAGGGCGGCGTCGTTCCCGACGAAGGCATCAGCGTGCGCAACATCCTCGAGGTACTCGTCGAGTGGCTGGCCGGCCTGGCGCGCGACCGGATGGGACCCGATTGGCGCCGATACTTTCCGATCATCGGCACGATGTTCTTCTTCATCCTGGTCTCGAACCTGATGGGCTTGATCCCGGGACTCGATGGCGCCACGAGCGACGCCAGTACGACGTGGGCCTGGGCGGTGATCTCCTGGATCTTCTACACGGGGATTGGCATCCGCAGGCACGGCATCGGGAACTACCTGGTCAAGTTCATGGGCCCGAGCTTCTTCGAAGCGCAGATCGCTGGCCGTACGGTGCACTTCCGCTTGATCATGCCCCTGTTCCTGCCCCTGGAGTTGCTGCTGGACCTGGCTCGCATGCTGACGCTCGCCGTGCGGCTCCTCGCGAACATGTTCGCGGATCACACCGTGATCGGCGTCTGGCTGACTCTCGTGCCGGTGGGAATTCCGGCCATCTTCATGGGCCTCGGGCTCATCATCTCGTTCCTGCAGGCATTCGTGTTCGCCCTGCTCACCATGATCTACATCGGCTTGGCGCTCGAGGAGCCCCACTAGAGGGGTCCCGAGGGCGCGAGCCCATTGACACAA
>Ga0224500_10001670_pt1 | contig 12814 bp, 12 predicted proteins | sample SF_Oct11_sed_USG_FD_168126 | JGI IMG/M metagenome (GOLD analysis project Ga0224500, IMG submission 168126) | Sediment microbial communities from San Francisco Bay, California, United States - SF_Oct11_sed_USGS_4_1 | ecosystem: Environmental > Aquatic > Marine > Sediment | place: USA: California... | reverse complement strand
CTCGACCAGGAAGCGGCCCATCTGCTCGTCGCCGACGCGCGAGATCATCGCCGCCTTCATGCCCAGCCGCGCGGCGCCGAACGCGATGTTGGCCGAGCTGCCGCCGAGGTACTTGGCGAAGCTCGCGACGTCCTCCAGGCGCGAGCCGACCTGCTGCGCGTAGAGGTCGACCGCCAGCCGGCCGAGACAGGCGAGGTCGAAACGTCGGGTTCCGGGGAAGTGCAGCCTGCTCAAGCAAACCCTCCTTTCGGATCGACCGACGATCTGTTGCTGCCAGTCTAGCGTGAGCGCCCGGCCGGCGACGCACCGGTCGACCCGTCGGAGCGCCGGTGCCCGTCGCACCTTGCGTTGATCCACTGGTGAGCGCGCGCGCTCCCCGCTACAGTGGAGCGCCTCGCATCGACCGGACGCAACCCGATGGCCACGACCGCAACGCCTCGCCACGCCAACACCCGCGCCGTCATCACCGGCGGCACCCAGGGCCTGGGGCTGGCGGTGGCGCGCCGGCTCGCGCAAGAAGGCGCGGCGGGCATCGTCGTCAGCGGCCGGCGCGAGGCGCTCGGCGAAGCAGCGGCAGCCGAGGTGCGCGCGCTGGGCAGCGAGTGCCACTACGTGCGCGCCGACATCGGCGTGGCCGGCGACTGCCGGCGCCTGATCGACGAGTCGCTGGCCCGGCTGGGCAGCCTCAACGCCCTGGTCAACTCCGCAGCCACCACCGAGCGGGGTACCCTGCTCGACACCACGCTCGAGATGTGGCAGCAGCAGATGGACATCAACGCGCGCGGGCCCTTCCTGCTGATGCAGGGTCTGGTCCGGCACCTGCTCGAGCGTGGCGCTGCGGGCTCGATCGTCAACGTGCTGTCGCAGTCGGCGCACTGCGGGCAGTCGTTCCTGGTGCCGTACTCGGCGTCGAAAGCGACCCTGGCCAACCTGACGAAGAATGTCGCGCAGAGCTACCGCGCGCAGCGCATCCGCTGCAATGGCGTGATGGCCGGCTGGATGGACACGCCGGGCGAGACCGCGATCCAGAAGAAGGCGCACGGTGCGGCAGACGACTGGCTGGTCCGCGCCGAGGCGTCGCGGCCGATGGGCCAGCTCGCCAAGCCAGCCCAGCTGGCCGGCCTGATCAGCTACATGCTCAGCCCCGAGTCGGGCGTGATGACCGGTGCGCTGGTCGATTACGACCAATGGGTGCCCGGCGCCCAGCCCGAATAGCGTTGACCCCTCCGAGGAGACCGAAATGAGAAACGTCGCCGTGTTCGGCGCCGGCCGCATCGGCCGCATCCATGCCACCAACCTGGCCGCCCTGCCGGGCGTGCGCCTGCGTTTCGTCTGCGACCCGGTCGCCGACAGCGCGGCCGGGCTGGCTCAGTTGCTCGGTGCCGCCGTCTCGACGCCCGAGGCGGTTCTGGCCGACAAGTCGATCGACGTGGTGGCGATCGCTTCGCCCACCGACACCCACAGCGACCTGATCCACCGCGCCGCCGCGGCAGGCAAGCACATCTTCTGCGAGAAGCCGGTCGACCTGTCGGTGCCGCGCGCGACCGAGTGCGCCGCCGCGGTCAAGGCCGCCGGCGTGGCCTGCATGATCGGCTTCCAGCGCCGCTTCGATCCGACGTTTGCCGAGGCGCAGGCGCGGCTGGCGCGTGGCGAGATCGGTGCGCCGGAAATGCTGGTGGTCACCAGCCGCGACCCGGGCGCGCCGCCGGCCCCATACCTCAAGGCCTCGGGCGGCATCTTCCGCGACATGCTGATCCACGACTTCGACATCTTCCGCTGGATCCTGTGCACCGATATCGGCGACGGCGGCGACGAGGCCGCGACGCTGTACGCCACCGGCTCGGTGCTCGTCGATCCCGAGATCGCGAAGGTGCCCGACATCGACTCGAGCATGGTCACGATCCGCACGAAGAAGGGGCGGCTGGCGCAGATCAACACCAGCCGGCGCGCGGCCTACGGCTACGACCAGCGCTTCGAGGTGCTGGGCGCGAAGGGCCTGCTGCAATGCGGCAACCTGCGGCCCACCGAGGTGGTGCAGTCCGACGCCGCGAGCGTGCGCGCCGACAAGCCCGAGCACTTCTTCCTGCAGCGCTACCGTGAGGCCTACCGGCTCGAGCTCGCACACTTCTTCGAGTGCCTGCAGTCGGGAGCACGGTTCCGCACTACGATCGACGATGGCGTCGCCGCGCAGAAGCTGGCCGACGCGGCGGCGCAGTCGCTGGCCAGCGGCAAGGTGATCACGCTTTGAGCGACCGGCTGCTGAACGTCGGCATCGCCGGCCTCGGCCGCATGGGCCGGCGGCATGCCGAGCAGCTGGCATGGCGAACGCGCGGCGCGCAGCTGGTGGCAGCGTGCAGCCCGCTCGAGGAAGAGCGGGCCTGGGCCCGCGGCCACCTCGGTGCGGCGGCCCTGTACGACGATTTCGACGCGCTGCTGCGCGACCCGCAGGTGCAGGCGGTGGCCATCGTCACGCCGACCACGTTGCACGCCGCGCAGACGATCGCCGCGCTCGAAGCGGGCAAGCATGTCTTCGTCGAGAAACCGCTGGCGCTGGATGTGGCCGGTTGCGAGCGCGTCGTCGCCGCCGCACGCGCGCATCCGGACCGCATCGTGATGGTCGGCTTCGTGCGCCGCTTCGACCCGCACTACCTGGAAGCCAGGGCGCTGATCGACGCCGGCCGCATCGGCCGGCCCTTCCTGATCCGCTCCCAGACCTGTGACAAGAACGACCCCGACGGTTTCTTCGTGCGCTTCGCACCGACCTCGGGCGGCATCTTCATGGACTGCAGCGTGCACGACATCGACGTCGCGCGCTGGATGCTCGGCAACCCGAAAGCGCAACGCGTCTTCGCCAGCGGCACCATCGCGCTGCACGGCGGCCTGGCCGACTGCGGCGACGTCGACAACGGCCTGGCGATCGTCGAGTTCGAAGGCGGCGCCCGGGCGCAGTTCTACGCCAGCCGCACCCAGGCCCACGGCAACGACATCAGCACCGAGGTCATCGGCACGGCCGGCAGCGTGGGCATCGGCGACGGCGCGCGGCGCGATCGCGTGCAAAGCCGCGACGCCGAGGGCGTGCACCACCGCGTGCTCGCCGATTTCATCGAGCGCTTCGATGACGCCTTCGGGCGCGAACTGGCGGCCTTCGTCGCCGCGTGCCGCGGCGAAGCGCCGCTGCCATTGACGCTGGCCGATGCCACCGAGGCCACGCGCATCGGCGTGGCGATCACACGGTCGCTGCACAGCGGGCTGGTCGAGACGGTCTGAGCGCACAGGAGGGGATTCCCGCCAGCAGCGTGCGCAGCGGCTGGGGTTGACCCCGATCGTCCGCGGGCCCATGCGCCCTAGCATCGATGCGCCGATGAGCAACGATGCCCGCCTCGACTTCTGCCGCCGCCTCGCTGCCGACGCCGGGCGGCTCGCGCATGGGGCGTTCGGCCGTGCGGCGCTGCTGCCGGACAAGGGGCGGCACGACGAGGTCACCGCGATGGACCGCGAAGTCGAGCGCGTGGTGCGCGAGGCGATCTCGCGCGCGTTCGCGCACGACGCGATCCTCGGCGAGGAGGACGGCGCCAGCGTGGATGTCGAGCGCGCCGAATTCGTGTGGATCATCGACCCGATCGACGGCACCGCGAACTACGCGCGCGGCATCGCGCACTATTGCGTGTCGATTGGCGTCGTGCGCGACGGCGTGCCGGTGGCCGGCGCGCTGCACGACCCGAGCCACGACCGCCTGTACTGGGCTGCGCGCGGCGCCGGGGCCTGGCTCGACGAAGGCGGCGCCGCCCCACGCCGGCTGGCGGTGAGCGCGGTCGACCGGCTGACCGCAGCCACCATCGAGTGCGGCTGGTCGCTGCGAAGGCCCCAGGCCGACTACCTGGCGCTGGTCGAGCGCATGCTGACCGCCGGCTGTGCGATCCGCCGTGCGGGCTCCGGCGCCCTCGGCCTCGCCGACGTGGCGGCCGGCCGCACCGAGGGTTACGCCGAGCTGCACATCAACAGCTGGGATTGCGCCGCCGGGCTGCTCCTCGTGGCCGAGGCCGGCGGGCGGATCAATGACTTCTTTCCCGGCGGCGGGCTGCTCGCCGGCAATCCAGTTCTGGCCACCAACGCGGCGCTGGCCGAGCCCCTGGCCGCACTGGCGGGCGTACCCCTGCGGCCCGATGCATGACCCTTTTCCCCACGCAAGGAGACACGACGATGACTGAACGGAAGACCTCACCACTGACCCGCTGGGTGGCAGCCTCTGCGCTGGCCCTGGCTGGCGCCGCTCCCGCATTCGCGCAGCAGGGCGAGCTGGTGCTGTACTGCAGCGTGCAGGAAGAGTGGTGCCGTCCGATGGTGGCCGCCTTCGAGAAGGCCACCGGGATCAAGGTGCTGATGACGCGCAAGAGTTCGGGCGAGTTCTATGCGCAGATCAAGGCAGAGGCGGCCAATCCCAAGGGCGACGTCTGGTGGGGCGGCACCGGTGACCCGCACCTGCAGGCCGCCGAGGAAGGCCTGACCGACCCGTACGTTTCGCCCAAGCTCGACGAGCTGCAGGACTGGGCGGTGCGCCAGGCGCGCGCGGCCAAGTTCCGGACGGTGGGCATCTACGCCGGTGCACTCGGCTACAGCTTCAACACCACCGAACTCGCCAAGCGCAAGCTGCCCGAGCCCAAGTGCTGGGCCGACCTGGCCAAGCCGATCTACAAGGACGAGGTGCAGGTCGCCAACCCGAACTCGTCGGGCACGTCGTACACGATGCTGGCCACGCTGGTGCAGATCATGGGCGAACAGAAGGGCTTCGACTACCTCAAGGCGCTGCACAAGAACATCAACCAGTACACGAAGAGCGGCGCTGCGCCGGCGCGCGCGGTGGCCACCGGCGAGTCGCTGATCGGCATCACCTTCCAGCACGACGCGGTGATCCAGGCCGTTGGCGGCGCGCCGGTGAAGATCGTCAGCCCCTGCGAGGGCACCGGCTACGAGATCGGTTCGATGAGCATCATCAAGGGCGCCAAGAACCTGGCCAACGCGCGCAGGTGGTACGACTGGGCGTTGGCGGCCGACGGCGGTCAGGCGGTGGGTGCGGCCAACAAGGTCAGCTACCAGGTGCCGTCGAACAAGAAGGCGCCGGTGCCGGCGCAGGCGCCCAAGCTCTCGCAGATCAAGCTCATCGACTACGACTTCGCCAAATACGGCTCGTCGGCCGAGCGCACGCGCCTGCTGAAGAAGTGGGACGACGAAGTCTCCAAGCTGCCGAAGTGACGCCCCGACGACGGTGACGGGTCGATGACCGCGGCCGCGCTGCGCACGACGAGCCAGGCACCGGCGCCGCGCGACACGCCGAGCGTGGCGCTGGCCGCGGGCGCGCTGGCCCTGGTCGGCTGGGCCGCACCCGCGCCGGTGGCGCTGGCCGCCACGACGCTGGCATTGATCGCGGCCTGGCTCGAACGGCCGGCACTGAGCGCGCTGGGCGCTGCCGCGGCATTGGCCTGGCTGCTGGGCAGCGGCTTTGCCGCCGGCACCGCGGGCAGCGCGTTCGGCTGGCCGGTCTACGCGGCGCTGCTGGCACTGACCGTGCTCTTCGCGCGCGCGCTGGCGCGGCGCGGCCTGTTCGTGGGCGATCCGATCGTCGCCGCGATCGTGATCACGATCGCGGCGCTGCTGGCGTTGTTCATCTTCTTCCCGGTGGGTAAGTCGCTGCTCGCGGCCGTTCTCGACAACGAGGGCGCGTTCGCACCCGCGCTCGCCATCGAGCGGCTGCTCTCGCCGGACATCTGGGGCCTGGGCTGCTTCGGCGGCCGCATCCATTGCGGCGTCGCGATCAACTCGGTGATGCTCGCGACGATCGTCGGCCTCGGCACCACCCTGCTCGGCCTCGTGATGGCGCTGGCCGCGCAGCGCGGTGCTCAGCGCTTCTCCGGCCTGTACAGCGTGATGGCGGTGCTGCCGATCGTCACGCCGCCGTTCGTGATCGCGCTCGCGCTCGTCGTGCTGTTCGGCCGCACCGGCCTCATCACCGGCTGGCTCAGCGTCGTGTTCGACGTGCCGCGCACGCGCTGGATCTACGGCCTGACCGGCGTGACGCTCGCGCAGATGCTCACGTTCACGCCGATCGCCTTCATGATCCTGCATGGCGCGCTCGCGGCCGTGAGCCCGTCGCTCGAGGAGGCCGCGCAGACCCTGCGAGCCTCGCGCGCTCGCGTGTTCCGCACCGTCACCTGGCCACTGCTGCGCCCGGCGCTGGCCAATGCCTTCCTGCTCGGCTTCGTCGAGAGCCTGGCCGACTTCGGCAACCCGGTCGTGCTCGCCGGCAACTACGAAGTGCTGTCGACCAAGATCTTCTTCGCGGTGGCCGGCGCGCAGCACGAGCCGGGGCGCGCGGCGGCGCTGGCCACGGTGCTGCTGGGCTTCACGCTGATCGCGTTCTGGCTGCAGCAGCGCTGGCTCGGCCGCGCGAGCTACGTCACGGTCAGCGGCAAGGGCGACGCCGGCCTGCCGGCGCAGCTGCCGGCGTCGCTGCGCCGGGGCTGCATCGGCGTGGCCATGGGCTGGATCGTGTTCACGCTGGCCTGCTATGCGGTCATCGCGGTCGGCGGCTTCGTCAAGGACATCGGCCGTGGCGACATGACGCCGGTGATGGCGCACTTCAGCGCCGGCTTCGCCGTCGAGTGGCGCGACGGCGCGCCGGCCTTCGTCGGCTCGGCATGGGACAGCTTCTTCACGACCGTCGAGGTCGCCGCGATCGCCGCGCCGCTGACCGCGGTGATCGGGCTGCTGTCGGCCTACGTCATCACGCGCCAGCGCTTCGCCGGGCGGCGCACTTTCGAGTTCCTGACGATGGTGAGTTTCGCGGTGCCAGGCACCGTGATCGGCGTGGCCTACATCGTGGCCTTCAACGTGCCGCCGGTCGAGCTCACCGGTGGGCTCGCGATCCTGGTCCTGTGCTTCGTGTTCCGCAACATGCCGGTGGGCGTGCGCGCCGGCATCGCGGCGCTGGCCCAGATCGACAAGAGCCTGGACGAGGCGTCATCGACCCTGCGCGCCTCGACCCTGCGCACGCTGCGCAGGGTCGTGATGCCACTGCTCAAGCCGGCGATCGTGGCCACGCTCGTCTTCAGCTTCACGCATGCGATGACGGCGGTGAGCGCGGTCATCTTCCTGGCCACCGCCAAGTACAACCTCGCGACGGTCTACATCATCGGCCGCGTCGAGGCCGGCGAGTACCCGCTCGCGATCGCGTACTCGACCGTGCTGATCGTGTTCATGCTGACGGTGCTGCTGCTCGTGCAGTGGCTCACCGGCAGCGTGAAGCTCGGGCGGCGCTCGCAGGCCGACATCGTCACGGGGCATTGAGGATCCGATGAGCGACCAGAACAGGAAAGCCGGCGGCGTCGTCTTCGAGCAGGTGACCAAGCGCTATGGCAGCTTCGCCGCCGTCGACGCGGTCTCGTTCACGATCGAGCCCGCGACGCTGGTCACGCTGCTCGGGCCTTCCGGTTGCGGCAAGACGACGACGTTGCGCATGGTCGCCGGGCTGGAGCCGGCGACCAGCGGCCGCATCCTGATCGGCGGCGCCGACGTCACCCACCGCTCAGCGGCCGAGCGCGACGTCAGCATGGTGTTCCAGTCGTACGCCCTGTTCCCGCACATGAACGTGCTCGACAACGTGAGTTACGGCCCGCAGTCGATGCGGATGCCGCGCGCGCAGGCCGAGGCGCTCGCGCACGACAAGCTGAAGATGCTCGGTCTGTCGGGGCTGGAGAAGCGGCTGCCGTCCGAACTGTCGGGCGGGCAGCAGCAACGTGTCGCGGTCGCACGATCGCTGGTGCTCGAGCCCGCCGTCCTGCTGTTCGACGAGCCGCTGTCGAACCTCGACGCCAAGCTGCGCCGACGTGTGCGCCAGGAGATCCGCGAGCTGCAGCAGTCGCTCTCGCTGACCGTGCTGTACGTGACGCACGACCAGAGCGAGGCGCTCGCGGTCAGCGACCAGATCATCGTGATGGACGCCGGCCGCATCGCCCAGCAGGGCACGCCGCACCAGCTGTACCGGCAGCCGGCCGGGCGCTTTATGGCCGACTTCATCGGCGACGCCAACCTCGTCGATGGCGAACTGGTGCCCGACGGCGCGGGCGGCCTGCGCTTTGCCGCGGCGGGCGTCTCCGCGCCGGTGCGCGCCGACGGCGCCGCGCCTGGCGCTTCGACGCTCGCGCTGCGGCCGCACCGACTGCGCCTCGTGGCCTCTGGCGAGGGCGCGGTTGCAGGCACCTGCAGGCGCGCCGACTACCTCGGCAGCCACCTCGAGGTGCTGGTCGACACGCCCTGGGGCGAACTGCTGCTGTTTGCCGATGCCGACATGCCCGCGCCGGCGCCGGGCGCCGCGCTCGGCGTGGCCTTCGCACCCGACGACGCGATCGTGCTGCCGCGCTGAGCCGCGCGCATCATCGCACCACACCGCACAGGAGTCCCCATGAGCTCGATCACTCCCGTCGTCTCGATCAGCAGCCTGACGCTGCAGCCGCGTCCCGCGGAATGGAAGCCGCCGGCCGGCACCAAGGGCCGCTTCGACGTCAAGCGCGCGCGCGCGGCGCCGTTGATGGGCCTGTCCAAGCTCGGCTGCACGCTGCACGAGGTCGCCCCGGGCGCGACGGCGTACCCACACCACAGCCACCGCGCCAATGAGGAACTGCTCGTCGTGCTCTCGGGCCGCGGCGAGCTGCGCTACGGCAGCGCGCGCCATGCCGTCAAGGAGGGCGACCTGATCGGCTGCCCCACCGGCGGGCCCGAGACGGCGCACCAGCTGATCAACAGCGGCAGCGAGCCGCTGCGCTACCTGGCCATCAGCACGATGATCGACCCCGACATCTGCGAGTACCCCGACTCGGGCAAGGTCGGCGCCTACGCGGGCGACCGCGAGGGCGAGTTCGTGCACCTGTCCAACTACAAGAGCGCGATCGACTACTGGGAGGGCGAGTGAGACTGCCCTAGTTCGACAGCTTGCTGAACACGAAGTCGGTGTTCGGCGTGATCGCGTGGCAGCCGAAGCACTGCTGCTGCGCCGCGGCGTCGAGCAGCGGCGCACGCGATCCGGCAGCGAAGACCTGGAAGCCCCAGCCGCCGGTGGCCGCGTACTTCTTCGTGTCCTTCTCCATCACCGCCACTGCGAGACGCTGCTTCTGGAAGGTGAAGCTGCCGGCGCCCGAGGCGAGCACGCCGGGCTCCCAGAGGTCGAAAGCGATCACTGCACCGTTGTTGAACTGCGCGGTGCCGCTGTCTGCCAGGCTGCGGTAGCCCTGAAGCGCCGGACGGTTGGCGTAGATGTTGTGCAGCCCCGGCACCTGCGCGCCGAGGTCCACACCGTTGAAGACAAAGCCCGGCGTCACGACGCCGGTGGTCACGTGCGTGAAGAGCCGGAAGTCGTCGGGGAAGCGGACCTCGCCCGCGTGGGCGGGTGCGAGGGCCGCTGCGGCCAGCGCCGTGGACACGAGCAGTTTGGCGAAGATCATGGGTCGCTCCTGGTTTGAGTGGTGGAGTCGGCCGCGCCCGGCGAGGGTGCCACCGCGCAGCCGCGACGCGATTGCAGCACCGGTCCGGCGCGCAATCTGTGACCGTGGTCACCGAGCGCGGGCCTTGGCGTCCGGCGACGGCGGCTTGCGCGGCGCACGCCAGCGCCACCATGGCAGCGCGCGCGTGAGCGCCAGCACATGCCCCGCGTCGGCGTGCGCGGTGCAGCCCGGCAGCGCGGCCAGCGCCTCGTGCCAGGCGGGGCTGGCCAGCAGCGCGCGCAGACGGCCGATGGCCTCGCGTTCGAGCGCGTCCTTCAGGCACACCAGGTAGTAGTCCTCCTCGGCCAGCGGCACGAAGTGCAGGCCGAACTGCGCCGCCGCCGGCGCGATGCCCAGCCCGACGTCGGCCGCGCCGCTGGCCACCGCCGCGGCCACCGCGACATGCGTGTCCTCGCAAGGCCCGTGAAAGCCGTGCACCCGCTCGGGCGCGATCCGTGCGGCAGCCAGCAGGTGCTCGGCGAACAGGCGTGTGCCCGAGCCTGGCTGCCGGTTGACGAAGCGCATGCCGGGCCGCGCCAGGTCGCCGATGCCCAGCACCTCCAGCGGGTTGCCCGCCGCGGCGATCAGCCCCTGCGTGCGGCGATGGCTGGCAATCAGCTTGTGGCGGCCCGGCTTGAGCAGGCCCTTCAACGCACGCGCGAAGCTCGGCAGCGCGCCGCCCTCGACCGCCGGCACGTGAAAGCCTGCCACCTCGCAACGGCCGTGCGCCAGTGCCGCCAGCGCGTCGGTGCTGCCTGCAAAGCGCAGGTCGATGTGCAGGTCGTGCAGTGCCTCGGCCGCATCGCGCAGCAGCGGCAGCGCCAGGTCGTGGCTGGCGTACAGCGTGATCGCTTCGTGCGCCGCGTCGAAAGCCAATGCCAGCGTGCGTTCCAGTTCGCTGCGCAAGGCCTCGATGTGCGGCGCGAGCCGGTTGCGCGCGCGCGTCTCGGCCCACAGCAACCGCTCGGCCACTGGCGTCAGGCGCGCCGCCTGTCCCTTGACCCAGACGACCAGATCGGCGCCGAGCACCTGCTCCCAGTGCTTGAGCTGGCCCCAGGTGTGCCGGTAGGAACTGCCCATCGCGCGCGCGGCCGCGCTGATCGAGCCGGTGTCGTGCAGCGCGCGCAGCAGGTCGATCAAGGGATTGGCCAGCTCGGCGCCGCGCTGTGCGCGCGACGCCGGCGCAACGAAGCCGTACTCGATGTGGATCGCGCGCCGCCTGCCCTCGCTCATTGCCACAGTCTGGCACGATCGCATGTGTGTGCCGCGGCCCGGCACAATGGTCTGGCCCTCACCGCCCGACCTGTACGCCAAGGACGCTGCGCCCATGATCCAGCTGCACTACTTCCCCGGCAACGCCAGCTTCACGCCGCACCTGCTGCTCGAGGAGCTGGGCGTGCCGTTCGAGCTGAAGCTCGTGGACCGCGCGAACAATGCGCACAAGTCGCCCGAGTACCTGAAGCTCAACCCGAACGGACTGATCCCGGTGCTGGTCGACGGCGACCTGGTGCTCTACGAGACGGCGGCGATCATGCTGCACCTGGTCGACACGCATCCAGCGGCCGCTCTGGCACCGGCGCTGGGCACGGCCGAGCGCGCGCACTTCTACAAGTGGCTGGTGTGGCTGTCGGCATCGCTGCAGTCGCAGATGCCGATGTATTTCTACACCGACCGCTACGTCGCACCGGGCAACGCGGCCGGCGCGTCCGAGGTCAAGGCACTGACCGAGGCGCGCATTGTGAGCCTGCTCGACCAAATCGAAGCGCACCTCGTATCCCACCGCGGGCCCTGGATGATGGGCGATCGATTCAGCGCACTCGATCCGTACACCTTCATGCTGTGCCGCTGGACACGGGCGATGTCCCGGCCCGCGCGCACCTTGCCGCATGTGGGGCCCTTCCTGGAGCGCATGCTGCAGCGGCCGGCCACGCAGGCCGTCATCGCGCGCGAGAAGTTGCCGCAGCCCTGGGTCTGAAGCGACGACGCACGCCGGCCTTCAGGGCCCGATGTCCTCGTGCAGGCACAGGATGTTGCCTTCGGTGTCCTCGAACCAGGCGGCCTTTTCGGACCCGAGCACGCACACGTGCTCCATCGTCTTCAGGCCGGGCAGGTCGTAGTCGGCAAATCGCACGCCGCGGCGCTTGAGCTCGGCCACCGCGTCGCCGATGCGCCCGACCTTGAAGCTGATCGCCGTGTGCTCGGCCTTCGTGCCGCCGGGCTTGGGGAACAGTGCCAGCTCGGTGCCGCCGCAGTGGTAGACGAACTTGCCGTCGGGCTTGAGCCCCATCGGCACGAGACCGAGCTGCTGCTCGTAGAAGCGGCGCGCACGGTCGAGGTCCTTGACCGGCAGCATGCAGGTGACCTGCGTGGCGGCAATCGGGCTGGCGACGGAAGCGGCGGGTGCGGTGGTGGTGGACATGGAGCCTCCTCGGCAGCGGCGGCGGGGCGCCGCCGGTCCTTCCAACGTAGGCGCTGGCCCCGCCGTGCGCAATGAGCAATTTGGAGCATGCGCTGCCTGGCGATGGTCATCGGCAACCCGCACCCCGAGCCGCTCCAGGGGCCTGCAGCGTTGGAGACGGAGACGACGACGGTGGCCGACAGCCGGGCGCCAAGGTGCGAGATGGATCGCGAGTATGGGTTGACGGTGCGGCATCGATGGGCTGGTGACGACTCAACAGTACATGCGACGCTGCAGATCGCGGAACTCGGCAACGGCGACAAATGGGACGCTGGGCATCGACTCGCGACGGTCGGCTGCACTCGCATCGCGATCATTCGAGCCCACACGCCGAGCGCGCGAGATCGACCCCTATGCATAGATGCCGACTATGCGTAGCTCGATGCCCGAGTACCTCGCCATCGCGAACCGAGAGCTACGCATAGTCTGGGGGCCGCCGGCGTGCGCGCCGCAGCTCGCATTGGCGTTGCCTACGTTCTTCGAAGTCACGCCGCCGTCTGCCTTCCCGAGGTAGCGCGCACCGCAGCCGGAATCAGTGGCCCCATCGTTCGCATGAGCACGACTGCGAGCGCTTGCCGTGGGCGAACGAAGACTATGCAGAGCAGCGAATTCAATCTCGTGCCCACCGTTCCTCGTGAAGCACGCTGACCGGATCGTGAACTACGCATAGTTGAGCACTATGCATAGGGGTCGCTACGCAAAGCTTTCCATAGCGACCCACTCCCGACCTTCGGGTTTCTCCAAAGCTGCCCGTTGCTCAGCGCTGGCTCTTCGTGTTTCGCTTCCACGAAGCAGCCGTTCGTGACCTCCAGCAGCCGGCCATCTC
>Ga0224500_10001668_pt1 | contig 12819 bp, 12 predicted proteins | sample SF_Oct11_sed_USG_FD_168126 | JGI IMG/M metagenome (GOLD analysis project Ga0224500, IMG submission 168126) | Sediment microbial communities from San Francisco Bay, California, United States - SF_Oct11_sed_USGS_4_1 | ecosystem: Environmental > Aquatic > Marine > Sediment | place: USA: California... | reverse complement strand
TGACGTTCTTGATCTCGGCGCGCGTGCCGAACGCCGCCTGCCCCATCGGCCGCACCGACACGTTGGCGTCGCAGCGGAACGAGCCTTCCTGCATGTTGCCGTCGCAGATCTCGAGGTAGCGCACCAGCGTGTGGATCTTCTTCAGGTAGGCCACCGCTTCGCGGGCCGAACGCATGTCCGGCTCGGACACGATCTCGAGCAGCGGCGTGCCGGCGCGGTTCAGGTCGATGCCCGACAGCCCGTGGAAATCCTCGTGCAGCGACTTGCCCGCGTCCTCTTCGAGGTGCGCGCGCGTGATGCCGATCGTCTTGCGCGTGCCGTCCTCGAGCACGATCTCGAGCGCGCCGGCTTCGACGACCGGCCGCTCGTACTGGCTGATCTGGTAGCCCTTGGGCAGGTCGGGGTAGAAGTAGTTCTTGCGCGCGAAGACCGAGCGGCGCGAGATCTTCGAACCCGTCGCGACGCCGAAGCGGATCGCCATGCGCACGGCTTCACCGTTCAGCACGGGCAGCACGCCGGGGTAACCGAGGTCGACGAGGTTGGCCTGCGTGTTCGGTTCCGCCCCGTAGGCGGTGGGGGATCCCGAAAAGATCTTGCTGCGCGTGGCGAGCTGCGCGTGGATCTCGAGGCCGATGACGGTTTCCCACTGCATAGGGGTTAGGGGTTAGGGGTTAGGGGTTGGTCGGAACAGACCGCTGCGCGGGCTCAGGCGTAGCCCGGTGCGATGCGCTGGTGCCAGTCGGTGTGCTGCTGGTACTGGTGGGACACCGAGAGCAGCCGCGATTCGCCGAAGTGCGGACCGACGAGCTGCAGGCCCACGGGCAGGTCCTCGCCGCCTTCGTTGACGAAGCCGCAGGGAATCGAGATGCCCGGCAGGCCCGCCAGGTTGGCCGCGATCGAGTAGATGTCGTTGAGGTACATCGCGATCGGATCGCTGGTCTTGGCGCCGAGTTCGAACGCGGCGGTCGGCGACGTGGGACTCAGCACCACGTCCACGTCGTCGAAAGCGCGCGCGAAGTCTCCGGCGATCAATGCACGGCACTTCTGCGCCTGCAGGTAGTACGCATCGTAATAACCGGCCGACAGGACGTAGGTGCCCGTCATGATGCGGCGCTTCACTTCCGCGCCAAAGCCTTCGCCGCGCGAACGCTGGTAGAGGTCGAGCAGGTCCTGCGGCTGCTCGCAGCGATGGCCGAAGCGCACGCCGTCGAAGCGCGACAGGTTCGACGAGCACTCGGCCGGCGCGACCACGTAGTAGGTCGGCACGGAGAGCGGCAGGCTCGGCAGGCTCACGTCCTTGATGACCGCGCCTTCCTGCTGCAGCAGGTCGATCGCCGCACGCACGCACTTCTCGACCGCCGGGTCGAGGCCTGCGCCGAAGAATTCGCGGATGATGCCGACGCGCAGCCCCTTGAGCGGCTGGTTCAACTCGGCTGCATAGTGCGGCACCGGGCGGTCGACGCTGGTGGAGTCGTTCGGGTCGAAGCCCGCCATCGCCTCGAGCAGCAGCGCGGCGTCTGCCGCCGAGCGCGCCAGCACGCCGGCCTGGTCGAGGCTCGAGGCGAACGCGATCATGCCGTAGCGCGACACGCGGCCGTAGGTGGGCTTGATGCCCGTGAGGTTGGTGAGCGCGGCCGGCTGGCGGATCGAGCCGCCGGTGTCGGTGCCCGTGGCAGCCGGCGCCAGGCAGGCCGCCACGGCGGCAGCCGATCCACCCGACGAACCGCCCGGCACGCGCTTGAGGTCCCAGGGGTTCCTGACGGGGCCGAAGAAGCTGGTCTCGTTCGACGAACCCATCGCGAACTCGTCCATGTTGGTCTTGCCGAGCAGCACGGTGCCCGCGGCACGCCAGCGCCTGACGACCGTCGCGTCGTACGGCGCGACGAAATTGGACAACATCTTCGACGAGCAGGTCGTGAGGATGCCGTCGGTGCAGAAAATGTCCTTGTGCGCGATCGGCACCCCCGTGAGCGGGCCGCCCTCGCCCTTCGCCAGCGACTCGTCCGCGGCCCGTGCGTCAGCCAGCGCGCGATCGGCCGTCACCGTGACGAACGCATTGAGCTCGGGTCCGAGGCGTTCGATGCGGCCGAGGAAGTGCAGCGTCAGATCGAGGCTCGAGAACTTGCGGGCGCGGAGGCCGGCGGCGAGTTCCGAAACGGTCAGTGTGTGCATGGGTCGTTTACGGCGAAAGGGCGGGGAAAGGTGCCCGGGTTCACGATCCGGGCGCGAAACCGTCCGACGGCGCCCGAAAGTGGCACCATCGCGGTCGCTTGGTCACTCGATGACCCTGGGTACGAGGTAGAGTCCGGCCGCGACGCTCGGCGCGTTGTGCTGGTACTTCTCGCGCTGATCGGTCTCGGAGACGACGTCGGGACGCAACCGCTGGACCTGGTCGGCCAGCGGGTGCGCCATCGGTTCGACGCCGGCCGTGTCGGCGGCCGCGAGCTGCTCGACGAAGTCGATGATGCGCGAGAGGCTGTCGACGTACACGGGCATCTGCGCCTCGCTGATCTCGAGGCGTGCGAGGTGGGCGATCCCCTCGACCTGGGTGCGTGTCAGGCTCATCTGGAAATGCTCGAAAGGACTGGAAAAAACAGTCACAAATCATACACGCGACCTTGTGGAATGTCGTGACTATGGTTAAATTGCCGCGATTTAGCGCAAGGCAGCGCTCCCCTCCTCAATTCCGCGAATCCTAAATGTTCAAGAAACTCCGGGGCTACTTCTCCAACGACCTCTCGATCGACCTTGGCACCGCCAATACGTTGATCTACGTCCGCGGCAAAGGCATCGTGCTCAACGAACCGTCCGTCGTTGCCATCCGCGAGGAACCCTCCCGCGGCGGCAAGAAGATCGAGGCCGTCGGCACCGAGGCCAAGAACATGCTCGGCCGCACGCCGGGCAACATCACCGCCATCCGCCCCATGAAGGACGGCGTCATCGCCGACTTCACGGTCACCGAGAAGATGCTGCAGTACTTCATCGAGAAGGTGCACGGCAATCGCATGATCCGCCCCAGCCCGCGCGTGCTGGTCTGCGTGCCTTACGGGTCGACGCAGGTCGAGCGTCGCGCCATCCAGGAATCCGCCGAAGGCGCGGGTGCGCGCTGGGTGCGCCTGATCGAGGAACCCATGGCGGCAGCCGTCGGCGCCGGCATGCCGGTGCACGAGGCCCGTGGCTCGATGGTGCTCGATGTCGGCGGCGGCACGTCCGAAGTCGCCGTCATCTCGCTGAACGGCATCGTCTATGCCGCATCGGTCCGCATCGGCGGCGACCGTTTCGACGAGGCCATCATCAACTACGTGCGCCGCAACTACGGCATCCTGATCGGCGAAGCCACGGCCGAGCGCATCAAGATCGAGATCGGCTCGGCCTACCCCGGCCAGCACGTCAAGGAAATCTCGGTCAAGGGCCGCAACCTCTCCGAAGGCGTCCCGCGCAGCTTCACCCTCAACTCCAACGAAATCCTCGAGGCCCTGCAGGAACCGCTGCAGGGCATCGTCGGCGCGGTCAAGGCCGCGCTCGAGCAGACCCCGCCGGAACTCGGTTCGGACGTCGCCGAGCGCGGCATCGTCTTGACCGGTGGCGGCGCGCTGCTGCGTGACATCGACAAGCTGCTCATGGAAGAGACGGGCCTGCCGGTGGTGGTCGCCGAAGATCCGCTCACCTGCGTGGCGCGCGGCGGCGGCAAGATGCTGGAGCTGATCGACGAGCACGGTCCGGGCCTGTTCGGCCTGGACTGATCGCGACCCCTCCCGGCCCGCCGTGGTCGAGCTGTCCCACGACTCCCGCCCGATCATCGGCCGCGGACCGCCGCTGACCGCGTATTTCCTCACGCTGACGGCGATCTCGGTCGGACTGATGATGGCTGACCAGCGCTACCACCAGATCGACCGCATCCGCGAATCGCTGAGCAGGGTCATCTATCCGGTGCAGCGTGCGGTCGACTTCCCCTTCCGCGCGACGGACTGGGTCACCGGGTCCTTCGCTGACCGCAGCCGCCTGCGGCAGGAAAACCTCGAGCTCACCGCCCGCCTGCGCCTCGCCAACCTGCAGCTGCAGCGGTTCGCGGTGCTGGAGGAAGAAAACCGGCGCCTGCGCGAAATGCGGGCGAACACTGCGGGCATCGCCGAGAAAGTGCTGGTCGCTTCGATCCTCAACGTCGACCTCGATCCTTTCCGGCACCGCGTGCTGCTCGACAAGGGCGCGGCCGATGGCGTGTTCAAGGACCAGGCCGTGCTCGACGGCGAAGGCATCTTCGGCCAGGTATCGAAGGTCAACGCAGCCACGGCCGAGGTCATCCTCATCAGCGACGCCGAGCATGCGATCCCGGTGCAGTCCAATCGCAGCGGCATACGCACGATTGCCGTCGGCACCGGCGACCAGAACAAGCTGTCGCTGCCATTCGTCACGGTCGAAGCCGACCTGCAGCCGGGCGACCTGCTGCTCTCCACCGGGATGGGCGGCGTGTTCCCGCCGGGCTACCCGGTGGCGCAGGTATCGACGGTCAAGCGCGCCGGCAGCATGTTCGCGCTCGTCGAAGCCAAACCCACGGCCAGGCTCGACCAGGCACGCGAAGTGCTGCTGGTCTGGTTCAAGGCGCCGGTCGAAGCCGCCCCCGCTGCAACGGATGCCGCAACAGCCACGCCAACGGCGCCGGCAGGTGGGCAATGAGACCGATGAGCATGTTCGCCCGCCGGCTGCTCTACTGGCTCAGCATGGCTGCCGGCCTCGTGCTGGCGATCGTGCCGCTGCCGGGCTGGCTCGACCCTGTCCGGCCCGACCTCGCACTGCTCGCGATGATCTACTTCGTTCTCACCAGCCCGCGCATCGCGGGGCTCGGCTACGCGTGGCTGTCGGGCCTTTTCCTCGACGTGCTGCGCGGGATGGTGCTCGGGCAGCACGCGCTCGGCTTCCTGGTCGTGGGATACCTCACGCACAAGCTGCAGCTGCGCATGCGCATGTTCCCGATCGTGCAGCAGGCGGTGATCGTCATGCTGCTGCTCGGCCTCTACCACTTCCTGATGTTCTGGATCGACGGTCTCACCGGCCACGGGTTCACCGGGTGGGTGCGCTGGCTGCCGGTGCTGTCGGGCGCATTGCTCTGGCCGCTGGTGGTTGCGCTGGGTGACTCGCTCACGCGCCGCTCCAACTGACCCAGAGCGCGATGGCCCGCAACTCCCGGCTCAAGGATCATTACGCCGAACAGCGCATGTTCGGCCGGCGCGTCGTCGCCGCCTCGTTCATCATCATGGTGCTGCTCGGCCTGCTGTTCGCCCGGCTCCTGTACCTGCAGGTGGTCAAGCACGACTACTTCAGCGAGCTGTCGCAGGGCAATCGCATCCGCATCGAACCGATCCCGCCCCCGCGCGGCCTCCTCCTCGATCGCGCAGGTGAGCCGCTCGCGCTCAATCGGCCGGCGTACCAGCTGGAACTCACGCGCGAGCAGACCCCCGACGTCGACGACACGCTGGCCCGGCTCGCGGCGCTCGGGCTCCTGCTGCCCGAAGACGTCGCGCGCACCAGGCGCGCGATCATGGCGCGGCGCGCGTTCGACGCGGTGCCTGTCCGCCTGCAGCTGTCCGAAGAAGAGCTCGCGCGCTTCGCGGTGCACCGACCCGACTTCCCCGGCGTCGAGATCCGTCCGCGGCTGACACGGCTCTACCCGCACGCAGGCGTCGGCGTGCATGCGCTGGGCTACGTCGCCGCGATCAGCGAACAGGACCAGCAACGCATCGACGTCTCCAAGTACGCCGGTACGACATTGATCGGCAAGCTCGGCATCGAACGCAATTACGAGGAGCTGCTGCATGGCGAGACCGGCTACCAGCAGCTCCTGGTCAATGCGCAGGGTCGTCGCGTCGACCGCGTCGGCATCAAGGCGCCGGCCCTGCAACGCAAGGAGCCGATTGCGGGCGACGACCTCTACCTCACGATCGACCACAAGCTGCAGCAGGTGGCCGAGACTGCGCTCGGCACGCAGCGGGCGGCAGTCGTCGCGATCGATCCCCGCAACGGGGACGTCCTCGCCTTCGTCAGCACGCCGACCTTCGATCCCAACGGCTTCGCACGCGGCCTGACGGTGCCCGAATACCGCGCGCTGGCAGACAACATCGACAAGCCCCTGATCGATCGCGCGCTGCGGGGCGTCTATCCACCGGGCTCCACACTCAAGCCGTTCGTCGCGCTGGCCGCACTGCAGTACGGCGTCACCGACGCGGAAACGACCCGCCTCTGCCGCGGCGTATGGCGGTTCCCGGGCTCGAGCCGCAAGTTCCGCGACTGGAAGAAGCAGGGCCACGGCACGGTCGACATGCACAAGGCGATCGCGCAGTCGTGCGATGTCTATTTCTACGGCGTCTCCGACCAGATCGGCATCGACCGCCTGCACGACTTCCTGGTCCAGTTCGGGCTCGGCACCAGGACGGGCATCGACGTGCTCGGTGAACGCACGGGCCTGGTCCCCTCGCAGGCATGGAAGAAGAAGGCGTTCAAGAAGAAGGAGCTGCAGCTGTGGTTCCCGGGCGAAACGGTCATCGCGGGGATCGGCCAGGGTTACATGCTGACGACGCCGCTGCAGCTCGCGCACGCAACCGCGACGATCGCGATGCGTGGCCAGCGCTTCCAGCCTCGCCTGGTACGCGCAGTGCGCGATGCCCGCACGGGCGCCGTCGCAACGCTGCCGCCCCGCCCGCTGCCGGGCGTGACGGTCGATGATCCGAAGTACTGGGACACGATCATCAGCGGCATGGTCGGCGTAGTGAGCCCGGGGGGCACGGCCTATCGTGTGCAGGCCGGCGCGCCCTACCGGGTTGCGGGCAAGACCGGCACGGCGCAGGTCTTCTCGGTCGGCCAGAACGAGAAGTACAACGAATCGCAGGTGTCCGAGCGCCTGCGCGACCACGCGCTGTTCATCGCGTTCGCGCCGGTCGACGACCCACAGATCGCGGTCGCCGTGGTGGTCGAGAACGGCCGTCACGGCGGCAGCACGGCGGGACCGATTGCGCGCGCGGTGTTCGACGCCTACCTGCTGCCGCACGAGGCAGCTGCAGCCGCGGGTCCGCCCGCCCCGCCGGCCGTGCCGCCCGCAGGAGGCATCGACGAATGAGGACGGAAATCGCCGGACCCGGGCACTCGAGCCGCGCCCAGCGCACGTTCACGCTGACGGGCCGCCTGCTCGAAGCGCTGCACATCGACGGACCGCTGCTGCTGAGCGTACTGGCCGTCTGTGCCGTCGGCCTGATCGTGCTCTACAGCGCGGCAGGCGAAGACGTGCACATCTTCCTCGGCCAGGCGGCACGCGTCGGCCTCGGGCTTGTCGTGCTGGCCTGCGTCGCTCAGATTCCGCCGCGCGTGCTGCGGATCGGCGCGCCTTTCCTTTACGGCATCGGTTTGCTGCTGTTGATCGCCGTCGCCGTCGTCGGCGACGTCGCGATGGGGGCGCAGCGCTGGCTCGACCTCGGTTTCATCCGGTTCCAGCCGTCCGAGATCATGAAGATCGCCGTGCCGCTATGCTGCGCGTGGTACCTGCACGAGAGGCCGCTGCCGCCCGACTTCACGACACTGGTCATCGTGGCGCTGATCGTGCTCATACCGACGCTGCTGATCGCCGAACAGCCCGACCTCGGCACCGCGCTGCTGGTGATGGCTGGCGGCGGGCTCGTCATCCTGCTCGCGGGACTGCAACTGCGTTACATCCTGGGACTGGGCGCCTTGATCGCGGCAGCCATCCCGCTCGTCTGGCAGTTCCTGCTGCACGATTACCAGCGCCAGCGCGTGCTGACGTTCCTGAACCCGCAGAACGACCCGCTCGGAGCCGGCTACCACACGATCCAGTCGCAGATCGCGATCGGCTCGGGCGGGATCTTCGGCAAGGGCTACATGAACGGCAGCCAGGCGCAGCTCGAGTTCCTGCCCGAGCGCTCGACCGACTTCATCTTCGCAGTGGTCGGCGAGGAATGGGGCCTGGTCGGCTGCATCGTGCTCATGGCGCTGTATCTGCTCGTCATCGGTCGCGGGCTCTACATCGCGGCCCAGGCACAGGACACGTTCACCCGACTGACGGCTGGCAGCCTCACGCTGCTGTTCGCGGTGTATGCCTTCGTCAACAGCGGCATGGTCGCGGGACTGCTGCCCGTCGTTGGCGTTCCGCTGCCGCTCGTGAGTTACGGCGGCACGTCGCTGGTGACCCTCATGGCCGGGTTCGGTATCCTCATGGCAATACATTCCCGCCGCAAACTGGTCTCAACGTGACACGGAAACGTCTCGCTGGGCGGGTCACCCGCCCGCTGCGCCGCATCGCCCGCCCCAGTGCGGTTGCGCTTGCGCTGGCCCTTTGCCAGCCGTTGCCCGCGCAGGCCCAGGCGTTCGATCCGACGCGCGCCGACATCGGCGCCTTCATCGCCAGCGTCGGCAAGAAGCACGGCTTCGAGGCGGAACCGCTCGTCACGCTGTTCGCGCAGGTCGAGTCGAAGCCCGCGATCCTGCAGGCGATCGCGAAGCCGGCCGAGCGCACGCTGGCGTGGGATGAGTACCGACCCAAGTTCCTGGTCGAGCGCCGCATCGCGCGCGGCGCCGAGGTGCATGGCCTGAAGCAGTCCGAGCTCGAGCAGTCGCAGGCGGCGAGCGGCGTCCCGGTCGACATCCTGCTCGGCATCGTCGGCGTCGAGACGTTCTACGGCGAAAACGTCGGCAAGTACCGCGTGATCGACGCGCTCGCGACGCTCGCCTTCGATTACCCGCCCCGCCAGGCGTTCTTCCGCAGCGAACTCGAGCAGTACCTGCTGATGGCCCGCGAAGAAGGGCTCGACCCGCTGGCGCCGGTCGGCTCGTATGCGGGCGCAATGGGACTGCCGCAGTTCATGCCCAGCAGCTTCCGCAACTTCGCCGTCGACGGCGACGCGGACGGCAAGCGCGACCTCTGGAACGACTGGGCCGACGTCTTCTCGAGCGTGGGCAACTACCTCAAGGTGCACGGCTGGCGCGCGGGCGAACCCGTCATGGCTGCAGCCGAGGCGGGCAGCGCCAACCTGGCGGGCCTGGACGACAAGCTGGCGCTGACGGAAACCGTGGGTTCGCTGCGGGCGCGCGGTGTCAAGTTCGAAACGAGCCTGCCGGCGAACGCGCCGGCGATGCTGGTCGCACTGAAGGTAGCTGCCGGGACCGAATACCGCGTCGGCTTCACCAATTTCTACGCGATCACGCGCTATAACCGCAGTCACATGTATGCGAGCGCCGTCAGCGACCTTGCTGATGCGATCGCCGCCACCCGGGCTGGCCTGCCGCTGCCGGCGGCCGCGGGTTTCATCGTTCCGGCCGCGCCGCCGCCGGTCAGGCCCGCGAACGGCTGGTCGACGACCTCCGGCGGCAAGTGACCTTCCTCCACCTTTGACGCATGGTTCCTACCCAGAAATGAAGCTCAAGCCGACCCTGTTTGCACTGGCGCTCGTCGCCGGCCTCGCCCTGTCCGGTTGCGGTTCCGACCAGGAGGACGCCGCCGCGCCGGCCGCGGCCGATGGCGCTGCGACCGCAGCGGCGCCCGCCGCACCGCCTGCCACCGCGCTGCCGCCTCCACCGCAGCTCAACGCCCGCAGTTTCATCGTCATCGACCACGATAGCGGCCGCGTGCTCGCGGCACTCGAGCCCGACTCGCGCCAGGAGCCTGCGAGCCTCACCAAGCTCATGACAGCCTACGTCGTGTTCCATTCGCTGAAGGAAGGCCGCATCAAGCTCGGGGACCTGGTCACGGTGAGCGAAAACGCCTGGCGGCAGGCGGCGCCTAAGCTCGGCGGCTCGGCCATGTACATCGAGGTCGGCAAGCAGATCTCGGTCGAGAACCTGCTGCAGGGCATGATCGTGCAGTCGGGTAACGACGCAACGGTAGCGCTCGCCGAGCACGTGGCCGGCACCGAAGCGACCTTCGTGCAGATGATGAACAGCTTCGCCAAGCAGCTCGGCCTCACCGGCACGCACTTCACCGACGCCGCGGGCATGCCCAACCCGGACCAGTACATCACGGCGCGGGACGCGGCGCTGCTCGCGAACGCGCTGATCCGCGAGTTCCCGCAGTACTACCGCTGGTACTCGCAGAAGGAGTTCACCTGGAACGGGATCACGCAGCAGAACCGCAACGGGCTGCTGTGGCGTGACCCGTCGGTGGACGGAGTCAAGACCGGCCACACGAAGTCCGCGGGCTACTGCCTGGTCACCTCCGCGAAGCGCGGCGACATGCGGCTGGTCTCCGCCGTGATGGGCACGGATTCCATGCGTGCCCGCGAAGACGCCAGCGCCGCCCTGCTGAACTACGGCTTCAACTTCTTCGAAACCAGGCGCGTCTACGCTGCCGGCCAGCCGCTCAGCACGATGCGCGTCTGGAAGGGCAGGCAGGACGAGGTCGGCCTGACCGTGGGTCGTGACCTCTACATCACGAACCAGCGCGGTCACGTGAATTCGGTGAAAGCGGACTTTGAACTGCCGGAGACCCTGGTCGCGCCGCTTGCGAAGAACCAGTCGGTCGGCAAGGCCAGGATCGTCGTCGACGGCCAGACGATCGCGACGTACGCCCTCTTCCCGACCGCGGACGTCCCCGCAGCCGGCTTTTTCGGCCGCACCTGGGACAGCCTGCGGCTGCTGTTCCACTGACGGAGCAGCAATGGCCGATCCGTATCCCACCTGCTGGTTGAACGGCGAGTACCTGCCGCTGGCCGAGGCACGAATCTCGCCGCTCGACCGCGGCTTCCTCTTCGCGGACGGTGCTTACGAAGTGGTGCCGGTGCATCGCGGGCGGCCTTTCCGGATGCGCCCGCATCTCGAACGCTTCGACCGCAGCCTGGCGGAGCTGCGCATCCGCAATCCACTGCCGCTGGAGGGCTGGGTCGAGGTGACGGACACCCTCGTAGCCGCGGCCAGCGCAGCCGAGCTGCTCGTCTACCTGCAGGTGACGCGCGGCATGGAGTACGGCCGCAACCACCTGTTTCCGCCCGCGTCGGTCCAACCGACGGGATTCGCGTTCGTCAGCCCGTACCCGCAGCCGGCGCAGGCGCTGCTCGAACGGGGCCTCGCTGCCGTCACGCTCGAGGACACGCGCTGGGCGCGCTGCGACATCAAGTCGATCGCGCTGCTCGCGAACGTGCTGCTGCGGCAGGAGGCGCAGGACAAGGGTGGCGCCGAAGCCATCCTCACGCGGGACGGGCGCGTGACCGAAGGCTCCTCCAGTACGGTCTTCATCGTGCGCGAGGGCAGACTTGCCACGCCACCGAACGACCGGAGCATCCTGCCGGGCACTTCGCGCGATGCGGTGATCGAACTCGCGGCCGGGTGGCTCCCGGTCGAGATCCGTACCTTCGGCGTGGACGAGTTGCGGTCCGCCTCCGAGGTCTGGATCGCTTCCGCGGGTCGCGGCGTGCTGCCGGTCACCGCGGTGGACGGCAAGGCCATCGGCACCGGCGCGCCGGGTGCAAGCTGGCTCTCGATGTATGCGCGACTGCAGCAGCACCTCGACGCAATCGCCGCGCGGCCGGCGCTGGCGGACGCATGAGCGTTCCGCCTCCCGAGCCAGGGACGACGCTGCTCGAGTTCCCCACCGATTTTCCGGTGAAGATCATGGGCCAGGCGTCGGACGATTTCCGCAGCCTCGTCATGGGGATCGTGACGCGGCATTTCGGCACGCTCGAGCCTGGCCGCATCGAGGAGCGACCCAGCAGCAACGGCAAGTACCTGTCGATCACGGTGACGGTGGTCGCCACCAGCAAGGCCCAGCTCGACGCGCTCTACATGGAGCTCACGTCCTGCAGCCAGGTGCTCGTCGCGCTCTGACGCGCCGCCTGCTCGCCGAACCCCAGCGCACGCAGCAGTTGCGGCGCCAGCGCCTCGCCCACTTCGCGCACGCTGGCAACGACGCCCAGCTCGCTGAGCTGCGTCATCTGCAGGCCGGCATAGCCGCAGGGATTGATGCGCGCGAACGGTTCGAGGTCCATCGCGACGTTGAGGGCCAGCCCGTGGTACGAGCGGCCGCGACGGATGCGCAGCCCGACGCTCGCCACCTTGCGCTCGCCGACGTATACGCCGGGCGCGTCGCGCTTGCCGCGGGCCTCGACGCCCCACTGCGCGACCGTCGCGACGATGGCGCGCTCCATGCCTGCGACGAGTTCACGCACGCCGAGGCCGAGGCGCGTGAGGTCGAGCAGCGGATACACCACGAGCTGGCCGGGCCCGTGGTAAGTGACCTGCCCGCCGCGATCGATGTTGACGACGGGAATATTGCCGGGCGCCAGGAGGTGCTCGACCTTCGCGTTCATGCCCAGCGTGAAGACGGGCGGATGCTCGAGGAACCAGATTTCGTCGGCCGTGTCGCCTGTGGCTTCGTCCGTGCGGTCCTGCATCGCGCGCCACGTCGGTTCGTAGTCCACGCAACCGAGCCACTTCAGCGCCGGCGCGGCCGGCAGCGCGCGCAGCACGTCATTCGATGCGTTGCGCTCAGCCACGCCGGGCGAGCCCGCCTGCGGCGAGGCCTGCGTTGTTCCGGGCGAGCGCCTGCTCGGCACGGTAGCTCGAGCGCACGAGCGGGCCCGACACGCACTCGACGAAACCGAGATCCAGCGCGTGCTGGCGGTATTGCTCGAACTCCGCGGGCGTAACGAAGCGTTCGACGGACAGGTGGTTGACCGTGGGCCGCAGGTACTGGCCGAGCGTGAGCAGGTCCACGCCCGCGGCGCGCAGGTCGCGCATCGTCTCGAGGATCTCGGCGTCCGTTTCGCCGAGGCCGAGCATCAGGCTGGTCTTCACGAGCACGTCGCCAAGCTCACGGCGATGCCGCTTCGC
>Ga0224500_10001667_pt1 | contig 12821 bp, 10 predicted proteins | sample SF_Oct11_sed_USG_FD_168126 | JGI IMG/M metagenome (GOLD analysis project Ga0224500, IMG submission 168126) | Sediment microbial communities from San Francisco Bay, California, United States - SF_Oct11_sed_USGS_4_1 | ecosystem: Environmental > Aquatic > Marine > Sediment | place: USA: California... | reverse complement strand
GTTCGCGCCGCTGCTCGTCGCCGCGCTGTCCGTGCCGCTGCTGAAGGAGAAGGTCGTCAGCGGCCAGTGGTTCGCCATCGCGGTCGGCCTGTCGGGCGTGCTCCTGATGCTGGGGCCGGTCAATGGGAAATGGCTGTCGACGGGCTCGTTGTGGGCCATCGTCGCGCTGTGGACGTACGCGTTTGCGGTGGTCTCGCTGCGCATGCTGGCGCGCACCGACTCCACCGAGAGCATGGTGCTCGGATTCACGGTGCTGCTGCTGATCGGCGCCGGCCTGCTGGCGATTCCGGACTGGCATCCGATCCAGTGGGGCCGGGATCTCCTGCTGATCCTGGGGGTAGGCGTCATGGGCGCCATCGCCCAGCACCTGATCACGGTCGCGTTCCGCAGCGCCCCGGTGGCGGTCGTCGCGCCGTTCGAATACACCGCGATGCTGTGGGGCGTGCTGCTCGATATCGCGATCTGGAGCGTGTACCCGAGTGCGCTCACGCTGCTGGGCGCGTCGATCGTCATCGGCGCGGGGCTGTACCTGATCCAGCGCGAGCGGCGGCAGGCGGTTGCGGAGGCCCGATAGCCTGGGTCAACGATCCGGTGCCTTGCCCCGAGCTTGGAAAGGCAGACACGCGCTCGCGGCAAGGCACCGGATCGCTGACCTGCGACAGGGCGCCTGAGTAACCGTCTTTGCGGTCAAGTGTTTCCGTAGTTCTCCTGGAACGGCGTGTGCGTTCTGGCCATTGCGTTGAGGATGGTCAGCAGTTTGCGCATGCAGGCGACCAGCGCCACCTTCTTGAGCTTTCCGGCATCTACCAGCCGACGGTAGTGAGCGCGGATCACGGGGTTGTAGGTGATGGCAGCCAACGTCGCCATGTAAAGCGTTCGACGCAGTTCGAAGCGCCCGCCCCGGATGCGACGTCGCCCTCGCATCGAGCCCGAGTCACAGGCGAACGGCGCCACGCCCACCAGGGCACTGACCTGCCGACGAGTGAGGTGGCCCAACTCCGGCAGATCGGCGATGAGCGTGGCACTGGCGACCGGGCCGATGCCACTGGTCGAACGGAGCAACCCAGACAGCTCGGCAAAATGCCGGGCCACGTGCTCGGCCATGGCCCCGTCGACGTCGTCGAGTTGTTTGCGGATCGCTCTGATTAACGCTTGGATGCTGCGACGAACGGCCGGCCGTGCCATGGCGAGGCGCTGCTCCTCCATCCCGAGCATCGTCAGCAACTGTCGGCGACGATTCACCAGTGCCACCAAGTCCTGCTGCGCAGTCGTCGCTAGAGGCTTGAGGTAGCGCTTGAGGTCAGGGCGGCCCAGCAGCGCCACGGCGAACTCGGCCAACCCGAGAGCGTCGATGCGATCGGTCTTGGCGAGCTGCCCGAAGGAGCGGGCAAAGTCGCGCGCCTGGCGCGGGTTCACTACCGCCACGGCGAGGCCAGCCGCTTGCAACGCACAAGCGAGCGGCGCCTCGTAGCCGCCCGTCGCCTCCATCACCACCAAGGCCGGGGCCAACGGCACCAACGCTTCGATCAGGAACTTATGCCCTGAGTCGTCGTTGTCGAAGCGAGTGGTGGGCGCCGGCGCGCCCAACACCGCCACGTCCACATGCAGCTTCGCCACATCGATCCCGACGACGACAGGTTGCTCGGACATGGTCTTCGCCTCCCATGCTTGTCACTGCGCGCTCAAGCGCGACTAACCGTTCGGGCTTCGCGAAGACCAGTGCGGGGATCGTGCGCAATATACTCAGGCACGGGCTCGTTAGGCCCCAGCGATTTCCAGGCTGCACGATCCTGTCCGAGGGCCTTCTCGGCCCCCGAACTTTACCCCGCGCTGGCCGGGATTCAACATACAAGCGAGTTTTCGCCAGAGCGCGAAAACATCGCACGGCGCATGCAGCGGGCCGGGTCGAGCCAGATGCCCACCCGCCGTCGTCAGCGAGCAACCGCATCGCAAGCGGTTGATCCGGGGCCTTTCCCCGAGCGCGTGTCTGCCTTTCCAAGCTCGGGGGAAGGCCCCGGATCGACCGCCTGCAACCAACGCCTGTGCACATTCACGAATTGCCGCGCGCACGGCGCGGGAGCACCCTTGAGTCGAGCCCTTCGCAGGGAGATTCAGATGAGCCACATACGCATCGTCGTCGCCGACCAGGCCGAAGCGATCTTCTACGACCTCAGCTCGCTCAAGGCACGCCCCACGGAAGTCGCGCGGATGTCGGACCCGGCCGCCCACCTGCACGACCGGGATTTCTCCAGTGACCGGCCCGGACGGTCGTATGAGAGCTTTGGCAAGGCGCGTCACGCCATCGCGGGTGAGAACGACCCGCGGCAACGCGAGGCACTGCGCTTCGCCAAGGAGATCGCCGGCAAGCTGGACGCGGACCGGCGCAACAGGGAGTACGAGCAGCTGATCGTGGTCGCTGGCGCGCCGTTCCGCAGCCTCCTGCGCGACGAACTGTCGGCCGGCACGTCCGCCTGCGTCATCCACGAGGTGCCGAAGGACCTCGTCCACAGCCCGGTCGAGGTCCTGCGCGAGCACCTGCCGACTTCAACGCAGGAACTTAAGTCCGCCTGATTCAGACCAGCGCCGCGCGCCGCCAGCGGTCGATCCAGAGTCTTTCCCCGAGCGCGTGTCTGCCTTTCCAAGCTCGGGGAAAGACTCTGGATCGGCCGCTTGCAACCCGCGCGTGTCTGCCTTTCCAAGCTCGGGGCAAGGTAGCGGATCGGCCGCCTGCAACGGCCTCGTCTCCCTCGCGCAGTGGCGGAGGGAGTTTCAGACCAGCGCCGCGACCTCGGCTGCGGTTGCGCGCCTCATCGGCTTGCCGTCGACCGGGCTGCAGGGCGACTGACGGATGCCGTCCAGGGGGAAGACCACCGCGTCGATGGCCTGGTGTCCTGCGACGAAGCGGAAGGCCGGGAAGGTGACCGTGCGGTCGCGCTCGAAGCGGAGCCGACGCTCGAGCGTCTCGTGCGGCACGCCGCGTTCCTCGAGCCGGATCGAGACGGCTTCGGCCGACTCCGAGAAAAGGTGCAGGTGGATGTCGGAATGCGCGGAGGCAGTGCCGACGAGCACCGGCCCGACGAGCCGAGGATCGAACTCCGCGAGCAGGCGCATGGCCTGCAGGGCCGAGCGGCGCAGGTCCGCGATTTCGGCTTCGTGCCTGCCACAAGCGAACAGCCGCCGCCGCGCAAAGAGCGCCGCCTCGATTTCGGTGTTGCGCGGCAGGATCGCCGCGTCGACGACGCCTAGCCGTGCAGCCGCCTTGCGCTTTGCGAACAGGAAATCGTCGATGCCCTGTTCCGCCATCATCCGCGCGGCCTCCTCGGCCACTGCCTGGCGCAACATCTCGGCGCGCGGGTTGGGTCTCTGTCGACTCATGCGCCTCCGAGCATACCGAATCGCACCAGGCCGGCAACGGGCGTTGCGCAGGGGTTGGTGTCAGAAGATCGACTCGTCACCCGCGGCGGGTGCGATCGTTTCCGCACCCACGCCGTCGTCACCGAAGCCACCCATGCCGGGCTGCGGCGCATATTGCTCGAGGAACGCTTCGAACAGCGCGCCGGACGCTCCAGCACGCATCGGTGCGCCGCTCTCCCGCGAAACCCACATGCGTACCACGCCCGGGGGCTCGGGCTGGCGGTGCTCCGGCCTGTCGCGCAGCGCTTCCTGCATGAAGTAGATCCACATCGGCAGGGCGGTCTTGCCGCCTTCTTCGTTCTCGCCGAGCGAGCGCTCCTGGTCGAATCCAAGCCAGACCGCGGCCACGATATCGGCGTTGAAGCCCACGAACCACGTATCGCGCCGGTCGCTCGTCGTGCCGGTCTTTCCCGCGATGTCCTTGCGATTGAGCGCGGCCGCAGCACGCTGGGCCGTGCCGCGCTGGATCACGTCCGTCATCATGTCCGTCATCACGAACGCATTGGCCGGGCTGATCGCCTGCGGCGCACGCGGTACGCCGGTGCCCGTCTTCACGGCGGCAGCGCCGTTCGGAGCCTCGTTGGCAACGGCCGGCACGGCAGCGAGGCCTCCGGCCACAGCCGCCGCGGCATCGCCTGCTGCGTCGAAATCACACAGGCCGCACGCCCTGGCCGGCTCGGCGTGGAAGAGTTCCTGGCCGCCCGAGTCCTGCACCGACTGGATGAAATACGGCGTCACCAGCGCGCCGCCGTTGGCGAAGACCGCGAAGCCGCGCGCCATTTCGAGCGGAGTGACCTGCCCGGTGCCGAGCGCCAGCGTCAGGTTCGCCGGCAGCGACTGCGGTCCGAAGCCGAACTGCGCGATGTGCTGCACCGCGAAACCGATGCCCGCACCGCGCAGCAGCCGGATCGAGACCAGGTTGCGTGATCGGACCAGGCCTTCACGCATCGGCGTCGGCCCGTAGAACTTGCGCGTGATGTTCTGCGGCCGCCATTCTTCGTCGCCTTCCGCGCCACCGCCGCCCGGCAGCACGATCGGGGCGTCATTCACCAGTGTTGCGGGGGTGAAGCCGCGCTCCAGGGCCGCCGAGTACAGGAACGGCTTGAACGCGGAGCCCGGCTGACGCTGCGCCTGCACCACGCGGTTGTACTTGCTCGACCCGAAATCAAAACCGCCTACCAGCGAGACGATCGCACCGTCGACCGGATCGAGCGCCACCAGTGCGCCGGACACCGCGGGCAGCTGGCCGAGCCGGTACCTGGAATCGGGCAATGGCTCGACGTAGACCACGTCGCCTGGCGCGAGCACATCGCGCGCGGCCTTTGGATACGGACCGAGCGCGTCCTTGAGGGGATCGATCACCGGCCTCGCCCAGGACAGGCCGTCCCAGTCGAGGGTGAACGCAGAACCATTGCGCAGGATCAGCCCGGCGCTGCGATCGGCCACGGCAGTGACCACCGCCGGCCGGAGGCTGCCGCGCTGCGGGTTGCGCTTGAACACCTGGTTCAGCGTGGCGGCATCGCCGAGCTGAGCCGGGTCGATCCGTTCGAGCGGGCCGCGAAACCCGTGCCGGCGCTCGTATTCGAGGATGGTGCGCCAGGTTGCGGCATTGGCAGCCTGCTGCAGGCGACTGTCGAGGGTCGTGTAGACCTGGTAGCCGGCCGTCAGGGCGTCCGCGCCGTGCTGGCGCACCATCTCGGCGCGAACCATCTCGGCTGCGTAAGGCGCGTCGAGTTCGATGATCGGCCCGTGCAGGCGGCTCGAAATGGGCTCGTCGAGCGCCGCGTCGTGCCGGGCCTGGTCGATCTTGCCGAGTTCGAGCATTCGTCGCAGCACATAGGCCCGGCGGTAGCGTGCCCGCTCGACGCTCGCAACCGGGTTATCGAGCGACGGCGACCGCGGCAGGCCCGCGATCAGCGCCGCCTCGGCGACGGTCAGGTCATGCACCGGCTTGTCGAAGTACACCTCGGCCGCGGCGCCGATGCCATAGGAACGCTGCCCGAGGAAGATGCGATTCAGGTACAGCGTGAGGATTTCCTGCTTCGAGAATTCACGCTCGAGCCGCATCGCCAGGAACACTTCCTTCAGCTTGCGCCGCAGGGTCTTTTCCGAGGTCAGCACGGTATTGCGCGCGAGCTGCATCGTGATCGTGCCGCCGCCCTCGCGGGCGCTGCGCGCGCTCACGTTGGCGACCACCGCGCGGACCAGGCTCTGCCAGTCGACACCGGGGTGCTCGTAGAAGCGCGCGTCTTCCGCGGCAAGAAACGCATCGATGACGACGGCGGGAATCTCGTCGAAAGCCACCGGGATGCGGCGCTGTTCGCCGATCTGCGCCAACAGCTTGCCGTCGCGCGTGTAGACCCGCAGCGGCAGCTGCGTCCGCACATCCCGCAGCGATGCAGCGTCTGGAATTTCCGGGACCAGGTACTGGTAAGCCCCCGCGAATCCCATGCACACCAGCACCAGTACCGAGAGGGCGGTGGCCACCAGTGCGCCCGGGATTCTCTTCATGACATTGCGACCCATTGCTAAAACTGCGAACCGTTCCTTGCTGCGCCCTAGACGCCTGTGCATAGTAGCCGCCGACAGCAGGGCAAACCCGTTGCAAGGCGGGGTGCAACGCCACCGGCCTGAAGGGGTAACCTAAGGCGGCGGGGTTGTCGGTTTTTCACCACGAAGCCCGCAGGGAGCGACGCAGATGTCGGTTTTTGTTAGGCCACGCACAATTCTATTAGGTTCAACCCTGATATATAGTGGCGCGGGGGCTTTGAAACTGCCACACGATCGCGGCGCAACCTCTTGAACTAGAAAGGATCAACCGTGCTGTTCCAGCGCAGGTTCCGACCGGTCATCGGACTCGACATCACGACGTCCTCGATCAAGCTGATCGAGCTGACGCGCAGCGGCGATTCGTATCGAGTCGAATCGTATGCCGCGGAGCCCGCGCCGCCGAGTGCCATCAACGAAAAAGCAATCGTCGACGCCCAGGCCGTCGGCGAAGCCGTGCGACGTGCCGTGAAGCGCGCTGGCGCGCGCAGCAGGGAATGCGCCGTGGCGGTCAGCGGCGACGCCGCGATCACCAAGGTGATCCAGATGCCCCGCAACCTTCGAGCCAGCGAACTCGAGTCGCAGGTCGAGATGCAGGCCGACCAGTACATTCCCTTCCCGATGGAAGAGGTCAGCTTCGACTTCGAAGTGATCGGTCCTTCGGAGAAGGACCCGGACATGCTCGACGTCCTGCTCGTGGCCACGCGCTCCGAGAACGTCGAGCAGCGCCAGGCCGCCGTGCAGGCTGCCGGCCTTACCGCGCGCATCGTCGACGTCGAGGCGTTCGCGCTCGAAAACGCGTGCCGCCTGCTGACGCACCAGATGCCGGACGGCGGGATGGGGCGCAGCATCGCCGTCATCGATTTCGGCGCGAGCAGCACCACGTTCTCGGTGCTGCGCGACACCAAGGTTGCCTACACGCGCGACTTCGCTTTCGGCGGCCAGCAGCTCACCGAAGAGATCATGCGCACCTACGGCCTCTCGATGGAGGAAGCGGGGCGCGCCAAGAAGGAAGGCGGCCTGCCGGCCAACTACCAGTCCGAGGTGCTCGACCCGTTCATCGACGACATGTGCCAGCAGGTGAGCCGCTCGCTGCAGTTCTACCTCGCGGCCGGCGCGGGACGCGTGCAACCGGAGCAGCTCCTGATCTGCGGCGGCTGCGCCAATATCCCGGGCGTCGCCGACGTGATCGCGAGCCGGGTCGGCATTCCCGCCGAGCGCGGCGACCCGCTGGGCCAGATGAAGATTTCGACTCGTGCCCTCGCACAGGGCGTGAAGAAGGACGCGACGGCATTGCTCACCGCCTGCGGCCTGGCGCTCAGGAGCTTCGACTGATGCCAAGAATCAACCTGCTGCCGTGGCGTGAGGCAGAACGCAAGCGCAAGCGCCAGGAGTTCCTGCTGTCGCTCGGCGCGGCCGTGGCCACGGCGGGCCTGGTCACGCTGCTCGGCCACGTGCAGATGAGTTCTGCGATCCAGCATCAGCACGATCGCAACGATTACCTGACGCAGGAAATCGCCGCGCTCGACAAGCAGATCGAGGAAATCAACGGCCTCGACGCGCAGAAGCGCCGGTTGCTCGCGCGCATGGAAATCATCGAGACGCTGCAGCGCAGCCGTCCCGAGATCGTGCACGTCTTCGACGAACTCGTGCGCGTCCTGCCGGAGGGCGTCTACCTGACGTACCTGAGGCAGTCGGGCATCCGCTTCGAGCTGCGCGGCGTCGCGCAGTCCAGCACGCGCGTCTCCTCGTTCATGCGCAACATCGATGCGTCGCAGTGGCTCGCCGACCCGACCCTGCAGATCGTCGAGTCCCGCGCCAAGGACTCGACCGGCGGTGCGTCGTTCACGCTGTTCGCGAATCAGCGGCGGCAGGCCTCGGCCGAGGACGACCCGGTCGAAGCACCTGCCGGCAAGGCCAAGAAGAAGGCGGCCGCCAAATGAACCAGTTGCAGGCCCTGTTCGAACAGCTGCGCAACCTCGACCCGAACGATCCGGGCCGCTGGCCGCTCGGCGTCCGCATCGCCACGGCCGTGCTGTTGTTCCTCGTCGCCGCGGCTGGCGGTTACTACTTCCTCGTCTGGAAGAACAAGCGCCCGTTGCTGCTCGAGGCCCGGGCGACGGAAGGCCAGCTGCTGGAATCGCTGACCACCAAGGCCAGGCGGGCCGCGAACCTGGATGCCTACCGCGTCCAGCTTGCTGAAATGGAGAAATCCTTCGGCACGATGCTGCGGCAGCTGCCGAACAAGACCGAGGTGCCGAACCTGCTGGTCGACATCTCGCAGACCGGCCTCGCTGCGGGCCTCGAAGAGAAGCTGTTCCAGCCGCAGGGCGAGAACAAGAAGGACTTCTACGCCGAGCTCCCGATCAGCATCCGCCTGACGGGCGGTTATCACGAGATGGGCAGGTTCGCGAGCGGCATTGCTGCGTTGCCCCGCATCGTGACGCTGCACGACATCGAGATCACCCCGGCCGCCGGCAAGGGCGTCACGGACCCGTCCGAGCTGACCCTCAACGTCACCGCGAAGACCTATCGCTACCTCGACGACGAGGAGCAGGCCGCGGCAGAGCAGCCGGACAAGGACAAGGGCAAGGCCAAGGCCAAGAAGGACCGCAAGGGCAAGAAGAAGCCCGCTGCGGGTGAGGCATGACCATGAGCACGACAGTGAAGACACGGTCGTCCGCCGCCCGGCTCGCGCTGCTCGCGTCGTCGATCGCGCTGCTGCTCGCGGGCTGCGGCAACGACCTCGACGAGCTGCAGGCCAGGGTCGACGAGATCAAGAACGCCCCGGGCAGCGGCGTCGAGCCGCTGCCCGAGGTGAAACCGTACGAAACGTTCAATTACGCCGCGGCCAATCAGCGCTCGCCGTTCGAACCGGGCATTTCCGCCCTGGCGAACGCGCCGAACGCGATCCGGCCGGACCAGAACCGGCCGCGCGAGTTCCTCGAGCAGTTCTCGCTCGACACGTTGCGCATGGTCGGCACCGTGAAACTCAAGGGTAAGCTGTTCGGCCTGGTCCAGACCAGGGACGGGCTGGTGCACCGGGTGCTGCCTGGCAACCACCTGGGACAGAGCGATGGCCGCATCACGGCCATCGAGGAAGGCAAGATCTCGCTCACCGAGATCGTTCCTGACGGCATGGGTGGCTTCATCGAGCGCCCCGCCGCACTTGCGCTGAGCGAATGATCTGCAAGGAGATCCGAGAATGACCGCTGCATCGTCGCACGTGAACCATCGCCGCCCGGAGGCTGGCCGCCTGCATCGGCCCTTCCGCGCCGCGGCGCTCGTCGCGTTGGCCGGGGCACTCGCATTCGCCGCGCAGGCCGCGCTCGCGCAGGCGCCCACCCGGCTTACCAAGGTCGAGCTGCAACCGCAGCCTGGCAACCAGCTCGAGGTGAAACTCATGCTGGATGGCCCGGCGCCGCAGCCGGTCGCCTTCACCATCGACAACCCGGCGCGTCTCGCCGTGGATCTGCCGGGCACCTCGATCGCGCTCGAATCGCGCCGCATCGACGTGAAGACCGGCGGCGTCGACTCCATCGTCGCGGCCGAAGCCTCGGGCCGCACGCGCATCGTCTTCAACCTCGACTCCCTGCAGCCGTATTCGACGCGCACGGAAGGCAACAACGTCTACGTCTCGCTCGGGCACTCCGTCGGCACCAGCGCCGCGGCCCCGACCGTCAGCACGGCTGCGGCTGCGGCGGCCCCCGGCACGTTCTCGATCGACAAGGTCGACTTCCGCCGTGGTCCCGACGGCGCCGGCCGCATCATGGTCCGCACCAACGATCCGCGCGTGCAGGCCAGCGTCAGGCAGGAAGGCGGCCGCACGGTCGTGGATTTCCCGGGCACCAGCGTCGCAGCCGAAGCCGCGCGCCGCTACGACGTGGTCGATTTCGCGACGCCGGTCAACTCGTTCGACGTGGTCAACACGCCGAACGGCGCCCGCATCGTCGTGAGCGCCACGGGCGATTACGAGCAACTCGGCTACCAGAGCGATCGCGACTACGTGCTCGAACTGCGCCAGCGGGCGAAGTCGGCTGCAGCCGCAGACCCGGGCAAGAAGGAATACCGTGGCGAGCGGCTGACGCTCAACTTCCAGGACATCGAGACCCGCGCCGTGCTGCAGCTGCTCGCCGAGACGAGCGGCCAGAACATCGTGGTCAGCGACACGGTCCAGGGCAACGTCACGCTGCGCCTGCAGAACGTGCCGTGGGACCAGGCGCTCGACATCGTCATGCGCACCAAGGGCCTCGACAAGCGCCAGGAAGGCAACGTGATCTACGTCGCCCCGGCCGAAGAGCTCGCCGCGCGCGAGAAGCAGATGCTCGAGTCGCAGAAGTCGATGACCGAGCTGGCGCCGGTGCGTACCGAATACCTGCAGGTCAATTACGCCAAGGCTTCCGACCTGGCGACGCTGATCAAGACGCAGGGCAAGAGCTCGCTGCTGTCCGAGCGTGGCAGCCTCTCGATCGACGACCGTACCAACACGCTGCTGCTGCAGGACACGGCCGACCGGCTGGCGGACATCCGCCGCCTGGTGCAGACGCTCGACATTCCCGTGAAGCAGGTGCTGATCGAAGCCCGCATCGTGATCGTCAACGACGACTTCAGCCGCGAGCTGGGCGTGCGTTTCGGTGGCGCGTTCGTGGGCAACTACGGCAGCAACGACGGCTTGATGTACGTCAGCAACAGCGGTCTCAACTCTGCTGACGGCAGCCGCGGGCCCATCATCGACCCGAATGGCCCGGGTGGCGCCGGAATCGACGGCAGCGCGGTTGCCACTGGGATAGACCGCTACATGGTCAACCTGCCGATCACGAATCCGGCCGGCCGCCTGGCCATGACGCTGCTCGACTCCGACTACGTGGTCGACCTCGAAATCACGGCTGCGCAGCGCGAAGGTCGCGGCGAAGTCGTGTCCTCGCCGCGGGTCATCACCGCCAACGGCAAGGAAGCCGTCATCGAGCAGGGCACCGAGATTCCCTACCAGGAGTCGGCTTCGAGCGGCGCCACGACCACGCAGTTCAAGAAGGCCGTCCTTTCGCTCAAGGTCACCCCGCAGATCACGCCTGACGACCGCGTGATCCTGGACCTGACCGTGTCGAAGGACAGCGTCGGCCAGCTGCTGCCGAGCGCCACGGGCGGGTCCGTGCCGAGCATCGACACGCGCACGATCACGACCCAGGTGCTGGTCAACGACGGCCAGACGGTCGTGCTCGGCGGCATCCTCGAGACCGAGCGCCGCGACACCGTCAACAAGGTGCCGTTCCTCGGTGACATCCCCGGCCTCGGGTACCTGTTCCGCAGCAAGGCGAAGACCGACAACAAGGACGAGCTGCTGATCTTCGTGACGCCGAAGATCCTGCGCGAGGGTGCCGAGATCTACTGACGCGACGGCCCTCCGGTGCGAGAATGCGCGGCCGCAGAAACCCTGCGGCCGCTCTTCTTTTGGGGGTCCGGAACGCCGATGCACCGCCGCGCATGAACGTCTTCCTCGTCGGCCCGATGGGCTCGGGCAAGAGTGCGGTCGGCCGGCAGCTGGCACAGCGGCTGGCGCTCGCATTCATCGACAGCGACGACGAGATCGAGGCCCGCACGGGCGTCGACATCGCCTACATCTTCGAGCGCGAGGGCGAGGCGGGTTTCCGGCAACGCGAGGCCGAGGTCATCGACGCGATCACCCGCCGTGACGGGGTGCTGGTGTCGACCGGTGGCGGGGCCGTCCTCGACGCCGGCACCCGCGAGCGACTGCGCAGCCGGGGCCGCGTCGTGTATCTTCGGACTTCCGTGGACCAGCAACTCGCCCGCACCCGGCGCAGCAATGACAGGCCGCTGCTCAACAACGAAGACCCGCGCGGCACGCTCGAGCGCCTGTTCGAACAGCGTGCACCCCTCTACGACGAGGTGGCCGAGATCGTCGTCGACACCGACGGCCGCAAGGTGAAGACGGTGGTCGACCAGATCTGTCGCCAGCTCGGCGTCGGCGGGCTCGAACCATGACCGGCCACGCGCCGCAGACGCTGCGGATCGAGCTGGGCGAGCGCAGCTACCCGATCGTGATCGGCGCGGGCCTGCTCGACGACGCGGAGCTCGTGGCCCGCCACGTCGCCGCGCGCGACGTCCTCGTCGTCACCAACGAGACGGTCGGACCGCTGTATTGCGCCCGCCTGCTCGCGGGCCTCGCTGGCAAGCGCGTGCATACGGTCGAGCTGCCCGATGGCGAGCAGCACAAGACGCTGGCCGTGCTCGGGCGGGTGTTCGATGCGCTGATCGAGGCCCGCCTGAACCGCGATGCCTGCGTGGTCGCGCTCGGCGGCGGCGTGGTCGGCGACATGGCCGGGTTCGCGGCCGCCTGCTACCAGCGTGGCGTCGATTTCGTGCAGGTACCGACCACGCTGCTGGCGCAGGTCGACTCCGCCGTGGGCGGCAAGACGGGCGTCAATCATCCCGGTGGCAAGAACATGATCGGCGCGTTTCACCAGCCGCGCGCCGTGCTGTCCGACCTCGGCACGCTGCGCACCCTGCCCGCGCGCGAATTGCGGGCGGGACTCGCCGAAGTGATCAAGTACGGCCTGATCGACGATGCCGGCTTTCTCGCCTGGATCGAAGCCAACGTCGAGCCGTTGCTCGCGCTCGACCCGGACGCACTGGCACAGGCGGTGCGGCGTTCGTGCGAAATCAAGGCGCGCATCGTCGCGGCCGACGAACGCGAACACGGCCAGCGCGCGCTGCTGAACCTGGGCCACACCTTCGGCCACGCCATCGAGACCGCGGCCGGCTACGGCGAATGGCTGCACGGCGAGGCCGTGGCGATCGGCATGCTGCTCGCGGCCGATCTCTCGCGGCGTCTCGGCTACATC
>Ga0224500_10001666_pt1 | contig 12827 bp, 10 predicted proteins | sample SF_Oct11_sed_USG_FD_168126 | JGI IMG/M metagenome (GOLD analysis project Ga0224500, IMG submission 168126) | Sediment microbial communities from San Francisco Bay, California, United States - SF_Oct11_sed_USGS_4_1 | ecosystem: Environmental > Aquatic > Marine > Sediment | place: USA: California... | reverse complement strand
CCACCGAGAGCAGCCCCGCGACGCCGAGCGCCGAGTCATGGCGGAAGGCGAGGGGGTCGAGGAAATCGTCGTCGATGCGGCGGTAGATCACGTCGACGCGGCGCGGCCCCTGCGTGGTACGCATGTGCAGCGTCTCGTCGTCCACGAACAGGTCCTTGCCTTCGACCAGCTCGATGCCCATCTGCTGGGCGAGGAACGCATGCTCGAAGTACGCGCTGTTGTAGGCGCCGGGCGTGAGCACCACCGCCGTCGGCTCGTGCAGCCCCGCCGGCGCCGCCTGGCGCAGCGTGTCGAGCAGCAGGTCGGGGTAGTGCTCCACCGGCAGCACCTTGTGGCGCGCGAACAGCTCCGGGAACAGCCGCAGCATCATGCGCCGGTTCTCCAGCATGTAGGACACGCCCGAGGGCACGCGCAGGTTGTCCTCGAGCACGTAGTACTGCGCCGCGCCCGCGGACAGCGTCGCGCGCACGATGTCGATGCCGGCGACGTGCGCGTAGACGCCGGTCGGCACCGCCACGCCCTGCATCTCGGGACGGTATTGCGCGTTGCAGAACACCTGCTCGGCCGGCACCAGCCCCGCCTTGACGATGCGCTGCTCCGAGTAGACGTCGCGCAGGAAGGCGTTCAGCGCCGTCACGCGCTGGCGCAGCCCGTGCTCGAGCATGGCCCATTCGGCCTGCGGGATGATGCGCGGCACGATGTCGAACGGGATCAGCCGCTCGCGGCCCTCGTCCTCGCCGTAGACCGCGAACGTGATCCCGGTGCGATGGAAGGCCGAGTCGGCCTCCAGGCGCTTGCGCGCGACGTATCCGGTCGGCATGCGCGACAGCCAGTCCTGGTACGCGGCGTAGTGGGGCCGGATGCTCCCGTCCGGTGCGAGCATCTCGTCGAATACGCCGCCCGTGGGCACCCGTGGGGCCATCCGGGTGACCCGAGCAAGCGCCGTGCCTGACCGGCTGTGCAAGCTATTTCGCCAGCTGCCGCATCGCGCGCTCCAGCCCCTCGAGCGTCGTCGGGTACATGCGGCCGTTCATCAGTTCCTTCATGACCGAGATCGACTGGCGGTAGCCCCAGATTTCCTCGGGCTCGGGGTTGAGCCAGACGCACTTGGAATAGACCTCGGTCACGCGCTTCACCCACACCGCGCCGGGCTCCTCGTTGAAGTACTCGATCGAGCCGCCGGGCTGCAGGATCTCGTAGGGGCTCATCGTGGCGTCGCCCACGAAGATCACCTTGTAGTCGTGACCGTACTTGTGCAGGATGTCCCAGGTGCGCGTGCGCTCGGAGTGGCGCCGCCGGTTGTCCTTCCACACGAAGTCATACAGGCAATTGTGGAAGTAGTAGAACTCCAGGTGCTTGAACTCGGTCTTCGACGCCGAGAACAGCTCCTCGGCGAGCTTGATGTGGTCGTCCATCGTGCCGCCGACGTCCATGAACATCAGCACCTTGACGGTGTTGCGGCGCTCGGGCCGCATGTGGATGTCGAGGTAGGCCTTGCGCGCGGTGGCGTCGATGGTGCCGTCGAGGTCGAACTCCTCGGGTGCGCCGTCGCGGGCGAAGCGCCGCAGGCGCCGCAGCGCCACCTTGATGTTCCTCGTGCCGAGCTCGACGGCGTCGTCCAGGTTGCGGTACTCGCGCTGGTCCCAGACCTTCACCGCGCTGCGGTTGCGGCTCCTGTCCTGGCCGATGCGGATGCCTTCCGGGTTGTAGCCGTAGGCGCCGAAGGGCGAGGTACCGCCGGTGCCGATCCACTTCGAGCCGCCCTGGTGGCGCCTTTTCTGCTCCTCCAGTCGCTGCTTGAGCGTCTCCATCAGCTTGTCCCAGCCGCCCAAGGCCTGGATCTGCTTCTTCTCCTCCTCCGAGAGCGTGAGCTCGACCTGCTTGAGCAGCCACTCGAGCGGGATCTGCGCCTCGATGCCGGGGATGGTCTCCACGCCCTGCCAGAACTCGGCGAACGCGCGGTCGAACTTGTCGAAGTTCGCCTCGTCCTTCACCAGCGAGGCGCGGCTCAAGTAGTAGAAGTCGTCCACCGACGGGCCGATCACGCCCTTGCCCATCGCCTCGAGCAGCGTCAGGTACTCCTTGATGGAGACCGGCAGCTTGTGGCTCTTCAGCTTGAGGAAGAAGTCGATCAGCACGGCGGCATCACCCGAAGCAGGCGCGCACCACGCCGCCCTCGACGCGCAGCGCCGCGCCGTTGGTCGCTGAGGCGAGGGGGCTGCACACGTAGGCCACCAGCGTCGCGACCTCCTCCGGCGTGGCGTAGCGCTTGAGCAGCGAGCTCGGGCGCACCTTCTCGAAGAATTCCTTCTCCACGTCGGCAATCGGGCGCCCCGGCGCGCGCTTGGCGATCGCCGCCTTGTTGCCCTCCGACAGGGTGGGGCCCGGCAGCACCGCGTTCACCGTGACCTGCGTGCCGACGCAGGTCTCGGCGAGGCCGCGCGAGACCGCGAGCTGCGCGGTCTTGGTCATGCCGTAGTGGATCATGTTGTCGGGGATCTGGATGGCGCTTTCGCTCGAGATGAAAACCACGCGCCCCCACCCGCGGCGCTTCATGCCCGGCAGGTAGGCCAGCGACAGCCGCACGCCACTCATCACGTTGACGTCGAAGAAGCGCTGCCACTCGGTGTCGTCGATGTCCTCGAACAGCTTGCGCTCGAAGATCCCCAGGTTGTTCACCAGGATGTCGACCTCGGGGTGGCGCTTCGCGATGGCGTCGCAGCCCTGCGCGGTGGCGAGGTCGGCCGCGAAGCCTTCGGCGCCCGGGACCTGCCGGCGTGTTTCCGCGACTGCGGCCTCGGTGCGGCCGTTGAGGATTACCTTCGCCCCTTCCGCGGCCAGCAGCTTCGCGATCGCGAGGCCGATGCCCTTGGTGGAGCCGGAAACCAGGGCGGACTTGCCCTTGAGCTGGAGGTCCATCGGCTCAATGTACCGGCGCTAGAATGAGCGCGTGACCTTACCTCTCCGCGCGCTACTCGAGCGCATGACGCAGGCGATCTGCCGCGGCGACGCCGAGGCGGCCGCCGCCTGCTTCACCAAGGACGGCGTCTATCACGACGGCTTCTACGGCGAGTTCCAGGGGCGCGCGGCGATCGCCGATATGGTGCGGCGGCTCTTTCACGGCAACGCCGCCGATCTTTCCTGGACGCTGAGCGACGTCGTTGGCGAGGGTGATCGCGGCTACGCGAGCTACGAGTTCTCCTACACCTCGAAGATTGCGGGGACCGATGGCCGCCGCGCGGGGTTTCCCGGCATCTGCAAGGTCAGGTTGAAGGACGGCCTCATCGAGCGCTACGAGGAGATCTTCGAGCGCGCGCAGGCGCTCGCCCGGCTGGGGCTTCCCGACGAGCGCATCGTGAGGTCGGTAAGGAAGTGGGCGGGGGAGTGAAAGGATAGGAGCGTCCTTCCGTGTTGTGCCGGGCAACACGCGCAGCGAGGGACAGCGGCAGGTCGGCGAGCGAGGTTTTGCGGGCCTAGCGGCGCACGAGTTCGGCCGTACCGCGCTCGCGTACGGACAACGTACGCACCAAGCTTGAACGCGGATGACCACTCGATGTCAGGGAACAGTTACCAAGACTCGCCCGGAATCGACAAGGCCGTTGTTGTCCCACAGGGGCAGACCTAGCACGAAGAAGCTGCGGGTCGAAGACGCCGCAACGACGGCGCCATTGAGGTCGAATGGCGTCGCTCCCGCGATCGTGTTGCCGATCGGGTCACCCGTGCTGCCGCTGATCACCATTACCGAGCCGGCATCGATGATGCCGTTTACGTCATCCAATCGCGAGACGACTACGAAGTTGCCATTGGCGATCGCAGTTAAGCTGTTCAAGCCGAGTTGGTCGCCGGTGTTGTCGCTGGCGACAGTGGTACCAATCTGGGTGCCGGTGGCGCCATCGACTAGCATTACCGAGCCGGCATCGACGATGCCGTTTACGTCATCCGACGGCGAGGCGATCGCGAAGTGGCCATTGGTGAGTGCGGCGACACGGAATCCGAGACTGTCACTGAGTTGGTCGCCCGCGATGGTACTTCCGATCTGAATCCCTGTGGTGCCGTCGACCAGCCTCACCGAGCCGGCATCGCCAATTCCGTTGACGTCGTCGGACGGCGAGGCGATGACGTAATTGCCGTTGGTCAGTGCGATGACGCCCCTCGATCCAAGAAAGTCAAAGTCATTATCACCGTCGATCGAGCTGACTTGAATGCCTGTAGTGCCGTTGACCAACTTCGCCGAGCCGGCATCGAAGATGCCGGCCACGTCATCGAGCCGCGAGGCGATCACATAGTTGCCGTTGGTGAGGGCGGTGACGCCTTCCGATCCGAGCTGGTCGTCGTTTTCATCGCCGGCGATAGGGGTACCAATCGGGATACCGGTGGCGCCGTCAACCAGCATCACCGAGCCGGCATTGGTAATGCCGTTGACGTCATCCCCCGCGGAAGCGATCACATAGTTGCCGTTGGCGAGGGCAGCGACGCCGTCGGAACCGAGCCGGTCGTTCACGTTATCGCCGGCGATGGTGCTGCCGATCTGCGCACCGGTGGTGCCGTTGATCAGCATCACCGAACCGGCGGTGGCGACGGCGTTGACATCGGCGTTTGGCGCGGCAACCACGAAATTGCCGTTGGTGAGGGCGGTGACGTTCGGATTAAACAAGGCGTCCGTGTGATTGCCAGCAATGGGTGCGCCAATCTGAATGCCGGTTGTGCCGTCTACCAGCCTCACCGAGCCGGCATCGATGACCCCGTTGACGTCATCTCTCTGCGAGACAATCACGAAGTTGCCGTTGGTGAGTGCAACGACGCCTTTGTCTCCGAGTTGATCGGCCAGGTCATCGCCGGCGATGGCGCTGCCGATCTGCGCACCGGTGGTGCCGTTGAGCAGCATCACCGATCCAACGGTCGCGCCGATGCCGACGGCAGCAACGCGGGATGAGGCGATTGTGAAGTTGCCGTTGGCTAGTGCAGTTACACCGTCAAGTCCGAGTAGATCGTTCGCGAGATCCCCGTAGATGCTGGCGATCCGGGTTTGCGTTACCGGGTTGTACAAATACGCCGCGCCGGCAAAAGGGGCCACATTGGAGTCGAGCGGATCGGTGACCACGATATTCCCGCTGGACAGGATAACAATGCCCCTGCTGAATTCTTCGCCCGCCGCGGGGCTTGGATCGACGATCTCGAACGAGGTGACTGAGGCTGAACCATTGCCACCGCCACCGCCACCGCCACCGCCGCACGCCGCGAGCGACAAGGCGCAAAGGACAATCGCGCACAACGTAGCGCGCTTCTTTGTACCAGACACTTTTCCCCTCCCGGTCGACGCATTCCAATGTTCTTCTTGAGACAAGGAATGCCATCCGGATTATCACACGGGCAATGAAGGACAGGGACCGCCTTCCGCGTTGTGCTGTGCAACGCGCGTGGGTGGGGGCGGCGTCGCGCTTCGGGGCGCGCGGGCTGAACGCTCGATCGGCGCGCACGCTAGGCGCGCGGATCACCCAGGGGCGACAACCGGTGTTATGGTCGATACCTGCTGGCGCTTCGCACGTTGGTCGACCGAGACCATGAGGCAGCGATGGAATTGCTCCTTCCGCTGACGCGGGAGGATCGCAGCTACGGGGACGATGCCGGTCGCCGCGGGTTGGTGAAACGAGGAGGCACCATGGAAGTCTCACCCCGGTTCTGGGACAAGATTGCCGTCAGGTACTCCAGGCGGCCGATCGCCGACGAGGCCTCGTACCAGAAGAAGCTCGAGAAATCACAGACCTATTTCCGGCCCGGCACGGAAGTGCTGGAGTTCGGATGCGGAACGGGCGGAACCGCGATCATTCATGCGCCACATGTAAAGCACATTCGCGCCATCGACATCTCCCCGAGGATGATCGAGATCGCCAGGGGTAAGGCCGAGGCCGCCAACATCGAGAACGTCGACTTCGAGGTCCAGACGATCGAGGACCTCGATGCGCCGGACGCGTTCTTCGACGCCGTCCTGGGCCTGAGCATCTTGCACCTGGTGAAGGACAAGGAGGCGGTGCTGCAAAAGGTGTTCCGCCTACTGAAACCTGGCGGCGTGTTCATCAGCAGCACGGTTTGCATGCTCGACCTGGCGAGCCTCATTCGCTATGTCGTGCCGATCATGCAGCTCTTCGGCCAGGCTCCGTTCGTTGCCTACTTCACCCGCGAGGAATTGCTCGAAAGCATCAGGGCGGCCGGTTTCGAGATCGACTACGACTGGCGCCCCGGCAGGAAGAAGGCCGTATTCATCGTGGCGAAGAAACCACGCTGAGCATCATCGTCGCGAACGCGATGGGGAATTCCTTTCGCGGCAAGTTCGACCTGGACGCGCCTGACGGCAGCGGCGGCTTCACGGTGATCGGGGCCGGAACGCCGCCGGCGGCGAGCCGCCGCTGAGATTACACCCCGCGCACGGCAATAGCGCCGTTGCCGGCATGCAGATCGATGGTCCCGTTCCCGCTCCCAAGGGTTCCGCTGCACGCCTGGGTCCCGCAGGGGGAGCCAGGCGGGACCGTGAGGGAGAGGTTCGTGAGCGTGATGCTGCCGGTTGCCACCGTGGCGGAGAATTGGGCCGAGGTCGTCTGCGGCATTGCAAGATCGATGGTTCCGTTTACCACGCCGATTTCGATCCGCCCGCCGGGGGGTAACGTCATCCAGGCCGCGATGTCGCCATTCGCCAAGGACAGGACGGCGTTCCCGGCGATCGCGTCGGCCAGAATCCCTCCGTTCATGTTCGTGATCGTGCAGTCGGCGTTGAGTGAGCGCACCGTGACGTTGCCGTTGAGGTTCGTGACGCTGACGTTCAGATGCTCCGGCAGCACGATCGTGTAGTTGACAATGTAGTTGCGACCAGCGGCGAACCGGGGCTGATCGGTCCCGACCAGCACTTCGCTCATGGAGCTGGTGACATTCACCCGGAGCGCCGCGAGCTGGGCGGTGGCGTCCTCAAGTGTGTCGGCCTCGACATGTCTCACACCAGTAATCGAGATCGAAGAAGCCCCGCCCGCGGCGCCGCTGACCGTCACCGTCCCACTGACCCCTACCAGTCTCAGCGCCGTCCGGGTCCCGACGTTGACGTCGTAAGAGAACGGCTCTTCCACCGCGGGGCGCGTGCGGGATCCGCCGTCGCCTCCGCCACCGCAGGCCGAGGCGAGCACCAATCCCAGCAGGCAGAACGCTCCGGCTGCTTGACGCGTGCGTGTCATGGCAAATCCCTCCCTCTTGGCCCGGGCCTTTTTTGCACTGTGCGGCGATCCTCGCCAGAGTGTTCTGATACGCCTGATCGAGGGATAGGAATTTCCTTCCCGTCCTTGCCGTATGACGCCGGCAACTGCTGCCGGATCCGGGCTGCTGAGCAGCGGGTGGGTGGCACAATCGGTCATGCACGTGCCCGCGCGAGTCATGCAATCGGGCGTTATGGCAAATAAAGAAGCTCTCCCGCCACCCCGAGCGCTTCGGCACCGGCACGCCCGAGGGCATCGTCGCTTCCGAATCGGCCAACAACGCCAACGTCGGCGGCTCGCTGGTGACCATCATGGCGTTCGGCATTCCCGGGGACGCGGTCACCGCCGTGATGCTCGGCGCGCTCAACATCCACGGCATCCAGTCGGGGCCGCTGTTCATCTCGCAGAACCCGGACGTGGCGTACGGCATCTTCGCCGCGTACCTGCTCGCGCACCCGATCATGGTGCTGGTCATCGCCCTGGGCGCGCGCTTCATGCTGCGCGTGGTGACGGTGCCCAAGGCGGAGCTCTTTCCCGTCGTGCTGGTCCTGTGCACCATCGGCGCCTACGCGCTCGCCAACGCCATGTCCGCCGTGTACATCCTGCTCGCCTTCGGCCTGCTCGGCTACGCGATGGTCAAGCTCGAGCTGCCGCTCGCGCCGCTCATCCTCGGCGTGATCCTCGGCGACCAGATCGAGACTAACCTGATCCGCGCGCTGATGACCGACGCCGACCTGTGGCTGTTCCTCACGCGCCCCATCTCCGGGACGCTGCTCGCGGTTTCAGTGGGGTCGGTGCTGCTGGCGCTGTGGCAGCACCTGCGGCAGGCGCGGCGCGAGTCGCCGGACGCGCCGGGCGGCGGCGGGGAGGCGGATTTCTAGCGGCCATGCCGGGCGCCCCAAAGACGAATCGAAAGGGAGAATCGAGGGAATAGCTTCCGCCGAAGCGCTGTTCGACTTCTTGTCGTTCAACCCACAAGAAGGAGGATCAGCATGAGAAATAATATTCTTATCGCCACCGCAACCGGCCTGATGCTGCTCGGCGGCAGCGCGCTCGCGTCGGACCATCTGTTCAATGCGGCCACGGCGCCGGGCAATGATGAGCGCGGCTTCAATAATCCGGTAGCGCAGAACCCGTCGGGCGTCTCGGGTCCGAAGGCCCAGCCGGCGACGGTGCCGGGCGAAGGCAACCCGAATGCAGGCCAGGACCGGGGCACCCCCTCGGTCAACCCGGCGCTGCTGAACTGCCACGTGCAGCTGGAGGGGGTCATCCCCTGCCCGCTGTCGGAGGAATAGCCAGTCGGAAGGACCGGCCCGCGTCGAGGCGCGACGCGGGCGAATCTGCGCGGCGATCGAGATAGGCGGCGAGGTGCGCGTTCAGCTCGCGCGCATCCTCGCCCGCGCCGTCGATGAGCGCGCGGACCTGGATCCCGCCGCGGTGCGCGTTCCGGCGCGACTTAGGCGCCCGCGCACCGCCATGGGACCGCGGGATGTGCAACTCGGGGACATCGAGTTCTCGGAACAGACATCCCTACGACCGGGGTCGGCGCATCGCAATCGATGCGTTCGATCCGGGCGAAACACGATGGATTAGGGCCATGCTGCTCGGCTGCATCGCGGACGACCTGACGGGCGCGACCGACCAGGGATAGGAATTTCCTTCCCGTCCTTGCCGTATGACGCCGGCAACTGCTGCCGGATCCGGGCTGCTGAGCAGCGGGTGGGTGGCACAATCGGTCATGCACGTGCCCGCGCGAGTCATGCGATCGGGCGTTATGGCAATACAACCCGCTGGTGACGGGCGCCCCGCACGTGCGCTTCTACGCCGGCGCGCCGCTGGTCACGGCGCGCGGCGAGGCGCTGGGCACGCTGTGCGTGCTCGACCGGGAGCCCGGCGAAATGAGCGCGGAGGAGATCGATGCCCTGCGCGCGCTCGCGCGCCGCGCGCTGGCCGAGCTCGAGCGGCGCCGGGACGACAGCACGCTGCTGCGTGCGGCGCTGGAGAACACGCGCCGGCAGGTGAAGGCGCTCGAGGCGAGCCTCGAGCAGCAGCAGGACTTGCAGAGAGCGCTGCAGCGCGAGCACGCCTTTCGCGAGGCGCTGATCGAGCGCGCGGGCGAGGGCGTGTGTCACGCCATTGCCTCGCATCCGTTCGTGCAATTCACGGTCTGGAACCAGCGCATGACCGAGATCACCGGCTACACGATGGAGGAGGTCAACCGCCTTGGCTGGTACCAGACGCTCTACCCGGATCCTGAAATTCAGCGCCGTGCGATCGAGCGCATGGAGCGCATGCGCCTGGGCGAGGACCTGCGCCGCGAGCGTTGGGAGATCAGGCGCGCGGACGGTACCCAGGGCGTGCTGGGCATTTCCAGCTCGCTGCTGAAATCGGCGGACGGCCTGCAGCACGTGCTGGCGGTGATGTACGACTGCACCGCGGAAGAGAAGCTGCAGCGCGAGGCGATGCTCGCGCGCACCGACGCGCTGACCGGCGTCATGGTCCAGCGCGCCTTCCTCGAGGCTGCGGCGGTCGTGCTGCGGCTCGCCGCGCGCACCGGTGAGCCCAGCGCGCTGGGATTCATTGACCTCGACGATCTGAAGAAGATCAACGACAGCTTGGGGCACGCCGCGGGCGACCGCGTCCTTGAGCGGGTCGGGGCCACGCTGGCGGCCTCGACGCGCGCCGCCGACATCGTCGGACGCCTTGGCGGGGACGAGTTCGCGGTGCTCCTGCCGAGAACGGGCCGCGCGAGCGCGAAGGTCCTGTTCGACCGCCTGCACCGGCGGCTGCAGGACGCGATGCGCCAGCACGGCTGGCCGGTCGGCTTCAGCATGGGCGTCGCGGTCTTTACCGACGCCCCGCCGAACGAGGACGACGCCCTGAAAGTGGCCGACAGCCTGATGTACCGGGCGAAAAGAGGCGGCAAGAACCGCGTGCTCTACGCGGTGCGCCCCGCCCGCAAGCCGCGCGCTGCACGGCGCGCCGGCGCGAAACGGCGCCGCGGTCCGGCCAGACCCTGACCAGCCGCGCCGGGCCGGCGAGCGGCTTGGCGCGGCGCCGGGAGAACGGGAGGGTCCCGCCGGGCCCCTCCCGTCGCCTCGCGCTACTGCATGGCTGCGGCGATCGCGGCGATCTGCTCCGGCGTGAGCTTGATGAGGCTCCCGCTGGTCGGATTGAACCGCGTGCGCATGGCGCCGACGCTGGCGATGCCGCTGGTGATCAGCGCGGCGCTCGCTCCCTGGTAATCCCCCGGCAGCGGGTTGTGACAGCCCTCGCAGTACGCCGTGTAGAGCGCCGCCCCATCGATCGGCGGCGGCGGCGCCGTTTGCGTGGTCGCGGTCGCCTGTGCCGATGCAGGGCCCTCCACCGTGCCGTTCGCCGCGGTGACGACGTAATAGTAGGCCGTGCCGTCGGGGAGCCCGGTGTGGACGTAAGGCGACGTCGCACCCGCGACCTTGGTTCCCGTGGCGGGGGTGACCCCCAGGGTGGCGGACCAGTACAGGTTGTACGAGGTTGCCCCGGATACCGGGTTCCACGACACGGTCACCTGATTGCTGCCCCCCGTCGCCACGATGCCGGCGGGCGCCGCCGGAACGGCCGGCGGCGGCGCGTTGGTCGTCGCGCTCGCCTGCGCTGACGGCAGGCTCGGGCCCACACTGTTCACCGCAGTGACCACGTAGTAGTACGTCGTGCTGGCCGACCTGCCGCCATGCACATAGGGGCTCGTCGCCGCAGCGATGAGCTCTCCCGTCGAGGGCGTCACGCCCGCCGTCGTCGACCAGTGGATGTTGTACGACGTGGCGCCGGACACCGCCGGCCAGGTGAGCGTGACCTGCCCGTCGCCGCCCAGGGCGGCAACCCCGACCGGGGCGGCGGGTGCCGTCGCCGGCGGCGGTGCGGCCGGCAGCGTCATCGCCGCCACCTGCACCGATGGGGCGCCTTCTCCCGCGCCGTTCACGGCCGTGACGACGGCGTAGTACGTCACGCCGTCGGCAAGGCCGGTGAGCACCGCGGGCCGCGACGCACTGGTCACCTTGGTCCTGTCGGCCAGCGGCACGCCGTCGGTCGCGGACCAGTAGAGGTTATAGGACGTCGCTCCCGTCACCGGCGCCCAGTCGACGCTGACCTGGCGCGTGCCGCCTGTTGCCGTGACGCCGGCGGGCGCCCCGGGCAGCGCAGGCACACCCGCGCTGGCGCTGGTGGTCGCGAAGACCATGGCCGAGGGCGGTCCACGACGCGGGTTGTTGCGCGCGCGCACCATCAATCCGTAGGTCGCATCCGGCGCAAGGCCGGTAAGCACGTACGGGCTCGTCACGTTCATGATCCACTGCGCGTTGCGGTCGTGCTCGTATTCCTCCTCGTCTTCGTATTCCTCTTCGAATTCCTCCTCGTCCTCTTCGTCGTCGTCGTCGCCGAGCCGGAGCGCCGCCGCGGCGGCGCGCCGTTCCATGTAGAACAGGTCATAGGACGTCGCGTTCTCGACCGGATTCCATGAGATCGTCACCTGCCCGTCGCCGCCGAGCGCCGTGACTCCCGTTGGCGCCGCCAGCCGCGGACCGCGCTTGGGCAGGTGCTCGGGATTGTTCGTGAAGTACGCGCTCGCGAAATCCCGCAGGTGGCCGCTGAAGATGACCGCGCCCGAGGTCACATTGGTGATCGTGAGCATGCCGCCGGAGATCACGACGTGCACGCTGTCGAACATGCCGTCGAGCCCGTCGTGGTCGGCGCGAAAGCGCTGCCGATGCGGATCGCGGCCGGCCACCTCGAAGACTTCCATCAGCGGCCGCAGCTTCATGCCCAGCGCGGCAATGGCGGCCGGCATGCGCAGGCGCGCCCGTTCCAGCCTCGCCGGATCCCGGTCCTCGAAGACTTCGGCGGGATCGTCCACGCCGGCGGCGTTGGCCAGCGCCGCGCTCGTGAGCGGGTTGATGTTGGCGATGCCCGGCGCGTCTGCAAGCGAGTACAGCGCGTGCCGCTTGCCCTCGGCCGCGCCCACCGCACGCAACACGTACGGTGCCCGCATGTCCGAGACATCCACCGAGAAGCCTCCGTCGCCCGCGATGACGACCACCTTCTCCCTGCGTTCCGCGGAAGAGTCCCGCAAGGTGACTTCACCCACGAGCGGCGCGCCGGTGGCCGCCACGCCGCTGACGACCTGCGTTGACACGCTGCCTTGCTGATGGGTGCCCGCACCGTCGCCGCCGCCGCCGCAACCGGCGACGAGCACGCCCAGCGCAAGCGCGCATGCGAATGCGGCGGCCGAATGCAGCCGCAGCCGTAATTCTGAAGTTGGAGTCGGATTCATCTCGCTCTCCTGTTGGTCCTGGTTCATCCACACACCTGCGCCCGCGCGTCGCGAGCCGCATCTGCGCACGATTGCCGTGCTCGTGACTCGATTGTGTGGAGCGACTTCGCGCGCGTCTTGACGAGCATCAAGCGCGCGCGAACCAAGTGTGTCGCCGGCTGGCGACGTTTCGGAAATGAGGGATAGGAATTTCCTTCCCGTCCTTGCCGTATGACGCCGGCAACTGCTGCCGGATCCGGGCTGCTGAGCAGCGGGTGGGTGGCACAATCGGTCATGCACGTGACCGC
>Ga0224500_10001665_pt1 | contig 12831 bp, 12 predicted proteins | sample SF_Oct11_sed_USG_FD_168126 | JGI IMG/M metagenome (GOLD analysis project Ga0224500, IMG submission 168126) | Sediment microbial communities from San Francisco Bay, California, United States - SF_Oct11_sed_USGS_4_1 | ecosystem: Environmental > Aquatic > Marine > Sediment | place: USA: California... | reverse complement strand
GCATCCCGGACGCCGCCTGGGTACTCACGCAGGATGCGTTCAGCAATCCGCAGCCGGCCGAGCGCCACACGCTCGGTTTCGACGCCGGCCTTCCCTGCGCGCTCGACGGCCGGGCCCTCGACCCGGTCGCCGTCATCGAGGCTGTCGAGGCGCTCGGCGCGCGGTACGGCGTCGGCCGCGGCATTCACCTGGGCGACACGATCATCGGCTTCAAGGGCCGGGTCGCGTTCGAAGCCCCCGCCGCCGAGATTCTGCTCACCGCGCATCGCGAACTCGAGAAGCTCGTGCTCTCTGCGCGGCAGGCGCGCACCAAGGACTCGCTTGCCGGCACCTACGGCGACCTCGTACATGAAGGGCAGCACCTCGATCCAGTGTGCCGGGACATCGAGGCGCTGTTCCTCGCGTCGCAGCAGCGCGTGACGGGCGAAGTGCACGTGCTGCTCCGGCCCGGTCACGTCTTCGTCGAGGGCGTGTCCTCGCCGTACTCGCTCATGAAGGCATCGAAGGGCGCGTACGGCGAATCCGCCGGCGAGTGGACCGCCACGGAGGCGCACGGTTTCTCCAAGATGCTGGCGCTGCCGGGGATCTTCTACACGCGTGCCGGCCGGCAGGCGCGGGAGGCGTGAGCATGGCCAGCCCGATGAGGACCGTCGTCGTCGACAAGATCGCCTCGATCGCCCAGGCCTGTGGTCTGAGCCACGAGGTGCGCATCTCGGCACAGGACATTCCCTGCGAGGAGGGGACGGTGCTGGTCGTCGAGATCCTGACCAACAAGTCCACCTACAACGCGATCGAGCTCACCAGCGGCCGCATGGCCAAGGTGTCGCGCGGCGACGTCGTCGTGGGCGCGCTCGGCCACCGGCAGGCACTGTTCGGGTACTCGGGCCACGTACCGGAGACCGTGCAGGCCGGGGACGTGCTGCAGGTGCTGAACATCGGCGGCGTACTCGGCGTGTGCGACTCCGTGAACCCGGACAAGGGAAAGCCGTTCGACTGCCGGGTGCTCGGATGCGTGCTCCAGTTCCCGTTCCTCGGCGAGCGCATCGGCGTGCCGGCGAAGGTCGGCCACCGCAGGCTCGACCACGCAGCGACACTCGAGACGCACGGCGTGCCGGTCGTCGCGCTCGCGGGAACCTGCATGGAGGCCGGCAAGACCGCCGCAGCCTGCGCCATCGTCGGCCGCATGCGCCACCGCGGCCTCATCGTGCATGCGTTCAAGGCGACGGGCGTGTCGCTGCGTCGCGACATCCTGGCCATGGAGGACTCGGGCGCGCGCCGCAGCATGATCTTCACCGACCTCGGCATCGTGACGACCACGGCCGCCTCGGGACCGGCCCTCACGCGCACCATGATGACCGAGATGACACAGGGACGGCCCGACGTCGTCGTCTTCGAGCTGGGCGACGGACTCCTCGGCGCCTACGGCGTCGAGGCCATCCTCTCGGCGGAGGACATCCGCGGCGCACTGACCGCCGTCGTCCTCTCCGCCAACGATCCGGTGGCGGCCTGGGGCGGCGTGAAGCTGCTGCGCGAACGCTTCCAGATCGAGCCGTCCGCAGTGACCGGACCGGCGACGGACAATGCCGTGGGCGTGAAGATCATCGAGGAGCAGATGGGCGTCCGGGCGGTCAACGCCATGTCGGCCGGCGCGGAACTCGGCGACCACATCATCGACAGCCTCGGGCTCGGCAAGCCGCTCGCGCGGGCCGCCTCGGAATGACGGCCCGCATTCCCGCGATCGTACTCGGCGGGACCGGCTACGTCGCCGGCGAGCTCGTGCGCCTGCTTGCGACCCACCCGTATCTCGACCTGGCGGCCGTGGCGTCGGACAGCCAGCCCGACGAGCCCGTCGCGCAGTTCTTCCGCCACCTGCTGCCCGTGCTGCCGCACCTGCGCTTCGCCGGCCACGACGAACTGCTCGAGTACGTCACCGCCAACCCCGTGACGGCCGTCTTCTCGGCGGCGCCGCACGGGGTCTCCGCGGCCATGATCGACAAGCTGCTCGCGGCCGGCGAGCGGGCCTCGACACAACCCCGGGTCGTGGACATCTCCGCGGACTTCCGCTATCCGACCGCGGCGGCCTACGAGACCGTCTACAGGCACGGCCACGGTGCGCCGGAGCGCATCGACCAGTTCACCTGCGCGGTTCCCGAGCATCTCGACGCCCTGCACACGCCGCACGTCGCGCACCCGGGCTGCTTCGCCACCGCGATCCTGCTCGCCAGCGTGCCATTGCTGTCGCTCGGGCTCGTCGAGCCACGACTGTTCGTCAGCGGCATCACCGGCAGTACGGGATCGGGTCGCCAGCCCACGGCGGGAACCCACCACCCGCAGCGGCATTCCGACCTGTACGCCTACAACGCGCTCGCCCACCGCCACGCCCCGGAGGTCACGACGCTCGCGCGGGCCGCCACCGGCGTCGACGCGGAGTTCAACTTCGTGCCCCACTCGGGCCCGTTCGCACGTGGCATCCACGTCACGGTCCAGGCCGTGGCAAGAAGCCCGCTCAGCAGCCACGAGCTCGTGCAGGCCCTGCGCGATTACTACGACCCGTCCGTGTTCGTCCGCGTCACCAGCGACCCGCCGCGGGTCAAGGACGTGGTGGCCAGCAATTTTGCGCAGCTCTCGGGCGTGACCCACGGCCACTCGGTCGCCGTCATGTGCGTGATCGACAACCTCACCAAGGGCGCGGCGGGCGGCGCCGTGCAGTGGATGAACCGCATGCTCGGCTACGAGGAAACGGCGGGGCTGATGCAGCCCGCGGCAGGCTGGACCTGATGCACGATCATCTCGCACCGGTCTATGCACAGTGGCCGATCGACATCGTCGCGGCGGAAGGCGTTCACCTGCAGACGCGCGGCGGCCGGCGCATCCTCGACCTGTATGGCGGGCACGCAGTGGCGGCGCTCGGCTACTCGCACCCGCGCTGGCGGGCAGCGCTCGAGGCGCAGGCGCGCACGCTCCTGTTCCAGAGCAACGCCGTGCCGCTCGAGGTGCGGGCGCGGGCCGCGTCACGCCTGGCGCGGTTCGCGGGGCTCGGCCTCGACACCGTGTTCTTCGGAAATACCGGGGCCGAGGCCAACGAGAACGCACTCAAGCTGGCACTCAGGATCACGGGCCGTCGCAAGGTCGTCGCGGTCGAAGGCAGTTTTCACGGGCGCACGGCGGCCGCGGGCGCCGTCACCTGGGGCGCGGCGCAGAAATGGTACGGTTTCCCGCAGACGCCGTTCGACGTCGAGTTCCTTGCACGCGGAGACGTCGATGCCATCGGGCGCATCGTCGGCACGGACACCGCAGCGGTCATTGCCGAGCCCGTGCAGGGCGTCGCGGGCGCCGTGGACCTGGGCCGGCCGTTCCTCGCGGCGCTGCGCGCGCGCTGCACCGAGACCTGCGCCCTGCTGGTCCTCGACGAGGTGCAGTGCGGCATGGGACGCACCGGCCACCCCTTCGCGGCCAACATGCACGGCATCGCGCCGGACATGCTGACGACGGCCAAGGCGCTCGGCGCCGGCTTCCCCTGTGCCGCCCTGCTGATGGCCGACCACGTGGCGGCACACCTGCGCACGGATGATCTCGGGACGACGTTCGGCGGCGGCCCGCTGGCCTGTGCGGTCATCGAGACCGTGGTGGACATCATCGAGAGCGAAGGACTGCTCGAACGGGTGCGTGCGCTCGCAGGCCAGATGCGCGAGACCTGCGTCGTCGGGCCGGTGGTCGCGGTGCAGGGCGCCGGGTTCCTGACCGGTCTCAGGACGCGCCGGCCCGCGAAGGACGTCCAGCGCGAGCTCCTCGACCGCGACATCCTGACCGGCACCAGCGCCGACCCGCACGTGGTCCGCATCCTGGCGCCATACGTGCTCGAGGAATCGCACGTCGTCCAGCTCCGCGACGCGCTCGCCTCCCTGCCCGCCTAGTGTGGATGCGATGCGATCCCCCTCCCCTGACATCACCGGCCACTCACGATGAATCGCTTCCTGGACCTCGCCGACTTTTCGCGTGATCAGGTCGTCGACCTGCTCGACCTCGCGCGCCGCCTGCAGGCGCGCCCGGAGCCGAAGGCGCTCGCCGGGAAGATCCTGGGCCTGCTGTTCATGAATCCGTCCCTGCGCACCCTCTCGTCCTTCCAGGCCGGGATGATGAGGCTCGGTGGCTCGGCATTCGTCGTCACGCCCGGCCAGGGCACCTGGCAGGTCGAGACGCGCACGGGCGCGGTGATGAGCGGCGGCGCGGCAGAGCACGTGCGCGAAGCGATCCCGGTGCTCGCGTCCTATTGCGACGTGCTCGGGCTGCGCGCGTTCGCCGAAGGCAAGGACCTTTCCGCCGATCTCGCCGAGGCGCCGTTCCAGCTGATGTCGAGCCTCTGCGACAAGCCGTTCATCAACCTCGAGTCCGCCGTGAACCATCCCTGCCAGGCGCTCGCCGACTGGAAGACGATGGACGATCTCGAGGTGCCGCGCCGCGGCAGGTTCGTGCTCTCGTGGGTGTATCACCCGCGGGCGCTGCCGCTGGCGGTGCCGGCGGCGGCACTGCACATGGCGGCGCACCGCGGCATGGACGTCGTGGTGTTGCGCCCGGATGGCTACGCGCTGCCTGAGCCGATCATGGCCAAGGCGCGCACCGCGGCGGCCGCGTCGGGGGGCTCGGTGAGCGAAACGGAGGACCGGGCGACGGCGCTCGCGGGCGCCCACGTGCTCTACGCCAAGGAATGGGGCTCGCCGGCCTGCTATGGCGACGGCGAGGCCGAAGCGGCGCTGCGCCAGCCGCTCGTCGACTGGCAGGTCCGGGAATCCTGGTTCGCGGGCGCGCGACCGGATTGCCATCTCATGCACTGCCTGCCCGTCCGGCGCAACGTCGCCGTGGCGGACGCAGTCCTCGATGGACCGCGCAGCCGCGTGATCCAGGAAGCCGCCAACCGCATGGTCGTGCAGATGGCCGTGCTCCACCGATTGCTGAAGGGGTAACGGACGATGATCGGACACAAGGGCGAACAGGCCGTCACGGTTCGCGCACTGCGCGGCGCGGCCCCCTACATCCACATGTACAAGGGCAGGGTCTTCGTCATCAAGACCGGGGGTGGCGCCTTCCGCGACGCCGCGACCATGCGTGCCTTCATGGAGCAGGTCGCGATCCTGCACCACCTCGGCATCCGCGTCGTCCTGGTCCACGGCGGCGGACCGCAGCTCGACGAGGTCACGAAGAAGATGGGAGTGGTGACCCGCATGGTGCAGGGCCGCCGCGTCACCGACGCCGCCGCCATCGACACCACGAGCATGGTGCTGAACGGCCTGGTCAACACCCGGCTGCTCGCGCTCGCCCATGAGTTCGGCATCGCCGCCATCGGACTCAGCGGCGTGGACGGCGGGCTCGTCAAGGCGCACCGCCGGGCGCCCGTCACCCTGGCGAGCGGCGAGGTGGTGGACTACGGTATGGTCGGCGACATCGACGGCGTGGACGGATCCGTCATCGAGCGACTGCTCGACGCGGGGTTCCTGCCGATCGTGAGCCCGCTGTCGGCGGATGCGTCGGGCCAATTGCTCAACATCAACGCCGACACCGTGGCGGCTGCCATCGGCGGCGCCCTGGTGGCCGAGAAGCTGATCCTGTGCACGGGGGCGCCCGGCATCCTGGAGCGCCTCGACGATCCGCGGTCGCTCATTTCGTATACCGACGTGGCGGGCCTCCGACGCCTGCGCGAGGAAGGCGCCCTGTCCGACGGCATGCTGCCGAAGTCGAGCGCGATCGAGTCCGCCATCCGGGGCGGCGTCCGGCGCGTCCACGTGATCTCCTATGCCGCGCCCGACGCACTGCTGGCGGAGATCTTCACGAACGAAGGCACGGGAACCCTGGTCGTGGCCGACACGACCGCGCTGAGCGCCGCGGAACAGGGTTCCGGTCAATGACGCGACTCTGGGACAAGGGTGCGCCGCTCGACGAGCGCGTGCTGCGCTACACGGCCGGCGAGGACCACGCCCTCGACAACCGCCTGGTCGCCTACGACGTGAAGGCCTCCATCGCCCACGCCGAGATGCTGCACGACAGCGGCCTGCTGAGCGGCTCCGATCTCGAGGCGGTGCGGACGGGACTCGGCGAGATCGGGCAGTCCCACGCCCGTGGCGAATGGTCGGTGACGCTCGATCTCGAGGACGGCCAGACCGCGCTCGAGACGCTGCTCACGCGCAAGGTCGGCGACGCCGGGGCCCGCCTGCACGCGGGACGGTCGCGGAACGACCAGGTCCTGGTCGCGCTGCGCCTGTATCTTCGGGACGCCGTCGAGGATCTCGCCGACGGCGCCCGGCACGTTGCCGGGGCGCTCGAGGGCGTGGCCGCGACGCAGGGCCAGGTCGAGTTGCCGGGCTACACGCACATGCAGCAGGCCATGCCGAGTTCGGTGGCCCTGTGGGCCCGGGGGTTCGCCGCCGAGATCGAGGACGATGCGGACGCGCTCCGCCACGCGCACCGCCGCATCCTGCGCAATCCCCTCGGCTCGGCCGCCGGCTACGGCACGCCCGGCCTGCCCGTGAGCCGCGACGGCACGCGCACGCGCCTCGACTTTCCCGAGAACCACGAGCCGGTCACCGCGGTCCAGCTTTCGCGCGGCAAGGCGGAGGCCGAGGTGCTCTTCCAGGTCGCGATCCTGATGCAGGACCTCGGGCGGCTGGCCTCCGACCTGCTGCTTTTCTATACGCGCGAGTTCGGCTTCGTCGAACTGCCCGACGCGTTCACGACGGGCTCGTCGATCATGCCCCAGAAGCGCAACCCGGACGTGTTCGAGCTGGTGCGCGGCCGGACGGCGACGGCCCATGCCTCCCTGCTCGAGGTCCTCGGCATCACGGCCAAGCTGCCCTCGGGCTACCAGCGCGACCTGCAGCTCATCAAGGCACCCCTCTTCCGCTCCATCGATCTGTGTCTGGAGACCCTCGGGATCATGGCCGCCGCAATCCCGCAGCTGCGGTTCCGCCCGGACCGCATCCGCATGGATGCCGACATCCACGCGGCCGCCGAGGCGAACGAGCTGGTCGCGAGGGAGGGCATCCCCTTTCGTGAGGCCTACCGACGGGTGGGGCAAAAACTCCGCAAGGACTGATACGATCCGCGGCATGAAAACGCCGCTGCTGCCCGTCACTGCCGCCCTCCTCCTCGCCTGCACCGCGTCCGCCGCGGAGCGCGACTTCTCGCGCCTGGGCAAGGACCTCACCCCGATCGGCGCCGAGCGTGCCGGCAACGCCGACGGCACGATTCCCGCATGGGAGGGCGGACTGACCGCGCCACCGCCCGGGTGGACGCCGCAGCAGGGCTACATCGACCCGTTCCCGGGCGACAAGCCGCTGTTCACGATCACCGCGGAGAATGCCGCGCAGCACGCGGCGAAGCTGACGCCGGGCATACAGGCGCTGCTCAAGGCGTATCCCCAGCAGTTCCGCATGCCCGTGTACGCGACGCGGCGCACGGCGGCGCTGCCGACGGCGGTCACCGACAAGGTCCTCGAGCAGGCACCGAAGGTCGAGCTGAACGGGTTTGGCCTCAGGAACCTCGACGGTTCCACCACCCCGTTCCCGATCCCGCGGAACGGCCTCGAGGCGATCTGGAATCATCTCGTGCGCTACACGGGAGGCGGCACGGAGCGCATCGGGCATTCGTTCCCGGTCCGGCCGGGCGGTGACTACTACAAGATCGGCTTCCGCTCGCAACGCATCTATGCGCAGAACATGGCCGACCCCGAGCCGAACCGGCTGTTCTACGCGCTCGGATATTTCACCGAGCCCGCGACGCTGCGTGGCACGATCTTCCTGGTCCACGAGCCGGTGGACCAGGTCGCGGAACAGCGCTCCGCGTGGATCTACAATGCCGGCGCCCGGCGCGTGCGGCGTGCGCCAGACCTCAACTACGACGGCGTCAACGACGGCTCCGAGGCATGTTCGTCACCGACCAGGTGGACGCCTACAACGGCGCGCCCGACCGCTACGACTGGGAACTCCTCGGCAAGCGCGAGATGTACGTGCCGTACAACACGTACCGGCTGTCGGACAAGTCGCTCAAGTACAAGGACATCATCGGCAATCACACCATCAACTCGGACCTGGTGCGCTACGAGCTGCATCGCGTCTGGGTGGTCGAGGGCAAGCTCAAGTCCGGCCAGCGGCACGTGTACGGGCGCCGCACCTTCTATCTCGACGAGGACAGCTGGAGCGTGCTCGCGGAGGACGCCTACGACAACCGCGGCGGCCTGTGGCGCGTCGCCCTGCACGGCCTGATCCAGTGCTACGACGCGCAGGTGCCGTGGTACCGCTTCGGCACCGTGCACGACCTCACCAGCGGCGGCTACATCACCGGCGGCTACGACAACGAGATCAAGGAACCGATGCGGTTCGACGTGAAGGGCAAGCTGATCGACTTCCAGCCGGCCGCCCTGCGTCGCCTCGGCAGCGGACTCTAGGCGGACCCGACCAGCTGCTCGGCGTCGGGCTGGGCTTCCGGCCGGGCGGCCGCGAACGGCGGCAGGCTCTCGAGACAGGCGCTGATCGCGGTGAGGCGCGGGTACGGCGCCAGATCCAGCCGGGCGCGTCGTGCGTTGTACATCTGCGGCACGAGGCAGACGTCCGCCAGCGTGACCGACGATCCGAAGCTGTGGCACCCGTCCGCCGAGTGCCGCCCGACGAGTTCCTCGAGGGCGGCAAAGCCCCGCGCGATCCACCGGTGCGTCCACCCCTTGATCGCCGCCTCGTCCTGGCCGAGCTCGGAGCGCAGGTACTGCTGGATGCCGAGGTTGTTGAGCGGGTGGATGTCGCAGGCCACGACGAGCGCCATCGACCGCACGGTCGCGCGATCGCGCGCGGCGGCCGGCAGCAGGGGCGGATCCGGAACGACCTCCTCGAGGTACTCGCAGATCGCGATCGACTGCGACAGCAGGAATCCGTCGTGGTCGAGGACCGGCACCAGCCCCTGCGGATTCAGCGCCAGGTAGTCGGCGCGACGCTGCTCGCCGCCGCCGCGCAGCAGGTGCCGCGGGACGGATTCGTAGTCGAGGCCCTTCAATGCGAGCGCGATGCGCACCCGGAAGGCAGCCGAACTGCGCCAGTAGGTGTGGAGCCTCAGGGTCATGTTGGTCCCCAGCCCGTCGGGGCGATCAGACGATGGTGGTCCGCAGCGTCTCGAGACCGTCCACGCCGCCGACAAGGCTGTCGCCAGGCTGCAGCGGACCCACGCCCTCGGGAGTCCCGGTGAAGACCAGGTCTCCGGGCCGCAGCTCGAAATAGGTGGACAGCTCGGTGATGATCTCCGGGACGCTCCAGATCATTTCCGACAGGTCGGCGCGCTGTCGCTGCTCACCGTTGACCTCGAGCCAGATGGCGCCGCGCTCCAGGTGACCCATCTCGGTCGCGGGACGCAGCGCGCTCACCGGGGCCGAGCCGTCGAATCCCTTCGAGACGTCCCAGGGCCTGCGCTGCTCGCGCGCCTCGAACTGCAGGTCGCGCCGCGTCAGGTCGTTGCCGACGGCGTAGCCGAAGACATGGGCGAGCGCATTCTCGACGGGGATGTTCCGCCCACCGGTCCCGAGGGCGACCACGAGCTCGATTTCGTGGTGAAGATTGGCGGTGCGAGGCGGATAAGGCACCGGTGTGCCGTTCGCGACCAGCGCATCCGCCGGCTTCGAGAAGAAGAACGGCGGCTCGCGCTCCGGGTCCATGCCCATCTCGCGGGCGTGGGCCGCGTAATTGCGCCCCACGCAATAGATCCGGTGCACCGGAAAGCGATCATCCGTGCCCATGACCTCGACTGAAGGCTGTACGACCGGCGGGATGACGAAGCTCATGCGAAACTCCTTGGTCGTCGATCAATCGCAACGACCCAGCGATGGCAGGAACACCTCCTGCACCAGGATCGGCCAGCCAGCCAGGCGATAGACCGCCCTCCGTGCCCAGAGCCGGACCGGCGGACCCGCGTCGGCCAGCGCAACGCGCGCCAGTGGGTGATCCGCGTCGAGCTCCAGGTACTCGAGGGGCTCCCGGCGCACGTCCTCGACGGCGGAGAGCGATTCGCCGAGTCCGCTGTCGCCGAGGTTTCGCAGCCATGGATGGTGCCTGACAGTGGACTGCGGGAGCACCGACTGCGCGAAGACCCAACGTCGATCGCCACAGGTGAACTCGATCTCCCGCAACAGGCAGCCGGGATCATCGACCCCGAGGCGGCGGCCGACGCCAGGATCCAGGGGCGCCGGATCGAGCCGCAGCAGCCGCAGCCGCGCCGCCGACCCGCAGGCGGTGCGCACGCGTGCCGTGAGCAGGCCGGGCTCGGCGAGCCAGGGCCTCAGCGTGTCGGGCACCCGGTCGAGACAGTCCGCCAGGGGTCCCCATCGCTCGACGCGCGTGCTCGCGATGCCGGGGGACGCAAGGTCGAGCAGCGACTGCGACATGGTGTCGGATCAGAAATGATCCGCCACCAGCGCCATCGTCGATCCACTGCCCGCCCGCACCGCCGCCGCGTGCGCGGTGCAGCGCGGGAGCACGTGCTCGGCGTAGAACGTCGCGAGCACCACCTGCGCATCGAGGAAGGCGCGATCACCACCCGCCGCGATCTGCTCGAGCGCGACGAGCGCACCCCGGGCGAGTTGCCACCCGCCAATGACGTTACCGACCAGCATCATGTAGTCATAGGCGACCGCACCGGCGAGCTCCGGGTCGCGCCGGCTGCCGTTGATGATGTGCGTCGAGCTCTGCACCAGCTCGTCGAGGCTGCGCGCCAGCGCCTGGCGAACTTCGGCCATGTCCTGCCCGGCGTTGGCGAGCGGTGCGTCCGCGCTGCGCATGTCGGACACGAACTCGGACACGGTCGCTCCGCCATCCCGCAGCAGCTTGCGGCCGACGAGGTCGATGGCCTGGATGCCGTTGGTGCCTTCGTAAATCGAGGCGATGCGCGCGTCCCGGTAGAACTGCGCCACGCCGGTCTCCTCGACGTATCCCATGCCGCCGTGGACCTGGATGCCGAGCTGCGTGACTTCCTGACCGACCTCCGTGCACCAGGCCTTGGCAATGGGCGTCATGAGGTCCGCCCGTGCCTGCCAGCGCTCCACCACCTCGGGATCGGTGCCATGCGCCGAGCGGTCGAGGCAGGATGCCGTGTAGTAGCAGATCGCCCGCGAGGCCTGCGTGAGCGAGCGCATCAGGAGCAGCATGCGCCGCACGTCCGGGTGGCGGATGATCGCGACGCGGCCCTTCTCGCCGGGCGCCCGGCCCTGGACGCGCTCACGCGCGTAGCTCACCGACGCCTGATAGGAGCGCTCCGAGAGGCCGGTGCCCTGGGCACCGACGCCGAGTCGCATGTAGTTCATCATCGTGAACATCGCGGTGAGACCCTCGTTCGGCTTGCCCACGAGGTACCCCTCGGCACCCCCCTCGTCGCCGAACGCGAGCACGCAGGTCGGGCTCGCGTGGATGCCGAGCTTGTGCTCGACCGAGACGGCTCGCACGTCGTTGAGTGCGCCGGGCGAACCGTCGGCGGCGAGCTTGAACTTCGGCACGACGAACAGCGAGATGCCCTTGGTGCCCGCCGGCGCATCCGGCAGCCGGGCCAGCACGAGGTGGATGATGTTCTCGGCCATGGGGTGGTCGCCCCAGGTGATGTAGATCTTGCGGCCGGTGACCAGGTACGCGTCACCCCGGGGCTCCGCTCGCGTGGTCAGCGACGAGAGGTCGGACCCGGCCTGCGGCTCGGTCAGGCACATGGTGCCGGCCCACTGCCCGGACACCAGTTTCTCGAGGTACGTCGCCTTGAGTTCCTCGGTCGCGTGGCGATCCATGGCGAGGATGGCACCCTGCGAGAGTTCCGGGCACAGGGCGAAGGACACGTTGGCCGCCGCCCACATCTCGTCGCAGGCCAGGGCGACGGTCTTCGGCAATCCCTGTCCGCCGAACTCGGGATTGGACGCGATCCCTGGCCAGCCGGCCTCGCAGAACTGCCGGTATGCGTCCGTGAACTCCTGCGGAACCTGCACGGCGCCATCCACGACCTTCACGCCCTGCTGATCACCGAGCCAGTTGATCGGCGCCAGGACACCACCGGCGAATTTGGCCGCCTCCTCGAGCACGGCTTGGATCGTGTCCGCGTCGACGGCGGAAAAATCCGGCAGGGCCGTCACCTCCGCGAGGTCTGCGAGGTGCTCGATCGTAAAGCGCATCTGACGGACTGGGGCCTGGTAATCGGTCATGGAACGGCTCCGGCTGGATATCTTTTGCTATGCAACAATTCTGCCCTCTCGGGGCCGAGAGCGCCATGCGTCCGGGCAGTCTCCGCCCGGCCCGGCCGGCGGGCAAGGGTACAATCCGCGCGACACCCCGCGAGGCATTCGATGAGCATCTGGCACCACCCATTCACCCTGGAAGAACTGGACCGGCAGTCGAGAGGCTGCATGGTCGAGCACCTCGACATCCGTTTCTCGGAGATCGGGCCGGACTACCTGCGAGCGACCATGCCGGCTGACCACAGGACGTACCAGCCGTTCGGCCTTCTGCACGGCGGAGCCTCCGTGACGCTGGCCGAGACGCTCGGCAGCGTGGGCGCCAACTGCTGCGTGGATGCGGATCGCTTTTACTGCGTCGGACAGGAAATCAACGCAAACCACCTCCGAGCTGTCCGCAGTGGACGCGTGACGGGCACGGCACGGCCCGTCCACCTCGGCAACCGGTCGCAGGTATGGGAAATCCGCATCGAGGACGAGCAGCGGAAGCTCGCCTGCATCTCGCGGCTGACGCTGTCAGTCATCGAGGGGCGACCGCCGGTGATGAAGTCCGGGGCCGGGGCGTGACGGCGCGCGGCATGGCCGTGGCGCTGGCGGTC
>Ga0224500_10001664_pt1 | contig 12833 bp, 16 predicted proteins | sample SF_Oct11_sed_USG_FD_168126 | JGI IMG/M metagenome (GOLD analysis project Ga0224500, IMG submission 168126) | Sediment microbial communities from San Francisco Bay, California, United States - SF_Oct11_sed_USGS_4_1 | ecosystem: Environmental > Aquatic > Marine > Sediment | place: USA: California... | reverse complement strand
GGAACACCGTGAAGAGTGTCCAGCCATAGAGGAACCCGAGCAGGGGGGAGAGACCTTCCCGGAGGAAGACGTACTGCCCGCCGGCATGGGGCATCATGGCGGCCAGCTCGGCGTAAGCCAGCGCCCCCGCGACGGTCATGAGTCCGGTGATCACCCAGACCAGCAGCATGCCCCCCGGTCCCCAGTCGCCCAGCTGGCGGCCGATATCGGCCGACACGATGAAGATCCCCGAGCCGATCATGGTGCCGACCACCATCGAGATCGCCGAGAGCGGTCCGATGCCCTGCACGAATCGTTCGGGCGGCGCGGCGGGCGCAGCAGGTGTGGTCATGAAGCCTGAGGGGAGAGGGGACGAGGTCAGGAGGCGCTGCGGGACGGCGGTGGTGGAGGCGACTGAGGAGCCGACGGGGCGGCAGCCTTCACCGCCTCGTCCACGACGGCCTGCCCCGCTGCGGCGAGGCCGCGCATCAGCCGGCTGGCGCTGTCGACCACGCCGGCCGTCCCGGAGATCGCCTTGGCCGGGATCTTCGCCGCCCGCATCGTGTCTTCGACCGTTTCGGTGATCTTCGCAAGGAAGCCGGTCGGCGCGGCGCGCTCGGCATACTTGCTCTCCATGAACTCGATGTAATCGAGGATCTGATAGGCGCGTTCGTCGGGCAGCGACTCCAGCCGCCGGAGGATGCGCTGCCGCAGGAGGTCGTTCATCGGGAGTCCTGCCCTTCAGCCACGGAAGTCAGATCGAGCACCGGTGTCGGAAGGTAGCGCGTCGCTGCCGCGCGAAGCCGCCCGCGCACCATCATCTCACGGAGGGACGGCATGGCCTCGAACTCGGCCACCCGCTCCGGAGGCAGTACGATGTACACGAACCCAGGTTCCGGCAGTGGTCCCCGGGCCAGAAGATAGGTCCGGCCGGCGGGAATCTCGGGACGAAGCTCGTCCGCCTTCTGTACTGCGACCAGCTGGACCCGCCATTCGAGCTCCTTGCCCACGTAGCGGGCCGGGTTGGCCCTGACCTCGGCCACGGTGACCCCACGCAGGACCGACCCCTCGCTGGCCCGCAGCACGCTGTCCGGCACCCAGGCCTCGACCGCGACCCTGCTCCACCCTCCGGCGCGCGCCAGCACCCGGGCAGCGGTGCCCGAATCGGCGTGGCCCAGCGTGTCTCCCCCGGCGGCGGCGAGGAGGGGGACCCGGCGGGTGATCTCGGCGGCGTCCGGACCGAGCGGCGCGGCGGCTGAGGGAGCCGGCAAGGCCTTCGCGTCGATCCAGGCCGTGCGCCTGACGCGGGTCCAGCGCCCCCGGGTCTCGACGCTTACGAACCCGGCGTTGGCCTTGATGCGAGCGCGAACGGCCCCATCAGGGGAGTCGCGCATGTTCTCGCCGTCGCGCTTCGCGACCGTGACGTCGAACCCCTCCCGCTTCATGGGCGCGAGCGAGGTGGAGAAGATCCAGCCCTCGAACGCGACCTCCACCGACGAGCCCGACGTACGCCCCGGAGTCACCGCCGCGCCGGGGAGGAGTGTCCCGAGCACGGTGCGGCCCGGCTGCCGGGTGAAGTCGACGGGCGCGCCCAATGTCGCGGGCGTTTGCGCCCGCGCCGAGCCTGCCGCGAGTGCCAGGAGCGCAAGCGCGACTGGTAGCACGGTATGGGGGGAACTAGATTGGGGCGCGTCCGGCACAGTTCCGATTGTAGAAACGCTGGAGAGTCATGTCAAACCTGCGGGGGCCGGTGGTCCTGGTGGTGCTGGACGGCTGGGGGCACCGCGAGGCCCGTGAAGGGAACGCCATCCGCCTCGCACGAGCGCCGGTCTGGGAGGCGCTCTGGGCCGGTCATCCGCGCACCCTGCTCGCGGCCAGCGGCCTCGCGGTCGGTCTTCCGGCGGGACAGATGGGCAACTCGGAGGTCGGCCACCTGAACCTCGGCGCCGGACGGGTCGTCCCCCAGGACCTCGTGAGGATTTCGCACTGCATCGAGAGCGGCGAGTTCTTCCGCCTCGCGCCGCTGGTCGAACTCTGCGAGGGGGTGCGCCAGCGCGGCGCCACCCTCCATCTGGTGGGCCTGCTGGGCCCGGGCGGCGTCCACGCCATCGACCAGCACCTGCTCGCCTGCCTCGAACTGGGCGTGCGCCACGCCGTGCCGCGGATCGCGGTCCACGGATTCCTCGACGGCCGCGACACCCTGCCGACGATCGGCGCCCAGGTGGTCGAACAGCTGCAGGCCGCCATCGGACGTCTCGCGCCCGGGCGGGCCGAGATCGCCACCCTGGTGGGCCGCTACTTCGGGATGGACCGCGACCGGCGATGGGAGCGGACCCGGCTGGCGTACGATGCGATGGTGCACGGTGTCGGCGCACCGGCCGGCGACCCGGTTGCCGCGGTCCGAAGCGCCCTCGACCGGGGCGAGACGGACGAGTTCGTGAGGCCGATCGTGCTGCAACGGGACGGCGCGCCGGTCGCCCCGATCCGTGACGGCGACGCGGTGTTCTGCTTCAACTACCGCAGTGACCGGATGCGCCAGATCGTCCGGGCGCTGGTGGGCGAGGGGTTCGACGGTTTTGACACCGGGGACCGGCCCAGAGTCGCCCTCGCCACGATGACCCAGTATGACCGCACCTTCCCGGTGCCCCAGGCGTTCCCGCCATTCAGCATGGCCCGGATCGTCGCCGAGGTGGTGTCGGACCATGGGCGGACCCAGCTCCGGACTGCGGAAACCGAGAAGTACCCTCACGTGACGTACTTCTTCAACGGCGGGTATGAGCCACCGTATCGCGGTGAGGAACGCTCGCTGGTGCCGTCCCAGAAGGTGGCCACCTACGACCTGGCGCCCGAGATGAGCGCGGCCGGCATCACCGGCGTGCTGACCGCCGCCATCCGGAAGAGGAGTCACGACTTCATGCTCTGCAATTTCGCCAACGCCGACATGGTGGGACACACCGGCGTCCTCCCCGCCGTCATCGCCGCGGTGGAGACGGTGGACGCCTGTCTCGGGCAGATCCTCGCCGCGGCCGAGGAATGCGGGGCGGCGATGCTGGTCACCGCCGATCATGGCAACGCCGAACTGATGATCGACCCGGCAACCGGCGGGGCCCACACCGCTCACACGACCAATCCGGTGCCGTTCGTGGCTGTCGGGGCGGGCGACATTGCGTTGCGCGCCGGCGGCGCGCTGTGCGACGTCGGCCCGACCGTCCTCGGCCTGCTCGGGCTCGAGCAGCCCGCCGAGATGACCGGCCGCGACCTTCGGCTCCACTAGCCGCCCCCGCCCTCACCGATCCGATATGCGACTTCCTGCCTTCGCGCTCGCCGCTCTCGTCCTGGCCCAGCCGGCTGCTGCGCAGGTGGGGCATCCCCCGCAGGAGTCCCCCTTCAGGGACATCACCAAGAAATGGTCGCTGACCGCATTGTACGGGCGCATCGGCGGAGACGGCGGGAAGATCGGGGTCGGCCCCCACGACGGACCGACCTACGGCGGGCGGTTCGAACTGGTGCTCGGCGCGCCGGTCGCGGCGGCGATCACGGTCTCGCACGGCGACTTCGTGCGCGACATCCTGATCGTGCAGGACACCCTCGCCCCGCCGACCCGCGGCACGGTGGATCAGGATGTCCTGATGATCGAGGCTGCGCTCCAGCTCAATGTCACCGGCCGGAAGACGTGGCATCGCCTGGCCCCCTTCCTCGCGCTTTCCGCGGGGTGGGCAGGCGGATCCACCAGCCCGGACGCCCTCCTGCCGGACGAGAGCGACTACCAATTCGACTCGGAGTTCTACTGGTCGGTTTCGGGTGGCACGCGCCTGTTCCTGTCGAGGCAGCTCTTCCTCCGCGGCGATGCCCGGTACGTATCGTGGAAGCTCAAGTACCCCAACACCGAGCTCGATCTCATCCCGGATGACAAGTTCGAGGAATGGGACGGCAACTTCGAGTGGCGGGTCGGCCTGGGATTCGCCTTCTGACGGCGGGACAATGCCGGTCAGCCTGACACGGGTGGTCGCCTTCGAGGCCCGTCACCGGTACCACGTGGCGGGGTGGGCGGACGCCGACAACAGGGCCCGCTTCGGCGCATTATCCGAGTCGCACCCGCACGAGTACCGCTGCGAGGTCACGGTGCGGGGTCCGCTGGAGCCCGTCACGGGGATGATCGTCGATCTGGCCGAACTGGACGCGATCCTCCACCAGGAGGTCCTGGCCCCGTTTGGGGGCCAGGACCTGAATCAGGCCATCCCCGAGGTCGCCTCCGGCGCCACGCAGCCGACTTGCGAGGTGCTGGCCGGGCATCTCTACCGGCGGATCGCCGCCCGCCTCCCCACCGGCGTGGTGCTCGAACGCGTTCGTCTCGCGGAGGACTCGACGCTTCATGCCGACTGCACCGAACCCACCTGATCCGGGCTCGCCTGCACCGGGCGCCCTCGAGGAGCGTGCCGCCGCGGTCGAGGAGCAGGCGGTCTGGCTCGAAGTGAACGGCCGGCCCGCCGTCACCTGGATGTGCACGCCGGAGCACCTCGAGGAGCTCGCTATCGGCTGGCTGCACGGCGAGGGCTACATCCGCGACCTCGACGACGTCCGCCTGCGTCCCTGTGCGACCGACCTGGGCTTCTGGGCCGACATCCCGCCGGAGCGCTTGCAGGCCGTGGAGGCGGAGCGACGGAGGCCCGTCCTGGCCAGCGGCTGCGGCGCCGTTGCGACGTTCCTGGCGCTGCCCTCGCAACTCGACCAGACGCCGCCACGCGGCCCCCCCCCATCGCGGGACGCCCTGCGGGCGCTGTTCAAGCGGCTCTTCCATCTCGGGCGCCGCTACCAGGACACAGGGGGGGTCCATGCCGCGGCCCTGACCGACGACCAGGAGCTGCTGTTCCACGCCGAGGACATCGGCCGACACAACGCGGTGGACAAGGTGATCGGGGCGGCGATACTGGCGCGGCGGCCCATCCACGGCCTCGGCCTGCTGGTGACCGGGAGGATCTCGGCCGAGCTTGCATTCAAGGGGGCGCGCGCCGGTGTGAAATATGTTGCCACTCCATCCGTCCCCTCCACGCTGGCGGTGGAGATCGCCCGGCGGGCGGGGATGACACTCGTCGGCAGGGCCGTCAGCGGCACCCCTCATTACCACGGAAGCCGATGATCATGCCGCGCAACCGGGACCGGATCGGCGCGATCCTGCGTGAGGCAACCACCATCGCCGTGGTGGGATTGTCGCCGGACCCGTCGCGTCCGAGCCACGGCGTCGCGCGCTACCTGCAACGGGCCGGCTACCGGGTGATTCCGGTCCGGCCCGGCAACGAGAAGATTCTCGGCGAGCGGGCCTTCCCGGACCTCGGGTCGGCCCAGACTGCTGCCGGACCGATCGACATCGTAAACATCTTTCGCCGGTCGGAGGCGGTGCCCGAGCTGCTTCCCGACCTGCTCGCGGTCCGCCCCCGGCTGGTCTGGATGCAGGTCGGAGTCGAGCATCCGGCAACCGCCGCCCTGCTTGAGGAGGCCGGAATTCCCGTCGTCATGGACCGCTGCCTCATGGTCGACCACGCCGAGATGGTGGCCGCATGAAACTCCGCCCCCTGTCGCTGCTCGCCATCATGCTCCTCGCGCTGCCGGCGCCTCGACTCCAGGGACAGGGCCGCGCCGACCAGGCCCGCCTGATGTTCAGCCTTGCGGCGGGATGGACCACCGGTGGCGGGACCCTGTGGAGCGTCGGCAAGCAGCCCCTGGCGGTGATGGCGAGCGAGGTCGATACGCTCACGATTGGCCGTGACTTCCGGGACAATTTCAACCTGGTCTTCTCGGGCACCTATTTCCCAGGCGACCACCTCGGATTCACCGCCGAGGTGCAGCTGCTCGGGCTCGGAACGGTGGACGCCTGCTCCATCCGGTCCACCCAGGGAGCGGCGTTCACCAGCGAAGCCTGTTCCTCCATCCAAGGCAGCGAGCGCAGCAGCTCCTCCACCGCCATCGCGGTGGGGGTGATGTATCGCGTCGCCAGCCATAGCGTGATCCACCCGTACCTTCGCGCGACGGGCGGGATGGTGATCGTCCAGGAGAGCTTCCTCAAGACGACAGGCACCGTGACGGGCACCACCGGCGGCGCCGCCGACCTGATTCTCTACGACGACGATGACGCGGTGAGCATCAGCCCCTACATCGGACTCGGCGCCGGAGTGGTCGCCGCCACTGGCCGCGGCTTCCAGCTGCGATTCGAGGTCCGGGACAACTGGGTGAACGTGCCGGCGGTCAGCGGCCCGACCTCGCGGCAGGGGTTCGTCCCGCCCAGCGAGCGGGTCGGCAAGCACCGCCTGACCGCGACGATCGGGTTCGACGTCGTGCTCGAGCGCAAGCGGGGGAGGCGCTACTGAGCCGATCGGCCATCCTCGCCGGCGGCGCGGCGAGCCGGTTCGGCGGACAGGCCAAGGGGCTCACCGAGGTGGGTGGCCGGCGGATCATCGATCGCCTGGTCGAGGTCTGCTACGAGGCGTTCGGCTCGCCCCCTCTGCTGGTGGCAAACGCGCCCGACGCGGCCTCCTGGCGGCCCGAGCTCCGGCTGGTGCGGGACGTCCGCCCCGGCCTGGGCGCGGTCGGCGGCCTTCTCACCGCGGTCATCGAGGCGCCGGCGCCAGTCGTCGTGGTGGCTTGGGACATGCCCTTCGTGACCGCCCCGCTGCTCCGAGCCCTGGCCGACGGGCTCGACGGGGCCGATGCCTGCCTTCCGGGCAGCGATGGCCCCCGAGGCATGGAGCCACTCTGCGCCGCCTACGGCCCGGCCTGCGCTCCGGCGATCGAGGCGGCGGTGGCGGGGGGAGACCGCCGGGCCATCGGCTTCCATGATCGGATCAGAGTCGGTATTCTGTCTGGCGGTACGCTGGCGGCGTTCGGCGACCCGGCGGTTCTCTTCTTCAACGTGAATACCCCTGCCGACGGAGCGGAGGCGGAAGCCCTGTGGCGGATACACGGATCGTCTCGGTAGTTGGGCGGAAAGACGCGGGGAAGACGACCCTCGTGGTCGCCCTGGCGGGGGAATTCACCCGGAAGGGACGCCGGGTCATGACCATCAAGCATGCCTCACACCCGGTGGACGTGGATCGGCCGGGCACCGACAGCTACCGGCACTTCCATGAGGGCAAGGCGGAACGGACCCTGGTGGTGTCGCCGGAGATGCGAGTCTCCTTCGAGCGGCATCGGGACGACGCCGACCCGGTGGATCTCGCGGCCCAGTACTGCGGCGGGGCGGACGTCGTGCTGGTCGAGGGATTCCGGAGATCGACCCTCCCCAAGATCGAGGTATTCCGGCGCGCGGCCAGCGATGCCCCGCTCTACGACCCCGGACTGCTGAACGCCCAGAGCTGGATCGCCATCGTGACCGACGACGACCGCTTCCAGGCCCCCTGCCCGGTGCTGCGGTTCCGTGACACCATGTGGCTGCAACTGCTGGCCAACCTGGCCTGGGACCGCGCGACGATCCTGCCCGCCAAGCCGTGAGCCAACCGCTCCCACCGCGCGAGGCCGCCCACCGGATCCTCGCGCAGGTGCGCCGACAACCGCCCCTCCGCGTTCCGCTCGACGAAGCCCTCGGCGGTGTCCTGGCGGAGGATGCCGTTTCCCCCGTCGATATTCCCGCCTGGACCAACTCCGCGATGGACGGCTACGCCACCCGGGCGGAGGACATCCGGGGCGCCACCGAGGCGTCGCCCCGCCGCCTGACGGTACTCGAGGAGATACCCGCCGGCGCTTTCCCCACCCGCCCGGTCACGCCCGGAACCTGCGCCCGGATCTTCACCGGCGCCCCGTTGCCCGACGGGGCGGATACGGTGGTCAGGCAGGAGGACACCGACCTCGGCACCGGAACCGTGGCGATTCTCCGCGACCGCGACGCGGGGATCAATATCCGGCGCGCCGGCGAGGATATCCGGCGGGGAACCGTCGCGCTCCCCGCCGGCACGGAGCTCGGCCCGGCGGAACTCGGTGTCCTGGCCTCGATGGCGGTCGCAAACCCGGTGATCGTCCGGCAGCCGCGGGTCGGGATCATGGGGAGCGGCGACGAGATCGTGGACGTCGACCAGCCCGATGACATCATCTCCGGCCGGAAGGTGGCGAGTTCGAACACCCACACCCTGATGGCGCTGGTCAGACTGGCCGGGGCCGTCCCGGTGAACCTCGGAATCGCCCGGGACACACCGGCGAGCGTGCGCGAGCATCTCCAGCGGGCCGCCGGATGCGACTTGCTGGTGACCACGGCCGGAATCAGCGTGGGTGAGCACGACTACCTGCGTGACGTTCTCAAGGAACTCGGCGCGGAACTGCTGTTCTGGAAGCTCCGCATGCGCCCGGGGGCGCCAGTGGGTTTCGGCCTGCTCGGAGGCGTGCCCTGGATCGGACTTCCCGGTAACCCGGTGAGCACGATGGTCACCTTCGAGCTGTTCGTCCGGCCGGCGATCCGGGCCATGGCCGGGCGGGCGCTTCCATTCCGCCGCAGCACCAGCGTGCGGCTGGCGACAACGGTGAAAGCGGGCCCCACGCTCCAGCATTTCCTCCGCGCGGTGGTCGATCGCGAGGGCCCAGAGCCGTTCCGGGTTGAGCTCACGGGCCCGCAGGGATCGGGGATTCTCACTTCGATGGTGAAGGCCAACGCGCTGCTGATCATCCCTGAAGGCCAGCCGGAATCGCCGGCGGGCTCACTGGCTGAGGCCATCGTGCTCGACGATCCGCGGCACCAGGCCGAGCCCCCGTTCTAGCCAACGGATAGACCGGTGTCCCTGGCACTGGCCGCCATTACCACTCCCGGACTCGAGCCAATCACCCGCTCGGAACTCCACCGGCTCGGCCTCTCGACCACCGAGGAGGAGCCAGGGCTGATTCCCTTCACTGGATCGCTCGACGACCTCGCCCGCGCGAACCTGCAGCTTCGCACCGCCAGCAGGGTTGTCATGCGGCTCGGCCGGTTCCACGCGAGGGCGCTCGGCGAACTGGAGCGGAAAGCCGCGCAACTTCCCTGGGACGATTGGCTGGCGTCCGACGCCCCGATCGCCGTCCGGGCAACGAGCCGGAAGTCCCGCCTCTACCACCAGAAGGCTGTGGCGGAGCGAGTGGCCACGGCAGCGGGACGGCCGTCCGGCGTGAGCGATGAGGGGGAACAGGAAGGACTGGGCCGACAGCTGATCCTCGTCCGCCTCCTGCGGGACGAGTGCATCATTTCACTCGACAGCTCGGGAGCATTGCTGCATCGGCGCGGCTACCGCCTGGAAGGGGGAAAGGCGCCGCTTCGCGAGACCCTCGCCGCGGCCCTGCTCATCGCCAGCGACTGGGACCCAGCCACCCCGCTGGTCGATCCCTTCTGCGGGTCCGGGACCATCCCGATCGAGGCGGCGCTGATGGCCCGGCGGATTCCGCCGGGGCTCGGGAGGGAGTTCGCGTTCTTCCGGTGGAGGGGCTGGAGCCCGGACCGGTGGGCTCACCTCTGCGGCATGGCGCGGGAGCTGGTGCCTGAACGCGCTCCCGGGGCGATCTTTGGCTCCGACCGCGATGCCGGCGCCATTCGCGCCGCGACGGCGAATGCGGAACGAGCCGGCGTGTTGGCCGACATCGAGTTCCGGCGCCAGGCCGTCTCATCGATCGAGCCTCCCGCCAGCCGCGGCGCCATGGTCAGCAACCCGCCGTACGGCCACCGGATCGGCGAGCTTCGCGAGCTGCGCGATCTGTACGCACGGCTGGGCCAGGTGGCGCGCCAACGATTCGCCGGATGGCGCGTGGCGCTCCTGGTGCCAGCCGCCCCGATCGAGGGCGCCACCGGTCTCCAGTTTGAGCCCCTGCTCCGAACCATCAGCGGGGGGCGTGAGGTACGCCTCGTCGGCACTCGGCTGCCGGTTCCGCCATCAGCCATCGAATGAGTCCTCGTACTCCGACGTCGCGACATACCCGCCGACTCCGATGACGATCATCACCGGCAGGAGTGCGGCACCTGCCGTCCTCAGCCCGTCGAGCCTGCGGCTCTCCACCTTCGTGATCCGCCCGGCGGCCACTGAGCGAGTGACCGAGTCGCGCGGCGAGAACTTCCCTACCAGACTGTCCCCGACCAACCGCGGATCGCTGAGTTCGACCTGGTAGTCGCGCCCGAGCGTCACCCGGATGGTGGCGGGCGGCTCCGACCGGGAGAGTAGTTCAGGCAACGGGGCGGCCTCGACCTTCCACGCGTAGCACCCGGTCATGGCGATCAGCAGGGCCGGAATCAGCGCGGCCAACCTCAGAGTTGGCGTCCTGATCACAGCCTCCTCCGCGGCGGCCCGCAACCGCCTGCGTTCAGGGACAGCCCGCATACCCGCAATCCTCGATCTCCGACAGCCCGTGGAGCATGACGGCTATCAGTGCAACACTCCCGCCGACGACCAGCACGGCGGCCGCAGTCCGGCCGCCATCGATCTGCCGGCGCTCCACCTTCGTGATGGCGTCGATCGGAACGGCATTCTCGGTGCGACCCCTCTGCACCCCGAAGACACTGTCTCCCGCCACCCGCGGGACCTCGACGATCATCCGCCGACCGTCGGCCGTCGTCAGCCGGATCTGGTTCGGAAGCGGGCTGGTCGCGAGGGTCACCGGGACCGGACCGGGCTCGACCGCCCAGACCTGGCAGGAGGAGGTCAGGCAGGCAAGGGCAGCGAGTCCGAATCTCCGGACGGGTCGGGGCATGCGCACCATCATCTCGGGATCTCCGTTGGGGTTAGCGGAGAACCTCGCACCGGCAGATCAAGCCCGGGTCAAGCGGAGTGCGGCGCCGGCCATTGACTGGCGGGAGGGGGCTTCGTAGAATTCCGCCCCTGAAGGGGAGTAGCTTATCCGCCGGGTGGCGGACGGTGTCATCGTCAGGACTGTCGCGGCAACCCCGCGACACGGTGCGCCGGGAAAGCGGGGGAGCCGTCTTTCAGAGCGAGACCTTCGCCGGGGCCGCGAGCCCCCGCGGAGGCTCGCTTTTGTGTTATACGGGAGAACCAACCAATGGGACTGATCAACAACCTCAAGACCGCCGTGCTCATGGCCGGCATGGTCGCCCTCCTCATGGCCGCCGGTGGCGCCATCGGGGGCACCGACGGCCTCATCCTCGGCTCGATCCTGGGCCTGGGGATGAACTTCTTCATGTACTTCTTCTCCGACAAGCTGGTGCTCCGGATGTACCGGGCCCGGATCGTCACGGAGCAGGAGGCGCCGGAGCTGTACCGGATGGTGGACCGGCTGCGCCAGCGGGCCGGGCTCCCCATGCCCGTCATCGCCGTGGCCGATCAGGACCAGCCCAACGCCTTCGCGACCGGCCGGAGTCCCTCGAAGGCCGTTGTGGCCGTGACGACCGGCATCCTCCGCTCGATGCCTCAGGAGGAGCTGGAGGGGGTCATCGCGCACGAACTGGCCCACATCAAGAACCGCGACATGCTCATCAGCACGATCGCGGCGGGCATTGCCGGCATGATCGGCAACCTGCCATGGCTGATGATGTTCATGGGTGGCTCGCGCGACAACGAGGGACGCCATCCGTTCGCCGACCTGGCCATGGTCATCCTGGCACCCATTGCGGCCATGCTGATCCAGATGGCCATCAGCCGCCAGCGGGAGTTCGAGGCCGACCGGGTCGGCGCGGAGATTCTCGGCCGGCCGTTGCCGTTGGCGAACGCGCTCAAGCGGCTCGACTACCTGGCCCAGCGGATCCCGATGGAAGTTGCCCCATCGGCCGCGCACCTCCCGGTGGTCAACCCGCTGGCGGCGATGGGCGGGGGCATGATGAAGCTGTTCAGCACCCATCCGCCCACGGAGGAGCGGGTGGCGCGCCTCGAGGCCATGGTGCTGGGGCGCTAGGGTGTGATCACCGATCCTGCGGTCTGGATCACCTTCATCGCCGTGGTCGGGACCCTGATGGTCCTCGACCTGGGGGTGCTCAACCGCAGGTCACATGTTCTCAGTCAGAAGGAGGCCCTGAGTTGGAGCGCCGGCATCACCGGCATCGCGCTCCTGTTCGGGGTCTTCCTGTGGTTACGGCTGGGCAGCAAGGCGGGGCTGGAGTACTTCGCGGGCTACCTGATCGAACTGTCGCTCAGCGTCGACAACCTGTTCGTCTTCCTCCTCATCTTCCAGTATTTCGCGGTGCCGGCGGCGCTGCAGCCCCGGGTGCTCAAGTGGGGCATCTTCGGTGCCATCGTGATGCGGGCGATCATGATCTCGGCCGGCGTCCTTCTGCTCCAGCAGTTCACCTGGATCGTCTATCTCTTCGGCGCCATCCTGGTGATCACCGGCATCCGCATGTTCCGGGTCGAAGAGGCCCATATCGACCCCGAGAAGAACCCGCTGGTGCGGCTCGCCCGCCGGCTCTTCCCGGTCACATCGGCGTACGAGGACCAGAGGTTCTTTGTGACTCGGGCGGCCGGAGGCGTGCTGGCCACCCCTCTCCTCCTTGTGCTGCTGGTGGTGGAGTGGAGCGACCTCGTGTTCGCCATCGACAGCATCCCGGCCGTCTTCGCGGTGACCCGCGACCCGTTCATCGTCTACAGTTCCAATCTTTTCGCCATCCTGGGACTGCGGGCGCTGTTCTTCGTCCTCGCCGGCGCGCTCGACCGCTTCCACTACATCAAGCCCGGCGTCGCGCTGATCCTGGTCTTCGTCGGAGCCAAGATGATCTCCAGCGCCTGGATCCACCCCTCCACCGCCCTGTCGCTGGCGGTCATCGTCACGATTCTGTTCACTTCGGTGGTGCTCTCGCTGCTCCGCCCGCGCACGGCCACCTGAGCCGTTCCGGGGTGGCGGGGGGAGTCCTCGCCCGGTAGCATTGAAGGCGGCGCATCGAGGGGCAGCCGGCACGGCCGCCCCTCTTCCACACC